>Ga0209919_1001651_pt1 | contig 10655 bp, 12 predicted proteins | sample SalPon2A_C_D2_MG_FD_185721 | JGI IMG/M metagenome (GOLD analysis project Ga0209919, IMG submission 185721) | Soil microbial communities from South San Francisco under conditions of wetland restoration - Salt Pond MetaG R2A_C_D2_MG (SPAdes)... | ecosystem: Environmental > Terrestrial > Soil >... | reverse complement strand
CGCGTTCGTTGGAAGCGACCATGGTGTGCAGGCCAAAGCGCTTGGCGCCGCGGGCCTGGGCCCGCCGGTAGGCCTCGACCACCTGCTCATGGGTGACGCCGTACTTGGCTTCGACCGGGTTGCCGATGATCACATTGCCGGTGCGGCGCGGACCGGGATTGTAGCGAAAGCAGACCAGTTCCGGAAAGGGTGACGGGACTTTGTCGATCAGCGTGATGTCGTCGAGGTTGAGGATACAGCCCCCCGCCTTGGCCGCTTCGGCGAATTCGACCGGGTCGGTGTTGTTCGAAGTGAACATGATCTCTTCGCCGGTAGCGCCGACCTGGCGGCTCATGACCAGTTCCGGAATCGAGCTGCAGTCGAAGCCGAAGCCCATCCGCTTCATCAGTTTGAGGATCTCTGGGTTCGGCAGCGCCTTGACGGCGTAATACTCCTGGAAGCCGTCAATGCCGGCAAAGGCCTGCTTCAATTCCTCGCCGGTCTGTAGAATGCCGGCCTCGTCATAGATGTGAAACGGAGTGCCGTAATGTTCGGCGATCTGTTCCAGGTTGGGGAACAGGCGGTTTTTGAATGAGTCAGCTAATGGCATGACAGGTACTTTCCTCCAGTGTGGTTATGTTTAAGGTGTCAGCCCAGATCGATGCGTCGCGTTTCCTTCAGGGTGTTGAGTACGACCTGGGTCCGGGTGCCGCGAACGCCCTTGATGGCCAGCAGTTCAGAATTCAGAATCCGGCCGAGTTGAGCCGGATTGGCAGCACGAATCTTGACCAGATAGCCATCCTCTCCGGCAATCTGGTGAAGCTCCTGAACTCCCGTTACGCGGTTCAATTCTGATTCCAGTCCAACATTTCCGGCAAGCTGATCAATGTCGACGAAAATGAAAGCCGCCAATCCCTGACCGAAAGGTTCCGGATTGAGACGCACCTCGTACCCTTCGATAATGCCCCGTTCTTCGAGTTTGCGAATCCGCTCCAGCACGGCTGAGGGGGCCATGCCGATCTGACGGGCGACCTCGGCGTTGGGGATACGGGCCTTTTCCTGAAGAATCTCCAGGATCTTATTGTCAATTTCGTCGAATGTTCTCTTTTCGTCCATAGTCAGAGAATATTATTCAAAAATGACCGGGATTGTCAACTATTTTAATTGAGCGGAATTGTTGCAGACAGCTGACGTTGTCCCGGTCGCTGTAATCATAGCGCAAACTCTCTGGAGACAGGTCGTCGGCAGCTGTCAGGTCGCGATTAGCGTGTCGCCGAAAAGCCGAAGAATTCGGGGAAAATGACCAGGATGCCAAGCACGAATGCCTGCAGAATGATGAACGGTATGACCCCGTAGTAGATGTCCGTGGTACGGACCCCTTGCGGGGCGACTCCTTTCAGATAGAAAAGACTGAATCCAAACGGCGGAGTCAAAAACGAGGTCTGCAGGTTCATGGCGACGAGAATGGCGTACCAGACCGGGTTGATGCCAAGGTTGGCGGCGATCGGGGCGAGAATCGGCACGACGATATAGGAGATCTCGACGAAGTCGATAAAAAAGCCGAGCACCATGATGATCAGCATCGAGAGGATCAGGAAACCCCACTTTTCGCCCGGCAGGGCGGTCATGAAGTCCTCGACGATCCAGTCGCCTCCGGTGTAGGTAAAGACCATCGAAAAGGCTGTCGCGCCGATCAGGATGGCGAAGACCATGGAGCTGATCTTGATCGTTTCCAGCGAGCTGTCCCAGAGCATGCGCCAGGAGAATTGTTTATACAAAAGCGCCAGGATGATCGCGCCGATACCGCCGACCGATGATGACTCGGTGGGGGTCGCCACCCCGGTGAGGATCGAACCGAGCACCAGGATGATCAGCACCAGTGGCGGGACGATCGCCTTGAGGGCCTGACCGATCTGATGGGCTTTGCTCCCGCGCATCTTCTCCAGGCGGACCGGCGGTGCCAGCTTCGGCCGCATGATGGTGATAATCACGATGTAGGCGACGTAGAAGAGAACCAGAGAGAGCCCCGGCCAGAGGGCGGCTTTGAACAGGTCGCCGACCGGCTCCTGGAAGACATCGCCGAGGATGATCAACACGATCGAGGGTGGGATGATCTGGCCCAGGGTGCCGGCCGCGCAGATGGCCCCGGTGGCGAGTCGTTTATCGTAGTTGTATTTGAGCATGACCGGCAGCGAAATGACCCCCATGGCCACCACGCTGGCGCCGACGACGCCGGTCGAGGCCGCCAGCAGGGCGCCGACCAGGACCGTCGAGATGGCGATGCCGCCGCGGATCTCGCCGAACAGAAAACCCATCGATTCGAGCAGCCGCTCGGCCAGTTTCGATTTCTGCAGGACGATGCCCATGAAAATGAACAGCGGGATCGCCATCAGAATGGTGTTGTTCATGATCGACCAGATGCGGTGTGGCATCAGCGAGAATATCTTCGTCCCTTCGGCCAGCAGGCCGAAAAAGACCGCCACACCGCCAAAGGTGAAGGCGACGGGAAAGCCCACCAGCAGCATGACCAGGGCGACTCCGAACATGACTAGACCGATCATTGCAGGTTCCTTCTGGAGCTACGGCGAATACCTTGCGGGGGATGACTCTTCGGGCCAATGGACGACTTAGAGCACATCGTCTTCGATCCTGTGCTCCGGAGGGGCCTCGACACCCCGGAAGATGTTGAGATTGCGAATGACAAAGCCGGTGGCCGAAACGATCAGAAAGATAAAGGAGGCTGGAATGACCGCCTTGATCAGCCAGCGGTGAGTCAGCCCGCCAGGGTCGCCGCTGATTTCGTTGATGGTGTAGGCCTCGTTGACGTACCAGATCGACCCTTCAATAATCAGCACGCTCAGCGGGATCAGGAACAGCAGGGTTCCGGCGATATTGACGATGGCCTTCCAGCGTGGTGAGAAGTGGTCATAGAGGATATCGACCCGGACATGGCCATCCTCCTTGAGGCAGTAGGCCATGCCGAACAGGAAGACGATGGAAAACAGGTGCCATTCCAGCTCCTGCATGGCGATCGAACCGGTGCGAAAAAAGTAGCGCATGATCGAGTCGTAAAAGACGTTGACCAGCATGACCAGGTTCAGGAAGCCCGCAATCCAGCCCATGACGTCGGAGAAGCGGTCGAATTTTTTTTCCAGTTTCAGCAGCATGCAACGTCCTTGTGACAACCACCAGGCTCCCGGCTAAGCCGGGAGCCTGGCATGAAGCTACTCGAGGTTGTCCTTGAGATAAGCATAGTCAGAAATTGCGGTCCACTTGCGGGCCTTTTTCATGTAGGCCTGCTGCGATTCGATGATCTTCTTGAACTCCGGGTCCTTCGCCTCGTAGGCGGCGAGCAGTTCGTCGTTGGCTTTTTTCATCGCCGCAATGATCTGCGGCGAGAAGGTCCGGATCTTCACATTCGGGTACTCCTTCTCAATCGATGCCCAGTTGACGGCGCTTTCATGATAGGAGCGGGCATACATGTCATAAGCGGCGAACTCCATGGCCGTCTTCAGGATTGCCTGCAGGTGTTTCGGCAGGGCGTCGAACTTCTCCTTGTTGACCAGGAACTGCAGCTCGGTAGCCGGCTCATGCCAGCCGGTGTAGTAGTAGGGGGCGATCTTCTGGAAGCCCATGTTCAGGTCGAGGGACGGGCCGACCCATTCCAGGGCATCGATGGTCCCGCGGTCCAGGGCAGTATAGAGCTCTCCCGGGGCGATGTTGGTGACGACAACGCCGAGCTTGGAGAGGACCTCGCCGGCAAAGCCGGGAATCCGCATTTTCAGACCCTTCAAATCATCCAGGGTATTGATCTCCTTGCGGAACCAGCCCCCCATCTGGTTGCCGGTGTTGCCACCGGGGAAAGAATAGACGCCGTGCTTGGCGTAAACCTCCTCCATCAGCTGCATGCCGCCACCATAGTAGAACCAGGCATACTGTTCGGGAGCGATCATACCGAACGGCATGGTGGTGAAGGGCATGGTACTGATATCCTTGCCTTTCCAGTAGTAGGACGCCGAGTGCCCCATTTCATACTGGCCGGCGTTGACCATGTCGAGAATGCCGAAGGCGGCCTTATGCTTGTTGGAGGAATCGATACGGATTTCCATTTCGCCGTTCGACATTTCTTTAACCATATCGGCCATCTTGATAACCGCATCGCCGAAGATCGGGAATCCGGTGCCCCAGGTCTGGGCCAGTTTCCAGCGATACTTCGGGGCGGCATCGGCCTTTTGCAGGAACCCCACGGCAAAGGTCAGCGAGCAGGCGACGAGTGTACAGAGCAAAAACCGGCTGATACTCTTGAACATGATAAATCCTCCTCTCAAAACGTTAGTATGGCTCCTGGAGAGCGTGAAAATCGGACTGGACCGATCAAGTTGTCAACAGACCAATTCTGCAACACTTTCCCGGCATGTCAACGTATCTTGCCGAATTCATTGAAAAGCTGAGTTGTTTAGGCGTTAGTTGGTGAGCCGCACCGCGGTGCCACTGACACTGACCATCAGCATGCCGTTATCCTTGCCGAGCACTTCGTAGTCGATATCGATGCCGACGATGGCATTGGCGCCGAGGGCGGTCGCTTCCTCCCGGATCGCCTCGAAAGCATAGTCACGGGCTTTTTTCAGCTCTTTTTCGTAAGCGCCGGAGCGGCCACCGACAATGTCACGGATGCCGGCGAACATGTCCTTGAAGATGTTGGCGCCAAGCACCGCCTCGCCGGTGACGACTCCCAGGTAGCAGACGATCGCTTGTCCTTCGATCTGCGGGGTGGTTGACAGGATCATGCTTGTCTCCTCACTCATTTTAGGGGTTCAATCCTAGTAAAACACTGATCGTTGCCGCAGGCTACCCGTCGGTCGCAATATTTACCCTGCTCAGCCGGTATGGTTCAGAAGAACCGGACCAGATAAACTCCGGCGCCGATCAGCAGGGCGCCCAGCAACCGTTGCAGGCTGACCGGCTGAACCGGATAACCGAGCCAGCCGAAATGATCGAGAACCAGGGAGGCGAGCATCTGGCCAGCGAGAATCAGGGCCAGCATCGAGGTCGCGCCGATGCGCGGGGCCAGGATCACGGTGGAAAACACGAAATAGGCACCGAGGAGGCCGCCGAGCCAGACCCACCAGGGGGCGGTCGAGAAGTGTGAAAGAGCCGGGTACGGGATCCGGGCTGCCAGGGCGTAGCCGAACAGGGCCAGGGTGCCGACGGCAAACGATATGGCCGCGGCGAGGACCGGCGAACGGGTCCAGAGGTTGAGCTGGGCGTTGATCCCGGCCTGGATCGGCAGACAGAACCCGGCGGCCAGCGCCAGCAGGACGAGCGGGAGCAGGTTTTTCATGGTTCGCCTCCTTCTGAAACGTCGGGCAAGGTCAGAAACGACGCCGCAGGGTGACCAGCAACCGATCATTATCCAGTCGCAGGTCGAGGGCGGTGGCGGGGTGTAGCGTTGGCAGCAGGGTTTCCTGGGCAACCCGGGCGACGAAATGGCCGAGCGCCAGTCCCGCCAGCACGTCCGAAGGATAATGCTGACCCGTTTCGACGCGCGCCCAGGCGGTCCCCCAAGCCAGCGCGTAACCGCTTCCGCGCAGGATGCTGCGAGCCGGCGGGGCGAGCGGCAGCGCATCAAGGTTGGCCGAAAATAGTGCCGCATTGGTCGCGGCCAGGCTGCTGTGTCCGGACGGGAAACTTTCGCGGTCGCTGGCATCGGGGCGGGTGCGACGGGTCACTTCCTTCAATCCGTAGCTCAGGCCGGCGGTCGTCAGGTTGGCGGTCAGCCCGAGTCCGAGCCCCTTGGTTTTGTTGTGCTGCCATTCGAGCCCTTCGCCGCTGTCGGTCAACAGGGCTGAGCCAAGATAGAGCCCACCGGTTGCGGCCAGCAGCAGGTCGCTGGCGGCTTCCGGATCGCCACCGAAGAGTGGGCGGTTCTCACGCCCCCAGGCGCTGATGTCCCGGTCAATATCGCCAACTGAGCAGACCAGCGCGCCAGCTGCCGGCCCCCAGGTGAGAGGATCCTGCAACGCGGTGGTCACAGAATGCCCCAGCTTATCCCAGCCAGGGGCAAAGTCGACCTGACTCCCCCAGAACGTCTGGCCGGGAACGGCAGCGCAGCCGGACAAGACGAGCAGTCCGGCCAGGAGCAGGGCCTTGAAGCTCTGGCGTAACACCGCGACGTTGGAGTCAGTCATGCCGATTGGCCTGGCCGGCGGTTTCGATTTTCAGCGGTTGGGCTTTGAGCCGCTTGTAATAGAAATTCTGGCCGTACAGCACCGCGACCGGGTTGTGTCCGGTCACCCGGTCCTTGACCACCAGGGTGGTGACCGGAGCCTTGGAATACTTGTTGAACAGCATGTCGTGGCCGACGCAGAGTCCCATGATGATATTCATGTCGGTGGCTTGCGCATTGCAGATCTCGGCCTGGGCGATCGGGTTACAGGCTGGCTCGAAAGTGTTGGGGCGCACCTTCTCCGCCTCGCTCAGATCCAGATCGAGTTTGTCGATACTGCCGGCTTTGCAACAGGACGAATAGGGGGTCAGACCCTGGGCGGTGAGGATTTCGCTGAGTCGGTTGGTCTCGTCGAGCAGGCCGATGCAGGTGGCGATACCGATCTTCTGAAAGCCCATCAGCTTGCACAGGGCGATGGTATCTTCGATGCGGGTCCAGCGGGCCTGCACGGTGGTCGTCCCCGGAGTCTTGAGGTAGCAGAGTCCTTCAACCCGGGCCGCCTGCCTGGCCAGCCGGGCATCGAAGTCATCACCACGATACTTGTCGAAGGACTCGGCAATGATGCCGGCGTAGGGCTCCGAGGGGCAATAGCCGGGCTTGTTCGGTCCGCTGCCGGGCTCGCTCCAGCAATTGGTCGCGCCCTGCTTGCGCATGATCTCTGAACAACTCGAGCAGCCCGGATTGGTTTTGTCTGCATTCATTTATTCTCTCCCTGGTCACAGTCATGAAATGATACCTGCTAGAATGGATGAAAACAGTTTCTACTATAGGGGAAGTTTCCAGGCAGCGCAAAGCCTAAGCCGCAGCATGTGCAAGTGGAGTTGCCTGGTGGAGAATAGCCTTGCAGCAGCTTAAACCGATCAGCCTGGATCAGCTCGAACCCTGTCCCTACCTGCCGGGCCGGCAGAAGCAGTACGAGTATTTCTATGCCGTCAGTCTCAGTGGTACAGAGCTTGCCGGGCTTTTGGCTGCCGGCTGGCGCAAGTTCGGCCCCTATTTTTTCCGCCCGGCATGCCCCGGTTGCCAACGCTGTGTCCCGGTCAGAGTCCCGGTCGCCGACTTTAAGCTGTCGCGCAGCCAACGGCGGGTGCTGAGAAGAAATCAGGACCTCGCGGTCCGGTTCGGCCCGTTGCAGTACACGGAACGGATTTTCCAGCTCTACCGTGAGCACTCACGGCAGCGCTTCGGTGCAGAGTCGTCGCTGGATGATTTTGCCAGCTATTTTTATCTGCCGTCCTGTCCGGTCCTGCAGCTGGAGGTCTTCTTGGGCGATCAGCAGCTCGGCGTCGGTTTTCTAGATCGGGCCAGCGATGCGCTCAGTAGCGTCTATTACTGTTTTGACCCGGCATACAGTGAGCGGGGCCTGGGCATTTTCGGTGCTCTGCAGGAGATCGAACAGGCCCGCCAGCTCGGCCTTGACTATTACTACCTGGGTTACCTGGTCAACGGTTGTACGAGTATGCACTACAAAGACCACTTTCGGCCGCGGCAATACTTCGCCTGGAACACCGGGCAGTGGCAGGAGGTGACGGCCCCGCCGATCAGCTTGGCTGCGGAGAGACCGTCAGCAGTTAATCTGCCCGGCTCTGCAGCGCCTTGAGCAGGGCAACGGTTTCTGCCGGTTCCGGGCGGCGGGTGTGGTCGAGATTGACGTCCGTGTGGCGGATGGTTCCGGCCGGATCGACCAGATAGCGGGCTGGCATCGGCAGGGTGCCGCTGGCATCGCCGTTGATCCGCTCGAAGTCGATCCCGAAGCCGCGATAGACCTCCAGCAGTGCATCGGGGATTTTGACCACCAGCTCAAATTGTCTGGCGACCCGGTTGCCGGGGTCACCGAGGATCGGAAAACCGAGGCCGAGTTTTTCGGCCTGCTTCCTGGCAAAGCGTTTTTCAATCGGCGAGATCGCCACCAGGCTGGCGCCGGTGGCAAGGATCTGCTGATGAGCGGCTTGCAGAGCCTCCAGCTCCGCATTGCAGTAGGGTCACCAGCTGCCCCGGTAAAAGTTCACCACCAGTGGACCCCTTTGCAACAGTTCCTGGGAGCGGAACAGCTTCCCGTCCGGAGCTTCGAGCGCAAACTCCGGCATCATCGCGCCGGGACCCAGTGCCCTTTGCAACTGGCCGGTCGCTTTGAGCTGTTCCAGGGCCCGGGCCATAATGGCGCGAATTTCGGCCGACATCTTACCCCGAGCCTCTTCTTTCATGGCGTTGAGCTGTTCCTGCAGGGTCATCTTCGGCTCCTGGGTGCGGGTTATGTTTTCCAGCATAACCCGTTCTGTCGAACTTGCAGGCTCACAGTAGCCCTTTTTTGTTCAGAAATAGGCCTGCAGTCCCTCCTCGAGCAGCTCCCAACTTGCGAAAGCGCGCTGTCCGACCGGCAATAACGCCGTCGGGGAAGCACCGAGCCAGTTGCTGGCGAAGCTCCCGGCACCGCTGCGGCCCATGATAAACTCCGGTGAGGCTGGGCGGCGCACGACGCTGGCCGCCGGCCCCGGCTCGAGCGGCAGCTCCCAGTCGCCTTGCTCCGGCCGCCCCTGCGGCGCCAGGCTGACCTGGTCATAGCTGACCGAGAGCTTCTGGCGTGGCCAGCGGACCGAAGCCAGCAGGCTCGGCGCGAATTGCAGGTGTGACTGGTCGGGCAGGAGAATCCAGTGTGCCGGTGCGGCGCCGGTTTGCCGCCACAGCTCGATTTGCCGTTGCAGAAGCTCCGGGCGGGCCTGCAGTTCCAGCTTGCGGATAAAGCCGGCTGCGGTGACCGTTTCCCAGGGGCGCACCTCGAGCTGGGCGGCGCGGCGCCTTGCGGCGGCCTTCTGGTGCCGGTGCTTGAAGACAAACGAGCAGTAGTTGACCGGCAGCGGCAGGCGGTTGCTGCCGACAAACCTGAGGATCTCCAGGGCGGCCAGCTCCGAATCGAGCACGGTGACCCTCTCGCCGTGCAGGAAGGTGTAGTTGCGTTCGCTCAGATGGCGGAAGTTGTGCCGGGTCAGGCGCAGCTGGTGCAGGTTGAGGTGGTTGACCCCGAGGCGCGGCAGCTCGGGGAGGATCCGCTGCAGGGTCGGTACGGCCTCCGGCACCGCCGGGATTTCGACGCTGACCGTCCTGATCAGGCCGGCGGCCGCGGAGATCCTGTCGCACCGGTAGCCGGTCGCGCCGAGATCAAAGCGGATTTCGTCGAGCCCGGCCGCGGCGAGCCGGGCGGCCAGTTCGCGGGTCAGCAGCAGGCCGTTGGTGTAGAGCCAGAGATGCCCGGCGGGGCCGAGGGCTTCGCGGGCCGCGCGCAGAAACGCCAGGGTCCGGTTCGGGGTCAGCAGTGGCTCGCCGCCGCTGACGCTGGCTCCGCGAAAACCGAGACGCTGCAAATAGGTCGCATAGGCCTGCGGGTGTCGAAATGCCAGGTTGTTGGTCGCCGGGATCTCCCTGCGGTCCTGGGGGGCGGGGCAATAAAAACAGCTCGCGTTGCATTGGCCGTTGATAAACAGGCACGACCAGCTCCCTTCGACACAGCGCTGGCAACCCGGCGAGAGCGGACCGAGGTGCGGCTTGGTACGGCCCGCGCTCCAGTTGAGGGTTTCGGCAAGACCGGAGAGCAGCTCCCGCCGCTGTCTGCTGGCCGATTCGCGCCGCCGCCGGCCGGGGAATTTCAGGGCCAGGTAATGCAGGCCGAACTCTTCCTCGTTGCCGGCGATCAACTGCCGATATGAGCCTGACTGATAGGGCATCGTATTTACCTCAAGCAATAGTCGCGCAGGGGTCGAGCGGCACGCCGCAGACTGAGCTGCTATTTAGTCCTAAATGAGGGGTTTGGCAATAAAAAAATCATGGTTTGGCGCAGGTTGATTCTGGACCCGTGAGCTGAGCTGGTTTAAAATGAGGGCCGGTTAACGAGCAACGGGAAGGGATGCGGATGGACGCGGAATTCTGGCAACAGCGCTGGCAGCTGGGGGAGATCGGGTTTCACCAGAATCAGGTGCATCGCTTCCTACTCGAGCAGCTGGCAAAATTGCACTTGGAGCCGGGCAACCGGATACTGGTGCCGCTCTGCGGCAAAAGTCTTGATCTGGCCTGGCTGGCGGAGCAGGGCTTCGAGGTCGTCGGGGTTGAATTGAGCCGCCTGGCGATCGAGGCGTTTTTCACCGAACAGCAGCTAAACCCGCAGAGAACCCAGCGCGGCCCGTTCGAGGTCTGGCGGCAGGGATGCATCGAGCTGCTCGAGGGGGACCTGTTCGATCTGACACCGCAGAATTGCGGACCGCTGCAGGCCATTTACGACCGGGCCGCCCTGGTTGCCCTGCCGGAGGAGCAACGGCCGCGCTACGCCGCCAAACTCGCCGAGCTGCTGCCATCCGGTGGCGAGCTGCTGCTGACCAGCTATGCCTACCGGCAGGATGAAATGGCCGGCCCCCCCTTTACCGTCCCTTTCTCGGAGATCAAGCTGCTGTTCGGCGGCGCA
>Ga0209919_1001650_pt1 | contig 10656 bp, 11 predicted proteins | sample SalPon2A_C_D2_MG_FD_185721 | JGI IMG/M metagenome (GOLD analysis project Ga0209919, IMG submission 185721) | Soil microbial communities from South San Francisco under conditions of wetland restoration - Salt Pond MetaG R2A_C_D2_MG (SPAdes)... | ecosystem: Environmental > Terrestrial > Soil >... | reverse complement strand
ACGAGACATTGGGCAAGTCGAAATCAGAACCGACTTTTACAGACAAAGGAATAGTCGTATTCGCCGCCATAACTGTCTGGACCGCAGTACAATGCTTTTGGTTTGCCTTATTCCCTAACCAGGTAGGAGCCGTTAAAGCGTCCATTTCAATGACTGCGTTGTTGTCTTGCCGGGTATTGTCGAACAGGAAAACACTCCCATTCCCCCCGAAATAAGCCTGATCGTTGTATATCCCCCAGCACCTTGAAGGGATGTTTCTAAAACGACAAGGCGCACCCGTATTGGTATTCCAGACGTGCTGCTCATAGACTGAATTCGTGGTCCGGGGGATATTGAATATCAACATATTCCCCGCAGGGTAATGAAAGGCTTGCCAGCCGAAATTACTCCCGTAATCCTCAGCCGCCTCTGTCACGGCGGGGTTTATCTGGTCCGACACTAACCCTCTATCGGTCAGTCTGCCTTGGGTGATCGCGCCCTTCAAAGAGACATAACCGTCCTTCGTGACCGCGATCAAATCACCCCCCGCCTTAATAATCCCTCGCTGAGAGATTAAAGGGGCCAGTCTGAACATACCGACCAAAGAGAAGCTCCCCGGATCGGTTCCTTGATAGACAATCGTATCTCCTGAGGTCATGAAGAAGACCGCGTAATCATCCGGTCCCGCCCCTGAATCGTGAGTCCACGTCCCCATCGCTAACAACTTACCGCCGAAACTCCCCACCCGGCCTAATGGAAATTCCGTCAAACTCCCGCCCAATGTGTTAACAGCGGAATACCAGAAAGACTGACTGCTATCCTCCCAGAAATAAGACCTGCCCTGAAAGACGTGAATGCCGATCAAATTAGCGACCGTAGGGCCGGAAACCGTCATTGTGCCTATCGTCGAACCGGCATAAGTCAAGGGCGCGTCTTCACCGTTCACCAGCCCCATCGTTCCGTCCAGCTGGGCCGTGCTCCACCGATTATTAGACTTACCCGTCGCCAGAGACGACCCCGCACCGCTTGAACTGATATCCCATATTTTACCGTTCGCAGCCGCTAGAAACTTCCTTGCCGACCCGGAAATATATTCCGCGAGGGTCTCGACATTACCGCCCAGTCCCGTGGCGTATTCACTATAACCGGGTCTCGAATCTACCCTGCCCTCTTGTGGGAACCAGTTATCCAGAATAGACGCATGGTCCTCCGGCATATTCGCGAGTGCGTCTCTGACATTCCATCCTCCTACGGGAGCGGGAATAGCCTTAACGTCAGCCATAATTACCTTCGGGTATGTTGACCCCCAGATGCTGCCTTACCGCACGTCCCAAACGAAGCATCCGCGCCGCGCCATCATGGGCTTTTGCCAATTCAACCTGACGGTTGTATTCAATCAAGTCCGCCTCGAAATTCAGCCCCTTGGATTTTCTAAACCGCCAGATCAATCCCAGCGTTAGAATTTCTTCGTCTAAAACAGATGTGTCAGTGTCCGCAGCGAACTTCTGCTGAGCGGTAGAGCCGGAATCCTCCGTCCAGTATTTGCTAACATACTCGTAAGCAATCGTCTTGCCATTGTCCCCGGAGGCGATGGTTTGCTCGAACTCCAGTTCGTTATTTCTAATCCGGGCGCGTAGATTCAACCCGTTGACGGTTGTCCAGCCTTTGAAGAATTGCCATTCCTCGGAGTTCAGCCAGACCAATTGCCTTCGATCGTCTCGATTCCACTGTGTCTCTGGGAGGATGTATCTAAAATCCGTTGCTAGCGCATAGTCCTGATCTGCCGTGGATAAAGTAATGGTGTCTTCCTTGATCAGTGCCTGCCACGGCCACCGCGACAAAGCCTCGCCTTCTCTGTTTAAAAGCCTCAAGTACTGATCGGCGTCTGAATTACCAACCACACTAGCAGGCGACGGAAACCCGATATCGTCACAAGCATCCTGGACTATACTTAACAGTGTCACTTTTTCGGTCTCCCGCGTTTAGGCTTCAGGTCTGCGACCATCTTGGTCAGTTCATCGATCTTGTCTTGCATGGCCTGTTCCTTTTCTTCCTGTGCCTTGCGTTCCGCTTCCTGTATTTCAGGGTTCATCGCGGTGAGCCAGGCCTGGGCTTTCTTTCTCAGATCCAGCATGCCCTGTACACCGATCACCACGTTGTCATTTAATTCGGCCAGTTCTTCGATGGTCTCTACCCCCTTGCCCTTCAGGTTCAGAATCTCACCCGGCCCGATGTCTAATTTCTTCAACGGGGTCCCTTCAATCTCCATTGTCAGGTTATTGAAGTCCGCCCACGCCCTCGGGTACTTCTCGGGGTAGGTCTTGCCTTCATGGTCAACAATCAATTTCCCCCTGTCGTCATAGACAGGTTTTGAAATAGACGCATGGGACGCCCCGGTAATTTGAATCTCGCACAAGACCTGATCGGAATACTCTTCCTCTCCGGTATCGTAAAGTTTCTGGCCGTTAATCTTGGGGTGGACGTAAAAACGCCCGAAAGTATCAGCTGGCATAATAATTCCTTATGTGCTTAATAACACCGCTCGAATGAACAGTGAGGTTAAAATCAAGATGTTTTACCATCTCCTCGAAATTGTGGGCCTGGGCGCATTGCCATTCCGTCATATAAAAGTCTTTCCCTTGGTAGGTGATTTTCTTCACCGGCTCGTCATCGTTTTCTTTCTGTGGGTAGGCGTGATGGGATTCTTTCATACATCCGTCAAACCCGTACAAGTGAATATTACGAAACCCTAATATATAACCGATGGAAATAGCCCTCATCCCTACCGTACTGCCGCCTCCGATCGAAGGTAAGGGAAGCCCGTATTCAATCGGATACCATATCTCTACGTCATAGCCCTCCAAACGATCAAAGACTTCAGGATCGCAATGCGCGGCAATCAGGTATTTAATCCCTCTTTGTGGTCTGCGGACAAACCTTTCGTTGTGTTCCCTGGGGTCAACCATCACGAAAACATCCGGCTTGACCTTTTTGGACAACAGGTAATCATGCGACCCGTTGACAGATACGATCACCCCCTTTTTCAGCTTTGAATATTCTTTCCTTAAACTCGGCCCGCCACCGCAGATATTCCACCTGCCCATATGAGGGGCCTGGCCCTGCATGTCCGGCAAGCCCCTTTCAAGACAGGACTGGATATTAGTTAATCGTTTCTTTTCGGTTAGAAACATAGAACAAAGACGCAATACCCGCGTTTTGAGCGAAATCTACTTTATACCCCATGTCCTGAAATAGCTCCTTCCACCACGGGTGAGGCTTGACGGTCAAATGCAAATCAGCCCCGATCAAGTCACCCCCTGTGTCGTCAATCGTGCTGATTTGAAAGAAGGTCTTGTTGGCGGCGTTCATGATATTTCTGATCACCGTTTCCACGTCGCCTGTCGGGATGTGCTCCATTACGTCAGTGCAAAACCCGTGCTCGGCGTTCCCGGGAATGGGTTGGGTCAGATCCCATTCGACAAAATACAAATCCTCCGCAGCCTCGTCACGGCAATTATCGGCAAAGTCGACGAGGATCGGTTCCAATCCCGCAGCTTTGAACTTGACCCCGGCCCGGCCTGTCCCGCAGCCGAAATCGATAACCTTACCCTCGGGTTTGAATTGTTCGAGGTAAAAATCCGCAATGTGCTCGCCCGGTGATATCTCCCTGTATTGGGGGAACATCCATATCAGGCGGTACTTGTCCTTTTCCGATAGGTTACTGGGGTCGGCGCGCCATATGGTCTGCAATAACCCTTCCCCATAGACCGAGAAAGTACAACCCATTGTCTCCAGTTCTTTCGCATACAACATAAAATTTCGACACTGGTCCTTCATGGCGATAGATATAGTGTATTCTTCCCCCGCCCAGTCTGTTTTCATGGTCGGCATGGTTTTATTGATTTTCTGTTCGTACCCGTGCCCCTTTCCTTCCCGGTAGGACGTGTCATAACCGAAAATATGCAAATCCCGATGACCTAATATATAAACCGCACACAAGGCACATACCCCGACACTGGAATCCCCGCCGACCAGTGTATAACCGCCCTCTTTTACCTTCTCGGGCGGGAAAAGTTCCTCCACCCCTGGGCGGGAAAGATGCCACAAAGTGAAATCTCCGGCATTCTGTGCTGTTTTGGGATTACATTGCGAGGCTATCAGTCTATTACCCGCTTTTGGATCGACTAATTCGGCGCTTTCTGGCTTGGCGTCCAGTATGACCTGATAGTCCACCCTGATCCCATTTTTACGCGCCCATTGAGAGGCGGCGTTCATGGCGTAAACCGTGCCGGTTTTCTGTAGTTCCTTGATCTCCTCGATGTGGTCGTTAATCGAATCGCCACCCCCGATTAATATCGCCGGTTTGTCGGTTTCGTCCTGTAGCTTAAGCCATTTATCGTATTTTCCCGCATTGTGGCGGGTGTTGCTTTCAATCTCCTCTGGTGGGGTGTTTTCAATCACCTCCAGATCTAAAGTTAAATCCGTGCTGGCGTGTGGATTTCTGTATCTAACCGGGACTTTCTTTCTCAACATACTGGCTCTCCAGGGAGTGTATTTGATCGTATGCGTAATCGATTAATTTCTTATCGACCAGCTTGTAATAACCGTCTAAATCACCCGCGTCTAACAGCGCATGTGCGCCCTTATCGGGGTGTGTGTAAAGCTTATATTCCAAATCCTCCATCCGGTAAATGGTCGGATGGGTTTCCAAAATCTTCCCGTAGTAAAACCACGCCTCTTTCCAGCTAAAGATACACCCGTCGCGGTGCGGGCTTTTCTTTCCGGTTCTCGGTAGTTGAGCGCGATTATACCACGACGCCGCAGTCCGTAGCGGGTCCCGGTAGGTGACAATCACGTCAGCCGGAACCGATTGAATCAGTTGCCAGACTTGCGGATTGCAATGCCAATGTTTGTATTCGGGGAACTGCTCTTTGATGCTGTGCGTTCCCGTGTGTCTAACCGTAGTGACAATCCGGCATTCTCCGAATCGTTCAAAATCTTCCTGCAACTCCAGTTTTCGAGTCGCGGCAATCCCCCGTAAAAAGAGGGGGGATAAACCCCCCTCTCCAGATTGATTAGGTTTCGTCAATCTTATCGGTGCCGATCGGCCGGTTGATCATTACCCGGACACTCGTGCTGCCAGTGGCAGCCGAGGCAACCACGGCGACCAGAGCGCCTTGAATAACAAGACCGGTCACGACTGCAATGGCAAGGCCGGCTGCGGCCCCCACCAGTGCTTCCGCAGCAAACGAAACAGTCGCGGTTTTCACCATGACCGATTCGCCGCTGATTTGATACCAACCATACTCGCTTGCCACACACGCCGACATCGCCACCGCCAACGGGCGGGGGGTTTCCAGCGCAATGGTAGACAGTCCGGTTTGGTAAGACGTGTCGTATTCCACGATTGATCCGACAACCGTACTCGCCACACCCTTCAGGTAAATAAATTCACCCTCACCGTAGGTCGAATCGTACGCTCGTACAATCTGGCCCAAGTGGTGATTCTGAGTAGTTGAGTTAGTCGCAATCGCTTGCTCGACGATATAAGGTTCACGTGCTGTATAAGCCATTTTATCCTCCTAGTCGTCGATAATGACGCCTTGCAGCGAACGATTGCTGCAAGTGATGTTACCACCCCAAACTACGGGCTGGACCATCGCGTCCTGGTTAATGGATTGACGTTCTTCCAGCGGCACAAACTGCCGTGCCGTATGCGGACGTAGGAAAATATAGTCCGTATTGACGAAGTAGATGCGCTTTGACACACACTGATCGTCATAGAAGAAGTCGGCGCTTTTGTACTTCAAACTCTCGAAGCCTTTCTGTGCGGACTTGCCGTCAGCAAAGCGTTGATACTGCTGGAGTGACGCTTCATAGAAGTTGTACTCCGTCGAGTCAGCCACGATGAAATCGGGCTTGTCAGTACCCCGGATCAGCGTCAGCCACATCGCGTTCATCCGCGTGCCGACATTATCGGCAGAGGTTGCAGCAGATGCGCTGTACTGGTTTTGCCAGAAGTCGTAAGTCGACTGGTTGATACCGCCGACACTGGAACTCGAAGTGGGGTCATCCTGAATCAGGTATTGAAGCCCACCCAGAGATTTGGTGTCGGTAGTACCATCAGCGTATACAGCCGTGGCAAGCCGGTTTTTGAGAGTTTTCTCAAGGTTACGAATACGCGAGGATATCAGATTGATAGCTCGCTCCCTGCCGGAGTTTTTCATCTCCTCCAAACCGGAAATAGTGACATTGCCTGCCAGCTGTTTCCAATCGAAGGTAGCCGCGTCGAACACATCCTGCGGTGTGATATCGAGGGTTTCGTACCCCGCATACCACGAAGCAGTACCGTTCTCGGCGTACTCCAGCTCCTGGATGATCTCACGACCACCATTCACGGATTTTACATTGCCTTTCATCAAAAGGCGAGCGCTAAGGGCGTTGTGATTCAGAATGTTGTCTGACAGTTCGCCTGAGCGGTTCCGTAGAGTAGTAGTCGCAATCTCACCAATATTAATATCAGCCATAAATGACTCCTATTGATAGATTACGAAAACACAGCCCCTAAATACGGGAGTCCCATTCAGCAGCGATTTGCTCCTCAAGGGTCATTTTGCTGTGATCTTTTTTGCCTACTGCTCCCGAACTTTTAACGCCTGTGGCTGCTCGCTTTGCTCTCTTGACTTTCTCGGCCTGATCTTCCTTTGGGGGTGCGGGTTTCGGTTTTGGGGCGGGTGCCTCAAGACCTCTTAGCCGGACTGCTTGCTTGTATCCTTCGGTCAGGTTTCCACGCTCGACAATTCCAGACTCCATGAGTTTGGCTATGTCTTGCTCGACCTTATCGAAATGCGGATATAACAAGTTTCCAGACTCGTCTTTCTCGCTTTTAAAGGATTGGATCACGCCCGAGATTCTTTCGAGTTCACGCTGCTGTGCCGCTTGCTCTTGTCGGGATAGGTGCTGTTTTAAAGCCCCTATTTCTTGCAGCACGGGCTGCATTGCCGGATCAGTGGTATCATCGATATCTGCCGACAAATCAACGCCGTAAGTGGTGGCAAGCTCCTGAATAGCCTGTTTCGGGTTATTCTTTAGAGCCGTATGCCATGAAGCCAACTGCCTGACGGCACCAGCCTCGTCAAGCCCCGCGCGTGAAAACTCCTCACGAAACGGGGATAGTGCGTCCGTGACATTTTCAGCCAAGCGGACTTGTGAAGACTCCTGCTGCCTCTTGCGAGTGTAGTCGCCTTCAATCTCTTTGTGGCGCTTCAGCATCCATTCCTGTGCGCCTGTAGGTTGTTCGTTGAATGCTTCCTTATCTGAAGCGGACCAGTGTTCCGGGGGTTCTAGCTTTTCATCTGTCTCAACAGGTAATTCTTCATCATCCGATTCGACCTCGCTATCTCCAGCAGCGACATATCCGCTTTCATCATCTTCTGCGGCGGTATCGCCAAACTCGGAAGATTCTCCATCATCATCTCCCGAATCTTCTCCCTCTCCTTCATCAGTCTCGCTTTCTGAATCCTCGCTAGATTCTGCTTCATCTTCTGCGGGTTGTTCTTCCTTAATTTCAGTTTCTTCATCTTCTTGCTCCTGAGCGTCAATCACAGAAGCTATTTGCTCTTCTATGCTGACTGGCTCGTCTTGAGTGTCTGCATTTGCCATTTTGTACTCCAGCTAAGGGAACGGTCTGTCTCACGACAGTCCATTCGGTTATCCCCGGCTTTCTCCGGGGGTTCTAGTTTATTACTTTCCCGCTCAGTTTCTTCATCGGCGGAATCCCAGTCCAAGTCCGAATCTTCATCTCCGGCAGAGTCGCCGACTTCCCCATCACCGTCGGATTCTGTAGAATCGCCGGTTGATTCTTCATCGTCATCCACATCTCCCGCGTCTTCCTGTTCGCTTGATTCGTCTTCAGCATCGTCGGATTGTTCTTCCGTTTGCGTGGTGTCTTCTTCAGTAGATTCATCTTCTTGCTCCTGAGCGTCAATCACATCGGTTATTCCCGGCTTTCTCCGGGCTTGAATCCTGACGCCATACGACCCCGTTCGTTGCCTCTGTCACCGACTTCAACAAGGTCATGGCGCTTCATAATCTCTTTTCTTTCCTTACGGGATGTTACCCATTTATCCGTCACCGGGCATAGATACCCCTGGAAATCACCCCCGCCCAATACAGGCGCTATTTGAGTCGGGACTATTTTTAAACTCATTCCTTGACCGCAATCACAGAAAACAGGGTCATGCCGGTTATCTATCGTGCGATACTCGTCTATAATAGATTCACAAATATCGCATTGGTAGGAGTATATGGGCATGGTTTATCTTTCTGTTCTGTTTACGGTCTGGTTTTTGGTTTGGGTATACATCAATTGGGATGACATCCGCTATTAATTCCCGCCCTGGTATAGCAGTTCTTCCAGTGATTTTATCTGTTTGGTTTGGTTCTGCCGCATCTTCCTTAATTTGTTGGCTGACAATCGCACCGCTTCTGTACCTAACTGCCGGGCCGATGGGCTTTCCGCAATCCTTTGCCCCGCTGATGTCATCTCTCCCTTAAAGGACGTTTCGGCAAAAGAACCCATCAGGCGCTCAATCTCATTGACTGCCTTGGCCTGATCGGTCAGATCATCAACATACTTGCCGCCGTTCTTAGTGGCGACCTCTTCAATTCTAGCCATCGCAACCGCCAGGTTATCGCGGTTTTGCTGGTTGCTCAAAAGCTTTCTCAGAACCCGCCCTGTTGCAGCGTCAGACTCGGGGCCGAACAAATCGATAGACCGGCCCGCGGCCCGCTGAAAGTCCGCCAGTGCTTGAGTGGTTTCGCTATAGGCTGTGTTTACCTTGTCATACGCACCAGACTGGCCTTTTAGTGTCTCGTTAACGCTAGATCTGAATTTCTTCAGGATATTTTCGACATTCGCCGAAAGACCTTCTTTAGAGCCTTTACCGTAGTCCACGAATTCAGTAATAAACTGCTTTAGTTTGTGCGCGTTATAACCATCCGCGACATCACCCAAACTGTCTATCTTTTCAATCACAGTCCTGAGTGCTTTTTGTTTCGATGCCTGCCCATATAAAGGGGAATCTATGCCAAATTCCAGTTTGCCCTTATCGTTAATCCTGCCGCCCAACTCCATAACCTTGCCGCGAAACTCATCCAACGGTCCGGAGATATCCACTTGCTTGCCGGCTAACTGCTTTTTAGCAACCTTATCGACCAGGCTACCCGATTGCCTTTGAACCTGCTTAACCCTGTCGATTCGGGTTTTCAAAGACTTGCCCAATACATCGCTGGGCCGGGCATTAGAAGAAAAGTCCTTTGTTTCCCCGACACGCTTTTTAACAATGTTCACCATCTCCCGAAGGTTTTGGCGGGTCGGTTTATTGGCACTTTTAGCCCATGCGATGAAACTCTCGTCCCACCCTTGCCCCACGGCGCTTTTAGCGAGTTTGTCCACCGTAACCGCGCCTTTCGGGCTCAGGGTATATTTCGCAGACCGGGCAATGGGCTTCTGGCCTAAAAGGTCCGATCTAATCTTGCCTTTGCCGGACAGAGCACTGACCAGATTACCGCCTTTGTTCACAGGTAGCGGAGTAGAACTCAACGTCCCCGGCGCGCGTTGCGCCATTTGGACAGGCTTCTGCAATCCCTTCGCGCCCAGCATCGCCATAGCAATATCGGGGGCCATTTCGTTGACTGTTGCGAAAGCCGGGCTTCCAGTGGCCTCTAACGTCTTATCGCCCGTCCGGGTCTTGTCCATTGCCTGAACTAGAGGCTGTAGTATCTCCCCATACTTCCCTAACGTGCGTTTAGCGGTCTCGGTTCTGGGTTGGTAGGTAAAAGCCTGCTGAGCAGTTCTAACGATGTTCTCAGGCGGTGTATCGGATAGACCCGACGCATATAATGGTATCTGTCCTAGTCCCGCAACACCGCCAACAACGTCAGCCGCCATACCGGAACCAATAGCTGCCACAGGCTCGACAATGCCGCCTATGGTCTCCATGATGCCACTATCCCCTCTACGAGCGAGTCCATCATCCCACTGCGCCCGGCTAGATGATTGGCCTGTGTCCCATTGCGCACCAGCCATTATTTATATACCCCCAAACGGTTATAGTTTTGCGAGATACCCGTCCGAATCTCGTCTTGATATTTGGCGAGATTCTCTTTATCCAATATCTCGACGCCCCCCTCTTCGGGAATATATCGGCCAAAACCACCAAAGTTTTTAGCTTTGGCTGCAGGGTCATCCCATAGTTCGTTATACCCTTCCCATTTGAGGCGATGCTCTTTGAGGCCCAGAAGACCTCGCTCCATTTGGTCTCCGCTCATCCCAACCTCAAGCGACTCAAGGCTGTTTTTCAATAAATTCAGCTCCTCTTTCTGCAACGAACCAAAAACACCACCCGTTTTCGATGCCGCCTGTGCCTGCGCCAACCTATTTAGTGCGACCTCGCCTTGTATCCGTTCAAGCAGTTTTTCCTGAAATCTAGCATCTGTCCCAGAGAAAAACGACAGCGTTTTGCCCAACATCCCAGTGGTCCAGAAAGTATTGTTAGCCAACGCGTCGTCCACTTGTTTCAGGAATTCAGTGTTTTTAACTTGCTGTAGTTCCCCCTCTTGGGTGGCCGCTTGCGCCTCTGCCTCTGCCTCTGCGGATTCTTTCTTTTGTTTTAT
>Ga0209919_1001649_pt1 | contig 10659 bp, 7 predicted proteins | sample SalPon2A_C_D2_MG_FD_185721 | JGI IMG/M metagenome (GOLD analysis project Ga0209919, IMG submission 185721) | Soil microbial communities from South San Francisco under conditions of wetland restoration - Salt Pond MetaG R2A_C_D2_MG (SPAdes)... | ecosystem: Environmental > Terrestrial > Soil >... | reverse complement strand
CGCTCGAGCAGGCGCGGCCGCAGCTTGGACGCGGGCTCGCGCGCCCAGAAGCGGCGGACCTTGGCCTCGCGGAACAGGTCGTATCCGGCGAACATCTCGTCGGCACCCTCCCCCGTAAGGACCACCTTGATGCCCGCGTCGCGCACCAGGCGCGAAAGGAGGAACAGCGGCGCGGGCGCGGTCCGCAGGATGGGACGCTCTGCATGGCGAATCACGTCGGGGAAGATGCGGGCGATATCGGCACGACCGACAACGACCTCGTGATGGTCGCTGCCGAGCAGGCGGACCATTTCGCGCTGGAACTCCGTTTCGTCGTACTCGGCGTCCTGGAAGCGAAGGGAGAAGGTCTGGAAATTCTCTCCCTTGGCCCGCCGGCCGAGCGCGGCGACGAGCGAACTGTCGAGGCCGCCGGAGAGATAGCTGCCGACGGGCACGTCGGCGCGCAGCATGCGCAGCGCGGTCGCGTCCTCCAGCGCGTGCCGCGTGGCCTCGACGGCGTCGTCGAGCGTACCGCGGAACTTTCCGCTCTCGCCGAGCGGGTAGGCAGGACGCCAGAACGCATGCTCGCGCGGCGCGCTGCCGCGGTCGTAGATCCGCGTCGTCCCGGGCTCCAGCTCGGCGACGCCGGCGAAGACCGACTGCGGCGGCACCACGGTCCAGAAAGTGAAGGTCTCGTCGATCCCGGCCGGATCGAGCGCGCGCGGAATTGAAGCGTCGGCGGCGAAGATCGCCTTCACCTCCGAGGCGAAGTACAGGCGGCCTGCGTGCTCACACATGTACAGCGGCCGGACTCCCACTCGATCGCGCGTCAGGACGAGCCGTTGTTTGCTTGCGTCCCAAAGCGCGGCCGCCCATTGCCCGTTCATGCGCTCGAAAGCCGCCTCCCCCCATTCCTCCCAGGCGTGGACGATGACCTCGGTGTCGGACTTGGTTCTGAAGCGGTGACCGCGTGATCCGAGCTCAGCGCGCAACTCGACGTAGTTGAAGATTTCGCCGTTGAACGCGATCCAGATCGTCCCGTCCTCGTTCGACATTGGCTGCTGGCCGGTGGCGAGGTCGATGATCGACAGCCGGGCGTGGCCAAGTCCCGCACGGGCGTCGCGGTACACGCCGAATTCGTCGGGGCCGCGATGCCGGATGGCGCCGATCATCGCCTTGAGGTCGCCGATTTCGGGCGGAGGCAGGTCTTCCCGCAGCGCCATAATGCCGGCGATACCGCACATCGCTAGGCGCTCCGCGCCTCTCCCGCGAGGAGCGGCGCCTGGTGCAGGTAGCGGCTGGCCCGGCGCTTGGCATCGATATCGCGGTATACGCGCTCGACTTGCTCGACCGTGAGACCGAGAACGGCGCCGACCTCCGCGGCGGGCGTGGCGTGATTGTGCGCCCAGAGACAAAGGTCCATCTCGCGATAAGGCAGCGCGAAGTAGAACTCCTCCTGCGACTGCGCCAGCGAGAATGTGTCGGTGGTCGGCGCGCGCCCGCGAATCTCGTCGGGGACGCCCAGATACTCGGCCAGCGCATAGACCTGCGTCTTGTACAGGTGCGCAATCGGCTTGAAGTCGGCCGCGCCGTCGCCCTGCTTGACGAAGAATCCCTGGTCGTACTCCAGCAGGTTCGGCGTACCGGCGACGGCATAGTGCAGCCGGTCCGCGTGGTAATACTCCATCATTTTGCGGGTCCGCTGCTTAAAGTTTGTGGCGGCAACCATCTGCAGATAGGCGGTCGGCGGCATGCGCACCGTACGCTGGCTTCCGCCAGGGTCGGCGACGGTGAGGTAGGTGATGTTCAGGCGATCGCTTTCGAGCAGCGGCGGAATCGTGAGCTTGCAGCGCCAGCCGTCGCCGTACTCCGGAACGCAGAGCCGAATGGCCTCGAGCTGGCGCTCGTAGCAGCCGAACCCCTCCAGCGCCGCTGTGATGTTCTCCTCCATGCACCGTATGCCGAGATGGTCCGCGACCAGGCGGCCCAGGCGCAGGGCGTCGTCGGACGAGTCGCGCTCCGGCATCAGCAGGCCAAACACGCGCTCCTTGCCGAGGGCACGCGCGCACAGAGTGGCGACGACCGAGCTGTCGATCCCGCCCGACAGACCGAGCACGGCGCCGCGCCGCTTCAGGACGCTCAACACCTGCTCTCGCGTCGCGCTCTCTATCTGCCCGGCAGCGTGCGCCGCGTCAATGCCGATTACATCTCGCGAGAACATGAAAATCCTGGGGAACAGACGAAAGACCGCCTACCAACGCAATGGTAGCGCACGGGCACGACGCAGTGGCTGTCTATGAGGGTATTTGACACTTCGCACGACGCGCCCGCTCCCGTCAGCGCGCGCCACCGGCCACCCTCAGCGCCTCGGCCATGAACCGGACCGCGGCGGCGCCGATCACTCTCTGCCCGTCCTGGTTCAGGTGCTCGCCGTCGTTTGCGGCATAGCCCGGAAAGAGACTCAGGTAGCGCGCATCGCCCAATTCGAAGGTCGTCACCTTGCCGTCAGGTGCGGTCGCCTCGGCGGTGGCGAGGTCGAAGATCGGGTCCAATGGGAAGGTTTCCTTGAGCCGGCGGTTGAACTCGGCCCGCCTGGCGTTCGCGACGTCCTCCCAGACCTCGTGGCCGATCAACCGGTACAGGGCCCACTTAGGCCCCGACGGGCGCACCACCAGCGGAACCGTGACGTGGGCGAAGCGGATTTCGAGGTGCGTCCGCTTCAAGGCATCGATCGCGGCGCGATAGGCGGCGAACAGCGCGTCGACGTCGGTGTGCGGGTTGAAGTCCACGTAGCAGAACTTCATGAACGCGAGATCGGGCTTAAGGCGGGACTCGCCGTCCAGCGTGGCGACGAAGTAGTCGATCTTCGATTGCGGCGCCCCGTTCTGACCGCCGGAAATATCGATCAGGAGGGGTCCGGGCGTGGCCGAGGCCACTTCCGCCGACGCCAGGCGCAATTGCCCCGCGCCCGGATGCTCGGCATCGAGCTGCTCCACGCCCGCCAGGATATTGGCCCCGATCGAGTGATGCGAGAACAGAACCCGCGCCAAGCGGACAACGTGGAGGTCCTGCGCAATTGTAGGCGCGGTCACCCGCGCCCCCGCAGTATCGGCCGCGACGGCCCCATCGCAGCCGAGCAACGCACCGAGCACGGCCAGCCCGACGATCCGCCGGATCGTGGTCGCATTAGGCATGATTCCCGCGGTAGGCGGGCGTCATTCGTCCCTGGCCCCCTCGCGCGGCCGCTGGCCGCCGGTCCAGAGCGCCGCCTGGCGCGCCGGGACGCCCATCACCACGGACCCAGGCGGAAGGTCCCGGATAACGACCGAATTGGCGCCAATCACGCAATCATCACCGACCGTGACGGCGCCCAGAACGCACGCACCGACGCCGATATCGACGCGGTTGCCGATGATCGGCTTGGCATGCAACTCCGTGCGGTTTAGGACACCAAAAGTCGAATTGTGACGGATGGTGACGTCGTCCCCGATAGCGCGGGCGCCGAGCCAGATGCCCCCGTGGTGCCAGATGCGCACCCTGCGGCCGAGCCTGGTGTTGTACGGCAGATTGATGCCCCAGAACCAATCCATCGCGGTGAACATCAGTCGATACAGAATCGTCAGGGGTGCCCGCAGGAGCTTGGGCTTTACGCCCATGCGCGCGTTACCGAAACGATGGACGGCGATCGCCCAGAACCCCGGTTCGAGCAGGCTCTCATCATGAGTCCGGTAATCCTCGACAATTAGCGCCATCAGCCCGATGCCGCGCGGGTTGGCATCGCGATCTCCCCTGGGAAATGGGTCGTCATGGGACGGTGGCGGCACCGCACCCCCGGACTCGCCTTCCACCTCCGGGGACTTAGCTGTATTGACGGGCCGTGCGCTCATATTGCCTATGATATCCGACGAGGTTCGGAGCATAGGCGATACCGCAACGCGCGAGCGTGCTGCGCCAAAGAGCGGTCGGCTCGTTTTCCGGGAAATAGCGGCTGATCAGCTCGCGGGCTCGGCGTGCAATCGAATCGCGCAGAGCAAGGTCCTCGAGCTCCCGCAGGCATTGCGCGGCCTCTTGCGGCGTTTCCGCCACCATGGCTGTCCTGCGGTGCTCCATCGCGAAATTGGCGCCACGCGCCGACTTGCCGACCACCACCATGCCGCAGGCCATCGATTCCTGTGGAGGAAGCGCGCAACCCTCGATCTCGGCCGAGGCGAGAAACACCTGCGGACGCTGCATCGCCTTCGCGAGTTCGAATAAGGAAAGACCGTGAATGAGCTCGAAGCGAAAATGCTTCCCACCCAATCGGGTGTATTCCTCCTGCGTCGCCTCGATGTATTCCGGCCCTTTGCGTGGGAACGCAAACACGACCGGCTCGCGCTCGCTCTGCGGCCGGTAGGGAAACGTCACCGGATCCACGATATTGGGCACGATCGGGACCTCTCGTCCGGGCAGTATGCTCCTGCATACGTCCACCATGAACGGCGAGTCCGTCCAAAGGGTGACCCTGGACGACATGTAGTCGTAATTGTTGTACACGAGCTGCGGGTTCTGGAGATAGACGATCACCGGTCCCTCGAGACGGTTCACGAGCTCGCTCGCGAAATCCGGCACGACCACGAGATCATCCGCCCTGATGTCCGACCAGCCCACGTACGGGACGTCCACTACATTGAAGCGCCCATAGGTGTTCTTGCCGCTCGGCGTCACCAACGCAGCGTCCGCCCCCATACTGCGAGCCAATCCGCAATGCCGCATGACGTTCAGCGTCCCGCCCCAGATCTGCCACACATGGAGATGAGGATGCACCAAGTTCGCGCGCACGGGGGGGAAACCGTGCAGACGACGGTAAAACCTCGGATAACGCTTGAGAAAACCGATCGCGCGGCCGCGCAGATCGTCCACTAGCATCTCTGGAACGATGAAGAGTACCCGCATTGGCAATAGAGAATGCGGCGCCCGCCGGCACCTGTCAAGTGCCTGTCCAGTTTTCCTGGCGATGGTACATTGGAACTAATTGGGCGCGCTGGGGGCCGGCGCTGATTGCTTCGACTGCATTGCTATACTTGATTTCAAGGGTGACATTCCGCAACAGCGCTCTGCAATCTCCGTAGAAAAACCAGTCCTGATCTTTGGCGATCCGTCCATGGACAAGCAGCACTATATCGTCTTCGGCAGCCCGATCATCGACCGCGAAGCGGTCGAGGCGGTGACGCGCACACTCGAAACCTGCTGGATTGGGACAGGGCCGGCAGTGCAACGTCTGGAGACGGAATTCGCCGCCTATGTCGGCGCTCGCCACGCAATCGCCACGAGCTCGTGCACCGCTGCGCTGCATCTGGCGATGATTGCATCCGGCGTCGGCTCTGGCGACGAGGTAATCACTACGCCAATGACATTTTGCGCGACGGCAAACGCCATCATCCATACCGGGGCGACGCCGGTTTTCGCGGATTGCGAGAGCGCGTCGATGAATATCGACCCCCGCGCCGTGGAGCACGCCGTTAGCGCCCGCACCAAGGCGATCCTACCCGTGCACTTCGCTGGCCGCCCCGTCGACATGGATGCCATTGGCGCGATCGCCAGAAAGAACGGCTTGCTCATAATCGAGGACGCCGCTCACGCAATAGAGGGTTCATTCAGGCAAAGGAAGATTGGTGCCATCGGCAACCTGACGTGCTTCAGCTTCTACGTCACCAAGAACATGACGACCGGCGAAGGCGGAATGGTCACTACCGACGACCCGGAACTTGCAAAGAAGATCAAGGTCTTCGGCCTGCATGGTATGTCGGCGGATGCCTGGAGCCGCTTTTCGGACAGCGGCTACAAGCACTACGAAGTCGTGTATCCCGGATTCAAGTACAACCTGACCGACATCGCGGCCAGCCTAGGCCTGACTCAACTACCCCGGCTCCCCGAGTGGCTGAAGCGGCGCGAGTCGATCTGGAACCGATACAACGAGGCACTGGCTGGCCTTCCGTTGACGCTCCCCGCCGACCCGGAGCCCGACACAGTTCACGCACGCCACCTGTACACGGTGTTGGTGAACAAGAACGCGAAAATGTCGCGTGACCGGTTCATGCTGGAAATGCACAAACGGCGGATCGGCACCGGCGTGCACTATCGTGCGCTGCACACGCACCGCTACTACGCCAATCGTTGGAAATACCGGCCGGAACAGTTTCCCAATGCGTACGATATCGGCGAGCGCACCGTTTCATTGCCGCTTTCCCCCAAGCTCAGCGATGCCGAGGTCGAACGCGTCGTTCGCGCTGCACGGGAAATCCTAAGTTGAACTGTTAGCGGGTGGGCGCCGTGCCGCAGCGGGTCCGGCGAAACAGGGACCAGACCCGCGCAGCGTGCTTCGCGTAGGCGCCGAAGCCAACGGGCAATCGCCCTCGCACCAAGCGCCTGAGCACGATTAAGGCGTCACCGAGCGTCGTCAGCAGCACGTGCGTCCATACTCCCACAGCGCCGTGATTCTTCCGGAAGTACAGCAGCTCGCTTTCGATTTGCAGCCCCTCGAGCTGGCGCCCGCTCGCGGTGATCTCACCCTCTGACTTCGCGCTCTCCCCGCCGACGTGGACCACGGAGGTGTCGGGAAAGAACGCCACCTGCCAGCCTGCTTTCCTCGCCGCGAAACAGTGGTCGATTTCCTCGGAATACAGAAAGTAACGCGGATCGAAGAGCCCGATCTGATCGATCAGCTCCCTGCGAACCAGATAGAAGCAACCAGGCACCCAGTCGCAGCAGCGCACGGATGCATGATCCCAGCTCAAGTCGTCGATCATCCGCACGCCCCGGAAGATCCTGTCCAGACCGGTCCGAAGCAGGAAGCGGTTCAACGGCGTCGGAAAGTAGCGGGCCGAGGGCTGCAGCTTGCCTTCCCAATCGACCAGCTTCACCCCGAGAATGCCGCAGGACGCGTGCGCGTCCATGTAGGCGACCGTCTTCGACAGCGTATCTGAAGAAACGAACGCGTCGGTGTTGAGCATCAGGACGTACCGTCCTTCTGCCAGCGGAAGCGCCTGGTTGTTAGCGCGACCGAAGCCGACATTCGAGTCGTTGACGATCAACTCGCAGTCAGGAAATTCGCTTCTCAACACCGCAACCGAGTCGTCCTTCGACGAATTATCGACGACCACGATCTTTACTCGCAAACCGCTTGCGGCCGCCCGAACCCGGCCGATCGACTCCTTCAGCAAGCCGGCCGTGTTATAGCTGACAAACACGACCGTAACGTCCACGTCATCGATACCTGTCATCACCTATCGCGTTTTCGCATTGCGCTGCGGATTCTATCGCAGCTACTCGCCGTCGCGCATCTTGCGCAGACAGGCCTTCACGGGCCCCGATCAACGAGTGACAAGCACAAGTAGCTCACCCAGTGCCATGCCGAGGGGAAATGCTGGCGTCACAACAAGTTCCTTGCGGATATCGAGAAGCCCCAGCTTCATCGTAATCCACATGTCTAGAGGCCAACTTGCGACGCATGCCATTGCAATCGCCCACACCGCACCGTGGAATCCGAAATAGTGGAAGGCGAGTGGGATCGACAGGTACAGCGCGCCAGCGTCTATCAACGTCACTGCGGTCGCCAGCTTCGGTCTTCCAATTGCAAAATAGCATTGATGCGCGACCTCGTACCTCACGAACACCAAAGATAGCGCGAGAATCTGGAGAATCGGACCTGCTCCGGAATAGCGTGGATCGAAGAGAAATCCGACAATGCTCGAGCCCGCCACGAACAGGAATCCGGAAAGCGACAGCGCCACGCCATCCACCGGAATTCTGAATCGGTAGTACGCTTCCTTAAGTCTATGCGGACTTTCCCTTGCGATCTCACTCAGCGCCGGAAACGCCACTTGCGCAAGCAATCGCACAAAAGCATTTTGGCAGGCGCTCATGATCAGGAACGCAATTGCGTACAAGCCCAGCGCCTTTGAGCTCACCAAGCCGCCGAGCAGCAGGCGGTCGCCGCTGCTAGCGAGGAACCCGAGGATCGATGAGACGAAGATCCACTTGCCGAATCCCAGAATCTCAGTAAATGCCCTGCGCTCCCATTGCCACTTGTTCGGTGGTCCGGGGAGCGCGGCGTGGCTAAGCGTTACGCGGACCAAACTGGAAACTACACTTCCGGCGACAAGCGCCCATATTGAGCGATCGAAGGCAGCCCATACCAGCATCGCACAGAAAGCGGTGAGTTGGCTCGAAAGCTCGACCTTCGTGATCGCCGCGAATGACAACTGCCGCCTAGCGAGGCCCATCTTGGTCGATTCAAATCCTCCTGCCAGCGCGTTGAACGACAGTGCCGCAATCACCGGCGGCAAGCGATGGTCTGCGTAGGCAGTGGCGACCGGCAGCCAGGCGGCCCCACCTGCGGTATATAGCGCGAATCCGAAGAGCAGAGCCAGCGCCCACAAAAGCACGCCGCGAAGGATCTGGACAGCCCACACCGTGTTGAGGAACAGCGGTTCGTCGCCGCGGCGACTCTGAACAATATTCTGCACCAGTCCAAGGTCAGAAAAGAGGGTCAGCCCGATCAAGAACACCTGCGCCACGGCCATGACTCCGAACATGTCGGGGACCAACAGCCGCGTCATAACGAGATTGCTGCCGAAACGGATCAGTTGCCCGAGACCGTACCCCGCCAGGCTCCAGCCGCCGGCGCGGAGCACTCGCTGCTTGAGGGTACTTACATTGACCAGAGGCATTTGCTCGGCTCGACTGGGCGTTCGGTCGTCATGGGTGGTCTACCTAAGCTCGATCCAGTGGGTGCCGAGGTCGCGGCTAAGTTCGACGATATAGCGCCCGTCCTTGTAAGACACCATTTCTCCCGGCTTTCCGGTCGGTGATGCGCCGCCTCTGTAAAGCTTCAGTCCCTTTCGCGCCCGGATAATCAGCTGCCCCACCACCGGCTCCGACCGATAGGGGAGTCGGTCCTGCGAATTTGGTACCGCTCTCGCGCCCAGCGAAATCAGTATTGCGCCCGTTTCCCCAATGGAGCGTCCATCGAGACTTTGGACCGCCACCGACGCGTTGCGGGTCGAGACGTCGATCTGGACGTTCGCGAGGCGAATCTCGACCCCCCCAATCCAGCCCATGGCGGCCTGAGTGCGCGGCGTGTCGATGCTGTAGACTCCTTGTTTCCAGTTCCGCCGTAGTTCTCCAGTGTCGGAGACCGCGTCTTGGGCGCCACTGTCGACGAGAGACTGATTTGGGTCGGTCAGGATATTCGCCCCGCTAGGAATCCTTCCTTTAGCCAACCACGGCAGCGCGTCGCTCTGCGGAATGCTGACCACCACCCTGCCCTTCTCCAATGCGGTGCGAAGGGCGATGGAATTCGCAGGCGATATTGACGCGCCAAACAACTGTGCGGCGCTGGGCGTAAAGGCGTAAACGGTGTCAGCCTCCCTCACGTCGCCCCTCCGGTAAAGCAGCGCGGCCGCCGGTAAGGTGGCCAATAGCGCGGGGTCGTTGTATGCGTGCCAGTTGGACGGCGCGCCCTGCGTGTCCAGGGCCACTTGCGCGTAGGCATACTGCATCAGCGCATCCCACCCCTGCAGGCTGGCGGCTGCCGCGACATACAGCGGGATCGTTCCGCGGTCCGGAACCGGGAAGGGGTCGACGTTCCATTCACTCACGCTCATAGGCTTGCCCGCAACCTGCGCCGCGGCCATCCAGTCCACCAGGTTGGCGGCGTACCGCGGGTTCTTCTCGAACGCTCCCGTGCCGCCGTACGCGTGAACATCGATCAGGTCGCCCGCGGTCAACGCGGGCAGCGAGCTGAGAGGACTATCTCCCCACATGCTGGTCGTGGCGATCGGCACCTTGACGCCCAGCGCGCGCAGGTAAGAGATCATGTCCACATCGAAACGATGCTCGAGATCGTTGAGGAACAGCTTGGATGGCCCTGGCTCCCATGCGCGCCAGGTCTTGCCCGGCGCAAGACCTTGCTCCGTTGCGAAGCGAGTTGCCAGCGCCATATAGCGTTGGCTGTGCATCGGCACGTTCTTGTCCGGCAGCAACGCGTTGCCGAAGTGGTTGGTGATGTCATTCTCGTTGGTGATCAGCACGGCCGCGATCGCGGGATCATCCAGGTAGCGCAGGCCGGTGTAACGGTTGCGGTGTGTCAGGTATTCCTTGTCGAACTGCTTCATCGCCTCCTCGATGCCGGCATTGATGTAGTTGTAACCCTTGATGTCCGCAGAGCGATCCCCCTTTGCGATTTCCTCGAAACCCTCGATTCCGTCGCGTGCCGTGACCCGGCGCCCGACGTGAAGGTCCAACCAGATGTAGATGCCTTCATCCTTCAAGCACTTGATCCACCAGTCCAGCTTGTCGAGCATCGAGGCGCTCAGATGTCGCGTGTCCGGCGCGTGGTCGCCGAAGATGTTCGGATTGACCCATGCGGAGTCGATATGGTGCAGGCGCACCAGGTTGAAACCGAGCGCCGACAGCCGGCGGGCCTGCTGCCTGACACCTTCGCGCGACGTGCCGAAGAGCGCGTAGGCGGTAAGGTTTGTTCCCCAGAAACGCGCCGGCGTGCCGTCTTCGAATACGAGCCGATCGTGCTGCGCGCGCAGGAAGCCCCGCCGGCCCGCAGGCTTCTCGGCGGCGTTGAGAAACGACAGGTCGACCGGCGCAGTCCGCCAGTCGACAATATTCGCCGGCCACGTACCGGGG
>Ga0209919_1001646_pt1 | contig 10666 bp, 5 predicted proteins | sample SalPon2A_C_D2_MG_FD_185721 | JGI IMG/M metagenome (GOLD analysis project Ga0209919, IMG submission 185721) | Soil microbial communities from South San Francisco under conditions of wetland restoration - Salt Pond MetaG R2A_C_D2_MG (SPAdes)... | ecosystem: Environmental > Terrestrial > Soil >... | reverse complement strand
ATATTTAATGGTTCAGTGTTGATAAAAGCCAAAACAAATGGAATATTATCCGAATTAAATTACCACAATGGTGATTTTATTTCTGACGGTGAGCAGCTTGCAATTGTTTCAAACCCCAATTCACTAAGAATAAAATTAAATGTGCCATATGAAGAGTCAGCAAAAATTAAAGTTGGTAATTCTTGCAATCTTGATCTACCTGATGGAACAATTTTAAGTGGAACAATAGAAAAAAAAGTTCCATCTGTAGATCCGGGTACGCAGACGCAGACTTATTTAATAAAAGTAATCAAATCCAAAGAACTGCCTGAAAATTTAAATATCATAGTTAATATCCCATTTAAAGTTTTTAATAATGCTGTGGTGGTTCCCAAAAATTCGATTGTTACGAACGCAACGGAAGAATTATTCTGGGTTATGAAATTACTAAACGATACAACTGCGATTAGAGTTGATATAAACAAAGGAATTGAAACTGACAGCCTTGTACAGGTTTTAAGTCCTCAACTTAATGTTAAAGATAGAATTGTAGCAACAGGCTCGTACGGCTTAGCTGATACTTCTAAAATTGAGATCATTAAATGAATAACTTTTACGTTAAATACAAAAGCCCTGTAACGGTGATTCTGATAATTATACTTCTTGGCGGAATTTATTCATTGTCAAAAATTCAATCGGGCTTATTTCCTAACATTACTTTTCCAAAAATCAAAATTATAGCAGATAACGGAGAACAGCCGGTAGATAAAATGATGGTTACAGTAACCGTTCCGTTGGAAAATGCAATTAAAAAAGTACAGGACTTAAATTTAGTCAGAAGTGCAACCAGTCGCGGAAGTTGTGAAATTTCAGCTTTCTTTAACTGGAGTTCGGATATTGATCTTGATAAGCAGAGAATTGAAGCCCAAATCAGCGCAATAAAACAAAATCTACCCCAGGGAATTAATGTAACAGTTGAAAAAATGAATCCATCAATTTTTCCTGTAATGTTTTTTTCACTTGAAGGAAAAGGATTCAGCCAGATTGAATTAAAACAGTTGGCTCAGTATACAATCAAACCATTTCTTTCAAGAATTGATGGAATTTCTGAAGTTGCTGTTGTTGGCGGGAATACAAAAGAATTTAAGGTTCTTCTTAACACAGTTAAAATGAGTAATTTAAGAATTACTCCACAAATGGTCTCGGATAAGATTTCGCAGGCAAATTTCATCTCTTCCACTGGTTATTTAAGTGATTATAACAGGCTTTACTTATCTCTAACAGAAGCAACGCAAAACAATAAAGAAGAACTAGCAAACCTTTCAATTATTAATAACAAAGACAGGGTAATAAAACTAAAGGACATTGCAAATATTGAAGTCAGCGCAGAGAAAAGTTATATACACGTTGAAGCAAACGGACAGGAAGCACCTCTAGTTCATATATTAAAACAACCTGATGCGAATCTTTTAGAAGTTGAACAAGCTGTACTCAACAAATTACCGGAGCTTCAACAATTATTGCCTAAGGGAGTCACTTTTCATTTAAATTATAACCAGGCTGCTTTTGTTACTGATGCAATCGGGAGCCTGAGAGATGTTTTGTGGATCGGATTATTATTGGCAATTCTCGTAACTGTTATTTTTCTTCGTTCTTTTAAAGCCAGTTCAGTGATCCTGATTACAATTCCAATTACGCTTTGTTTAACCCTTATTGTATTATTTGTGATTGGTTATACATTTAATATAATGACCATCGGTGCTGTGGCTGCCGCAATCGGATTAATAATTGATGATGCCATTGTAGTTGTTGAACAAATACACCGGACACACGAAGAAAACCCCAAAGAAACAAGTCTTACTCTTGTTACAAAAGCTGTGAAATATTTATTACCCGCTATGGTTGGTTCATCTCTCAGCACTATTGTAATATTCCTTCCGTTCTTCTTGATGCAGGGAATTGCCGGTGCCTATTTTAAAGTTATGACAAACACTATGATAATTACATTGGTCTGTTCATTCTTAGTAACCTGGATTGGTTTACCTGTAATTTATCTCCTGCTTTCTAAGAAAGAATCTAAAATAGATAATCATAAAGAAGTTAAGAAAAGAGGCTGGGTCTATTTTTTTATTTATCGTCCATTTATTTCTCTGGGGTTTGTGATTCTTTTAATTCTTTCTTCTTTTTATATAATCCCACATCTGCCATCAGGGTTTTTGCCTCAAATGGATGAAGGTTCTATGGTTTTGGATTACAATAGTCCTCCCGGTACATCTTTGAAGGAGACAAATAGAATTTTAAAAGTAGTCGATGGAGTATTGCAAAGTACTCCCGAAATTGAAAGTTTTACCCGCCAGATTGGAACTCAGAACGGATTTTTTATTACCGAGCCGAACAGGGGTGATTATACTATTACTTTAAAGAAAGACAGAACTTTAACTACGGATGAAGTTGCTGATGTTTTAAGAGCTAAAATTGAAAAAAAACTCCCATTCTTGCAGGTTGATTTTGGACAATTGATTGGTGATATGCTTGGAGATTTAATAAGCTCTGCTCAACCGATAGAAGTTAAAATTTTTGGAGATGACCAAAAGACATTAAAAGAATTAGCACAGCAAATTGCTGACGTAATTGAAAACACTCAGGGTACTGCTGATGTTTTTAATGGAATTACAATTGCGGGTCCAGGAGTTGTTTTTAAACCTAATACCAGTAAGTTGGCACAATATAATTTAACTCCCGATGATCTTAAATTTCAACTTGATTCAAAAATTGAAGGTGTTGTAGTTGGAAATATTCTTGGAAAGAATCAGCTTTATAATATCAGAATGTTTGAAGGGAATAATGACTATTCAATCAATGATCTTAAAAAGGGCCCCATATTTTTAAATGATGGCACACTTAAACCAATAAATGAATTTACCGGAATAAATATTACCAAAGGCGTTTCTGAAATCGATAGGGAAAATCTTAAACAAATGTTTGATGTTACCGCAAGATTGGATAATCGTGATCTTGGAAGTACTCTTGCTGATATTCAGAAAAACATTCAGCGCGAAGTTAAACTTCCAACAGGTTATGAAATAGTATATGGTGGTGCCTACGCCGAGCAACAAAAGGCATTCAGTGATTTAATGATTATTCTTATCCTGGCGATCCTACTGGTTTTTACTGTTATCCTATTTTTATTTAGAAGCATTAAAGTCTCTTTAGCTATAATATTTATTGCCATACTTGGAATGGCAGGTAGTCTTATCGCTTTGTTTTTAACCGGAACACCGTTAAATGTTGGAAGTTACACAGGCATAATAATGATAGTTGGAATAATTGGCGAAAACTCGATATTCACATATTTGCAGTTGCGCGAATTCCAAAAGCAAGGTCATAATTTAAATGATTCGATAGCATTTTCTATTTCAACGAGATTGCGCCCGAAACTTATGACTGCTTTCGGAGCAATAATTGCATTACTTCCTTTGGCAATAGGCGTGGGGACAGGAGCACAAATGCATCAGCCACTAGCTATTTCTATTATAGGCGGGTTCATTATTGCATTGCCCCTTTTGCTTATTGTGCTGCCTACAATATTGTTAAAAATAGAAAAATAACAAGAATTTTATTTCTGGAATCCTTGTTTTGTAATAATTGTGCTTTAACATTTTAATTAAGAGAAGAATCATGAAAAAAATGTTCGGTTTCCTTTCGCTTATACTTTTACTCTTTCCATTTTTGATGCAATCCAATATAATAGCTCAGACATCGGGCTATAAAATAGTAAAAACAATTCCTATTGGCGGAGAAACTCGCTGGGATTATCTTGCTGTTGATAATACTTATCACAGATTATTCCTGTCACATTCTTCTTCAGTCGCGGTGATTGATATATCTAATAATTCGTTGATTACTGAAATTAAAGATTTGCAGGGAGTACACGGAATTTGTTTTGCGCCTGAATTCAACAAAGGCTTTATCAGCAACGGAAGAGACAGTTCTGTTACAGTTTTTGATTTGAAGACTCTTAAAGTTTTGAGCAAAATACAGGTAACCGGAAAAAATCCAGATGCAATTATGTATGATCCATTTACCAAAAGAGTTTTTATAATGAATGGCCGATCTGCAAATACTACTGCTATTGATGCAAAAAGCGGTAAAGTTGTAGGTACATTAGCGCTCGATGGAAAACCGGAATTTGCAGTTTCTGATCTCACAGGTAAAGTTTATGTAAATATTGAAGACAAAAGCGAAATACAGGAATTTGATTCCAAGAATCTAAAAGTTCTAAACACTTGGTCAATTGCACCGGGCGAAGAACCTTCTGGTTTAGCAATTGATATAAAGAATAATCGATTATTTTCTGTTTGCGGAAATGAATTACTGGTTGTTGTTGATTCAAAATCAGGAAAGATTATAACTACTCTTCCTATCGGAAAAGGAGTTGACGCTTGTGTGTTTGATAATGAAGACCAGCAGATTTTCAGTTCAAACGGAGAAGGGAATTTAACTGTAATAAAAGAAAAGTCTCCTTCAGATTTTGAAATAATCGATACTATAATTACAGAGAGAGGTGCTAGAACTATGGCTTTTGATGAAAAAACAAAAAAAATATTTACCGATGCTGCTCCGGAAGGAAAGGATGGTTCGAAAAATTTTACTGTTTTAGTTTTGGGGAAAAATTAGCCCAAAAAGCAAAATGTAGCATCCTTTAGATATTGTAAAATAATCATTTAAAAGTTAAATTTACGGCTTACAAATTTTCGAACTACAATCTACAAAAAATGCCTAAGCTCATATTTATTTTATTTTTATTTTACACTGTTTCAAGTTTTGCGCAGGATTCATTAAAAACATTAAGATCAGGTAAATTTAGCGGTACAATAGATTCTTCCCAGTCTGGTGAAAATTTATTGATTCACACTAAAAGTGATTCCGAAATTATAAGTGATGTAATTAAACCTGAAAGAAGCCTAAAATTGGAAAACAATTCCAATAAACTTACATGGCACGACTGGCTCACAAACATTCCACAGGACTATACAAGATTTTATGATGAGGCTATTCATACTGATTTGGGAGTTTATTTCTGGATTGCTGCATCAACCGCAGGATTTATGGCTACTGATAATCGAACATGGCTTACTCAACATGAATGGTACAAAAATTCGAATGTTGTAAGACAATTAAGTGATAGGTTTGGAGAAATTGGGGACGGCCGTACACAATTTACTTTAACGGGGCTTTTTGTTGGTTGGGGCCTTTTATTTAAAGATGAAAGAGCGCTCAGAACAGGAAGCCAAATTTTACAAGTAACAATTTCAGCCGGTGCTTTTGTTCAGGTGTTAAAACATATGACGGGAAGAGAAAGTCCGGTTGTCTCTACAGAACCAGCCGGGGAATGGAAATTGTTCCCCAGCCCGATAGCATATCATAAGCACGTACCAGCATATGATGCATATCCTTCCGGTCATCTCACAACGATGCTGGGTATGGTTGTAGTAATTGCAGAAAATTATCCGGAATGGAAATGGGTTAAGCCTCTTGGCTATACAGTATCCGCGCTAATGGCAATAAGTATGGTGAATAATGGAATCCATTGGTATAGTGATTATCCATTAGCTATATTTCTTGGTTACGAATTTGGTATGATAGTAGCGCATCCTGAAAAATATAAATCAAATAAAGACGAAAATAAAATTTCTTTTAGATTCGCTCCTTACAGATCGTATAATGGAACTGGAATAGCATTTTCGTTGAAATTTTAATAACTGGCTATTTCCATCAAGTCAGGAAATAAATGAAAATAAAGCTGACATTTATTTTTGGGTTACTTTTTTTCTGCAATATTTTTCTGAATGCTCAGGATGAAATAGCAAATGATTCCACTTCTGCTACAGATAGTCTTAACCTTTCTGAAATTGCAATGGGACTGGATGAAATCAAATCAGATTCTTCCATTACGTGGCACCAAATGATCACAAAAGTCCCCAAAGATATTTATGAATTTTCAGGATCCGCATTAAATTCAAATCAAATTCCTTTGTTTGCAGGATTAGCAGCAGCTACAGGAGCACTTTATCTGATTGACAGGGAGGGATGGAATTTTAATAAGAGATTATTTGATACTTCGCCGCCCTTTCATACTTTTAGTGATATTGGTGTGGACTTTGGCAACGAAACTTATCATTTGATTTTAGCAGGAGTCTTTGCCGCTTACGGTCTTGCTGATGATAATTCCCGCGCATTAAAAACTGCAAGCAATGTAGTTGAAGCCCTAATTGCAAGTGGTATTAGCGTTCAAATATTTAAACGAATCTTTGGAAGGGAAAGTCCGGAATTATCCACGCAAAATTCCGGTTATTGGAAATTATTTCCGAATTTAGCTGAATATCAACGACACCAGCCAAAGTATTATGCATATCCATCAGGACATATTACAACTTTAACAGCTACAGTTACGGTACTTGCAAATAATTACCCGGAAGTAAAATGGATTAAGCCGGTTGGGTATGCTATGATTGCAATTTGTGGTATGGGTTTAGTCAGCAGAGGCATGCACTGGTATAGCGATCTTCCAATGGGAATTTTTCTCGGGTATACTTTCGGGAATTTAATTGCTCCGGAAATAAAAATTAATAACGATGAAAACAACATATCAGAAAATTCCATAAAATTTTCTCCGTTCTTATTCAGTAAAGATATCGGCCTTGCAATTTCCTATACTTTTTAATTGTCAGATTGTGGATAAATGAAGTTCCAAAAGTAATGGATCTATTCATCAGGATAGTAGATTTCCTTATCTTAAGTTGTAATTCATTTGAATAAGCTCCATAAATATCATATATCAGCCGATAGTTGTTACAATTAATTCTGCATTTTTGTCGGCTAATTGCTAGACTCTATTAAATCAGATTTATTAAAAATTAAAAAATCGTTTATTTAATAGGATATTTTTGCTAAGTTAATAATAAACAACATTTCTGTTTTACTGGGGGTCATTCCGAAAATAATTTAATAATCAAAAATGGGGTAAATATGAAAGCAAATGAGCTTGCCAAAGATTTCATCCTGATTTTGTTATTACCTTTATAGTTTCAGCTCTGGTTTCCTTTCTGTATAGTTTAATTGTTCAATCGGAAGGTGTTTTCAATTGGGGTACTGCTGTTCGTATGCCAATTGTTTTTTGTATTATTTATCCCTGGTGGCACCTTGGTGAAAAGAAAAGTTACTATAGCTAAACAATTAACTGCAAATTTTTGGTTAGTTATAATTTTCCGCAGTTTGTAGTTTTCGTAAATTTTATAAAAGGAGATCGAAAATGGCAGATTCAAATCAAAAAAAAGACAAAAGTGACTGGGCAATAGGCGGTGGTTTGCTTATGGGACTGGGTGCCGGATTTTTTTTCCTGCAGCAATCTGCATTAGTGTTTGTGGGATGTATGATTTTAGGATTGGGATTGGGTTTAATGGTAACAACCATTGTGTCGAGCAAAAAATCTTAAACTCACAATAAGAATAAAATATTTATTTTAGCGAAGTTTTAGCACTTTTCTGAATATACTATTATGCGTACTGGTATAATCTTAAAACGATAATAAGGCGAAATTTGGAAATAATGATAAAAAATCGTTTTCCCAAAATTGTAGAATAAAAAAGCCGTTCAAATAAACGGCTTAAATTTTTGATATCTCTATTTTTAACTGCAGCCTGAAGTAGAGCCACAGGTCATACATTTCAGGCAGGTTCCGTTTCTTACCATTGTCATACTTTGGCATTCGGTGCATATATCACCTGTATAACCTTTTTGAATTGCCTGTCTTATTTTTGTTGACATATCATTTCCGGACTTTGAAACAGCCTGCTTATTTATTGTGCTAGTTGGTTTAGCGGCTGTAAAATATTTTAAGGAATCTCCGGAATCTTTATCAAGTTCGACCAATCTTGTACTTACAACTTCTTCGTCAACAAAATCCGGTTCGCTGAGTTTTTTTACAATCCCGGATGAAGTTTTTGATTTGTATTCATCCGGCTCAACATGAGCCAGATCATTTCTGCCTAAATATGTAACCGCTAATTCTCTAAAAATATAATCGATGACAGAAGTTGACATTTTAATTTTTGAATTTCCTGTTACAATACCGCTTGGTTCAAATCTTGTAAATACAAATGCATCCACAAATTCTTCAAGTGGAACGCCGTGTTGTAAACCTAGTGAGATTGAAATTGCAAAACAATTTAACAGACTTCTGAAAGCAGCTCCTTCGCGGTGCATATCAATAAATATTTCACCAATCTGGCCGTTGTCGTATTCACCTGTACGTATATAAACAGACTGACCATTGATCTTGGCTTTTTGAGTATATCCTGAACGTCTGTCGGGAAGTCTTCTTCTTTTTGCAATGTAACGGTGAATGATTTTTTCAGCAATTTTAACTATATCGTTCTGGTCTTTTTCTTCTATAATTGTTTCAATATCATCTTCACTTATTGAATTTAGAGGCTGGGAAAGTTTTGATCCATCCCTGTAAAGTGCGTTGGCTTTTATTCCAAGTTTCCAGGACTGCATATATGCGTTTTTAATATCTTCGACAGAGGAATGATTAGGCATATTGATGGTTTTAGAAATAGCTCCGGAAATAAATGGCTGTGCAGCTGCCATCATTTTTATATGGGCTGTAGGACGAATGAATCTTGTTCCCTTTTTACCACATTTATTAGCACAGTCAAATACCGGGTAATGTTCATGCTTCAGGAATGGAGCGCCTTCTATTGTCATTGTACCACATATATAATCATTGGCCGATGCTATTTCCTGTTTTGAAAACCCAATTGCTGAAAGTAAGTTGAAATCATAGGAACTAATTTGTTCAGCATCAATTCCCAACTTCTTTATAAGAAAGTCAGCTCCCAGTGAAAATTTATTGAAGGCAAAACTTAATTCGAAAACACCCGGAAGTTGTTTTTCTATTTTAGCAATGGCTTCATCAGTAAATCCTTTGGCTTTTAATGATTCTGAATTGATAAACGGGCAGCCGGTTAAACTTCCGGCACCTTTCGCGTATTTAACAATTTCAGAAATCTGGTCCTTATTATAGCCGAGTTTTTCAAGTGCGGGAGGAATAGATTGATTTATTATTTTGAAGTATCCGCCGCCTGCTAATTTCTTAAACTTAACCAGCGCAAAATCAGGTTCAACGCCGGTCGTATCGCAATCCATGACTAGCCCAATAGTGCCTGTAGGAGCAATTACAGTAACCTGGGCATTTCTGAATCCATTCTCGTTTCCAAGCTCAAGAGCTCTGTCGGCATCTTCTCTGGCGGCCTTTAGAAGGTCTGAGGGGCAGTGTTTTGGGTTAATGCCAACCGGATGTATACTTAATCCTTCATACTCCTCATTTGGTACGTTATAAGCCGCTCTTCTATGATTTCTTATAACCCTCAGCATATGTTTTTTATTCTCTTCATATTTGTTGAACGAGCCCAGTTCTTTTGACATTTCTGCAGATGTTGCATATGCTGACATATGCATAATTGATGTAAGAGCCCCGCAAATTGCGAAAGCCTCGTTACTATCATATGGAATTCCCTGAAGCATAAGCAATGAACCTAGATTTGCATATCCCAAACCAAGGGTTCTGTAATCATAACTTAATTGGGCAATTTCTTTGCTGGGGAACTGTGCCATCAAAACGCTGATTTCAAGCACAATTGTCAGTAATCTTGAAGCATGCCTGTATGCATTAATGTTAAATTTGCTTGTTTTTGTATCATAGAATCTTACAAGATTCATTGAGGCAAGGTTGCAGGCAGTATCATCCAGAAACATATATTCGCTGCAAGGATTTGAGGCTTTAATTTCCCCGCCCTCAGGACAGGTATGCCATTCATTAATTGTTGAGTGATATTGAATCCCGGGATCTGCACAGGACCAGGCGGCATAAGAAATCTGATCCCAGAGATCTTTTGCATTTAAAGTTTTGCACGGCCTTGGTGCACGATTTTCTTCTTTTGATTTTCTCTTTTCAATTCTCCAATATAAATTCCAGTCTTCGTCACTAATTACCGCATTCATAAATTCGTTCGTTACCCTAATAGAATTATTAGAGTTTTGTCCTGATACAGTAAGGTAGGATTCAGAATTCCAGTCAGTATCATAAACCGGAAATTCAATTGATTTGAAACCTAGTTTTGCGAGATGAATTACTCTTTCTATATAATTGTTAGGAATTGCTGCTCTTCTTGCTTCAAGGACTGCGTGCTGTAATTTTTTGTTCACTTTTTTGTTGAATCTGTCATTTTCCGGATGTTCATCGTAACAGGCCTTCATTATAGCGTTTAAATGAAGGTTACAAAGTTTAGAACCTGAAACCAAAGCTGCGACTTTTTGTTCTTCTACAACTTTCCAATTAATATATTCCTCAATGTCCGGGTGGTCCAGATCTACTGTAACCATTTTTGCGGCTCTTCTTGTTGTTCCACCTGATTTAATTGCGCCGGCAGACCTGTCGCCGATTCTCAAGAAAGACATAAGTCCGGATGATCTTCCGCCGCCACTTAATGGTTCTGCTGATCCGCGAATATCAGAAAAATTTGAACCGGTTCCTGATCCATATTTAAAGAGCCTTGCTTCGCGAACCCACAGGTCCATAATTCCGCCATCGTTCACAAGATCATCTTTAATAGACTGAATGAAG
>Ga0209919_1001645_pt1 | contig 10675 bp, 7 predicted proteins | sample SalPon2A_C_D2_MG_FD_185721 | JGI IMG/M metagenome (GOLD analysis project Ga0209919, IMG submission 185721) | Soil microbial communities from South San Francisco under conditions of wetland restoration - Salt Pond MetaG R2A_C_D2_MG (SPAdes)... | ecosystem: Environmental > Terrestrial > Soil >... | reverse complement strand
TGGCTATATTACTCAGGATAACCCTTAAAGTCATCTGTCAAACAACCAATACATTAATGGGGGCATTAATGTTAATGGGTGACCCTTTCCTCCTCTTCCTCTCATGGGAACTGCCTGGTGCGGATTCGCTTGCTAGGTGGTGTGGGGAGGGCGGGAGAAAGACCTGCCCTTACCCAATTGTACGCAGTCTTATGAGTGAACTGCGTTAGGGCTAAAGCGGAAAGTCACTTAGCGTGGACCGACCTCTTTCCGTTCTCCATTCCGTTCAAACAAAGTAACTTTGTCAGTAGGCGCTTTTTCATGTGTCCCAGTATTGATTTTTGCACCAACGTCCCCCACTCCGCATAGGGCGTCCAGTTGCCAGACATTAGCTACGGCCACCATTGAAAATGCAGTTCAACAGATCGATTCAATAATCCATGAGCTTGGCGTACCCGTTATCGATATCACTGCCTGATTGCGCTTCGCCACACCCATATTGAGCAGACATTTTTCTTGCTCATCATCTTCAGTATATTCCAAACGGTTCAAGCTGTAGGCCGAAGAGAACTGCACATCTCTTTACCGCATCGGCACAGAGTGGTCTCTATGTAAAAGATTTCAATCTCGTTGCTTATTCTTGTGACGTGAGCCGAAGCAGTCGACCACCTGTTTCATCCTCCAGAACCCATATTGCACCTCTTGGCCCTTGCTCAACCTCTCGTATACGTTTACCCATCGCAAAGCGTTCAACCTCTTCGGCTCTGTCACCTTCAATCCTGATCCGTACCAGTGACTTTGACCTGAGCCCGCCGATGAAAGCATTCCCCTGCCACTCTGGAAACATTGAGCCATCATATATAATTAGACCTGAGGGTGCAACAGTTGGCGCCCAGTACACCTCAGGAGCATTAAATTCCGGACGTGTATCATGGTCGGGAATGGGGGTGCCGTTGTATTGATCACCCCAGGAAACAATTGGCCAACCGTAATTATCACCAGCAATGGTCAGGTTGAATTCATCTCCGTGTCTTGGGCCCATTTCGTGTGTCCACAATCGTCCCTGTTTGTCGAAGGCAATACCAAGAAGGTTTCGATGCCCTAAAGACCAGAAGGTTTTTGCAAGTTCTCCCTTGTCTTGAAAAGGATTGTCCGGTGGTACAGACCCATCCTCGTTTAGCCTGATGACTTTGCCCAGATTTTGCGTCCAGCTTTGGGCTGGCGTCTGTTTTTGCCGTTCACCGGAAGTGATGAATAATTTCCCATCAGGACTGAATGCTAATCGGTGCGAGTAATGCCCGCTGCCTGAGACTTTAGGCATTTGCCGCCAAATGAATTCAAGGTTTTCCAGTTTCGGCTCGGCAGACTCAGGATGAAACTGAGCCCGGGCAACAACCGCCCCCCTTTTTCCTGACGAATCCTGCTCAGCGTACGACAGGTATATCCAGTAATTGTCTTTGTAATGAGGATGGAGAATTATATCTCCCAAGCCACCCTGACCGCCATAATCTACCTTCGGAACGCCTTTGACAGGCACCTTGGTCCGGTCCCCCAGGTGGACTAAAAGCAAAGCCCCTTTTTTTTTAGTTACCAGGAGGTCTCCACCTGGCATAAATGTCATGGCCCAAGGTTCATTGAATGCTCCAAAACTCTCGGCAAAAAGCCTTGAACCTGCATTACCGACAATCGTGTTATCAACAGACTTGGCGTTGGTGCAGGAAAGAAGGAGCAATAACAGTGAAAGGGAACTTATTAAACGTAACGATTGCATAATTCTCTCCACCTTAATAACTGGCTTTGAACGCCGGGAGGAATTTGGGGCCCGTAGATGAGCTTTATTCTGCTTTATCCTAGTTACTTTCTTCTAATTATTGAAAACGCAACACAACCAGTTTATCCACCCCGGACTCTCCACCCCAGATTTCACCACGCCTGCCGAGGATCTGGCGAACATTGGCAGGCGTGCTCGGCAAGGTGAAGTCTGTAAAGGCTTCGGTTGCCGGGTCGAAGTGCAGCAGGGAATTATTACCGAAATCGCTGAGCCAGATACTATCATGATCATCGACGTAAATCGCATATGTTTTTGGTTTTGCCCCTGGCAATTTCCATTCCCGCCATTTGCCGTTGACTGGATTATAGAGAGCCAATTGCCCGACATTCCACTCGCTCACCCAGATGCGACCGCTGGAATCGGACCACACCCGCCGCGCTCCCTGGTCGGGAGTCGGGGGCTCAATGACGGTTGCCTTTCCGGTTAGCGTATTGATTCGGGCGATGTGGCTTCCCGCTAATGAGGCATAGTAGACGTCACCGTCAGGTGTCGTACAGATGCCGTAGGGGCCTGGACCTTGAGGAGCCTTGAAGACTTCCACTTCGCCTGTTTTGAGCAGTACCCGACCGTAATAACCTTCCTGGCCGGTAAACCAGAGCTGATCCCGCTTGTCAAAGGTAGCGGTATTGAGGTTGACCCAGGGTGTTTCAGCAGGCAGAGGGAAATTGGTCACTTTTTGGGTGCTGGTATCGAAGCGGACAATGGCGTTAAGTCCCCCGTCGGTGATCCATGGCGATCCATCCGGCCCGACGATCACACCGTGGGGCGCAGATTTTTGACCCAGAGTAAAATGACGAGTTTCACTACTTTCCGGATTAAGATAGCCCAGGGCGCCGAGGCGCTGGGCGGTATACCAGATCCCGCCGTCTGCAGCAGGGGCCACATCATGGGGCCGCGATCCCTTCGGTACATCATATTCAGTTATGGTGGGTTGGGCCAGGGCTACTGCCGCAAAGGCCAGAAAGAGCAGCAGGATGCAGGAGTGAATCGTTGTTCTTTTCAGCATGACAAATCCTCCTTCTCATATCTCTGTATAGTTCTTAACCCCCGCACTATCGTGCCACCAGCCTCTTCCTTCGTTATACGGCTGGATGAAGCATGGAGACAAGTTGCTAGTGCCAGCCGGCTGCAGTAAAAAGGCTTGTCACAACTCATCAAAGAGTACAGCTCATGTCCTCACCACAACACATGGGTGATTTGATCTTGCCATGTCCATTTGGACATTTTGAAACCTGGACTTCGGTTCCATCCTCTAATTTCAACGTATCATTAACCAGAGGTGCACCACATGTAGCGCAAGTCGCATTAACTGCCATACCGCATTTTGAACATTTGTATGTTGCCATTTCAATTCCCTCCAAAGATTAAGGTACTTACAACTCTTTGCCTCTGAGTATATTAATAACGCTTTATTGTAAATCTACAACGTATTGATTTCAATTATACCCAAGTGCGGGGTGCGTTCCCGAAACTCGTCCTGCCGGGGTCATCTTAGACGGACTCCTTGCCTGACCTCTTCCAATTTTTATATTGCAGTAGAGTTAACTAATTTCTAGGGTCAGTTTCTTTTATAATGGAGCTGACATTCTTTTTATTAAACCCTTTATACCCCTCGCGGCGTTGGATGTTTTCCAGGTGACTGCCCAGCGCTCCCATGGTCAAAAAACGATCGGCTTTTTCAGAAGTTAGCCGTTTTGTTTTGACCAGACGATCTAACTTTTCTGGATCGACCGGCCACATTTCTCCCTTGCTGAAAGCCTGCTTGAGGTAGATGAAATCACTGAATGGAGCCATGAACTGGATGTCAAAGCCAGCAAGATCCTTGGGAAGTTGATTAAAATTTGCATTGGCAGCCAAATGGTGCAGTCCGGCATTTAAGATGGAATCGCCATGTAGTTCACACCAGAGGCCTACGGTGCCGAGTGTATCCAGTTCAGGAAGTTCAATCTGTGAGAAGTCGATGTCAATTTCATCCAGAGTTAAATCGACATCGAGAAAAAGCGACAGTCCTGCTACGTTGTTTTCCATTACCTGTGCGCCCCAGCCAGCCTCCTTGCCGGCATAAAACCTTTCCCGTTTTTCAAAACCGAGACTAGAAAAAAGGCCAACTAATTGTGGAAAAAGCCGCCGCGAACTCCTGAATGTATGGTGGTCGTGATTGGCCCAGCCGAGACCCAAAGTATCCTGGCGCATCTTCTGGACACGTCCGACATGATTTTTACTCACCCAGTAATCACGTTCTGCAGCGCAAATGATATGGGCCGCCATATCTTTCCCTGTCCGTTTGATGATGGCTTTTGCTGTTTGAACAAGAGAGCCAAACGTCTTTTGTTTGTCATCAATCTGTCGGGGAATAGTTTGCCAAAGTTCCCGGCAATGCAGATAGCCTCGCAGTTCTTTTGCCGTAACGGAAGACGGCTGCAGGGTGTTTGAGCCTCGCCTTTCAACAGCAATAAAAGAAGAACCCTTTGTTTGGCAGATAACAGCTCTCCGATAGGGGCCACAGTGGTCACCCTCAATCTGGGTCTGATAGCTGTTTATTTGTAGGAAAAGGCCCAAATCTTCCACTCTGATAGCAATTCCAGCTTGAGATCGGTCCGATTTCTTCGACAGCACGATACGGGGCAGTCGGGCGCCCGGATGACGGAATACAGCTGTTGATCCGTTTTCTTCTTTCGCAAAACCTGCGGCGCTAAGCTGTTCTTTTACCGTATCGCTTTTTGCTACTATAATATGATCCAGCCAATCAATCAGACAGGTGCTGGTCTGGCCTTCGAGTTTTCCACAAAACGAACGCAGGGTGCTGTTTTGTCTCGTCTGTTCTTTGAGTAAATCAAGGACAATCTTTTCAGCCTTCTTTTCCGACTGCCAGTAGCATAACTCCCTTTTTTTCATTTGGGTTTCCTCACAAGATCAGGGCGTAAGTTTTCAGTGATTTGGTGTTTGCTGAACATTACATCGGGATTGAAGATTCCATGGGGATCAAATATCTGTTTCAACTCTTTCATATAGCCATAGAGCTTTTCTCCCCATTCCTTTTGCAGAAAAGGGGCCCGAAGCCTGCCCATGCCATGTTCGGCAGTAATGGTGCCGCTGTGCCTGAGGACAATATCATAGGTTTTTTCGGCAACATGCTGAATCGTTTGGATAAGATTGTTTTTCGAAAGATCAAAGAGCGGCCGCAGATGAAAATTCCCGCTGCCGGCATGTCCATAAATAACAACATCCATGTTCATCTCTGCAAAAAATCTGGTTATATCAACAAGAAAATCGGGGATGCTTTCATGGGGGACGCCCACATCATTGACAACCCCTAAGGCCTTAATCGGGGGAGGAATACGACCGAGCGTCGGCAGGACCCTTTTGCGAAGTTGCCAGATCTCGTGCATGGCATCATCGTTGGTGGCTGTTACTATTTTGTCCGGTGTGATACCTCCAGAGGTAAGAGCTTTGTTGGCTGCAGCAGCTTGTCCTTTGGCATGGCTTCCCTCAAATTCAACAAAAAGCAAATGATGTTCGGTTGGCAATGAAGAATCGACAAGTTGATGTAAGACCTCAAAGGTTTGCCTGTTCATAAGTTCCAGAGAAACGGCTTCGGACTTGCGCAGCGCTGCAATGGCATCACCGGCCTGCTGTAGACTGGAAAAATAATAGAGGCTCACCGCTTTTTCAGCAGGGGCCGGGATGACGCGCAGTGCCGCCTTGGTTATGAGCCCAAAGGTCCCGATGCTGCCGGCAAAAAGTTTGTTGATAAGCAGGTGAGGGGGTATTTCGTCAAGCATTGTTCCAATATTATAGCCGCTTGCCGTTTTGAGTTTCCTTTTTTCCTGGACAAAAGCCCGGCTTTTTTCATCTGCCATAATCTTCTTCTGGAGACTGGTCAGTGCTGTAGTGAATTTTTCAGGGATGCCCTGCAAACTTTTGGTATGAATAATTTCTCCTGTACTGGTGATGAACTCAATGGATTCGATAAAGTTGTCAATGGAGCCATGTCTGAAGGCATGCGGACCGCTCGCCTTGGTGGCAATATTGCCGCCGATCTGACAGATTGGGCTGCTGGTGGGGTCGATAGGCAGATACAGGTTTTCGCTTAACAGGTGGTTCTGCAGGTGTTGGTTGTACACCCCCGCTTGAGTTGTAATGGTGGTTCTATTGCCGTTTGAATCCAATGGACCTATTTTGCTGAATCGGTTTTTTGAAAAAGCCACCACAATACCGCTGCCCAATGCAGCGCCAGCCGTACCAGAGCCTCCGCCCCGCATGGTTACTGAAATGTTCTCCTCTTTGGCAAAATGGACTGTTTTTTGAAGATCTTCAATGGAATCCGGAAAAACCACCAGAAGAGGTTGAATCTCATATATAGACTGGTCGTGGGAGAATTTACGCAGCGTGCCACTGTCGAAGTGCACTTGTCCGTCAATCAGAGCGGCAAGTTTTTCAGCACTTTTATTCGATAGTTGGGTTTTGCTCATTATAGTTTGTTTTCCACAATTTTTTTGATAGCTGCTATACCCTGGTTAATCTCTCGCGCTGTGACGGTGAGGTGGGGACGAAAGCGAATACTTCTGTCTGCGCAGCCCAGGATCAATACTTTTTCTTTGAAAAGCTCGTTTCGCAACCTGTCCCGCCTTTCTTCATCGGGCAGATCAAAGGCACACATGAGGCCGCAGCCCCGCGGATTCGAGATGATTTTCGGAAACTCATCTGCCAACTGCACTATCTTTTTCAGAAGATGGCGGCCTTGTTTTTCAGCATTTTTAACCAGATCTTCTTCATCAATGATTTTAAGGAGATAGGTAGCGCGCACCATGTCAACCAGGTTGCCGCCAAAGGTGGAATTGATCCGGCGGCCATGATGAAAAACATTATGCTCCACTTCATCCATCCGGTCTCCGGCAAGCACCCCGCAGACCTGCATTTTCTTGCCGAAAGCAAGCAGGTCAGGCTGTATGCCAAAATGTTCGTAGGCCCAGAATTTTCCGGTCATTCCTATACCGGTCTGGACCTCGTCAAAGATCAGCAGGATATCATTTTCATCACAGATATCCCGCAGAACTTTGAAAAACTCGGCCCGAAAATGATTGTCACCGCCTTCACTCTGGATCGGTTCAATAATGATCCCGGCAATTTCTTTTTCTTCCTCGGAAATCACCTTCTTGATCTGTTTGATAACCTTTTTTTCAAGCGCGGAGACCGTCCGCAGGTTTTTCTCACTGAGCGGGAAGGTGATCTTTGGATTATCCATCCTCGGCCAGTCAAAAACGGGGTAATATTGAATCTTTCTGGTGTCGTGGGTATTGGTCAGGGAGAGGGTGTAACCGGATCTGCCGTGAAAGGCCTGACGGAAATGAATTATCTTTGATCCTTTTTCTTCCGTCTCACCCTTGGCGAAATTTTTACGGATCTTCCAGTCAAAGGCCGCTTTTAAAGTGTTTTCAACTGCCAGGGCTCCACCTTCAATGAAAAAGGCGTGGTTCAGATAGCGAGGAATACCAATCTCCGAAAAGGTATCGACAAATTCAGCCATGGCTTCGGTATAGACATCCGAGTTGGCTGGTTTATGAATTGCATTTTCCGCCAAAATGTTTTTGACCGCTACTAATTTTGGATGATTATAGCCAATCGCCATAGAGGCGAACATGGCAAAAAAATCAAGATATGAATCACCGCTGATTTTATCGACCAGATAGGAGCCCTTGGACTTTTGAAAATCAGCGACCAGTTCAAAGCCATCCGTGAGCATGTGTCGCGCCAGGATTCTGCGAACCTCTGTTGCTTGTACCATGTCTTTATCCTATCTCAAATTTTATCCCCTGGGCCAGAGGAAGTTCTTTGCCATAGTTTACCGTTACCGTCTGTCTTCTCATATAGGCCCTCCAGGCATCTGAGCCTGATTCCCGACCGCCGCCGGTTTCTTTTTCCCCACCAAAGGCCCCGCCGATTTCAGCGCCGGAGGTGCCGATATTGACATTGGCGATGCCGCAGTCGGAACCGCGATGGGACAGAAATTCTTCTGTTTCATGCAGGTCTGCTGTAAAAATTGCTGAAGAGAGGCCTTGGCGGACATTGTTTTGTATCTGGATCGCCTCTGTCACTTCACCCTGATACTTGATGAGGTAAAGAATTGGTGCAAAGGTTTCTTCCTGGATAATTGCCATATCCGCTGCTGCTTCAACAATGGTAGGCTCTACGTAACAGCCAGATTCATAGCCGGCTCCTTCCAGGGTTTTGCCGCCCGTCAGTATCGTGCCGTTCTGTTGAGTAATAATGGAGATTGCTTTGAGAAAACCTTCCACCGCCTTTTTATTGGTCAGCGGGCCGACATGGTTTTTTTCATCGAGGGGGTTGCCTATTTTCAGACTTTGGTACGCAGTAATAAGGGCCTCTTTCACCTGGTCATAAATTTGTTCATGAACGATCAACCGACGGGTCGTTGTGCAGCGTTGGCCGGCTGTGCCCACTGCCCCAAAAACCACGGCCGGAATTGCTATTTTCAAATCGGCATCTTGGGTGATGATAATTGCATTATTGCCGCCCAGCTCAAGCAGAGTCCGGCCAAGCCGGCTGTTGACGGTTTTTGCAGCCTTATACCCTGATGCAACAGAACCGGTGAAGGACAGAAGCGGCAGCCGTTTGTCGCTTAACATCTTTTCACCAATGACCTGGCCGGGACCAATGACCAGATTTAAAATGCCTTCGGGCAGATTATGTTCCTTTATGACTTTGGCAGCTATTTTATGAACAGCAATTGCTGACAAAGGGACTTGTGATGACGGTTTCCAGAGCACAACATCACCGCAGACTGCTGCGATCATCGCATTCCAGGCCCAGACTGCCACCGGGAAGTTGAAGGCGGTAATAATCCCAATGACGCCGAGGGGGTGATACTGTTCATACATGCGGTGATCAAGCCGTTCAGAATGCATGGCAAGGCCGTAGAGCATTCGTGATTGGCCAACAGCAAAGTCACAAATATCAATCATTTCCTGAACTTCACCAAGCCCCTCCTGCAATGATTTTCCCATTTCATAGGAAATAAGCGCACCGAGTGCTTCCTTGTGTTGCCGGACTTTATTGCCAACCTGGCGGATCACTTCGCCCCGTTTTGGAGCTGGGATATCCCGCCAGACCAGAAAGGCTTCCTGGGCGGTTTTGACTATTCTTTCGTAGGTTCCGGCAGAGGCCTGATTGACTGTAGCAATGATTTTTCCATCAACCGGTGAGACGGCTTCAAGCAACTGGGCGGTCTTGGAGGAATACCACTTGCTGCCAGTTGATGAGCCCGGGTTCTTTTCCTTGAGTGGCAATTTTTTAAGAAAATCCATGAAACCTCCTTTAAGAAGGGAAAATCAACAACCACACCTGTTTGACTGGTATATCTGATGAAGATAATCCTCTATGCTTTCTTTCTAAGAGTTATAACATGGTAATTTTATATAGATACTATAACAATCAACCAACCAGTTTTCACTGTAGAAGATTCAGGGCTGAAATTATTCTTAGCCTGCAAAATTCACAAGCTGCAATTGTCGTTTACACCAGGAAGAGGCCACAGGGCAAATGACGCAACAGAAGCGGCAATTTCTCGTCTTTGGTGAGTATGACAGGATCTTTCTGCTCTGAGGAAAATCAGTCTGTCTCGTTTAACTTCCTTAAAAATTGTTTTAAATGGCGCAGTATCAGAAAGGTACTGCACATCCTAGAAATGGTCATGAATTGTGCGGGCGGTTTGATCTTGCCTAAAGGTAGTGACTGGTTAACCTTTTTCTTATTATTCCCAGGGGTTAAGCAATGCCACGCCACTTTCTTTCATGTCTGATAAGTTGCGGGTTACAACTGTTAAATGATGGGTAATGCCTGTGGCGGCAATTAGGGAGTCTATGGCAGGCATTGGCCTGCCAACCTGTTCTGCCATTTCTTGGATCTTCCCCCGATAAACCAAACACCTATCCGTTTTATCAGGAGAAGATCAGTCCGACCCCATTCAAGACACGGCCCATTTCGGCAGAGTATACGCGGAAGAATGATGCAGGAGTGTTTAATGTATTGCGTTAATAAAGATCATCAATTTATATACGGGATATACTTAAAAAAATACTGGGTACAAATATGCCATCCTCAGGAAACAAAACAAAATTCAATATAACTGAAGTTGCATCTTGGCTACTGCTGGTCGTTTTGGTAACCTTCAGCCTGCAGACCCTTGATTTTCTCTTCATACCACTCTGTTTTGCTATTCTGCTCTGCTATGCCCTTGGCATTCCCCTTGATTTTTTAAAACAATATCACCTGCCCGGCTTTGTTCGGATTATTCTTGTCGTGAGCCTTGTGCTTTTGCTGATTTTCATGCTAGGCAAACTCGTGATGCATAATGTAGGTGATTTCCAGTCCCGCCTGCCGGAATATGAAGAAAAATTCTGGGAATACGCCAATATAATTCTCTCCCGCTTTGATATTTCCAAGGAACAGGCCAGTGAGTCTATCCAGGCTTTTGGGGGCAATATATTGCAGAACCAGTTTTCTTTCGGCGGTCTGATAAAAAGCTTCAGCAGCTCATTTTTTGCCTTTCTCGGCAATGTGTTGTGGGTTGTGTTGTTCATGGCCTTTATCCTGGCCGAGCGCGAATCGTTCACCCGACGGCTCGTCAAGCAGCTCGGCAAAAAGAATGCTGACCCGGTTATGAAATCGCTGCAGCAGATCAACCGGTCAGTCCAGCACTACCTTGGCTTGAAAACACTGATCAGTTTTCTAACCGGTGCAATTGTCACAATCATCCTGAGCGCTGCCGGTGTTGACTTTGCCCTGCTCTGGGGTGTACTGACCTTTGTGTTGAACTTTATCCCCACTATCGGGTCAATTGTTGCT
>Ga0209919_1001644_pt1 | contig 10698 bp, 15 predicted proteins | sample SalPon2A_C_D2_MG_FD_185721 | JGI IMG/M metagenome (GOLD analysis project Ga0209919, IMG submission 185721) | Soil microbial communities from South San Francisco under conditions of wetland restoration - Salt Pond MetaG R2A_C_D2_MG (SPAdes)... | ecosystem: Environmental > Terrestrial > Soil >... | reverse complement strand
CGAGCAGTCCGAAACCGTAGATCACGGCCAGGGTCTGGCCCATGATGACTTTCTGCATCAGCGAGGGCTGAATGGCGTTGATGGCGACGAAGCCGGCATAGACCAGGGTGTAGAGGATGAACATCCTCACTCCGAGCCTGGTCTTGTAGGCGGCCGCATTGTCCTTGCCGAGTTTTACTGCGGGTCCGTGTCCCATTTTGTTACTCCTCTCTCCAATGAAATTGAGCCAAATGCCAGTGGCAAAAGAACGGATGCGCCAGAGGGCATCCGACCAGCGAATACCACGAACGCTTCCCTTTCATCGCTCGCGATTCGCCTGTCCTGAGGGAGGGACGGGCGAATTTCATGAGTGATTTCAAACCGGCTTTTGTCTTCCGCCGGTTTTGAGGGTCGGCTGCGTGGTATTTTTTGTCTTATCTTGGGTGCCGATTTTCGCAACATAATACGTCGTTCTAAAAACATGTCAATAAAAATCTTTGCGTAAAATGCCCGTTTCGCAGGATGAAAATCAATATGTATACGATAATCCGTGCGATTTCCTGTTGGTAAAAAATCACTGAAGTGATGCATAGAAAGGTGTTTTAACTTATGGGGTATTAATTTCCTGATTTGGGAGGCGGGGATCGTGCCGGTGTTTTACCCCTTTGTCCGCACCTGGCCCTGTGCTACCTTGGCGGCATGGAACTGAAGGAAACCCTCGACCAGGTCCTGGCCTCTCGCGGCCGGGATTTTCTCGCCAACGACCCGCTCGACTTTCCCCGTCGCTATGCCTCGGCGGCCGACCGGGAGATCGCCGCTTTCGTGAGCGCCGCACTGGCCTACGGGCGGGTGGCGATCATTCGCAACAACCTTCGGGATCTATTCCGGCGCATGCCCGAGGGTCCGGCCGCGTTCGTGCGCAATTTCGACCCCTCGCGCGACCTTTCCCGGCTGGAGGGCTTTCGTCACCGCTTCAACTCCGGCGCCGACGTCGGCTGCCTCTGTTTCATGCTGCGGGGTATGATCGAGGAGGCGGGCAGCCTGGAGGGTTTTTTCCGCTTGGGCGACGATCCGGCTGCTGCCGATATCGGGGATGCCCTGAACTCCTTCTGCCGGCGCGCCCTCGCCCTCGACGTCTCCGCCGTCGTCGGCAGGCGACATCTGCCGCCCGATTCGACGGTGCGCTACTTCATGCCGCGCCCCGAGGCCGGCAGCGCCTGCAAGCGGCTGTGCATGTTTTTGCGCTGGGTCTGCAGGCCCGACGACGGCATCGACCTCGGGCTCTGGACGATCGCTCCGGCACGGCTGGTGGTGCCGCTCGATACGCACATCGCACGCATTTCGCGCCTGCTCGGCTTCACCTCCCGGCGATCGCCGGGCTGGAAGATGGCCCTGGAGGTGACGGAGGCCCTGCGCGGTCTCGATGCCGCCGATCCGCTGCGCTACGACTTCGCTTTGTCGCACCTCGGGATCAGCGAGGGATGTACCGGGAAGGAGGGGAGGTGGTGCGTGGAGTGTGCTGTGAGGGGGATGTGTGAAATCAAAGGCAAGTTATGAGTTTTGAGTTCTTGGTTTTGAATTAACAACTCAAAACTCAAAACTCAAAACTCAAAACTCAAAACTCAAAACTCAAAACTCAAAACTCAAAACTCAAAACGTATCGCCAGCTTCAAATGGCGATACGCTTTTTTTTGCAGAAGGCGCGGACGATGACCTCGGCCTGGTTCAGGCGCGAGAGCTTCATGTTCTTTGTCTTGGCGGCGGCCAGGTCGTCCTGGGGGACCTTTTCCTGGCGCAGGTCCCGGGCAACGATGCCGAGGTTGGCGAGGATGGTTTTGAAATCGGCGGGGGTGTAGGCCCGCAGCATGGGAGGGGAGAGCATCATGAAGCCCGCGGCTATATCCTGGGCCATCTTCTTGGGGCTGCCGGCGATGGGCATGGCGGAAAGCCTCGTGAAAAGTTAAAAGTGAAATGTGATTCAACAATAAAAAGATGGAGAGAGTCGGATGCCGATCTACAAAGTGGTGGAAACAAGCCTCGTGACCGACGAAGCTTTGGAGAAGATTCTCAATGAGTGGACGGCCGAGGGCTGGCAGTTCGAGCACATCCAGTTCGCCATGCGCGAGGCGAGCAAGCGGCCCGCCATGGCTTTCGTGCTGTTTACCCGTGAGGAGGGGGCAGGGGGGGGATAATTCTTTCCTCCTCACCGCTCACTCCTGACTCCTCACCGATTCATCAGTCCTCCCAGTCCTCGATGTCACGGTAGATGACGGTGTGTTTCGGGTCCGAGGAAGGAGTGGCGCCGCAGCGTTCGCACAACGGTTCGGCGTTCTCGCCTTCCTCGCCCTCGAGGAGCTCCTCGTAGCTGAGTTCGATCGGCTTGCCGGTGCAAGTGCAGAACCATTTGCGGTAGACTGTCATGGCAACCTCCTCGGAAAGGTTTCAAGATTCAGGTGGCAGGAGTCAGAATTATACCTGATTCCTGAAACCTGATCCCTGACACCTGTCTAGTATACCAGCCCCGTCTTCTTGCGCACCTTGCGCATTGTCTTGTTGGCGTGGTAGCGGGCCCTGTCCTTTCCGTCCGCGAGAATCTTGCGCAGGCCGTCCTTGTCGGCCAGCAGCTCCTCGCGTCGCTCGGCGTAGGGGGCGAAGAAATCGCGCACCGTTTCGAAGAGCTCCTGCTTGACCTCCCCGTAGCCCAGCCCGCCGGCCAGATAACGGGCGCGCAGTGCCTCCTCCTGTCCCTTGGTGAGGAAGAGCCGGTAGATCTGGAAGACGTTGCAGTTGTCCGGATCCTTCGGCTCCTCCACCGGCGTCGGGTCGGTGACGATGCGCATGATCTGCTTGCGCAGCGCCTTCTCGGGCAGGAAGAGGTCGACGGTGTTGCCGTAGCTCTTGCTCATCTTGCGGCCGTCGAGGCCGGGGACGGTGGCGACCTTCTCGTCGATCTCCGGCTCGGGCAGGGTGAAGATATCGCCGTATTCGTTGTTGAATTTGATGGCGATGTCCCGGGCCACCTCCAGATGCTGCTTCTGGTCCTTGCCGACCGGCACCACGTCGCTCTGGAAGAGCAGGATATCGGCGGTCATCAGCACCGGGTAGGCGAAGAGGCCGTGGTTGGGCCGGATCCCCTGGACGACCTTGTCCTTGTAGCTGTGGCAGCGCTCGAGCAGGCCCATGGGGGTGAAGTTGGAGAGGATCCAGGAGAGCTCCTGCACCTCGACCAGGTCGGACTGCACCCAGAAGACGCTGCGCTCCGGGTCCATGCCGAGGGCGAGGAAGTTGGCCGCCGCCTCCAGGGTGCCGGTAGCGAGGGCCTTGCCGTCGGCCAGCGACGTCTGGGCGTGGTAGTTGGCGATGAAGCAGAAGAGCTCCTCGTTCTCCTGGTATTCGATCATCTTCTTCATCATGCCGAAGTAGTTGCCCAGGTGCAGGGAGCCGGAGGGCTGGATGCCGGAAAGGACTCTCATGGTTTCAACCTCTCAATAATCGGATAATACCTTGCTGAAAAATGCGGTCTCACGCGAAGCGTGAGATTATCCTTTTGTCCTTGAAATGAAAAAAGCCGCGATCTTCGGACCGCGGCTTTCTCTTCTTCTATCTGGCCGCGGACGGTGTCGCCCGCGGTCTGTTTCGTATAAAAAGGCGCGCGGACCGTTCAGGATGCGGTCCACCACCAGTGGCGTGCTTTTCGGGTGTTGCGGGTCTCCGTGTTCATGGTCGGATAAGCTAGCAGTTCCGGGAGCTTTCGTCAATGGGGAAATGCGAGGGAAGTCTCAGGGCCTGCATTCGGACCGTGCCGCGTCCCAGGAGCCCCCCGCGTCGAGGCATTTGTCGACGAGAATGAATTCCCTCACTTTGAAGTAGAACGCGCCGAGGGCAAGCAGAATCAACCCTGCAATCAGAACCCGCCTGCTATTGGACAATGATGCGGTACTCCGTCTTCAAGGAACAGCGCGGCCCGATGGGGCCGAGGGTTCCTTGGCATTCAAGTTGTCCCTGCGTCCCGGATTCCTCGCCCTTCACCGTCTCGTCGATGACCGGCCCGAAGTCGAAGCCGCCGGCCACGCATTCTTCTCGTGAACATTCCAGCTCGAAGCTCGCCTCGGATTCCGGGGTGAAAATGATCTGCTGGTAGCTGGGCTCCGTCTCCACGTCCGGCTCCTGGACCGCGACGTAAAGGGTGATTCGTTCGACATCGGGATATAGTTCGGCAATCGTGGCGTAAGTCGGGCTTTCGCCGTTGCCTCCCGCGGGAAACGCTGATTTCCGGAAGGTCATTTCATGATTCCTTACGTGATAGAAGATTTCGCTTGGGGGCTTTTGCGCCCGGGTGGCAAAGCATAACACAGAGACGCCCCTCGCATCCATAGGCGCGAGAGGCGCAATTTATACGGAACCGCCTCCCCTCCGAGACCGAAAAATCGGGTCGGGCTAAGAGCTTCCCTTCGTGCCCTGGGTCGCGCTGTAGCTGGTCATCAGGTTGCGGTAGTCGGAGATATGGTTGGCCAGCAGCGTGCCCAGCCCTTCGACGTCGTTGCGCCAGTCGCGGTGCAGTTCGCAGGCGACGGCGAACCAGTTCAGCAGCTGGGCTCCGGCGGCTGTCATGCGGCTCCAGGCCGAATGCCGGGCGATGTCGTTGAATGTCCCCGAGGCGTCGGTCACCACGAAGACCTCGTAGCCTTCTTCGATGGCCGAGAGGGCGGGGAAGGCGACGCAGACCTCGGTCACCACGCCGGCGATGAGCAGCTGCTTCTTCCCCGTGGCCTTGACGGCCTTGACAAAGTCCTCGTTGTCCCAGGCGTTGATCTGGCCGGGCCGGGCGATGTACGGCGCGTCGGGGAAGATCTCCTTCAGCTCCGGCAGCAGCGGCCCGTTGGGGCCGTTTTCGAAGCTGGTGGTGAGGATCGTCGGCAGGTTGAAGTACCTGGCCGAATCGGCCAGCGCCAGCACGTTGTTCTTGAAGGTGTCGGGTTCGATGTCCCGGACGAGGGAGAGCAGGCCGGCCTGGTGGTCGACGAGCAGGCAGGCGGCATCGTTCTTGTCGAGACGAACGTAGGGTGTACTCATGGCTGACTCCCCGGGGGTTGGCTGTTGCCATCAACCCCTCCGTTTAGACCCGGCCGCCACAGGGCGGCAGGCCGGGAGCGACGGCTCCCTGGATCGGCCATCGTCCGCTATCCAATTTGGGATTTTACGGCGTGCAGGGCGATGTTGTGATCCTTTAGCTATCCTACCTCGGAATCATCGGCAGACAAGAAGCCCCCGACCGGTTGACCTGATCGGGGGCTTGGTTTTGTTCTTCTGGGGGGGGAGTTTAAGGTCTCTGGAACTCTTGGAAATTTAAATGTTTCAGGAATGTTATATATAGCCTTAAGGAAAGGTTAACCCCCCGGAAAATAGAGAAAATCACAATACGATTGTAGCCTGTTTCATGCGGCCTTTCCTGCTAACAATGGAACCGACATTGATAGGAAAGGAGACCATTATGACGAGTCACGAAGACAGGTTGCACCGGTTCCACGAGTTGCGCAATACCATCCGCGGAGATGATTCCATAATGGTGATCGGGGTAGATGTTGCCAAGGATCGCCATCACGCCTTCTTCGGCACCGCAAACGGCAAGACCTTGTGGAAAAAGCTGATCTTTGACAATTCGATCCAAGGCTTCAACAGCCTTCGGACCATGGCCGACAATCTGATGACCCAGCATGGTCTGAAACGGAGGGTCTTCGGTGTCGAGCCGACGGCTTCCTACCACAAGCCCCTGGCAGAGCATTTGATTCAGAACGATGAACAGGTCGTCTATGTCTCCAATGTTGTCGTCAAGAATAACCGGGCTTCGCTGGATGGCCGCTGGGACAAAAACGACACCAAAGACGCAGCCAATATCGCCGACCTGATCAGCCGGGGCCGTTGCCAGTTCTACGATCTTGCCGAGGGTGATGTCCGAGAGTTGCGCAGCCTGCTTGCCTATCGGGCCAAACTCAAGAAACAGGAGCACGCCCTGCGGATGCGTATTCGCAACACTCTATTGGCCCAATACTTCCCCGAACTGGACAAGCAGATGCCTCAAGGTGGACAGGACGGATTGATTCTCGACATCCTCGCCCAAGGCTTTGCCCCCGACCAGATCGCCGGCCTGTCACTGGAAGCGTTTCGCCACCAACTGCGACTGCAAGAGCGGCATATTGTGCAGGAGGAGCGCTTGCGGACCATCTGGGAGGCAAGCCGGAAATCGATCGGATGCGCCTTGCCCGAAGCGGCGGCTTGGGAAGGACAAATGCTGGTCGAGCAACTCCGGCAGATCCGAAGGATCAAGCAGGAACTGGAAATTCAACTCAAGACCGTTGGAAAACGATTTCCGAGCTATCGCTACCTACTGACCATCCCCGGCTTCGGCCCCATCGTTTCCACCATGACCATCGCAGCGATCGGCGATGCGAATCGGTTCACCAGCCGTAAACAAGTCCTGCGGCTGGCAGGACTCGATTTGTGTGCCTACCGCAGCGGCAACCGGAGCGAGAGTGCCGTCCCGGTCATCTCCAAGCAAGGCAAAGCCGGCCTGCGCTATGCCCTGGTTCAGGCCGCGGCCATTGCCAGTTACAAGGACGAAGTCATCCGCAACTATTTCACCCGTCTGCTCAAAGGACGTGAACTCGAACGAGGCATCAAACTGAAAATGCGGGTCAAGCTGGCGGCTAAGCTCCTGGTGATCGCATGGACTCTGATGAAGCGCCACGAAGCCTTTGATCCTGACTACATCAGGGTGTAGCACCATACCCTGAAGCCGTCAACGGCGAGACGAGCCCGTTCAAGAACGTTGAGGCAAAGAGACCTCGGGCGGGACAAACACGGGCCTCTCACTGGAATCTTGAAGCTTGGATAAGGAATGCTGAGGCGGCTCTGCTCCCGAAGCGGACAGGGAATGCCGGATACCAGTAACGATGAAACTCGGGATTCGCCATACGGTGAGAACTTCGCCAAGGATCAAACCATCATGGCAGTGGTGCGCCTAAACTACGACCTGAATCTTAACTATCCGGAATTATATAAAAATATTTTTGGCTTGACGTACCTACTATAGAATGTCCCCTTTTGCTTTGTACACTTTCCATAAAATGAACTGTGTAGACGCGACCCCAGTGAAACGGGAATTTCGTCCGGGACGGGATGGAGGCCGGAAACCCCTTCGACAAGGTGAAGGGGCAAATCGCGCTGGGAGGGGAGGCCTTTCTCGAACAGCTCGCGCAGCTTCTCGAAGGCAAGGCGGAGATCGACGAGAATCCCCTGGAACAGCTGCTGGCGGGACGGCCGATCCTCGCAGAGTTGTTCGGCGGCGGGCAGAGCCGGAAGGAACGGAACGCCGGGATCGTCGAGGCGGTGAAGCGGTGGGGATACAGCCAGAAGGAGGTGGCCGATTGGCTGGGGTTGCATTATTCGTCGGTGAGTCGGATCGTGGGAAAGGGTTTGACAGACCCTTGCTCTTAATGTAAGACTGAATCATCCAATTTATCCAGCATCTTAGATTCAGGAGACTGTGATGGCCACCGCCCAGGAACTGGTTCAGGAAATCGAAAAACTTTCCCCCGCCGAGCGGATTCGGGTCATCGACAGGGTCATCCGGGACACTATAAAGCCCGATGCTGAGATCGAGAAAATCTGGGTCCGGGAGGCGGCGGCACGCTGGGATGCCTTCGAGAGGGGAGAGCTGGACGCGATTCCCTACGAATCGGTTATGGAAAAATACCGCAAAAAGCGATGAAGATCGCTTTTCTTCCCCCGGCGCAAGCCGAGCTTGATGAGGCCTTCTCCTGGTATGAAGAGCAGGCAGTCGGGCTCGGCTACGAGTTTCTCGACGAGGTGGATCAGACTATCCGCCTCATTGCCACCTTTCCCGATTCCCATCCCCTGGTCGCCAAAAAGCTCAGGCGCTGCCTGGTCAATCGATTTCCCAACGGCATATTCTACGGAATCACCGAAAACACCATTACCGTGGTCGCCATTGCACACCTGAGAAGAAAACCCTCCTGCTGGACAGACCGTAAAACGGATTTGTCGTAAATCACCCGCAACAGGACCCGCGAGAGATGCGCGGGTTTCCATGAAACGCAAAAGACCCGCTCGCGCGGGACTTCGTTTTCCAATGCTACCTATTTCCTTCACCCCGCATCCCTTCTGCGTTTACCCAAACAACCCATGGACAGAAACTAGGGACACTTCCCAGTTTTTAACCTTATAAAGTGTCCTCCCGCTCATGGCCGGCGGCGGGGCTTGATATTGCCGCAATCTTCCGACAGCCACTTGCCCGCCTGGGTCATATCCATGCGCTCGGGCCTGCCATCCACCATGGTGTTGATCGTGGTTTTACCGGTGTACGCATTGGGACCGAGGAGGGTGATTTCACTCTCTCCGCTCGTTGGCGGATCTCCGGGGCAATCGAATTCGATCCGGATGGTGTTGCTTGTGCGCTCCACGACCTTCTGCCGGCACTTCTCCTTCTGGGGCACGTAGTCGCGCCTGGAATCTTCCTCGGTGATGCAAACCTTGACGGTGGTCTCTCGGGGGCCGATCTCCACCCCCTGCGCCGCCATCATCTGCTCCATCATTTTCCGTTGTTCGCTGGGCATCGCGGCCATTTTCTGCTGCATCTGCCGCATGGTCTCTTCCATCTCGCCGCTCTGGCTCTTCACGGTGAAGGTGTGCTCCCAGAGACCGGGACGAATATTCACCTCCTGCGTCCACCCCTGCTGGGCAAGGGCGAGATGGGCCACAACTACAACAACGATCGAAAAGATTGCTGATCTCATGTCGCCTCCTGAATGCCAGTGAGCCGCCGCCGAAGCAAGCTTGCTTGGCGGCCTGGAAGAACCAGGAACACTTCCCGGATTTTGATCCAAAGCTCGGCCGCTTCCTTACCCCACCTGCAAAATCACCATCGGTCCGTCCGGCACCACCGCCCAGCGCGCCCCCTGTCCGAAGCGCCACAGCAGCTCCTCCACCGCCGTCTCGATCCGCTCCACCGGCTTGAAGTGGAAGCGGCGCAGGGTCTCGGCGTCGATGCCGCGGGTGTGGATCCAGACCTCGTTCTTCATCATCACCTGGTAGGTCTCCTGGGCGCACCACTGGTCGGGGATGAAGAATTCCTTGCGCAGCAGTTTCTCGACGAAGGCCGCCGGCGAGGTGGCGTGCTCGAACACCTCGCGGTACTCCTCGCTGCCGAAGCCCTCCCAGCACTCGCTGGCGATGACGATCACCCCGCCCTCGCGCACCGCCGGGGAGACCCCCGAGAGCCCCTTGGCGCTCTGGTAGAGGTTGCAGTCGAGGGGGGCGCCGCTGTTGGTGGTGACGACGAAGTCGAGCGGCTCGGCCAGGGTGTGGATGCAGTGGCGCGACAGGAACGCCACCCCCTTGAGGTGCGCCCGCACCGGGTGGCCGGCAAAGACGCCGGTGACGCGCTTGGCGGTATCGAGGGTGACGTTGAGGATGAAGTCGGCCCCGGCCTTCTCCATCACTTCGAGCCCGGCCTCGTGGAAGGGGTTGCCCGAGAGCACGCCGTAGCGCGTCTCGGGGTGGGCGACCATCTCCGGGCCGTGCATGAACTGCAGCGTCCTCACCGAAGAGATCCCCGGCAGGATCGACTTGCGCCCGCCGGAGAAGCCGGCCCACATGTGCGGCTCGATGAAGCCGGTGAGAATCTTCAGGTCCGCCTCCACGTAGCGCCGGTTGACCAGCGCCGGCACCCCGTCGCCGATGGTGCCGACCTGCACCATCTCCTCGTCGCGCTTCGAGAAGTGGTTGACGATCCGGTAGCGCCCGGCGATCTCCGCCCCGACCAGGGTTTTGAGCTCGGCGCCCTCGTTGGGCCGGTGGATGCCGGTGGCGATGAGAATGGTGATCGCCTCGCGGGCGATGCCCGCCTCCTCGAGCCGCGCCGTGAGCGCCGGCAGCAGCAGGGCGTTCGGCACCGGCCGGGTGCTGTCGCTGATGACGATCACCGCATCCCGTCGCTTGCGGGCCAGCTCGGCGAGCGGCGCCGAATCGACCGGCTCGGCCAGCGCCCGGGCGACCGCGCCCGTCGGGTCGTCCAGCGGCGGCGCCGCCTGCGGGTAAATGACGCCCTGGAAGTTCGGGGTCTCGGGCAGCTCCAGGTCGAGGCCCTCGGAGCCGTACTTGAGATGGATGCGCATAGGTAGAGTATAGCGGAAAATGAAGGAGGAGCCCGCCTGCCGGTCTAGTCCTTGAGAAATTGAAGCCGGACTGCTATTTTGTCACCATGCCCGAAACCATCCTCCTCAGCTACCGACTCACCCGTGAACTTTGGCAAAGCTTCCTCGACGCCCATTTCAGCAGCGAGCCCATGCTCAAGATTCGCTATCTTTGGGGCGTTGTGTGCATCGGGATCGGGGCGCTCGGTTTCGGCGGGTTCTACCATTCCCCCGTCATCGCCTCGCTGATGCTTGCTACCGGCCTGTTCGGCGTGCTGTCGAAACATCTGCTGGTCGCCAAATCCCTGGGAACCGCAAGTCGGCATCCCTTTTTCGGCGAAGAGCTGACGGCGGCGATTTCAATGGACGAGATTTCGGTGCGTAGCGGCACGTCGGGCTACCGCCAGCCCTGGAACAATTTCGTCGGGTACAGGTGACTGCCCCCCGGCTTCCTGCTCTATCACGACCGGCACGCTTTTTTCTTCATCCCGAAGGGCGCGGTGAGTGC
>Ga0209919_1001642_pt1 | contig 10704 bp, 5 predicted proteins | sample SalPon2A_C_D2_MG_FD_185721 | JGI IMG/M metagenome (GOLD analysis project Ga0209919, IMG submission 185721) | Soil microbial communities from South San Francisco under conditions of wetland restoration - Salt Pond MetaG R2A_C_D2_MG (SPAdes)... | ecosystem: Environmental > Terrestrial > Soil >... | reverse complement strand
GACGGCGGGATTTGAGATGAAGTATCTGAATTCCGCCAGCGATGCCAGCACCAGCAATCCGGAGATCGGCCTTACCTACTCCCTTGACCCGTCGACGGTGTTGAGCGTGAGTTACGGCGGGGGCAGCCTGGACCAGCCGGACACCATGCTCCAGCGGATTGGCAACCTCAATGGTTTTCCGCAAATCACCCTGCGCAATTTTCACCCGCAGCTTGAGACAGCCCGGCACGCCGAAGTCCGATTGCAACGAAAGCTTCGTGATGGGTCGAAGGTGGAGTTTGCGGCGTACCATGACGCATTCCAGAACGTGGCGGTCTGGGACGTAGGCGGAGTTCAGGCGCTGAAGGCTTCATCGCCGGCCGGCAACGTCCTGATGACTCCCTCCGGAAAACGGGCGGTCCTGAACGCGGGCGGATATGGATCCTCAGGCGCGGAAGTTTCGTACACGCAGCAAATGGGGCAGCGCGGGCAAGTGAGCGTCATGTATGCTTTCGGCAGCGCGTTGGCTATGGACCCGTCAGCCGGATCGGGCGGCCGGACTCCACTGGACGCGGCAAACCTGCCCGATTTCCTGCGTTCAGAATTAACGCAGTCTGTCTCGGGCAGATTTTTAACCTATATTCCCGGTCTGAATACGCAGATTATCAGCACTTATAGCTGGCTTCCTGCCGGGCGCGTCACCCTTGTCGATGCCTTTGGGCAAAGCAGAATGGAATTCCAGCCATTCCTGGGAATGCAGGTGCGCCAACCACTTCCCAAGATCGACATGCTTCCCATGCGCATTATCGCCATCGCCGATTTCAGGAACTTGCTGGGCCAGGGGGGCGTGTCTATCCGCCAGGCGAACGGAAGATCCGTCTTGCTCACTCCCGCGTATCGTAGCATCCGCGGTGGGTTTGCCGTGCAGTTTTGAGGTTCTTTCTGGAAGCTTGACGCTTTCCTTGAGATTAAGCCGAGATCTCTATCTTGCTGATAGTGGACGTCGTCGATCAACCGGTGGAGTGATGTGGAACGTGGGGGGATACCATTTTTCATACCGGAAATTCCAGATTTCATAGTTATTAATCTCTTTGCAAGGTGAAAAGAACCGCTGGAAAGCGAAGATTAGCTGAAAAGCAAAGAGAACGGTCCGGATGGCGGTAAGGAACTTAATTTGCTGGGGAATTCCGGTAAGGAACTGTTTTGCTCCGGCGTAGAACGGATTCGATGAGCGTAAGGGCCCCATATCGTTTTTTAACCCTCCTGCTTGCAATCGTGAGCGTGGCGCTCATTATTTTTGCCTTCCTCAACTTTCAACAGAGAAGAATCTACCAACTGCCGACAGACGGTGTTTCATGGGTGACAACCCCGCAGGGGTTGAAGGCATGGAGCGTGGCGGCAAACTCGCCCGGAGCCCAAGCCGGAATTGTTGCCGGAGACATCCTGAAGTCGATTGACGGGCACTCTGTCAAGACGACGGCTGAAGCGAGCCGAGTTATCTTTGACAGTGGAGTATGGTCGCGGGCTATTTACGACTTGGTTCGGCAAAGTGAGTCAATTGAGACCAGCGTGGTTCTGACTCCGGCGAACAACTCGCGCGGGCTGCACGGCTATCTGGAAATTGTAGGGTTCCTCTACCTGATTATTGGAGCGTTCGTTTTTTTGCGTCGATGGTCGGCGCCAAAATCGCTGCACTTCTACCTTTTCTGTCTGGCATCGTTTGTCCTTTACTGCTTTTCCTATACAGGCAAGCTGAACCTTTTTGATTCCTCGGTTTACTGGCTGAATGTGACGGCGTTGCTGTTGCAGCCTGCGCTGTTTTTGCATTTTTGTATCACGTTTCCGGAGAAACCGGAATTTATCAAACGGCGGTCCTGGCTGTTGCCGACCCTGTATGCGCCGGCGGCGGTCCTGCTGGCGTTTCACGCGATGGTGATGGCGGGATTCGTGACCTTGCCGTTGCCCGCGCTTTCCCTTCGCTGGCTTCTCGACGGCTTGGAGATGGGTCTGCTTGGCGTTTATTCTGTCGCTGGAGTTGTCTTTCTCTTCCGCTCTTATCGGCGGGCAGACACTCCGGTGGCCAGGCAGCAGTTGAAATGGGTTACGCGTGGAGCCGCGCTGGCGATGGTGCCCTTCGCTGCGTTTTACGCGATCCCTTACTTCCTGGGGATGGGATTTGTTCCTGCGGAGTGGATGAAGCTTTCCGTCTTCTCCCTGGTGCTGCTGCCCCTGACGTTTGGCTACGCAATCGTTCGTTTCCGGCTGATGGACGTGGACATGATCTTCCGCCGCGGCATCGCTTATGCGCTGGCAACCGCCGCGATCATCGGGTTTTATTTCGGCCTGGTTTTTCTGTTTGCTGATTTCTTCCGCAACAGTGAGCTGATCACCAGCCAGGGCGGATGGCTGCTGGCCATTGTGGTGACGGCCCTGCTGTTTCAACCTGTAGTCACCCGTATCCAGGTGCGGCTGGATCGCTTCTTCAATCGCGAGCGTTATGACTACCGGAGAACGCTGCTGGAGTTCGCCCGCGACCTCGGTTCGGAAGTACACGTGGATTCGCTGCTGGACCAGACGGTTGAGCGGCTGGGCGAAACGCTGGAAGTGGACCGGGTGGCGGCTTTCCTCGCGTCTGAGTCGGGAGATTTGCACCTGGCCAAGTCCCGCGGCCTCACCTTTACCGGCGACCTCGATCTGAGTTTCCTTGATTCCCCACAAATCGCGGCAGGGAAGGGCTATCTGTTTTTTGAAAGCGTGAAGAATCCGGCTGATGTTTCACCTTCGGCCCGGCTGACGATTGAAAGGCTGGGCTTGCACTATTACCTGCCGTTGAGGGTGAAGGGAAGCACGCTCGGCTATCTGGCTCTGGGGAAGACCAACGACGACGATTTCCTCTCCAGCGAAGACGTTGACCTGCTGCAAACGGTTTCCGGCTACATTGCCATGGCCATTGAGAGCGCCCGGCTTTACGAATCGCTGGAGCGCAAGGCCCTTGAAAACCAGGCACTCAAAGACTTCAGCGAAAACATCATTGAATCCATCGATGCCGGAATCGTGGCGTGGAACCCGGAGCAGTGTATCGAGTCGTGGAACTCTTCTATGGAGAAGTTGTACGGGATTTCCAGCTCTGAGGCTGAAGGAAAGCAACTGAGGGACGTCTTGCCGGCAGAGTTGATTTCAGAGTTGCCCCGCCACTCCGAACCCTACCGGTCATTAAATCTTTACAAGTTCCATCTCAAGAATGCGGTGGGGCGTTCGCTGATTGTAAACCTATCCACGGTGCCGCTGCTGGGCAAGGACGACCAAGTGATCGGCCGCCTTCTCATCATGACCGACCTTACCGACCGCGTGGAGCTGGAGGACCAGCTGGTCCAGGCTGAAAAGCTTTCATCCATCGGCGTGCTGGCGGCTGGCGTAGCGCACGAGGTCAACACGCCGCTGGCGGTGATCACCTCGCAGCTTCAGATGCTGATGCGGCAACTGTCTTCGGATGATCCTCACTCGCCTGTCCTGGATCGGGTGGTCAAGCAGGGGTTCCGGGCCTCAGAGATCATCAACAACCTGCTGAAATTTTCGCGGGTCAGCGGAAGCGAACGGGCCGAACTTGAACTGAACAAGGTGATCCAGGAGACTCTCTTGTTGGTGGCCCCGGTGCTGAGGTCCGCCAAGATCAGCGTCCAGACCGAATTTGATTCGGACCTTCCGGCCATCCATGGAAATGCCGGTAAGCTGCAGCAGGTTTTCATGAACCTGATTATGAACGCCCGCGATGCGATGCCTTATGGCGGAGATCTGGCCGTGACCACCCGGGCTGTTGATTCCACGGTTTGCGTTGAGATTGCTGACAGTGGCGTGGGCATTTCACCGGAAAATCTCCGCAGGATCTTTGACCCCTTCTTTACCACGAAAGCGACCAACCGCGGTACAGGACTTGGTTTGGCGGTGAGTTACGGCATCATCCGTGAACACTCCGGGAAGATCTTTGTCGACAGTTCAGTCGGCCGCGGAGCATCGTTCCGCCTTGAATTCCCCGGCTCCAGGAAACCGGTCCATGTCCTCTAAAGCGGGTTCCATTCTCATCGTTGATGACGAAGCTGACGTTCTGGCAAGCCTTGATGAGCTGATGCGGACGGAAGGCTACCAGACGGCCACGGCTTCCACTGCGGCCGCCGGACTGGAGAAGCTGGACAAAGAGCCCTTCGACCTCGTTCTGCTCGACATCAGCCTTCCCGATTCCAACGGGATCGATGTGTTGCGGACCATCAAGCGGGACTCGCCGGAACTTCCGGTCATCATGATTACCGCTTATGACTCCAGCCAGATTGCCTTCCAGGCTTCCCGCGAGGGCGCCGAAAGTTACATCACCAAACCCTGGGACAATGACAAGCTGCTGCTCGAAATCAGCAACCTGCTGGACCGCTCGCGACTGCGAGTGGAGAACGTCTTGCTGCGGCGTGCGCTCAAGCGCTTCGGACTGCCCAACATCATTGGCAAGAGCGAGCGCATGCAGAGAGTCTACGACCTGATTACACAAGTGGCGGCCAGTCGAGCAACGGTGCTGATCACCGGCGAAAGCGGCACCGGCAAGGAACTGGTGGCCAAGACGATCCACGCCACAAGCCCCCGCGCGGACAAGCCCTTCGTTCCGGTCAATACGGGTTCGATGCCGGTGGATCTGCTGGAAAGCACTTTGTTCGGACATGTTAAAGGGGCTTTTACTTCGGCGATCGCCACGAAGAGAGGCTTGTTTGAGGTTGCCGACCAGGGCACCATCTTCTTTGATGAAATCGGAACCATCGGCGTGGAAACCCAGGCCAAGCTGCTGCGGGTGATCCAGGAGCGGGAGTTTATGCGGCTGGGTGGAACGGAAAACATCAAAGTGGACGTTCGCATCCTGGCTGCCACCAACTCGGACCTGAGGCAGATGGTCCAAGCCAACAAGTTCCGTGAGGACCTCTACTACCGGCTTAATGTGATCACCGTGAACCTGCCCCCGCTGCGCGACCGAAAAGAGGATATCCCGCTGCTCGCAGACCATTTTCTGGCAAAGTATTGCAGCGAAAACGGGCGCGAAGGCCTGAAGTTTTCTCCCGAAGCGATGAAGCTCCTGATGGACCATGACTGGCCCGGCAACGTGCGCGAACTGGAGAATGCTGTCGAGCGTGCTGTGGTTCTTGCCGCCGGGCCCATGATCGGCCCGGAAGCGTTGCCTGAACAGGTGCATGAAAGCCGCCAGGAGAGAGTGCCTGCGTTTCCTGTGGAGCAGGTTGACGGACAATCGCTGGTTGAGGTTGTTGAAGACTTCGAAAGAAGAGTTGTTCTCGACATGCTCGCCCGCACCAAATGGAGCCAGACTGAAGCAGCCGAACGCCTGAAAATTCCCTTATCCACCCTGAACCAGAAGATCAAACGCCTCAGAATCGATGTCAAGCAACGCCGCAAAGGCTGATGCCGTTGCGGGACGCAAGGTGCGCAGGCTTCAGCCTGAAGAAAGTTTCGCCCCGTGCGGCACTTTCACCTTGAGTGATTCAATCCTACCGGAAAATCAGGAGACCTGCCGGCAATTTGTGGAAATGCTGTGTCGACAGGAAAAGGGCAAGCATCAACGTACCGTTATAAGCCAGATGGAGTACAAAACTGGGGGTAAAGGACCCCGTCTTGCCTCGTACAATCGAAAATGTCAGTCCAACAAGCAGAATCATCGCGACATTGCTCCATGCACCCCAGTATTCGGGAATGTGCAATCCTGCGAACAGTAGGGCCGTGGAAATAATCGCAAAGGTGAGCCCGCCGTGCTTCTCAAAAAACGCAAACAGCAACCCGCGAAACAGCAGTTCCTCCATGAAAGGCGCAACGAGAACCGCGAACGCTGCAATGGCATAGGCCGAGGCCGGGGAGTTGAACATCTTTTCGAGCGGGTACACCTTTTTCTGCGGCAGTAGAGGAGGAATGACCATCACAACCAGCGAGAGAGCCGCGCCGCCCAGCAGATAGCGCACTGTGCTGTGGGCCGAGAGCCTCTTCCACTTCAATGTGCTCAAGAAAGGAGCCTTATAGTAGAACCTGACAAAAAGGTAGATATACGCAAGCAACAGTACGTACCACACCAGCTGCAGCGCCAGGACAAAGGGGACATTTGTCCGCAGGTCCTCGATAGAAACCGTCCAGTGGAAAATGGGCTTTAGAAAAGCGTATCCGACAAACACCAGGATGTTTGCGGCGAGCAAGGTGAAAAATCCAACCAGAATAAAAATCAGCAGGTCGCGAATCCGCCACTTTTCAGGCAACAGCTTGACCTCTAATTCTGTGGGTGGCTGCTCTGTCGGGTTGGCCATCAAGTTGTTGTGTTCTGTGTCAGATTGAAAGATCATATGATTTTCCTGCGCTGGGCCGCAAGCGCATCAGGAACACACACTATCGGCTCAAACAGTGAACTCACCCGGAACCTGTCTAGATTTCCAGCGCCGGCGCGCCCGAATTGGCAGAGGCCCCAAGTTGCTGATTCAGGACCACGGCCAACTCTTGGCCCGTGAATGAGTTTTCCACGCACGCAACCTCTTCCGGCGTTCCTTGGGCGACAATGCGTCCGCCTGCCTCACCCCCTTCGGGGCCGAGGTCAATAATCCAGTCAGCCTGTTTGATGACGTCGAGGTGGTGCTCGATGATGATGACGGTGTTGCCCAAATCTGTCAAGCGATTCAGGACTTCAAGCAGTTGCTTGACGTCGTCAAAATGCAATCCTGTTGTGGGCTCGTCCAGGAGGTAAAGAGTTCGCCCGGTCTGTCGGCGGCTGAGTTCACGGGCCAACTTGATGCGCTGCGCTTCGCCGCCTGAAAGCGTGGTGGCTGCCTGGCCCAGATGAATATAGCCCAGCCCAACGTCCTCCAGAGTCTGCAACTTCTGCCGGATCTGCGGAATGTTTTCAAGAACGGGCAGGGCGTCGCTGACCGTTGTGTCCAGCAGATCCGCAATCGAACAGCCCTTGTACTTGACGGCCAGTGTCTCCGAGTTGTATCGGCGCCCATTGCAAACTTCGCACTTCACATAAACGTCGGGAAGGAAGTTCATCACAATGCGGCGCATGCCGTCACCCTGGCAGGCCTCACAACGACCGCCCTTCACGTTGAAGCTGAAGCGCCCGGCACGATATCCGCGCTCGCGCGACTCCGGCAGCATGGCGAAAAGCTCCCGCATGGGAGTAAAAACTCCTGTGTAGGTTGCGGGGTTTGAGCGCGGGGTGCGACCAATGGGCGACTGGTCAATCACGATGACCTTATCAACCCGCTCAATACCTGTCACCCTGCGATGCTGGCCGGGCTCGTCAATGGCCCTATAGAGCTTTTTGGCCAGCGCCCTGTAAAGGATGTCGTTCACCAGGGTTGACTTGCCGGAGCCGGAGACCCCTGTCACCACCACCAGAACACCCAGGGGGAACTTAACGTCAATGTTCTTCAGATTGTTGGCGCGGGCTCCCAGCACGGTGAGCGATTTTCCATTCGGCGACCGCCTCGCTTTGGGAATCGGGATGTGCCGACGGCCGGAAAGGTATTGGCCGGTCAGGGAGCTCTCGCATGCTGCCACTGCTTCCGGCGGGCCACAGGCCACCAGCGCACCGCCATGCTTGCCGGCGCCGGGGCCCAGATCAATCACATAATCGGAGCGCCGAATGGTTTCTTCGTCGTGCTCAACCACAAGCACTGTGTTGCCCATGTCCCGCAGCCGCTCGATAGTTCCCAGCAACCTCTGGTTATCGCGCGGATGCAGCCCGATGCTCGGCTCGTCCAGCACGTAAAGGACGTCCCGCAATTTGGATCCGATCTGTGTGGCAAGGCGCACGCGCTGGCTTTCTCCGTTTGAAAGCGTTGCGGCGGAACGATCCAGACTCAGATATTCCAGACCCACCGTGGCCAGAAATTCAAGGCGGGCTGCAATTTCGTTCAGGATGCGCCGCGCCAGCAACTCTTCCCGTGCGCTGAGCGTGATTCGAGCGACGACCTTTTGCGCTTCGCCTACGGGCAGCGCAGTGAAATCCGCAATGGAAAGATCTGCAATGTTGACGGCCAGACTTTCCGGCTTCAGGCGCCTGCCGTTGCATTGAGGGCAGGGCATAGCGGAAGTGTAGCGGGAGAGCCATTCGTGGTAACTCTCGGAATCCGTCTCCTTGTTCCAGCGTTCAAGTAGCGGAATGATCCCGGTAAAACTCGCACCGCGCCGAGAACCGCGGTGGCGTTTGCCGTAGAGAATCAGGTTCTGAATTTTGGCCGGGAATTTTTCAAAGGGAGTTCGAAGGTCAAAGCCATTCTGTTCAGCCAGGCGGGCCAGGCTCCGTTGAAGAAAGCGTGACCCCGAACCTGGGCCCAGACCACCGGCGAAAAGCGGCCGGGTCCAGTCCACCACAACCTTTGCAGGATCAAATGTATACCGGCTGCCCAGTCCCCGGCAGGCTCTGCAGGCTCCGTAAGGACTGTTGAAGGAAAAGGAGCGGGGCTCCAGAGCTGGGATGCTGCTGCCGCAGTGTACACATGCCCACTCCTGCGAATAGAGATGTTCCTCGCCGTTGACCACCGTGACCTGAACGATTCCCTTGGCTAGTTTCATGGCCGTTTCAATGGAAGCTGTCAGCCGGCTTTCAATTCCAGGCTTGACCAGCAGCCTGTCCACCAGCACTTCAATGGTGTGGTTCCGGCGACGGTCCAGGCGAATTTCCTCATCCAGCTGAAGCAACTGTCCATCTACGCGCACCCGGACGAATCCTTCCCGGCCCAGTTGCTCGAAGAGACTTCGGAATTCGCCCTTGCGGCCGCGCACGACAGGCGCGAGGATCATGATACGCGGATTCCCGTCCGCTCCCGGTTCTTCATCCTGGAGCGACATGATCGATGCGACGATCTGCTCAGTGGTTTGCCGGGAAATGCGCCGCCCGCACTGGTGGCAATGGGGTATGCCGATGGTGGCATAAAGCAGGCGGAGATAATCGTAAATTTCCGTGATGGTTCCCACCGTTGACCGCGGGCTGCGGCTTGTAGTTTTCTGCTCAATCGAGATGGCGGGGCTGAGTCCTTCGACAGCATCAACGTCGGGGCGCTGCATCTGATCCAGGAACTGGCGGGCATAGGCGGAGAGGGTCTGCGCATAGCGGCGCTGGCCTTCGGCATAAATGATGTCGAACGCCAGGCTTGACTTTCCTGACCCGCTCAGCCCCGTCACCACGGTGAACCTGTTGCGGGGAATGGAAACATCAATGTTCCGTAGGTTGTGCTGGCGCGCTCCCCGGACTTTGATTTGCTTCAACATGGTGACACTGCCCTTCGGATCAGTTGCGCGAGTTAAGGGCAATCTACCATCTTAAGTCTCGGCGTAATTTGCCGTCAAGACAGGCAGGTGCCCTCTGAACGAGGGAGAATCAGTGTGTGCGTGCAAGAGTGGGGCTGTGCGCGGCGAGGAAAAGGGAGTTATTTAAGCTTCGCAAGGCTTTTTTCCAGTTGGAAGGCTTTTGCGCTGAGTTCACTCAGGTGCTGGAGGTCATTATCAGCGAGGGAGATAGCATTCTGGATCTGGTCCAGCGCCTGACCGCTGAACCCGCCGGAATCCCGCCCGCGGTTCGAGTCCATCATGCCACTCATCGTTCGGAATTGGCTGGTGAGATTCCGGTAGCGATTGGCGATGGAGGTCAGATAAGACTCCCGGCGGCGGTCCAGGTCCTGAAGGCGATTCAGGATGTGCTCTTGTTCCGCGGCACGCCTGGATCCTTTGCTGTTTTGAGACTGCAACTGGTCATTGGTTTTTTGCAGAGAAGCAACGCGCTGGCGGGAGGCCTGAAGGCTGGACTGCGCGGATTTGAGTTCCTTCTGCACCTTGTCGATGCGATTCTGGAGCCTGGTCTGCAATGCCTGATAGCGCTGGTTGGAATTTTGGGCCGCTTTCTGGTTTTCTTCTTTGGAAGCGGAAAGGTCCTGCTGGAGTTGGGCGAGGCTGTTCTGTGACGCGTTCAACTTCTCCGTAAGTTGTTGGATCGTCGCATCACGCTTTTTTATTTTCGCTTTAAGGTCGACTGCAGGCTTGGGAGGCTGTTTAAGTGCTGTGGCAAGCCGAAGCTGGCTTTGCTGGAGAGCTTCCTGGCTTTCCCGTAACGACTTCTGGGCGGCATCCCTCTGCTTTTGCACTTCCGCAAGCTTTTGGGATTGGTTGAGAATAAAGACTACAGCAGCTACCAGAGCGACCCCCAGGATCGATACCACCGCAATGTTCAGTCGCCGCATGCGTTATATCTTACTCCACTTTCGGGCGAAAATGGGGCCGCCAGGAAAGTTGCAGCCCGCCGCTTCCACAAGAAGCTTTCAGGCCGACTTGCAGGTCGTGGTGGTCTTTAGGTGGAACAGCCAGAATGAGGTTCCAGACGCTTGTGATTCTGGCGAAGGTGTCGGAAATGGCCTGGGGGATTTCCGTGATGGAGCGGCAAATCACCGTCATGCCGCCCGTATTTCTTGCCAGCGAATCCAACCCATTTTGATATGCCACATCGAGCCCGTCGTGTCGGTAGTGGAGGTCAACCACGAACAACGGCGCTTCCAGCGACCTGATATGCCGGTCCAGCTTGGAAATCTTCTCGTTAATCAGCACGTCTCGAAAACGCCGGCTGAGGTCATGCTTGTCGCTGGGATTAATGACCGGATCGGTGTAGTCCTCACGGTAGCTATAGATGCTTCCGTCCGTGATGTAAAACAC
>Ga0209919_1001641_pt1 | contig 10706 bp, 6 predicted proteins | sample SalPon2A_C_D2_MG_FD_185721 | JGI IMG/M metagenome (GOLD analysis project Ga0209919, IMG submission 185721) | Soil microbial communities from South San Francisco under conditions of wetland restoration - Salt Pond MetaG R2A_C_D2_MG (SPAdes)... | ecosystem: Environmental > Terrestrial > Soil >... | reverse complement strand
AACTCTGATCGTAGCCAACAATATTTTTAGGCTCAATCAATCTTTCACCCGGTTTTGATCGGGCTACAATTCCAAATATATATTTCTTGTCTGAATTATTATAATAAATAACAGCAGGATTGGGTACGTTATAAGTCAATGTCTTATCGAAATTAACAAGGTAAGAACCGGGCGGGTAGTTATCCAGAACATATCCTACAATATTGAGTGTATCACAAGGAACGCGTTCTGTTGATTGACTCTTTTTAACTTTCAGATTATACTGCTGAATACCCTGATCCTTTCGTGGCGAAAACTCAGTTTGCTCATCAGTTGTAGTTGTTGGACCACCTTCGCTTGTATAGCAGGATTTTATCCAGAAAAAACCGACTATAATCAAAATTACAAAAATGACTGTAGGTATAAATCTTTTCATTTTACTTCCGAATGGAATTAACAAAACAATATGTTATAACACAATCGGAATAATTGCAATTTTTATGCCCTAAAAGGCGGAAAAGTCTAATTGAGATATTTTATCAACTAGTTAAAAAACAGGCTATTATGAGATAATACAGATAAATTATTTTTAGTAAGATTGCTCAAATCAACATCTGAGTCTCAAAATAGTACACTTAAGCAGAAAATTCCTGCATAAAGTATGCTGAGCTTATTATGCCTAATTGAAAATGTTTCAAACTAAAATGCTCATTCGGTGAATGAAGATTTTCTGTATTCAATCCTAATCCCATTAGAACAGTAGGAACCTTTAATTTTTTAGTAAATACGGTCACAATCGGAACTGACCCGCCTTCTCTCATATACACAATTTTTTTGCCAAATGCCTTTTCCATTGCTTTGGCTGCAGCTTGCGTTGCAGGACTATCAAGTGGAGTAAGAACCGGATATGCACCATGCTGGTCTTTAACTGTAACCTTTACGTTCTTTGGAGCAATGGCCTTAATGTATTTTTTAAAAATATTAGAAATCTTTTTCGGATCCTGGTTAGGAACTAATCTCATACTAATTTTAGCTTTTGCTTTTGATGGTAAAACAGTTTTGGCTCCTTCTCCTGTAAACCCGCCAATAATTCCATTACAATCTAGTGTAGGTCTTGCCCACATTCTTTCAAGCGTGGAATATCCTTTTTCACCTTTCAGTTCAGCAACACCAAGTTCTTTTGCCAATTTTTTATCGGAAAATTTAAGTGCTTTATAATTTTCTCTTTCTTTTTTAGATAGCTTCAAAACATCCTGATAAAAACCAGGTATTTGAATTTTACCATCCTTGTTCATCAGTTTTGAAATCATTTCTGACAAAATATTAATAGGATTTGCTACCGCACCTCCGAATGTTCCGGAGTGAAGATCTCTGTTAGGCCCAACAACTTCAATTTCCATATAAGCCAGACCGCGCAGCCCGTATGTGATGGTTGGAATTCCCGGTCCGTATAGCGCAGTATCAGAAACAAGTACAGTATCGCATTTCAGTAGATCTTTATTGTTGTTAATGAAATTTTCAAGACTTTCACTACCAACTTCTTCTTCTCCCTCAATAATAAACTTCACATTTAAAGGCAGGCTTCCATGAGTCTTAAAAAAAGCTTCGACGCTTTTAATATGCATATACATTTGTCCTTTATCATCAGTTGCGCCACGGGCATATATTTTACCATCCTTTATTACGGGCTCAAACGGAGGACTATCCCATAGCTCAATAGGATCAACAGGTTGAACATCGTAATGCCCATAAATTAATACAGTAGGTTTGCCGGGTGCACCAAGCCATTCTCCATATACGAGAGGATGTCCTTCGGTTTTGAAAATCTCAACCCTGCTCATTCCTGCATCTTTTAATTTATTTTTTACGAATTCTGCGGCCTTATTTATATCAGGTTTATTTTCAGGTGAAGTGCTAATACTGGGAATTCTGAGCAGGTCTTTTAATTCTTCAATATAGTTTTTTTCATTTTTTTTGATGTAATCTATTACGGTCTGCAAAAGTTACTCCTTTTATTTCAAATGAAGAATAAAAAAGCAGGTAAATTTTGATGAATCCTAACCTGATTTTTTATTGAAAAGATTAATTTATAATAATGAAATATAACAAAATATATACAGAATTTTCATATTACCGGGCTTCAAAAAGTTAATCTTTATACATTACTTTATTATATTGACAGCATGATTTTGTATCGATACATATTAAAAAACCATTTCGTACCCTTTGTTTTTTCTATAGTTACACTTATCGGTATTTTTGTACTTCAGTTTATGATGAAATTTGCGGACAGGCTGGTGGGCAAAGGGCTCAGCATATGGGTAATTATTAAATTGATTACTTACAATCTGGCCTGGATGTTAGTCCTGGTGGTACCAATGGCTTCGCTTGTTGCTACATTAATGGCATTTGGAAATATGTCGCAAAATAATGAAGTAACTATACTAAAATCATCAGGAGTCAGCCTCTATAAAATGATGGCGGCCCCGTTGCTTGCCAGCGTAGTTGTTGGATATCTATTATTGATGTTTAATAATGACGTTTTACCCGACGCAAATCATCAAGCAAAAATTTTAATGCAGGATATCTCAAGGCAAAAGCCAACTCTTTCATTAGTGCCAGGTGTCTTTTCTCAAGAAATTCCCAATTATGCAATACTCGCAAGGGGAATTGATCAAAAATCAAATGACTTAACTGATGTAACACTCTACGATTATACAAACCCAACAAAAATTAATATTGTAACTGCTAAAAAAGGGAAAATCTATTTTTCTGCTAATCAATCAAAATTAATTATGGATTTATGGAAAGGGGAAATTCACGAATCAAACTCAGCCCAGACAAACCTTTACAGAAAACTAGAATTTCAAAAACACCGAATCGCAATGCCGGCTGATCAATTTACTTTTCAACAGTCCGCGCCGGGACAGCCAAGAGGAGATCGTGAATTAAGTACGGATGCAATGCTCACTATTATTGATAGTCTGAACCTGCTTCATGTAAAATATAGTAATGCATTGGGCAAGCAGACAAAAAGATATTTAACACTCGATTCTGCTTCTTATGTTACAGCTTCTGTCCCGAAAAGTAATCAAAAAGATGCGATATATTTATCGGCAATAGAAAAATTAAAGACTATCAAAAACATTATCAGATCTAATACTCAAAGAGTGGAATTTAATCAGGATCAGATGAACAGTTACTGGGTAGAAGTTTATAAAAAATATGCTCTCCCGTTTGCCTGTATTATTTTTGTGCTGATTGGTGCACCGCTTGGAGTGATGGTACGAAAAGGTGGATTTGGAGTTGCTGCCAGTATCAGCCTGTTTTTCTTTCTGTTATATTGGGCTTTTCTTATAGGAGGGGAAAAACTTGGTAACCGAAACATGTTGCCTCCATTTTTCGGAATGTGGGCGGCAAATATATTGATTGGAATTGCAGGAACTATTCTTACGATTAAAACAGTTCGTGAAACAGTTACAATTAATTTTTCATCACTCAAAAGATTTATTCCAAAACAGTGGCTAACTGAAGAAGAAGATTATGAAAATTCTTGACCGCTATTTAATTAAGCAATATTTACAGACAATATTTTTTGGCATATTCGCTTTTTCATTTTTGTTTGTAATAATTGATGTGATGGAAAATCTGGACGATTTTATTGATCAAAATGTTCCCTACCACATAGTTTTTCATTATTACCTGGTCTTCATGCCTGAAATGATAAAAATGATGACACCGGTAGCAGTACTTTTCGGAGCTCTTTTTACAATAGGCAAAGCATCAAACCTGAGTGAATTAACAGCAATAAAAGCTAGTGGTGTTAGCCTGTACAGATTTATGCTGCCATTTCTTATTACTACTTTTTTTATAAGCATGTTCTCAATATATTTTTCAGGTTATGTTGTACCGAAGGCAAATAAGACAAAAATGGATATTGGGATGAAATATCTGAATCGGCATCAGAATTACGGTGGAAACAATTTATTCTTCCAGGATTCTGAAACACGTATCGTAAATATTTCTTATTTCGATGATAACAGAAATCAGGCTAACAGAATTGGCATACAAAATTTTGCAAAAAATGATCCGACTAAAATGTTATCAAGAATTGATGCTGTGAAAATGGTTTACGATTCTACAAAACAAGATTGGACAGCTTACGATGGAATTGCCAGAACTTTCTATGCAGATAGCCAAAAGGCTGATTATTTTAAAAAGAGAGAAATTAATGATCTAAATTTTAATCCGCGTGATCTTGCAAAAAAACAGCAAAAGCCTGAAGAAATGAATCTATCAGAATTAAAGGATTTGATAGCCACTCAAAAGCGCACAGGTAGTGATCCAACAAGCGCCGAGATTGAATATTATTCGAGGTTTTCTTTTCCGATGGCAAGTTTAATTGTTGTTTTATTTGGTTTAACAATTTCAGCAAATAAAAGAAAAGGAACTGTTGCAGGGCAGGTTGGATTTAATATTTTGGCTACATTTATTTACCTGGTTTTTATGAAAGTAAGTCAGGCATTTGGCAAGAACGGTGCTCTCGATCCGTTACTCACAGCGTGGGCAGCTAATCTTCTATTCCTAATTGCGGCTTTAATTAATTTGCCCAGGGTCAAGCAATAATTAAAATTTCCATCTAGAACTAAATGAAACTGAAACCTGCTTGACATAATTGGGAGCTATAAAAGTTTCCATGTTTGAAGTAGCTATATTAAAATCAATTAGTCCGGCATCTAAACCAAGACCAAAAACTCAACTAAAACCACTTTCACCACCAACTGAAATCCCTAATCTCAAATAAGGTACCCACTCCATTGGCTTCCATTCCATACCTAACGAAAATCTCGGCTTTTTGCTGTTACCGGGCATATCATTAAAGTCCTGATAAAAATCTACAGCCAGAAGTAAACTCCCGACATTGTTGGTTTCTTCACTAAGAAAATAATGTGAAATTCCGATTCTTAACACTATAGCAAGCTTAATAGAAAATCCTTATCTTTTTCGCCATACCTTGTGTAATTTGTATTAAATTAAAGTTAAATTTTCATCATCAAATCCAATTAACTATTAGATTATCTCACAAAAATAAGCTTTTCAGCCAGTGAAAAATAATCCGAAATTATCGAATGATTTTCTAATAAATATAATCGAGATTTCTGCCGGTTATTTTAGTCCCGAACAACTTGACAAATTTTTCTTACTTGTTGAAACAGAAATCAGGAAATATTATTTCGATCGTTCAGCAGAAGCAAATTTACTTCGCATAATCCTTGGGATGTATAATAAGATATCCTTTCTTGAAGAAAGCATTAAATACCCCCATTACATCGAAATTCTAGTTTCAATATCCGTAAACAGCAATTATCTTACCGATATTTTAGTAAGAGATCCTGAATATTTTTACTGGATCGTAAATCCCTCTAATCTAAAATCCAAAATTGTTTTCGATGATTTCAACAGTTCAATTTCTGCTAAACTGAAATCTTATAAAACATTTAATGCAAAGATTAATTTCTTAAAAGCATTAAAAAGAAAAGAAATTTTAAGAATCGGGTTAAAAGATATTCTGAACTTAGAAGATTTACGTTCCGTTACAGAAGAACTTTCAGTCCTGGCAAAAGCTATAACTGCAAATCTTTTTGAAATTTGCTACAACGAGATATTGAATAAGCACGGACTGATAAAAATAAATAATAGTTATTGCGTTATATCGCTCGGGAAACTTGGGGGCAATGAACTTAATTACAGTTCTGATATTGATTTGATCGTATTATTTGATGCAAATAGAAAAATCAATAGTAAAAAAGACTACCAGGATTTCCTAAGTGAAGTTATTCTGCTTTTCATTGAAACATCAACCACGATAACAGGAGCCGGATATATTTACCGGGTCGATTTAAGACTCAGGCCAGATGGTAAAAATTCTCCTCTATGCAATACCTTTGCAAGCTATACTGATTATTATGAAAGCCGGGGCGAGGACTGGGAAAGGCAAATGCTGATAAAAGGAAATTTTGTTACAGGAAATCAAAAACTTTATTCAAAATTCTACAGTTATATTTCTCACTTCATTTACCCTTCTAATTTTACTTTTTCCCCACTTGAACAAATAAGAAAAATGAAAGATGCTATTGAAATAAATCTGGAAGATGAAGGAAATATTAAACTAAGTTCAGGCGGCATCAGGAATATCGAGTTTTCTGTTCAGGCTTTACAATTATTAAATGGAGGCCGATATACCGATTTACAAACCCCAAATACTCTTGAAGCAATTGAAAAATTAAAACTGAAAAAATTATTTACAGATAAAGAAGCAAAAGCCTTAAATGCTGCATACATTTTTTACAGAAAGATTGAACATTACCTGCAATTAATGAATGATACGCAAACCCATACTATTCCGAGTGAAAGAGTTCAAATCAAAAAGCTCAGCTCTTTCCTTGGCTTTTCGTCTGAATTAAAGTTTCAACAAAAAGTTACTGAATACAGAAAATCAGTTTTAACCATTTATAATTCTATTTTAGGCAATAACAGCAAAAAAGGAAAAAAAGAGATAATAAGTAGTGTAAATTTTACTAATCCGGTAAAATCAAGGAAAAACCTTGTCTATTTACGAGAAGGGAAAGGACTTTTAGGTCACAAGCAATTTGATAAAAAATCAATCGATAGTTATTTAAAAATTGAGCCCTTTCTTATTCAATCTCTTATGGAATCTGCAAATCCTGATATTATTGTGGAAAACTTTGCACGGATTATCAGTAATGCAAGTTTCCCATCTATATGGTACGCTGAATTTTCTGATAAGAAATTTTTCAATTCCTTCCTGAAATTATGCGAGAATTCACAACGATCAGTAAACCTTTTTTCTGAAGACAAAACACTACGGGAAATCTTTCTCAGCAAAAAAACTTTTGAAAAACTTTCTGTGGAAAAATTAAGAGAAGTAAGGACGAAGGAAATTTTATTCTACTTATCTGTTCAAATAACATTAAAAATTGTATCTATTCCGAAAGCATCAGGATTATTAAGCAGTTTTATAAACGAAAAAATAAAAACAAAATTTAGTGAAAGTTTTGGAGCAGAAGATTCAAAGAATTATTTAATTTCAGCTCTTGGTAGTTTTGGGTCCTGTGAAATGACATTTGCATCCGATATTGATTTGATTTTCATTACAAAAAAAACCGGTTCCACAGGAAAAGAAGAGAAACTATTTCAGCAATTTCTGCAACAATTGAAAAACGAACTCTTCCCGTTTGAAGTTGATTGCAGGCTCCGCCCCGAAGGCAAAAGTAGTCAGCTTGTGTGGAATGTTGCGGCTTATGAAAATTATATAACTGACAGGGCCAGAACATGGGAGTTTCAATCATTTTGTAAATTAAAATTCGTTGCTGGCAATAAGACTTTGCACAACCGGCTTGTAAAATCCATTAAATCTAAAATAGCAGATTTTGACAAAGATATTTTGCTTAACGACATCTATGAAATGCGAAAAAAACTTTATCCGTCAGATCTATCCGGTTTAGTCGAACGCTTTAACATAAAGAAAAGCAAGGGCGGTCTGGCAGATATTGAATTTACTCTGCAATTCTTGATGCTTATAAATAATGATGCCTTTAAGAAGTTGATGGGCTCTGACAGCAAAACGATATTAGGTTACTTCGCTAAAAATATATCCGGATTTGGTGATAAAAAAGAATTGATCTCCAGCTATCATTTCCTGAAGACCATTTCGTTTGCTTCCCAGATATTATATGATTCCACCACTTCTTCAATTATTCTTGATGATAAAAAAGTATTGCAATTATCAAATTTTTTAGGATACAAAAACGGAAAAGATTTTTTAAAAGAATTAACGAACTTTACCAGGATTAACCAGAGTTTATTTGAAAAATATATTTCCAGAAAAATAATATGAGATTCTTTAAGAAGTATTTCCCGGTATTTACGGGTTTATTTGTTTTTATTATTTACCTTATTACACTTGCTCCATCTGTGGTTGAAATTGATTCCGGAGAACTGGCCACTGTGCAGGCAACCCTTGGTATTGCACATCCAACCGGATACCCACTATTCACATTAGCCGGATATATATTTTCAAAAATCCCTTTGCCATTTACCACAATTTTTCAGTTAAATATTCTTGCAGCTATCTGGTGCAGTCTTGCAGTTGGAATTTTTATTTATACATCCAAATTTATTTTGGATAATATTTATATTATTTCAGTCCCTACATCAGAAAAGAAAAAGAAGAAAAAAAAGAAAGCCTCGCCTCCCCTAAAAACAGCACCAGCCTTTTCTGAATTTGAATCTATAATTGCCTCTATGGCCGGAGGTATAGTTTTAGCATTTAGTAAAACATTCTGGTTTCAAAGTACTTCAGTTGAAGTATACTCCATGCAGGTATTTTTATTTTGCCTGGTTATTTTATTCTTTTTAAAAAGCTTTTTCTCATTGCAACAGGAAGAAATTACTTTCTTAAAATCAGACTGGATGATTTTTGCGTTCGTACTGGCACTTTGCTTTTCAAACCACATGACAAGCATATTAATTTTGCCGGGCGCAGCATATCTTTATTTCTCAAAATATAAATTCAATAAGAAAAGTATAAAGCAAATTATATTGATGCTTTTAGTTTTCATCCCTGTTTTATTATTGTTTTATTCATATTTACCAATAAGGGCAGCCCAGAACCCAAATCTGAATTGGGGAAACCCGATAGATTTTGAGAGAATCTTAAGACATATTTCCGGCAAACAATACCAGGTTTGGCTTTTTTCTTCAACAGAAGCTGCAAAAAAACAACTTGTTTATTTTTTTAATGAACTTCCGGCCGAATTTACTTTTTCTATCTTATTTATTTTGACGGGAATATTTTCCGCAATCAAAAAGTCTAAAAAGGTAGGCCTGTTTCTGCTCATTACTTTTATTACTACCGTACTTTATTCTATAAATTATGATATTGTTGATATCAATTCGTATTTTCTGCTTGCTTATATAGCGCTTTCGTTTTTTTCAGTATTTGGCGTAATATCAATATTAAGATTTCTTAAAAAACAGAAGTTTTCGTACAATATTTCAGTAACTATACTGGTTTTAGTTTTTGCCGGCCATTTTTATTTAACCTTCGGAAAGGTTAACCAAAATGATAATTATGCATTTGAGGACTATACAAAAGCGGTTGTAGGAAGTGTAGATCAGAATTCTCTTATTTTAAGTTACCAGTGGGATTATTTCGTGTCCCCTTCCTACTATTTCCAGCTAGTTGATAATTTCAGAAAAGACGTAAAGATTGTAGATAAAGAATTGCTCAGACGATCCTGGTACTATCATCAACTGGATACTGATCATCCTGATGTTCTGGCCAGAATGAGACCCGAAGTAAATAATTTTCTGGAAGCCGTTAAACCATTTGAAAGAGAAGAGAGATTTAATCCTTCAATTTTAGAGACAGATTACCGCGCCTTAATGAGTAATCTCGTCTCAACAAATTTTGACAGATACAGTATATACATTGCTCCTGAGATTTTTGAAAATGAAATGCAAAAAGGTCAATTTGTTTTACCGGATGGTTACACTCTCGTACCGGATTTACTTCTTTTCAGGGTTGTAAAAGATAAGAAGTATTATCCAGCACCTCTTCCTGATTTTAAGCTAAGATTGCCCCATAAAAAAGACAGATACGTCTTAATGATTGAAAATTTCATAGGGGGAATGCTTACAAGGAGAGCGCTTTATGAATTACAATTCGACAAGGTAGAAAAAGCCAGAAAATATGTCAATAAAATTAAATCTGATTTACCTGACTATATAATTCCACCCGGATTAGAAGCTGCCCTGGGTAAATAGTTTATTCTTCAGCGGCATCAAGCAGATCTTCTTTCCTGTCTTTTGAGAGTTTATCGCCGGTCGTAAATGACTGCAGGGTTACATCCATTTGCTGGATCAGGTTACGCTTGTAATATTTGGGCGCGAACACTGAACCATCAAGCATATAAATTCTGTGAGAGTGTTCATCATAAAAAGTATAATTGACAAATGGTCCGCCCATTCCTTTTATGTTAAGGTCCCATAATCCCTGGGTTAGCAGAGCATATCTTCCGTTAAAATTAACTTCGCTAGTTGTATAATAATCATCTGCAATTACAACATATCCTGAATCATCAGAAGTTTGATAAAATTTCTTTGTTTCTCTGTTTCTTATTGCTCTTACAGAATCAGCATTTAGATAAGCCGGACTAGCGTTATTAATCCAGTGAACAAATATCCATCTTTCCATACTGCCGCCGGGTGAACGTCTTAGCCAGACAAAATTATCGGTAGAGTCATCCTTTGCGACTTGAAAATCAGCCTGCACATAAATTATCCATCCGTATTTTTTAAGAAATTTACCTTCAACATCTTTTTGTTCATATCTCGAGTTATAGAGACTTGCAAACAATCTTTTATCCGAAATTTTCTGAAATGCATAGAGCAAATCATCTGAGTTACGAGTAATTTTTGCAATCAATTCTTTCATTTTGGGAGCCGATAAGACCATAACAAGCTGACCTTTTGCCCAAAGATCATATTTACTAACAACAAGGTTGCTGTCTGTCAGCATTTTAGTTCTAACTGTCGAATCAACCACCGAGTGGAGGAATTCTGAAGTGTGAGATCCTGAATTTAAAGGAGCTACAAAAATTATATTTTTTTTATGTTTGTATTTCCCAAGCTGGTTTACGGAG
>Ga0209919_1001640_pt1 | contig 10709 bp, 9 predicted proteins | sample SalPon2A_C_D2_MG_FD_185721 | JGI IMG/M metagenome (GOLD analysis project Ga0209919, IMG submission 185721) | Soil microbial communities from South San Francisco under conditions of wetland restoration - Salt Pond MetaG R2A_C_D2_MG (SPAdes)... | ecosystem: Environmental > Terrestrial > Soil >... | reverse complement strand
GCGTTCCTTGGCAGCGCCGGGGCGGGCTGGTATACTCCTAACTCGCTCGTGGGCGTATAGCTCAGTCGGTAGAGCGGCGGTCTCCAAAACCGTAGGTCGGGGGTTCAAGTCCTCCTGCGCCCGCCACACACGCGGCCCTCCCTGAACCGGGAGGGTCGTCGTCATGGTCGCGCGCGGGCCGCCGGGATCGCGCTTCCGGCCGCGCGCCCGGGTCGGCGCAAGGGCGTGAGGAAGGGCGCTGATGCGCAGGCTACAATCGCTCTGCACGGCGCCTGAGATAGTTGCGCTGGGTACCATCCAGCGAGACGGGCAGATCGCGAGGCGCTTCCCCGACCGTGTTCGACGCGCGTCATCCCGTCGCCTCGCCGGGTGCGATGTGACCCGGCGGGCGGCCCCGGGCCCGTGCGCTCCCGCCTCGTCCTCGCCCTTCACCTTCTGACCCTCCAGCAAAGGACCCCACCCCATGGCCGTAAGCTCCCGCGACAAGTCCCTCATCCTGGTAGGCATCCTCCTCGCCCTGTTCCTCGGGGCGCTCGACCAGACCATCGTGGCGACGGCGCTCCCGAGGATCGTGGAGGACCTGGACGGGCTCAAGCGCTATGCCTGGGTCGCGACCGCCTACCTGCTGGCGTCCACGGCGCTGGTGCCCATCTACGGCAAGCTGGCCGATACCGTGTCGCGCAAGAGCATCGAGATCTTCTCGGTGGTGACCTTCCTCCTGGGCAGCTTCCTGTCCGGCCTGTCCGGGGAGATCGGGCACCTGCCGCTGCTCGGGGACGGCATGAACCAGCTCATCTTCTTCAGGGCGCTCCAGGGGATCGGCGGAGCCGGGCTGTTCTCGATGGCGTTCATCATCATCGCGGACCTGTTCCCGCCGAACGTCCGCGGCAAGTACCAGGGCCTGGTGGGCGCCACCTTCGGCATCGCCAGCGTCATCGGGCCGTGGCTCGGCGGGCTCCTCACCGACTACGCCGGCGGCGTCATCCCGGGCGTGGCGGGCTGGCGCTGGGTGTTCTACGTCAACGTGCCGACCGGCGCGGTCGCGCTGTGGTTCCTCCTCCGTCGCATGCCGCCCCTCAAGCCGACCGCCGACCACAAGCCGATGGACACGTTGGGGGCCGTGCTGCTGATCGGCGGGCTGGTGCCGGCGGTGCTGGCGCTCCAGCTCGACAAGACCGCATACCCCTGGGGGGGCGCCGTCACCCTCGGGCTGCTCGGCGGTGGGCTGCTGATGCTGCTGGGCTTCGTGATCCGTTCCCTGCGCTCGCCGAACCCTATCCTCGACATGTCGCTGTTCCGCAACCGTGTCTTCTCCACGGCCAACCTGGCCATCTTCTTCCTGGGTGCGGCCTTCCTGTCGCTGGTGATCTTCCTGCCGCTGTTCATGGTCAACGTGGTCGGGGTGTCCGCCACGCGTGCCGGCCTCAGCCTCATCCCGCTGTCGCTCGGCCTGGTGGTGGGGTCGGTGATCTCCGGGCAGCTGGTGTCGCGCTTCGGCCGCTACCGGATGTTCATGCTCGCCGGCGCGGCCGTCCTCTTCGTCGGGATCTACCTGCTCTCTCGCATGGGCCCGGACGTCCCCTACCTGCGCGTGACCGTCTATATGGTCATCGCGGGGCTGGGCGTCGGCCCGACCATGCCGCTCTACCCCCTCGCCATCCAGAACGCGGTCGACGTGCGCCGCATCGGGCAGGCCACGAGCGCCTCGCAGTTCTTCCGGCAGATCGGCGGCACCGTAGGCGCCGCCGTCATGGGGACGGTGCTGGCCACCAGCCTCACCGCCTCGTTCGCCAGCATGCAGGCCCCGGCCGGCATGGACCCGTCGAGCTTCGGCGCCGGCAACCAGCTCCAGGCGCAGGGCCTCGACCAGGTCCAAGCCAGCATCAGTCATGCCTTCGACGCCCAGTACCGGGCCATCGCCGACGCGGTGAACGCGGGCGACCCGGCCAGGGTGAGGCAGGTGGTGTTCGCCAGCCCCATGCCCGCAGCCGCCAAGGACCTGCTGCTCATGGGGGCCCAGCGGGCGATCCAGAACCCGGCGGCTCGCCAGCCCTTCCTCAGCCAGCTCGAAGGCCAGTTCAAGAGCCAGGCGCAGGCGGTGGCCCGGCAGGTGACGGGCTCCATCAAGCAGGCCTTCGCGAATGCCGTGACACGCGTCTATCGCGATCTGCTGGTGGTGGTGGCGGCAGGTTTCCTGGTGACGATGTTCGTACCCGTGCTGACGCTGCGCAGCAGCAACGAGCACCCGGCCCCGGCCGTGCTCGACTGACGGGAGCGACAACTTCGTCCTGGACGGCAGTTCGCCTGCTCCACGGGGGCTTCTGCAGCACAGGCAGCGTGGTATGCTGACGCCGTGCGTCCTGGTCTGCGCCGGTTCCGGCTCGCCCACACGTTCGTCGCGGCGGCCCTGGGGGTGGCGACCCTGGCGATGGCGGCGACGGGATCGGTCTCGCGCGCGCAGGCGGCTGCCAGCGGTACCGCCGACAGCGTGTGGCTCGTGCCCATCACCAGCGAGATCAACAGCGCGACCGCACACTTCGTGAAAGCCCGCATCCAGCGCGCCAACAAGGAGAAGCCCCTGGCGCTCCTGTTCTACCTGGACACTCCAGGGGGGCAGATCACGGCCATGCAGCAGATCGTCGACGCCATCCTCAACGACGCCCAGGTGCCCACGCTGGCGGTGGCCCAGAACGCCTTCAGCGCCGGCGCCCTGGTGGCCATGAGCGCCGAGAAGCTCGCCATGCTGCCCGGCTCCTCCATCGGGGCGGCGCTCCCCATCACCCTCACGCCCAGCGGCGCCAAACCCGTCAACGAGAAGTTCAACTCCGCGATGCGCGGCGAGTTCCGCAGCGTGGCGGAGGCGCGTGGGCGGAATGCCCAGGTGGCGGCGGGCATGGTGGACCAGACGATCGCCATCCCCGGCATCGCCACCGACAAGGAGCTGGTGACCCTGACCGCCCAGGAGGCGGTCGCCAACAACATCGCCAACATCCAGGCGAGCAGCGTGCAGGACGCCTTGCAGCAGTGGGGGTACGGCGGCGCCGCGATCCAGCGCCTGACGCCGACCCTGAGCGAGCGCCTGGCGAGCCTGCTCACCAACCCCATCGCCGCGGCCGCGCTCCTGGTCATCGGTATCGGTGGCTTGCTCATCGAGATCTTCACGCCCGGCTTCGGCGTCCCAGGCGGGCTGGGCCTGGTAGCCCTGGCGCTCCTTGCCGCGGGCGCCTTCATCGCGACGCCGGCCGGTCCTCTCGACATCGTGCTCATCATCGTCGGCGTGCTGCTGCTGGCGGCCGAGGTGCTGGTCATCCCGGGCTTCGGCGTGGCCGGGGTGCTGGGCATCGCGGCGGTGGTGATCGCGGTCGTGCGCATCTTCCAGGGCTCGGCGGCGAGCGTCCTGGGGTACAGCGCGCTGTTCGGCGGGGTGCTCGTCGCGGCGTTGCTGTGGATCCTCCCCAACAGCAAGGTGGCCGCGGCGTTCCGGCTGTCCACGCGCTTGACCAACCCGCCGTCGCCGGTGACGCCGGACACGCCCTGGAGCGCCGACCGCGCCTACCTGGCGGGGCGCGAGGGCGTGGCGCTCTCCGACCTCCGGCCGGCCGGCGTGGCGCGCTTCGAGAACGAGCGCGTGGACGTCGTCAGCGAAGGGGACTTCATCGCCGCCGGGAGCCGCATCACGGTGCTCCGCGTGGAGGGCATGCGGGTGATCGTGAGGGAGAAGGCGCCGGAGCCGGACAGCGAACCGGCCGCGTGAGGGAGGCGGGCGGCCGCAGAAGGTGTCGGAAGCCCTGACGATGCCGAGTACGACCTTGCGAGCCCACGGCTCGCCAGCGCACACCTTGGAGGTGTCATGAACTACACCCTGCTGATCATCGCAGGTGCCGTCATCCTCTTCTTCCTGATCCTCTTCTCCGCCATCCCCATCGGCCTGTGGATCTCGGCCGTCGCCGCCGGCGTTCGCGTGGGCCTGCCCAGCCTGGTGGCGATGCGGTTGCGGCGGGTGCCGCCGAACAGGATCATCCTGCCGCTGATCAAGGCCGACAAGGCGGGCATCGACGTGGAGCAGAACCAGCTCGAGGCCCACTTCCTCGCCGGCGGCAACGTCAACCGTGTGGTCGACGCGCTGATCGCGGCGGACAAGGCGCGCATCCACCTGCCCTTCGACCGCGCCGCCGCCATCGACCTGGCGGGCCGCGACGTGCTGGACGCGGTCAAGGTGTCGGTCAATCCGCGCGTCATCCAGACGCCGAACGTCAGCGCCGTCGCCAAGGACGGTATCGAGCTCATCGCCACCGCCCGCATCACCGTGCGCGCCAACCTCGAGCGACTGGTCGGCGGCGCCGGCGAGGAGACCATCATCGCCCGCGTCGGCGAGGGCATCGTCTCGTCCATCGGCTCGACGGCCAGCCACAAGGACACCCTGGAGAACCCCGACACCATCTCCAAGACGGTGCTCGCCAAGGGCCTCGACTCCGGCACCGCCTTCGAGATCCTGTCCATCGACATCGCCGATGTCAACGTGGGGCGCAATATCGGCGCGCAGCTGCAGACGGACCAGGCCGAAGCCGACAAGCGCGTAGCCCAGGCCAAGGCCGAGGAGCGCCGCGCCATGGCGGTGGCGGCGGAGCAGGAGAACCGGGCCGAGGTGGCTGCCATGCGGGCCAAGGTGGTGGAGGCCGAGTCCGAGGTTCCTCGGGCCCTGGCGCAGGCGTTCCGCGAGGGACACCTGGGGGTGATGGACTACTACAACCTGCAGAACATCCAGTCGGACACCAGCATGCGCGGCAGCATCGGTCGCGCGGCCGACCTCGGCGACGAGGACGAAGCGTGAGCCTCGACGTCCTGCTGAGCCTCATCTTCCTGCTGGTGTTCGTGGTCCTCCCGCTGCTCTCGCGCATCATGCGTCAGAGCTCCCGGAGCGGTCAGGCCGGTCCGGTACGCCCGCCCGGCCGGGCGGGCGCGCCGGACGAGGCGGAGGTGCCGCCGTGGCTGGCGGACGCCCAGCGCCGCGTGCGCGAGGCGCGTGAGGCCCGCGGCGCGCCGCAGCCCCGGGCCTCCTCGGCACCGCCCGAGCGGCCGCTCGTGGCCGAGGATCCCTTCGGCAGCGACCCGCTCCGGCCGGGTGATCGCGCGCTGGTGCCCGACGAGCCGTTCCGCGGCCGGCCTGCGCCCGCCCGCCCGGGCACGCTGGTTCCGGAGGACCCTTTCGGGAAGGCGACCGTCCCGCCGGCGCGCGGCGACCTGGTGCCCGGCGATCCCTTCGAGCGCGGGCTGGCGGAGGGTGCGGCGCCGCGCGCCGGCGACGCCGCAGGCCGCCATGCGGGCGACACCCTGGGCAGGGAGGGTGTCCCGGCTCCCCGCGCCGCGCCCTCGATGGCGTCGGCCGCGCCGGCGGGGCGGCGGCGCGAGGGCATGCCCGCCGGCGTGGAGGCGATCGAGGCGGTCGTCGCGACCGTTACCTACAGGCGACGCAGGCGACACCGCGCCGGAGCTAGACTGGGGCCCGTGGGTCTGATGCGGTTCGACCGCCGGGCCATCGTGAACGGCCTGATCTGGCACGAGGTCCTGGACGAGCCGGCGTGGAAGCGGCGGCCACGGAGGCCATTATCGCGACCTCGGTGACGCTGAAGCTCCGTAGCCCGGCTGAGGCGCTGTCCCTGTTCGGACAGAACGACGAGAACCTGAGGCTCCTGCGCACACGCCTCAGCGCGACGGTGGTCGCCAGGGGCGACGAGCTGCGCCTCAGCGGTGAGGCGCAGGCGGTCGAGGAGGCGGCGCGGACGTTCCGGTCCCTGATCGACACCATCCGCAGCGGCGGCAAGGTCTCGCTCACCGAGCTGGAGCACACGGACCTGGACGAGCTGGCTGTCGGCCCGGAGGCCGGCGGGCCCGTCGGCGAGGACGTGCACCTGCCGGGCCGGGCCCGTCCCAAGACCGCCGGCCAGCGTCGCTACGTCTCCGCCATCGTAGACAGTCCCATCGTGTTCGGCATCGGTCCGGCGGGTACCGGCAAGACCTACCTGGCCGTGGCCATGGCGGTCGAGGCGCTCACGCACCGCAGGGTGAAGCGCATCATCTTGACGCGCCCGGCCGTGGAGGCGGGCGAGCGTCTCGGCTTCCTCCCGGGCGACCTGCAGGCCAAGATCGACCCCTATCTGCGGCCGCTGTACGACGCCCTCTACGACATGCTCCCCGCCGACCGCGTGGAGAAGCTGCTGGAGCTGGGCACGATCGAGGTGGCGCCGCTGGCCTTCATGCGGGGCCGCACGCTCAACGACGCCTTCATCATCCTCGACGAGGCGCAGAACACCACACCGGAGCAGATGAAGATGTTCCTCACCCGCATGGGCTTCAACAGCAAGGTCGTGGTCACGGGCGACACCACCCAGACCGACCTGCCGGGGGGCGTGCGCAGCGGGTTGTCGACGGCGGCGTCGATCCTCCAGGGCATCGAGGGGATCGACTTCATCGCCTTCAGCAAGGCCGACGTGGTCAGGCACCCGTTGGTCGCGCAGATCATCCGGGCCTATGAGCAGCAGGAGTAGCCGGTCGCGACGCTTCGGGGGGCGGCTGTGGCTGCTCTTCGCGATCTCCGTGGCGGCGCTCACGGCGCTGCTGTTCAGCGTCTACGGCAGCCGCGGGGGCTCCTCGCTGGCGGTCGGCGAGACCAGCCCCCAGACCTTCGTGGCGCCGGTGGACACGCAGGTGATCGACCGCATCGCCACCGAGCGGGAACGGCAGGCGGCCCGCCAGCAGATCGGCACCATCTACACCAGCGATCCGGAGCTCCAGAACCTGGTCACCAGCGCCGTCACCTCGTCGAACCTGCCGGCAGCGGTAGTCGACTTCGTGGTCAACGCCTACGGCGACCCCAACGGCGTCAAGGAAGCGCAGATCCCGCCGCTCATCGACGCCGCGGTGAAGAAGGTGCCGGCCGACCGGCAGGGTGAGGTGCGCCGGCTGCTGCAGCGTTACCTGGTGGCGACGTCGGTGCCCAACCCCGACCTCACCAAGGCGGCGCGCGACGCCGCGGCGAACGCCGTGCAACCGGTGATGCAGTCGTTGCGGGCCGGCCAGGTGATCGTGCGGGAGGGTCAGAAGCTCACCCAGGACAACCTGCGGGTGCTGGAGGCGCTCGGGCTCTACAGCGCCCGCACCGCTCAGCTCAAGGGCACCGCCTGGATCCTGCTGGGCTCGCTCCTGGTCGCGCTGCTGCTGAGCGCGCCGCTGCTCTACGCCCGTCGCAAGCTGGCGCCCGGCCTCACCATGCCGCAGCTCACCTTCCTGACCGTGCTCACGCTCTCCGTGGTGGCGGTGCAGCGCCTGGCGCTGCTCGCCTCCGGCGACTTCCTGTTCGGCTTGCTGCTGCCGTTGGTGGTGGCCGTGCTGGTGTCGGAGGCGGGCGGCTTGATGTGGGCGGTGTGGATGGCGTTGACGGTGGGGCTGCTGACGCCGCTGACCCCGCTGTTCGCGGTCGGCTCCACGCTGGTCGGCTCGGTCGTGGCCGGCCTCCTGGTCCTGACCATCCGCAGTCGCGTGGCGCTGCTGCTCGCCGGCGCGGCGGGCGGCGTCGCCAGCGGGCTCGCGCTGGCGGTGCTGGTGACGGTCAACGGCGGCATGACGGCGGGAGGCACGGCCCTCGGCGCGCTGTTCATGGTCGGCGGCGGCGTGCTGGCGGGCATCACCGCCCTCGGGCTGCTCCCGCTCGCCGAGAGCGGCTTCGGCTTCCTGACGGACTACCGGCTGCTGGAGCTCTCCAGCCCGACGAGCCCGCTGCTGCAGCGGCTGCTGATCGAGGCGCCCGGCACGTACCAGCACAGCCTCATCATCAGCAACCTGGTGGAGCAGGCCGTCAAGAACATCGGCGGCAACGCCCTGCAGGCCCGTGTGGGCGCGCTCTACCACGACGTCGGCAAGATGCGGCGGCCGCACTTCTTCGTGGAGAACCAGTTCTCCGACGAGAACCCGCACGATCAGCTCAGCCCGCACCTCAGCTTCCTGATCATCACCAGCCACGTGCGCGACGGGCTCGAGCTGCTCAAGGAGTTCAAGCTCCCCCGCGAGCTCGCGCCGTACGTCGCCGAACACCACGGCACGACCGTGCTCAGCTACTTCTACAAGCGCGCTCTGGAGGACGCCTCCAACGTGGAGGAGCTCAGCTTCCGCTATTCCGGGCCCAAGCCCCACAGCAAGGAGACCGCCGTGCTGATGCTGGCCGACACCGTCGAGTCGGCGTCCAGGACGCTGTCCGAGCCCAACCAGTCGAGCATCCGGGCCATGGTCGATCGCCTCATCGAGCAGCGCCTCCAGGACGACCAGCTCTCCCAGAGCCCGCTCAACTTCCACGACCTGGAGATCATCGCCAACACCTTCGAGCGTATGCTCACGGCCATCCTCCACCGGCGCATCAGCTATCCTTCCCCGGAGGAGGTCAAGGGGCTTCGCCGTGGCAGTGGAGATAGTCGACGAGACACACCGGTTCCGGCAGGCTGAGGCCGCCCAGCGCACCTTGGAGGCCTTGCTCACCGAGCAGGGCTCGGGTGATCGCGACCTGACCCTCGTGCTCGTGGACGACGCCACCATCGCCGTTCGCAACGCCCGTGACCGCGGCGTGGAGGGAGCGACCGACGTGCTGTCCTACCCCACCGCCGAGCCCGACGACATCGGCTTCCCGCAGGTGCCGCACCTCGGCGACATCTTCATCAGCCTCGACACCGCCGAGCGGCAGGCTGCCGCGCACGGGCACGACCTCACGCGCGAGGTGCTGGTGCTGGCCGCACACGGCCTCACCCACCTCCGTGGCCACGACCACGTCGACGAGGCCGCCTGGGCTCCCTTCCGGCAGGCGGAGCGACGCGTGCTGGAGCTGGCCGACGCGGCGTCCGCCGGGGAGCCCCCGGCATGAGGAGCACGAGCCTGCCGCGTGCCTTCGGCTACGCCGTGCTCGGCGTCTGGCGCGCGGTGCGCAACGAAGCGAACCTGCGCATCGAGCTGGCGCTGGGCGTGCTCGCCCTGGCGCTGGCGTACTGGCTGGGCGCACCCCTGGTGCCGGTGGTCCTGGCCGCCGGCCTGGTGTTGACCGCCGAGCTCTTCAACAGCGCCATCGAGGCCCTGGTCGACCTGGCGTCCCCCGAGCGCCAGGAGCTGGCGGCGGCGGCCAAGGACATGGCGGCCGGCGGCGTGCTGGTGGCGGCGCTCTGCGCCTTCCTCGTCGGCCTGGCGATCCTCGGGCCGCCCCTGCTGGTGCGTCTGGGCGTGCTGCGATGAGCGGACCGCCCCCGCCCGAGCTGCTGGCGGCCGCCCGCGAGGCCCACGCCAACGCCTACGCGCCCTATTCCGGCTTCCGGGTGGGCGCGGCCTTGCGGGCGGATGACGGCGCCGTCGTGAGCGGCAGCAACGTGGAGAACGCGAGCTTCGGGCTGTCGCGCTGCGCCGAGCAGTCCGCCGTGCAGGCGCTGGTGACGCGCGGGGGCCGTCACTTCGACGCCATGGTGGTGTTCACGCAGGCCGATCCGCCCGCCAGCCCCTGCGGCGCCTGCCGACAGGTCCTGTTCGAGTTCGCGCCGGACGCGACCGTCTACCTGGTCAACGAAGCCGGCGCCTGTGAGGCGGTCGAGGTCGCAGACCTGCTGCCGCTGGTATTTCGGCTCAGGCGCGCCCCGGGCGACGCTTAGTCTTCTCACGGGGAGGGGGTGGTATCCTCCCCCCTGATGAGACAAGGACCTCGCCTTCTCCTGTCGCTCCTGCTGGCGACATCGGCGCTCGTGTGCGCCGGGCCGGCCCTGGCCCAGTCCGCCTCGGCGCCCACGCGGGTCGTGGTGATGCCGTTCGATGCGAACAGCTCGGTGGCCGCCTACCAGCTCGGTTTGCCCACCGCCTTGCAGCGCGCCCTCGACGAGATCCCGGGCGTCTACGTCCCGGCCGTGGGGGACGTCGCGCTGGTGATGCAGAAGGCGCAGTCCGCGGGCAAGAGCCAGCAGACGACCGTCCGCGCCCTGTTCTCGCCGGACGTCGTGGTGCAAGGCAACGTGGTCGGAAGCGGCGCGACCGTCAGCGTCACGCTGACCGTCGACCAGGGCGGGAACGCGCAGACGCTGACCGCGCGCGCCACGGACGGCAACCCGGCCAGCCTGGCCCGGGCGGCGGCGAAGACCCTGGCACAGGCGCTGCGGCCCGACCTCGGCGCCACCGTCCTGGGGCGTGTCGACGCCGCCGCCGCGCAGACCCCCTCACTGCCTAGCCTGGGCCCGGTGGCGCTGGCCGCCTCGCGCCTGCCGGGCGCCACGGCCGACGACCTCAAGATCGCCATGCAGCTCGATCCCGGCTCGGCGTGGGTGAAGGCGGAGTACGCGCGGTTGCTGGCCCTGAACGGCGATGCCAAGACGGCGCTGCCGGTGGCGCAGGCGGCCGCCAAGGCGCAGCCCGACGACGTCGAGGTCCAGGTGGTGCTGGGGGTGGTGGAGCAGGCCGCCAACGATGGCGCGGCGGCCACCGCCGCGTTCCAGAAGGCGGTCCAGCTCAACCCTGCCGATGCCGTGGCGCTCACCGGCCTGGCGAGCCTGGAGAGCGACAAGGCCAAGGCGGAGCAGGACCTCCAGGCGGCCATCGCCGCCTACCCGCGCATGCTCGACGCCTACCTCCAGCTGTCCAGCCTGCAGGACACCCCGCAGCACGCGCTGCAGGTGCTGCGCAACGGCGAGAACGCGCTC
>Ga0209919_1001638_pt1:2500-10726 | contig 10726 bp, 7 predicted proteins | sample SalPon2A_C_D2_MG_FD_185721 | JGI IMG/M metagenome (GOLD analysis project Ga0209919, IMG submission 185721) | Soil microbial communities from South San Francisco under conditions of wetland restoration - Salt Pond MetaG R2A_C_D2_MG (SPAdes)... | ecosystem: Environmental > Terrestrial >... | reverse complement strand
TTATCATATTCTTTACCTATTTCTATACGGCTATCGCCATTAATCCGAAAGAAATGGCAGATACGATGAAACGTCAGGGCGGGTTTATTCCTGGTGTCCGTCCCGGAAAGCAAACAGTTGATTTTATTGATAACATTCTTACCCGAATTACGCTTCCCGGTTCCATTGCGCTGGCGATCGTGGCGATACTACCCTCGATTGCAGTTCGTGCCGGCGTTACACCTGGGTTCGCTATGTTTTTCGGTGGTACAAGCCTTCTGATTATCGTCGGTGTTGCCCTCGATACGTTGCAACAGATTGAGAGTCACCTGATGATGAGACATTACGATGGGTTTATGCGAACTGGTAAAATTAGGGGGCGTAAACGATTCGCATGATTTACCTGAAGACAGACAAAGAGATAGCTTATATCAGGGAAAGTGCCGATCTGGTTTCACTGACTATTGCAGAAGTAGGCAAGTATGTGAAGCCGGGGGTGACAACAGGTGAACTGGATCGGGTTGCTGAAGACTTTATCAAGTCAAAGGATGGCAAACCCGCTTTCAAAGGATATGGTCCGGCTCATAATCGGTTTCCGGCGACTCTCTGTGTATCTATCAATGATCAGGTAGTTCATGGTATCCCGGGAAACCGGAAGCTTGAAGAAGGAGATATTGTTTCGGTGGATTGCGGCGTGGTCAAAAACGGATATTACGGCGACTCGGCGTACACGTTCGCAGTTGGTGACTGTGATGAAGACTCGATGAATCTGCTCCGTGTCACGATGGAGTCATTATACAAAGGCATCGAACAGGCTTGTCATGGAAACCGGATTGGCGACATCGGGAATGCTGTGCAAACTCATTGTGAAGAGCATGGTTACGGTGTTGTCAGAGATTTAGTTGGTCATGGGTTTGGTAAGTCATTGCATGAAGATCCGTCGGTTCCCAATTACGGGAGACCGGGACATGGCGAACGCTTGCGCGAAGGTATGACCCTAGCGATCGAGCCGATGATCAACATGGGTAAATGGAAGGTAAAGACCCTCAGGGATGGGTGGACCGTGGTGACAAAAGACGGATCACGATCGGCCCATTACGAGCACGATGTAGTTGTGCATGAAGGAAATGCTGAAATTTTAAGCACTTTTGAATATATTGAGGAGATTACCAAGATTCACATTGACAAAACCGTATTGAATGGCTAAACAGCAACCGATCAAACAAGACGGAACTATTGTAGAGGCATTACCCAATGCGCAATTTCGGGTAGAATTGGATAATGGGCATGAAATTCTGGCTCATGTATCCGGAAAGATGCGTATGTATTATATCAAAATACTTCCAGGCGATCGGGTGGCTGTTGAAATGTCGCCCTATGATCTGACAAAAGGTAGAATCACGTATCGTTATAAATAGAAAATGGTAGTTGAATGAAGACCAAATCATCTGTTCGGAAAAGATCCTCGGACGACAAGATTGTACGTCGCAAGGGTCGCGTGTATGTTATCAACAAGAAAAATCCGCGGCATAAACAGCGGCAAGGATAAGAAAATCAGGTAAGGTAATTTATGGCTCGTATCTCTGGTATTGATTTACCCAAAGAAAAACGTGGTGAAATAGGTCTGACGTATATTTACGGTATCGGGCGTTCACGGGCACGCGATATTCTTGAAAAGGCGGGAATTGATTATGATGCCAAAGTTAAAGACTGGGATGATGATCAGGTCACTGCTATTCGGAAGGTAATCGAAACCGACTATAAAGTGGAAGGTGCCCTTCGCAGTGAAGTAAATGCCAACATTCGTCGTTTGATGGATATTGGATGTTATCGTGGGTTGCGGCATCGCCGCGGACTCCCTGTAAATGGACAGCGTACAAAGACAAATGCCCGTACGCGCAAAGGTCGTCGCAAGACCGTTATGGGTAAAAAGAAAGCTCCGAAGAAGTAATTAGATAATTGATATATAAGCATGGCAAAAAGACAATCGAATAAAAGCGTAGCGGGATCCAAAAAACGGAAGAAACAGCTCTCCGATCCCAATGGCCGTGCCTACATTAAGGCAACCTTCAATAACGTTATAGTTACGATTACCGATGCAGACGGTAATGTTCTCTCATGGTCGTCAGCAGGGAGAGAGGGATTCAAAGGATCCCGCAAGAATACTCCTTATGCTGCACAGTTGAGTTCTGAAACCGCAGCAAAGGCTGCTTACGACATGGGCTTGCGTCGTGTCGATGTGTTTGTGAAAGGCCCGGGGTCCGGACGCGAAGCTGCAATTCGCGCACTGGCTACAAATGGTCTTGAGGTTCAGATAATACAGGACACAACACCGATTCCGCACAACGGTTGTCGTCCCCCAAAACGCAGAAGAGTATAAATAATTCATAATTCAGAATTCAGAATTTTAAATTCAAAATTCATAAATGGCACGATACAGAGGACCAAAACAGAAGAAAGCACGTAGGTTTCGCGAACCTATTTTTGGGCCAAGCAAGGCATTGGATCGCAAACCCTATGGACCGGGTCAACACGGGCGCGGCAGACGCGGTAAGAAGTCTGAATACGCTGTTCAGCTTGAACAGAAGCAAAAGGCCAAATATACCTATGGTGTTTTAGAACGCCAGTTTCGCCGCCTGTTCCACAAAGCACATTCAAAGGAAGGTGTCACCGGGGAAATTTTGCTCCAGCTTCTCGAAGCCCGCCTTGATAATGCTGTTTACAGATTGGGATTTGCCCGCACACGCACCCAGGCCCGTCAGATCGTTAATCACCGTCATATCGTCGTGAACGGACAGGTTGTAAATGTGCCATCGTATTCTGTTAAACCTGGCGATGTAATTTCTGTGCGTCCAAAATCCCGTAAGATGGAAGTTATTCAGGATGCGGTCGCTAACTCGCCCAAGAAAAAATACAGCTGGTTAGAGGTCGATAAAAAGGGCCTTAATGGCAAATTCCTGAATTATCCAGCACTTCAGGATGTTCCGGAAAATATCAACGTACAGTTGATCGTTGAGTTGTACTCGAAGTAATCCCTCCGTATGCGGAGACGGGATCATCCAGACAAGTCCAAATTCAAAACTATCGGATTCAGTTTTATATGAATAATATCAATTTACAAATGCCGGAAAGCCTCGCCATTGATGAGAACAATGATACATTTGGGCGGTTTGTATTGCAGCCGCTCGAGCGGGGATATGGTGTCACGATAGGTAATGCGTTCAGGAGAGTACTGCTCTCATCCCTGCCCGGAAATGCAGTGACGGCCGTCAAGATCGACGGTGTGAAACATGAATATTCGAGTATTAAGGGAGTTTCAGAGGATGTTTATGACATCATCCTGAATCTCAAGGGTGTTCGTTTCAAACAACTTGAACAAGGTACCGGCGTGATCAATGTGACGAAAAAAGGACCTGGCAATCTTACTGCTGCCGACATTGGCGAAGCTGGTAACGAATATGAAGTACTCAATCCTGAGCATCATATCGCTACCCTGTCGGAAGACACTGAAATCAAAATGGAACTCCGCATTGGCCGTGGAAAGGGATATGTTACATCCGAAGAAATAGAGCTCGAAGACGAGAGTGATGTGAGTATCATTCCGGTTGATGCGATCTTCACACCGATCAAGCTGGTGAAGTTTGACGTCGACAACGTTCGGGTTGGGCAGCGTACAGATTATGAGAAACTGGTGCTCGAAGTTACCACTGATGGTTCGGTTTCACCGAAAGAGGCACTGACCATAGCCGGCAAGATCCTGAAAGATCATATCGAAAAATTCATCACTGAAAAAGTTGACGAGCCGTTTGTACAGGAAGATGAAGAAGTAGATGCTGAAAAGGCGCGTGTTGGCAATCTCCTTAAAACCAGCATAGAAGACCTGAACCTCAGCGTTCGTGCTTACAATTGTCTGAAATCTGCGAATATCAATACGATCGGTGAGTTGGTTTCGAAAGATGAAAGTGAACTTCTCAAATTCCGCAATTTCGGTAAAAAATCACTGAACGAACTTGTTGAGGTTATTGAGGAGAAAAACCTCCATTTCGGAATGGATGTATCTAAGTATTTGGATAAATAATTAAAAATTTAGTGAACGATGCGTCATTTAAAGGTAGGAAAAAAGCTGGGGAGAACGTCATCGCACAGAAAGGCAACGTTACGTGCACTTTCTGCGTCGTTGATTAAGCATCACCGGATCGTAACAACCCTGGCCAAGGCAAAAGAGCTTCGCAGGTTTGTAGAACCTGTCATCACAAAGGCTAAGGAAGACACCTCACATCATCGTCAGCAGGCTTTTGCTTTTTTACAGGACAAAGAGGCCGTCACTCATCTTTTTGAAGAGGTAGGTGCTCTTGTTGCAGATCGTCCGGGTGGATATACCCGTGTCATTAAATTGGGTCCGCGGCAAGGCGATGGTTCTGAAGTGGCTATGATTGAGTTGGTCGACTACAACGATGTTAAACCGGAAGGTGGCAAGTCTACGCGGAAACGTACGCGTCGTGGTGGCCGTTCAAGAAAGAAATCAACAGCAAAGCCGGCCGAACAAAAGAAGAAGACGGAGGCAGTTGAAGAGACAGCCGAAGCTAAAACGGAAGAGAAGGCTGAGAAAAAGGCTAAGGCCAAACCAGCAGCTGCTAAAGCAGAAGAAGTAAAAGCTCCTGAGCCGGAAAAAGAGGTGGAATCAACTGTAGAGGAGGTTAAGGAAGAAGCTGCAACCGAAGCTAAAAAGGAAGAAGCTGCAACCGAAGCTAAAAAGGAAGAAGCTGCAACCGAAGCTAAAAAGGAAGAGGCTGATTCCGAAAAAAAGCCAGATACTAAGGCCGAAAATACGGCTGAGGATAAAAAGAAAGAATCAGATAAAGAAGATTCTTCGGATAAGAAATAATCCATATCTGGAATCGTTAGAGTTTGGCTTCTGGGTTAACCCAGAAGCCTTTTTTTGTTATATCTGACTTGACTTTCATTTTATTTCTCGAGCACAAAATAAATGTGTTACAATAGTTGACAATGGAAGGTCAGGTCTGTTATATTTGTCGCTCCCCGGAAAAGAGGGGAAATTGATTTTTTGTTCTTGACAAGGATAGGTTTAAATCCTTATTATAGGAATCTGTCGCTGAAACGCTCTGAGCCGACAGGCGAGGAGAGATGGAGGTGGCGGGGATGTTCTTTGGAGATACTGAGTAATGAACAAATCGCATAGCGAGCCCTAATAGTCAATTAGGAAAGAGAATCGGAACGGAGCCGGAGACTCTGCAAGGAATCTAATAAAAGTAGATTACAACGGAGAGTTTGATCCTGGCTCAGGACGAACGCTGGCGGCGGGCCTAACACATGCAAGTCGAAGGGGATTCAGGGTGCTTGCACTCTGATGAGACTGGCGCACGGGTGAGTAACGCGTAGGCAATCTACCTGCGGGCGGGGGACAACACCGGGAAACCGGTGCTAATACCGCATAATGCAGCGGCCCCGAATGGGGATGTTGTTAAACGGCCTTCGGGTCGGTCTGCAGATGAGCCTGCGTCGCATTAGCTAGTTGGTAAGGTAACGGCTTACCAAGGCGATGATGCGTAGGGGGTCTGAGAGGATGATCCCCCACACTGGGACTGAGACACGGCCCAGACTCCTACGGGAGGCAGCAGTGAGGAATCTTGCGCAATGGACGAGAGTCTGACGCAGCCACGCCGCGTGCAGGAAGAAGGCCCTATGGGTTGTAAACTGCTTTTACCAGGGAAGAGAAGCTCGGATTCGTCCGGGTGTGACGGTACCTGGGGAATAAGCACCGGCTAACTCCGTGCCAGCAGCCGCGGTAATACGGAGGGTGCAAGCGTTGTCCGGAATCATTGGGTGTAAAGGGTGCGTAGGCGGGCTGTTAAGTCTGGGGTGAAATCTTGCCGCTCAACGGTAAAATTGCCTTGGATACTGGCAGTCTTGAGTGTGAGAGAGGCCGGTGGAATTCGTGGTGTAGCGGTGAAATGCATAGATATCACGAAGAACACCAGTGGCGAAGGCGGCCGGCTGGCTCACAACTGACGCTGAGGCACGAGAGCGTGGGGAGCGAACAGGATTAGATACCCTGGTAGTCCACGCTGTAAACGATGTGTGCTAGGTGTTGGCCCCGAGCGATCGGGGTCAGTGCCGCAGTTAACGCGCTAAGCACACCACCTGGGGAGTACGTTCGCAAGAATGAAACTCAAAGGAATTGACGGGGGCCCGCACAAGCGGTGGAGCATGTGGCTTAATTCGATGCAACGCGAAGAACCTTACCCGGGCTAAATCCCGGTGGCCGCCCCGTGAAAGCGGGGGTTCTCTTCGGAGACCGCCGGGAAGGTGCTGCATGGCTGTCGTCAGCTCGTGCCGTGAGGTGTTGGGTTAAGTCCCGCAACGAGCGCAACCCCTATGGTCAGTTACCAGCGCGTGAAGGCGGGGACTCTGGCCAGACTGCCTACGCAAGTAGAGAGGAAGGTGGGGATGACGTCAAGTCCTCATGGCCCTTACGTCCGGGGCTGCACACGTGCTACAATGGAGGGTACAGCGGGTACCTACCTCGCGAGAGGATGGAAATCTCGAAAGCTCTCCACAGTTCGGATTGGAGTCTGCAACTCGACTCCATGAAGTTGGAATCGCTAGTAATCGCGTATCAGCAACGACGCGGTGAATACGTTCCCGGGCCTTGTACACACCGCCCGTCAAGCGATGGAAGTCGGGAGTACCTGACGTCGCCGAGCCAATCCCGATTTATCGGGAGGGCAGGTGCCTAGGGTAAGCCCGGTAACTGGCGCTAAGTCGTAACAAGGTAGCCGTACCGGAAGGTGCGGCTGGATCACCTCCTTTCTGGAGCGGGTCATCTGACCCGGCCGGTTCTTGCGCTATGCGATTTGTTGATTACCCAGGGGCAGCCCGCCCGGGTCCTGCGGGATTCGGGATGTGAGCCGGCCGCCTGAGCGGAAAAGCGGGGCGGGAAGGAGCTCCGCGGAGCCTGTGACCGGGCTTGTAGCTCAGGTGGTTAGAGCGCACGCCTGATAAGCGTGAGGTCGGAGGTTCAACTCCTCCCAAGCCCACCAGACCATGGGTCGGGGGCTATAGCTCAGTTGGCTAGAGCACCTGCCTTGCAAGCAGGGGGTCCGGGGTTCGAATCCCCGTAGCTCCACAGGGTGGATAGCTGGCGGTGGCCAGAGCATCCCGATGAGAATCGGGAGGGTCGCCGGTTCGAATCCGGCTAGCTCCACAGGGAGTAAGCTCCCAGGATTTTTTATTGTTCCCAGAAAGAACGCATGTTCTTTGACAGACTGTAGCGACTCATAGTAGAAGTAGAAAAGTAAAAAGGTCTAACATGCTGTAAGCATAGAAAGCCACCGAGTGGTGGAGTTGGCCCGTCCCGGATGGGGCGTGGACAAGTCTACCGGAAGGAAGCAAAGAAGGGCACAGGGTGGATGCCTGGGCATGAGCAGGCGAGGAAGGACGTGCCAGGCTGCGAAAAGCCGCGGGGAGCTGCCAAGGAGCGTAGATCCGCGGGTGTCCGAATGGGGTAACCCCTGCTCCGGCTTGCCGGAGCGGATGCCCCCGAGTGATCGGGGGCAGGCGAACCCGCCGAACTGAAACATCTCAGTAGGCGGAGGAGAAGAGAACAAGTCGTGATTCCCCAAGTAGTGGCGAGCGAACGGGGAGAAGCCCAAACCGTGGTGGCGAAGCCTCCGCGGGGTTGTAGGACCTAGAGATGGGACCCGTAATGGGAGTCGAAGGCCTCTGGAAAGGGCCGCCGCAGAAGGTGAGAGCCCTGTAGGCGAACCAGAGTGGGCCCTATAGGTATCCTGAGTAGCGCGGGACCGGAGAAATCTTGCGTGAATCTGCCAGCACCATCTGGCAAGGCTAAATACTCGCTCATGACCGATAGTGAACCAGTACCGTGAGGGAAAGGTGAAAAGAACGCCGAGAAGGCGAGTGAAATAGTACCTGAAACCCTGTGCTTACAAGCGGTCGGAGTCCCGAGTAATCGGGATGACGGCGTGCCTTTTGCATAATGAGCCTACGAGTTGTCCGGCAGGGCGAGGTTAAGCCCCTCAGGGGCCGAGCCGAAGCGAAAGCGAGTCTGAACAGGGCGCCAGTCTTGCCGGGCAGACGCGAAACCAGGTGATCTATCCATGGCCAGGGTGAAGTTCCGGTAAAACGGAATGGAGGCCCGAACCGGTGTCCGTTGAAAAGGGCTCGGATGAGCTGTGGATAGGGGTGAAAGGCCAATCAAACCTGGAG
>Ga0209919_1001635_pt1 | contig 10732 bp, 9 predicted proteins | sample SalPon2A_C_D2_MG_FD_185721 | JGI IMG/M metagenome (GOLD analysis project Ga0209919, IMG submission 185721) | Soil microbial communities from South San Francisco under conditions of wetland restoration - Salt Pond MetaG R2A_C_D2_MG (SPAdes)... | ecosystem: Environmental > Terrestrial > Soil >... | reverse complement strand
AAGAGGGGGTGACCTTTCAGTCGCACCTCGATGGCAGTCGGCATTTTCTCAGCCCGGAACTTTCCATCGAAGTCCAGCGAACGCTGGGTGCCGATATCATCATGGCCTTCGACGAGTGCATTCCATACCCGGCGGCGCGAGATTATGTTCTGGAATCGACCGCTCGTTCGAGCCGCTGGGCCGAGCGCTGCAAGCAGGCTCATCAGCCAGAGCTTGGTGCCGCCCTGTTTGGCATCGTTCAGGGCGGCATGGAACTGGACTTGCGAACCAGCAGTGCCGAAGAACTGCTCGAAATAGGCTTTGACGGCTACGCTATCGGTGGTTTGTCGGTTGGCGAAGAGACCGAGCTGATGTACCGGATCATGGAGCACACCCTGCCGCTGCTGCCGGACGAGAAACCCCGCTACGTGATGGGGGTTGGTACTCCGGAGAACCTGGTTGAGGGCGTCGCCCGCGGCGCGGACATGTTCGACTGCGTCATGCCGACCCGCAATGCCCGCAACGGGGTTCTCTTCACCAGCTTTGGCAAGATATCGATCAAACAGGCGCGATTCCGCGACGATTCCGCGGCAATCGACCCGACCTGCAGCTGTTATGTCTGCCGCAATTACAGCCGGGCCTATTTGCGCCACTTGTATCAATCGAACGAAATTCTCGCATCGGTCTTGAATACGCACCACAACTTGCACTATTATCTCGATTTGATGTCCGGCATCCGCCTGGCCCTCGACCAGGGATGCTTCAGCGAATTTCGCAGCGAATTTTATCGGCAGCGCAGGGCTGCCTGATCCATATGTACCTGCAGGGCATGAACCTGCTGCATGATCTCGATTGAATTCAGCCAAAGGAGACTTGAATTATGGTATCAACAGCTTACGCAATGGCCGGGAACGGTGCCACAGCCGGACAGCAAGGGGGCGGTTACCAGGGCATCATTATGCTGGTTCTGATGTTCGCCATCTTTTATTTTCTGCTGATCCGTCCCCAGCAGAAGCGGGCCAAACAGCACAAGCAGCTGGTTGAATCGCTGACCGTCGGTGACGAAGTTACCACCGCCGGCGGCATTCATGGTAAAGTGGCCGCCCTGGAAGAAAGCGTCGTGACACTGGAAGTTGCCACCGGGGTCAAGATGCGTTTTAACCGTTCTGCGATTGTCACCGCCCCGAAAAAAGACGCTTGAGTCGTTTTCAAAAATCGGGCTTACCACCGATTTTTCATAAGTCCGAAAGGAGATTTTTTCTGTCATGACCAAAAGCTTAAAGTGGCGGGGACTACTGGTCCTGTGCTGCCTCCTGCTCGCCCTGGTTTCGCTGGCACCGACTTTCATGCCTGGTGCGCTGCCCGGGTGGTGGCTCAAGGCCTTTGATCCGATTCACCTGGGTCTGGATCTTCAGGGTGGCATGCATCTGGTGCTCGGTGTTGATGTCGACAAGGCGGTCGAAAGCCGGCTTGATACGGTGGTTGATCAGACCGAGAGTTTAATGCGCGAGAAGGACATCATCTTCAAGCGGGTCGAACGACAACCCGGTGAACGGGTTGTCGTAACGGTCTATGATGAAGAGGCGGGGGCCCAGGTCGATGCCCTGATGAAGGAGAACTTCCCCAACCTCGAAGCGGAGACCTTCCCGGCTGCTGGTGGTTATGTGCAAAAAAACTATCGGCTCAGCGACAACGAGATCGCCAATATCCAGGATTATGCGATCCGCCAGGCGCTGGAAACCCTGCGCAATCGGATCGACCAGTTCGGGGTGTCCGAGCCGACCCTGCAGCTACAGAGCGGCAACCGGATTCTGATCCAACTGCCGGGGGTCAAGGATCCTGATCGGGCCATCTCACTGCTGGGCAAGACGGCCCTGCTCGAGTTCAAGATGGTCGCAGAAAATGCCGACCCCCAGGAAGCGATCAAAGGCAACCTGCAGCCGGGAACCCAGCTGCTCTATCAACGCCAGGTCAATCCGCAGACCGGTGCCGTCACCGAAACCCCGATTGTCGTGCAGAGCAAAACGGTGCTGACGGGCGATCTGCTCGAGAATGCCGTTGCGAACTTTGATCGCAGTAATTTCAAAAACTCCCTTGTGTCTATCCAGTTCAGTTCCGTTGGGGCAAAAAGATTCGACCAGGTGACCGCGGCCAATGTTGGCAAAAGGATGGCGATCGTGCTCGACGACACCGTCTATTCGGCGCCGGTGATTCGCGAGCGTATCTCCGGTGGCAGCGCCCAGATCAGCGGTTCTTTCACGGCGCAGGAGGCCCAGGATCTGGCGATCGTGTTGCGGGCCGGCTCGCTGCCGGCACCGGTCAAGATTCTCGAGGACCGGACCGTCGGACCCTCTCTCGGACGTGATTCGATCAACCAGGGGATGCTCAGCGTCCTGATCGGCTTTTTGCTGGTGGTCCTGGCGATGGTCGCCTACTACCGGCTGTCGGGCCTGGTGGCGGATATCGCCCTGGTTCTGAACCTGGTCTTTATCATGGCGCTGTTGTCGTTGTTGCAGGCGACCCTGACGCTACCCGGTATCGCCGGGATCGTCTTGACGGTCGGTATGGCGGTTGATGCCAACGTGCTGATTTTCGAACGGATCCGTGAAGAGTTGCGGATCGGGAAAAGCGTTCGCAACGCAATCGAGTCGGGTTACGGCAAGGCATTTCTGACCATTGTCGACGCCAACGTCACGACCCTGATAGCCGCCCTGGTCCTGTTCCAGTTCGGCACCGGGCCGGTTAAGGGTTTTGCTGTGACCCTGTCGATCGGGATCCTGGCCTCGATGTTCACGGCCATTTTCGTGACCCGGATGATTTATGAATATTTCCTTGAGCGCCGCCAGCTCAAGCGGCTGAGCATATAGGAGACGCTGATGCAACTAATCAAACCCGATATCAATATCGATTTTGTCGGTCGGCGCAAGCTTGCTGTCATTGTCTCAGTCGTTATCATCCTGATCGGACTCGCTTCACTGATCGTCAAGGGCGGTCCCGACTACGGCATTGATTTTGCCGGTGGCACCCTGGTGCAGGTGAAGTTCGAAACCGCCACCACACCAGGCGATATCAAGCAGGCATTGACCGACCTGAATCTCGGCGGGCTGCTGGTGCAGACCTTCGGGGATGACGCCAACGAGTTCCTGATCCGAGCCCAGGCAACTTCAGATGAGCTCAAGGGGCTCGGGAATCAGGTCGGCAAGGCCCTGGATGCTGTTTACGGTGCAGGCAAGTCCGAGATCCGCCGGGTTGAGATGGTCGGACCCCAGGTCGGCAAGGATCTTCGCGAAAAAGGCTTCAAGGCGATCCTGTTCGCGATGATCGCGATCCTCATCTACGTCACCCTGCGATTCGAATTCCGCTTTGCCGTCGGGGCGATCATCGCCCTGGTGCATGACGTGCTGATCACCCTCGGGGTTTTCTCGGTGTTTGGTCGTGAGATCGACCTGCCGGTTATTGCCGCGTTCCTGGCGATCATCGGTTATTCGCTCAACGACACGATTATCGTTTATGACCGGATTCGCGAAAACATGGGCAAGTACGCCAAGGATGGTTTCGCTGCGATTATCAACCGGAGCGTCAATGAAACCCTGTCACGGACGATCCTGACCTCGGGAACCACCTTGCTGGTGGTTGCCTCGCTGTTTGTCTTCGGCGGCGGGGTGATTCATAACTTTGCCCTGGCCCTGTTAGTTGGTGTGATTGTCGGTACCTATTCGTCCATCTTTGTCGCCAGTCCGTTGCTGATTTTCTGGGAAGATTACAAGCGTAACCGGCGGTCGTCGGCACCGGCCAAGGGGGGTGCCTGATGAAACGCAAGGAGACCCTGATCCTTGTCATCGTTGCTCTGATCATCGGTCTTCTGGTCGGGGTGATCGCCTACAACTTGGGCGGCAAGGCCAACCAGAATCCCGTTCCGCAGCAGGGGAGCGCACCTCCGCCGACCGTTAATTATCAGCAACAGATCCAGATTCTACAGGATGTGGTTGCCAGGGAGCCGGGCAATCGCAATGCCTGGATCCAGCTCGGCAACAACTATTTTGATTCCAACCAGCCGGTTCAGGCCGTCGATGCCTACGCCAAGGCCCTCGAGCTCGATGGCAACGATCCGAACGTCCTGACCGACCAGGGGGTCATGTTCCGCCGGCTCGGCTGGTACGACAAGGCCGTGGCGAATTTCGAACAGGCCAGCAAACTTCAGCCCCAACATGCCCAGAGTCTTTACAATCTCGGCCTGGTTTACATGCAGGATCTCAAGGATTTCGACAAAGCGACCGATGCATGGGAACGTTTCCTCAAGGTCAATCCGTCCGGCCCAGGGGCCGATCTGGCCCGTCGTAACCTGGAGGCGATTCGCAATCAGCAGCCAATGGGCAAACCATAACAGGTTCATTCCTCGCCGGGCCGGACACGGCTTGTTCGGCCCGGCCTGTTTCCGGGCAGCCATGACAGTGCAACTGATCTCTCTCCTTGCATTGGCCGCCCTGTTGTCCGGCGAAGAGCTCTCCGGAGCCGTGCAGCCCGCCGGCAACCGGCGGAGCGTCAGCAGCGCCGCAGCCATCGAGCGACAGTCTTTCGCCGCTCGGCGCGTCCCTCAATCCGACATCCTCAGCTATCCGCCGCAATTCAATCAGCCACTGGCAGACGTAGGTCCGCAATGATCTCATGCGCTCAGTCCAACTGGTTGCCGCGCTGCGCGACTGTTGACCCGAAGGCAGTAGCGTTGCTGTGCCAGGATTTCGGCCTCAGCCGGGAACTGGCCAGCGTGCTGGTCGCCCGTGGATTTGATGACCCGGAGCGAACCGCTCAGTTTCTGACCGATGGCCTGCGACAGCTGCCCGACCCTTTTTTACTCAAGGGGATGTCCCGTGCGGTCCTGCGTCTTGAGCAGGCCTTGCAGAGCGATGAACTGATCATCATTCATGGTGATTACGACGTTGACGGGATCACCGCCTGCACCCTGCTGGTCACGGTGCTGCGGCAGCTCGGCGGCCGGGTGGATTTCCACATCCCGTTGCGGATGGAGGAAGGCTACGGTCTTTCGTCCCAGGCATTGGAAGCCGCCCAGGCAGCCGGTGCGGCCGTCGTGGTCTCGGTCGATTGCGGGGTAACCGCGCTCGAAGAAGCCGAGCTGGCCCGGAGTCTCGGTCTTGACCTGATTATTACCGATCACCATCAGCCCAAATCGTCGCTGCCGGCCGCACTGGCGATTCTCAACCCTCACCAGCCGGGTTGTGAGTTTCCGGGCCGTAACCTGTCCGGAGTCGGTGTGGCGTTTTTCCTGGCGGCCGGTTTGCGCAAGCAACTCCGGGAAAGCGGCTATTTCGACTCCCGACCTGAACCCGACCTGCGCCAGCAACTCGACCTGGTGGCGCTCGGGACGGTCGCCGACCTGGTTCCCCTGCATGGCGTCAACCGGATTCTGGTGCGATCCGGTCTTGCCATGCTGCAAAACACTTTACGGGTCGGCCTGCAGGCCCTGAAACAAGTCGCCGCGGTCAAGCAGGTCGATTGTGGCAGTGTCGGATTTCGCCTCGCTCCTCGTCTCAATGCTGCCGGTCGCCTTGACGATGCGCGTCTGGCGGTCGAGCTGTTGTTGACGGAAGATCTTGCGTTTGCCCGGCAGACAGCAGCCGAGCTCGACCAGGTCAACCTGCAGCGCCAGCAGCTTGAACAGCAGATCCTTGACCAGGCGGTGGCCCGGGTCGAGGCTTCAGGTCCGCTTGCGGAACGGTTCAGTCTGGTGCTGGCAGACGCCGCCTGGCACCAGGGGGTGATCGGGATCGTCGCCAGCCGTCTGGTGGAGCGATTTTACCGACCGGTCGTGCTCATTGCCCTCGATGGCGAACTCGGCAAAGGCTCGGCCCGCTCGATCAGCGGATTTCATCTCTTCCAGGGTTTGCAGCAGTGTTCGGCAACGCTGACCGCGTTCGGCGGGCATGAATACGCGGCGGGCCTGGCATTGCCGGCCGGTCAGTTGGAGGCTTTCTCGAGCGCATTCGAAGCGGCGGCGCACAGCCAGCTCGGTTCAGCGGAACTGACCCGGAGCAGGTTTTACGATCGGGAGCTTCTGCTGGAAGATATCAGCGAACCGCTGGCCTGTGAGCTGGAGCTCCTCAATCCATGTGGTGCCGGCAATCCGGAACCGGTTTTTCTGGCAACCGGCCTGTGCGCTCAGCAAGTCAGACGGGTTGGTACACATCATCTACGGCTACAGTGCCGTCAGGGAGGCTACAGCTTTCCCGCGATTGCTTTTGGCATGGCCGAGCGGATTGAGCAGTTTTCCGCCCCCTTCGATATCCTTTTCAGCCTCTCGTTCAACGAATGGCAGGGGCGTCGCGTACTGCAACTGCGGATCAGGGATGTCCGGCCGGCCGGCTGAGGAGGATGGTCCTTGCCAGCGGCAGGTCCGGGATTCGGCAGCTGCTCTGGACGATCGCTTCGGCGGTTTCGCCCGGGGTGAGAAACGTTTTTTCCATCGTTAACCCAGTCTCAGGTCGTTGGCCAGGTTGCGCCAGGCCGGCAGCGAGCGTTCGATGACTTCCAGTTCGATGCAGTAGGCGATGCGGAAGTAGCCCGGCGCCCCGAAACCGCTGCCGGGAACCAGCAGCAGGTTGTGTTCCTGAGCCTTGCGGACGAAGGCAACGTCGTCGCTCAGGGGTGATTCGGGGAACAGGTAGAAGGCGCCATCCGGCTTGACCATCTTGAAGCCGAGGGTGGAGAGTTCCTGATAAAGCAGATCACGTTTCTGCTGGTAATCGCCGATGTCGACGCTGGCGTCCTGTAGGTGCGCGACCAGGCGCTGGGCCATGGCCGGGGCATTGACGAAGCCGAGCACCCGGTTGCAGAAGACCGCACCCTCCATGAACTCTCCGAGGTCTCGCAAGCCGGGGCTTGCGGCGAGGTAACCGATCCGTTCGCCGGGCAGGGCGAGATCCTTGGAGTGCGAGGTGACGATCACCGAGTTGTCGATGCTGGCAAAGACCGGCGGCACCTGCTTGCCGTCGAAGGCGATCCGGGCGTAGGGTTCGTCGCTGATCACCAGCAGCGGGCGGCCGAATTGCTGCTCCTTGCGCTTGAGCAGTGCATCGAGGGCCTGGAGATCGGCTTCCGGATAAATGACCCCGGTCGGATTGTTCGGTGAGTTGATGATCAGCGCGGCGGTCTTTTCGTTGATCGCCGACTCAATGGCAACGAGATCGAGCTGGAAGTCTTCCTTGCGGGTCCAGACCTCGCGCGGGACGCCGCCGTGGTTGTCGATGTAAAACTTGTATTCGACGAAATAGGGCGTCAGAATGATAACCTCATCGCCCGGGTTGAGGATGGTTTTCAGCACCACGTTGAGAGCGCCGCCGGCACCGCAGGTCATGATGACCTGGTTCGCCTTGACCGGCTGCCCGGAGGCCGAGGCCAGCTTGGCGGCGACCGCGCCTCGGGTTGCATCGTAACCGGCGTTGTTCATGTAGCGATGCATGCCGGGCTCCGGAGCTTCGGCCAGCTTTTTCAGCTCGGCGTTGAACGCGGCCGGCGGATCGACGGTCGGATTGCCGAGGGTGAAGTCGAAGATATTCTCCGCACCGTGGATCTCGCGCAGGCGGGCGCCTTCCTCGAACATCTTGCGTATCCAGGAGGCGCGTTCGATGAACGTTTTTACTTTGTCGGCTATGGGCATGATGGGTCTCCTCAAACAATGCTCTCCGGAGTTTAGCGGTCAGCCCGGCAAGAATCAAGCTGATTTGCAACCGGAATGAACGGATAACTGGGGTTCTGATGGTCAGTGCGAACAAATTCCGCGGCTGCCTGCTTGGGGTGCTGTGTGGCGACGTGCTCGGTGCGCCGGTCGAGGGGCTCAGCGCCGCACAGATTCGACGGCGGCATGGCCGGGTAACCGCAATCATCCCCGGCGCCGATGGCTTCGCACGCTATACCGATGATACTGAAATGACCCTGTCTCTGGCCCGTTCGTTGGTCCGTTGTGACGGTCGGGTCGATGCCGCCGATTGTGCGGTCGCCTGCGCCGCGGACTTCGATCCGCAGCGCGGCTACGGCCGGAGTGCCGTGACAGTCCTGCAAGCCTTGCAGGCGGGGGCCGACTGGCAGCAGACCGGAGAGCTGCTGTTTCCCGGCGGTTCGTTCGGCAACGGTGCGGCGATGCGCATCGCGCCTCTGGGATTGCTCTATGGTACCGCACCCCCTGCGGTCCTGCGCCAGGCCGTCAAGGACGCCGTCGCAGCGACTCACGTTCACCCGGAGGCCATCGAGGGGGCCGTGCTGCTGGCCCGAACGATCGGCCGCGCCCGGGATCTGGAACCGAGTCAGGCTGACTCGTTGCGGCCAATCCTGACTGAACTGTCGGCATTGTGTCAGTACGGAGCGCTCACCGAGCGTCTGGGGCTGGTAACAGATCTGCTCCGGCAACAGATAGCGGTTGCTGTGGCGCAGCGTCAGCTCGGCTCGGGAGTACGAACCCTCGATTCGGTCCCTTTTGCCATCTATCTCGCCCTGCGTTTTGCGGCCGAGCCGTTGGCAGGCTTGCTGGCTGCTGTCAATGCCGGTGGCGATACCGATACCGTGGCGGCGATGAGCGGAGCGATTCTGGGCGCCTTGCATGGCGATCATGCATTCCCTGAGGCCTGGCTCGGTCGGCTGGAGAGCGGAGAGAATGGCCTAGAGGGGGTGCTGGAACTGGCGGGCGGATTGTACCGATTATTCGCTCAGTATCGCAGCGGGAATATCGCTTCGTAAGGTTCTGAAATGGGAGACTGACGTTGATTTTTCACCTTCGATAAGTTACATTTGCCGCTCTTCAGCACGATTACAGGGGGTCATGGTGGATCAGGACAAACTCAAAGCATTACGCGAGCAGATTGACGCGATCGACGATCAGTTCCTCGAACTGCTCAACCAGCGCGCCAAACACGTTATCGAGGTCGGCAAGATCAAGTCCGGCTCATCGGCGGATTTCTATGTGCCGAGCCGCGAGCAGGCGATTTACCAGCGGTTGGCCAGCCAGAATACCGGACCCTTCCCGGAAGAAGGTATCCGCCGGATTTTTCGCGAGATCATCTCGGCTTCCCTGGCCCTGGAAGAGAAGATGAAGGTCGCGTTTCTGGGTCCTCTGGCGACCTTTACCCATGTCGCGGCCATGCAGCAGTTCGGTCTTTCCGCTCAGCTGGTGCCGCAGAAGAGCATCCCGGCGGTGTTTGACGAAGTGCTCCGCGGGCGCGCCAACTATGGTGTGGTCCCGGTCGAGAACTCCACCGAGGGGATCGTCTCCCACACCCTCGACATGTTCATGGACTCGGACCTGCAGATCAATGCCGAGATCCTGCTGGAGATCTCCCACGACCTGCTTTCGCTCTCCGGCGACATGGGGCGGATCCGCAAGGTCGTTTCACATCCCCAGGCGTTGGCCCAGTGCCGGGCCTGGCTGGAAGAAAACCTGCCGGACACCCCCCTGGTCGATGTCGCCAGCACCGCCCTGGCCGCCCAAATGGTCGCCGAAGACGAGACGGCTGCGGCGATCGCCAGTGAGCAGGCCGGGACCCAGTACGGATTGAAAGTGGCGAAGCACAAGATCGAAGATAATCCGAACAACTATACCCGCTTCCTGGTTATCGGCCGCAATACGCCGGCGCGTAGCGGCAAGGACAAAACCTCGGTGATGTTCAGTGTCAAGGACGAACCCGGCATTCTGTACCGGATGCTCGAGCCGTTCAGCAGCCGTGGGGTCAACCTGTCGAAGATCGAGAGCCGACCGCTGCGCAAGAAAGCCTGGGAATACATCTTCTTCCTGGACCTGGAAGGGCATATCGATGAACAGCCGATCTCAGACGCGGTCGAAGATTTGAAACAACATTGCCAGTTTCTCAAGATTCTCGGCTCCTATCCCCGGGTACGTTGATTTATGTCTAATCAGAGCTTTTATATCCCTCGCCTGGCAATCCTCGGGGTCGGCCTGATCGGCGGCTCTCTGGCGCTCGCCCTCAAGCAGGCCGGGGTCGTCGGAGAAGTGGTCGGCATCGGCCGCGGCCTGGCCAACCTGGAGAAGGCCCTGGAGTTGGGGGTCGTCGATCGTTTCACTCAGGATCCGTTCGACGGGGTCGCTGATGCCGACCTGGTGTTCATGGCGACCCCGGTGACCTCACTCGGGCCGATGGCGGAAAAGATCCTGCCGGCCATGAAGTCGGGTGCGATTCTTACCGATGGCGGTTCGGTCAAGGGGCCGGTGATTGATGCGATTGAGCCTCTGGTGCCGGACGGTGTCCAGTTCGTGCCGGGACATCCGATTGCCGGGACCGAAAAGAGTGGGGCTGAAGCCGCCTTTCCGACCCTTTTCCAGAAGCGGCGCTGTATCCTGACCCCGACCGCATCGGTTTCCGCGGCGGCGCTCGAGGTTGTTCGCCAGATGTGGCTGCACGCTGGCAGCGAGGTGGTGGTCATGGAAGCCGACAAGCACGACCGGATCCTGGCTGCGATCAGCCACCTGCCGCACATGGTCGCCTATGCGCTGGTCAACGCGGTTGGATCCTATGACCGCTTTGAAGAGAATATCCTCGAATATTCGGCTGGCGGGTTCCGCGATTTCACCCGCATCGCCTCGTCCGATCCGACCATGTGGCGCGACATTGCCCAGACCAACCAGGAAGCACTACTCGAGATGATCGAGCTGTTCGAAAAATATCTGGCCGAGTTAAAAGATGACATCCGGCGTGGCGAGGGGGAGCGGCTGTTCGATTTTTTCCAGCGCTCC
>Ga0209919_1001631_pt1 | contig 10743 bp, 8 predicted proteins | sample SalPon2A_C_D2_MG_FD_185721 | JGI IMG/M metagenome (GOLD analysis project Ga0209919, IMG submission 185721) | Soil microbial communities from South San Francisco under conditions of wetland restoration - Salt Pond MetaG R2A_C_D2_MG (SPAdes)... | ecosystem: Environmental > Terrestrial > Soil >... | reverse complement strand
CACGGAAGCGGTTTCCGACAGACAGCAAATTGTAGGACACGGAACTACGGTAAAAATCTGAACAGTGCGAGCCAAGCGTTCTGTCCTGATGAAATCTGCTACTCGGTCGGTTCGCTGCCGCCAAACAGATCGAGCTGATCGAAGGAATATTCGGGAGACTTAAAGGGGCGGGCGAGAAATCGCGGACACTCCAGCATCAACACCACGTCGTCCTGCTTGCAGTGACGCAGGCACTTGGCGCAAAGCTTATTGGGTGAGATCTTCAGTTTGGTCGACAAGGCGCTATCCCCAATGACAAATCGTCGTCATTATCATCCTGTCGGCAATGAAAAGTAAAGCGGGGAAATCAGTCCTGACCAGGAGTCCTTGCCAGTACTGCGTGAATTGCTTCGCGCAGTCGCTGTAATCCATCTGCTTCCGGTTCGATTGGTACGTCGATACGCTGCGCTGAGTCTGGACAGGTGTGCCGGTAAAGTGGGTCGTAGTAGTGCACCATCAGCTCGGCAACCAGTTTTTTCCACTCCCCGAGTTCCAGCAACTGAAGAAACTCGGTCACTTTTTCTTTGCCAAGCTTTTCTTTCAGGGCCTCGATCGGTCGAATGAATTCACTTTTCAACCCATCGAGGGCCGGATAGTCATCCAGGATAATCTTGACCCGATAGTCGAGCGAAGCTTCGATCCAGAGGCTGGTCTCTTCCTGCAGGGCTGCGTAAACCGTTTTCGGCAGGGCGACCCGACCGATATGCCGGCTCTCCCCTTCGGCCAGGGCATAGGCCCCCGGAGGGATAAAGCGCATGGCATCCCATAACAAGGCGTCAAACTGTTTCTGGCTCGGCTGTGGCCCCAGGCCCAGGGCACCAAAGGCGCTGCCGCGATGATTGGCCAGCGCCTCCAGGTCAAGAACCGGCAACCCATCTGCACGGAGCCGATGCAGCAACTGGGTCTTGCCAACCCCGGTCAGACCGCGCAGCACAATCAACCGCCCCCAGCTGCCGGCGGCGAAAAAATCCAGAACATGGCGGCGAAACACCTTGTAACCACCGGTCATCTGCAGGGCGGGTATGCCGGCCAGGTTGAGGAAATTGGTCAAGGCGCCGCTGCGCATGCCGCCGCGCCAGCAGAACACCACGACTGGCTGTTTCGGCTCGCTACGCGCCTCCAGCACTGCATCGATCATGGCTGGGATATGCGGCGAGACCAACTTGACTCCGAGCAGGCGCGCCTCGGCTTTGCCCTGCTGATTATAGACGCTGCCGACCTGGTGGCGCTGTTCATTATCGAGGAGCGGAACGTTGATCGCCCCCGGAATCGTCCCGTCGGCAAATTCGGCCGGAGTCCTGGCGTCGATCATAAGGGTTCCCTGATCGCGCAGCGACAAGGCTTTTTCCAGGGTGATGGTTCTAGCTGTCATGATAATCCGCCATCGGGTATAAAAGAAGAGTCCGTTATATAGAAAAACCTCCTCGACAGCAAGGGCCCTAAGAATCTTGATCATTCCAGGATTAGCCGTTGACATCCGCAAGATGATGCATTAGGGTACGGACTCTTACCGCGGGGTAGAGCAGTCTGGTAGCTCGTCGGGCTCATAACCCGGAGGTCGGAGGTTCAAATCCTCCCCCCGCAACCAAATCAGATCAAAGGGCCCGCAACTGCGGGTCCTTTTTTTGTAAAAGAGCTACTTAAGTACAGATCAGAGGCCGGCCGGCAATCTCCATCCACCGAAAGTCAGCATCCAAGCAATAATATTCCAGGTTTTTTACACTCAAGATTGCAATAAACTGATCTTTCATTATAATTCCACGATACTTGGAACCCTTTAATGTCCGAAGCAATCCTTATCCATTCTTGATAGGTGGACGCTTCATGGCGGCAACCGCTCAACTCAAAGTCTTGCTTATCGAAGACAATCCTCCAGATGCGCTCATGGTCGAGCTGTCTCTTCCGTCAGCCGATTTTTCCCTGAGGGTCTGCGAGCGCCTGGAGCAGGCCCTCGAGTTGGTCAAAACTTCAGCATTCGACCTGATCCTGTCCGATTTGTCGCTTCCCGACAGCAGTGGAATCGAGACGGTCCGCCGGCTGCTGAGTCTCAAACAGGATCTGCCGCTGGTCGTCATGACCGGCCTCAATGACGAAAAAACCGCCCTCTCCGCCTTGCAGGAAGGCGCTCAGGACTACCTGCTGAAAGAGCATAACAACGAATTTATCCTCCCCCGGGCCCTGCGTTACGCCAAGGAACGCCACCAGAACCATCTCGCCCTGAGGCTCGAAAAACAACAACATCAGCGTGCCGCCCAGCGTTTTCAGACCCTGTTCGACAGCATCCCGGACGGCCTAGTGCTGTTTAACAGCGACCTCAGTATCCTCTATGCCAATCAGGGCGTCGAGGATCTGTTCGGTGAACAGGGCTCTTCGGACCGTATTGTCGGCCACAGCTGCCAGGAGATTTTTTGCCAGTTCAAGGGCTCCTGTCCCGATTGTCTGATCAAAAGAACCTTCCAAAGCGGCCAGCCCGAACAGAACAAAGCCACCCTCGACGATGGCCGGATTCTCACCTTCCGCACCTTTCCCCTGAAAAATATTGCCGGACAGGTGGAACAAGTGATCAAAATGGCCACCGACATCACGGACAGCGAGCGGATCCGCTCTGAAGCGACCCGCACCGGTCAGCTGGCAGCCCTCGGCGAAATGGCGGCCGGAGTGGCCCATGAGATCAACAACCCGATCAACGGCATCATCAATTATGCGACGATCCTGTCACAAAAAATTGTCGATGAGAACCTTGTCGACATCGCGACCCGTGTCATTCACGAGGGCGACCGGATCGCCGACATCGTCAGCAAACTACTTTCGTTCACCCGGGAGAGAATCGAACCGCCCAAGCCCTTTTCCCTGGTCGAAACCTGCCAGATTTCCGTGTCTCTGTTCGCCACTCAGTTGCGCCACGATGGTATCCGTCTGTCAATCAACCTGCCCGACGATTTGCCGATGGTGTTGGGTCGTCCGCACCAGATCGAGCAGGTCATCGTCAATCTGATCAGCAATGCCCGCTACGCCCTCAACAAAAAATATATCGGGCCCGATGAGCACAAATGCCTGGCCATCTCGGCCAACCCCATCGATGCCCAAGCTGTTGAATTGAGCTTCCTCGATCATGGCTGCGGCATCCCCGAGGCAATCCAGGGGAAAATTTTCTCGCCGTTTTTTTCCACCAAACCAGCTCATCAGGGGACCGGACTCGGCCTGAGCATTTCACACGGCATTCTGCAGGAACATGGCGGCAGCCTGGTGGTCAACAGCCAGGAAAACGAGTTTACCCAAGTCCGCATGGTGATCCCCCGCGCACCTGATCACGGCTAGAACTTTTTCGGCAGCAGCCTCTCTTTCCTGCAGCAATGGGAGCAACATGTCACTTCGCAACAAATTGTTTATTTTTGCTTTTCTGATCTGCACGGTCCCGCTCCTACTGCTCGGATTTTTCTGGTTCAACACCAGTGAAAAAACCTTGACCGAAAGCACCTACCGCGAGCTGGACTCGGTCAACCAGCTCAGTATCAACCTGATCCGGGAATGGGCTTCAGGCTCACTAACCCTACTCGAAAGCCTTGCCCAGCGCCCGCTGGTCATCGCCAGCATCGAGACGATGTTGGCCAACCAAGACGCTCTCACCGTGGAAACCCGAAACCTGCTGGATAATCATTTCCTCCCGGCCCTGCAGATGCAGGGCGACCTCAAGAGCTTGAGCATTCTCGATCTCAACGGTAAGGTCCTGGTTTCCAGCGACCCGCGCCAAGTCGGCGGGGTGCACAATCGGGCCGATTTTTTCATTCACGGTCAAACTGGAAGCTTTATCGGTAACGTCGTCCATTCGGCCGAAATCGGTGAACCGGTCATGCACGTTGCACACCCGATCAGATCAAGGTCCGGCCGGACCATCGCGGTACTGTCCGGGCACCTCAACTGGAAACGAGCCAGCGAGCTGCTTTCCATGCCGGTGACCGGCAGCCCGACCCTGGAATCCTACCTGGTCAATCGCGACGCCATCATGCTGACCGACTCGAAATTTGTTCCGGATGCCCCGCTGCGGGTCAATGTTGACTCCGAGGGGGTCAAGAGCTGTTTCGAAAACGGAAACGGTCACGGATCCTATCCGGATTACCGGGGGGTCGAAGTGCTGGGCGTATCCACTTGGCTACCAGAACGGGATGTCTGTCTGCTGACCGAAAAAGATGTTGCCGAACTGGCCGCACCTCTCCAGCAACTCAAAGCAAGATTTTACGTGGTAACCCTGCTACTTGGCGGACTAGCGGCACTGATCGCCCTGGCAATCGCCAGAACCATTTCCGGACCGATCCGTCAATTGGCCGATGCTGTCAGGTCCAGCGGCAGCGGGTCGGACTTGGCCCCGCTCAAGGTCTCTAAACATGAACTCGGCCAGATCGCCCGGGCGTTTAACGAAAGTCAGGACGCTCGGCAGATTGCAGAAGAGGAGAACCGGCGCCTGATCGCCATCCTCGAACACGCACCCCAGCTGGTTGCCATTGCCGACCCCGACGGACGAATCTCCTATCTCAACAATGCCGGACACCATTGGCTCGGGCTGAAAATCGGACAGGATCTGAACCTGAAAATGGCTGAACTGCAGCCCGAATGGGCCAACCGAATTATCCACAACATGGCAGTTCCAACCGCTGTTGAATCGGGTTTCTGGTTTGGTGAAACTGCCTTCCTGAGGCCGGACGCCAATGAGCGTCCAGTCATGCAGGTGGTGATGGCACATCGTCATCCGGATGGAAAAGTCAGCCATTATTCGACTATCGCCTTCGACTTGTCCGAACGCAAACAGCTTGAAGAGGAACTGCACCGGCACCAACAGCAATTGGAAAAGCTGGTCGAGGTCCGCACCCAGACCATGGTGGCGACGCAAGCTAAGTTCCGCGCCTACTTCGAGAATGCCCAGATCGGCATGGCAATCACCTCCCTCGACAGGCAGTGGGAAGAAACCAACAACCGACTCTGTGAGATGCTTGGTTACAGTCAGGTGGAGCTGGCAAACCTGACTTGGGAAGACTTGACCCATCCGGACGATCTGGCTTCCGACCGGGCTAAATTTGACAAGTTGCTGGATGGGACCGAAGACAGCTACAGCCTGGAAAAACGGTTTATCTGCAAGAGCGGGGAGATCATTTACACCATGTTGACAGTCGCCTGTGTCCGTAAGGAGGATGGCAGCCCTGACTATTTCGCCGCCACCATCCAGGACATCAGCCTGCGCAAGCAGGCGGAAAACAGGCTCAAGGAGGCCCTGCAGGTCCTCGCGGCGTCGAATCGAGAGCTGGAACAATTCGCCTACGTCGCCTCGCACGACCTCCAGGAACCACTCCGGACAATTACCAGTTACATCCAGCTCATTGAACGGCGTTTTTGTGCCGAGCTGGACGATGATGCGCAAGAATTCATTAATTATGTTGTTGAGGCTGCCGCAAGGATGAAAACCCTGATCAACGACCTACTCGAATACTCGAGGATAGGGCGCAAAGATTTGCCCAACGAAGATGTCGATCTCAACCAGGTTGTCGCCAACATTAGCAGTCAGATTCAACTCTCCATCGATGAAACCGGAACCGAACTGCAGGTTGACCACTTGCCGACACTCAGGGGAGTTCGTTCGCAGTTCAACCAGCTGTTTCATAACCTGATCAGCAACGCCATCAAGTTCCGCCGCAAAGATGTCCCGCTAACCATCCGGATCAGCGCAAAGGAAATTGGCGAGTTCTGGGAGATTAGCCTGCAGGATAACGGCATCGGCATCGAAGCCCAGTATTTTGATAGAATTTTCACTATATTTCAACGCTTGCATACCGTTAAGGAGTATCCTGGGACTGGCATCGGGCTGGCCCAGTGCAAGAAGATCGTCGAACGTTACAAAGGTACGATTCATCTGCAATCAATCCCGGGAGAAGGAACAACTTTTATTATCCGGTTACCAAAGGGGGAGTCCCATGGCGAACATCAACGCCCGACCGATTGAGATCCTGCTGGCCGAAGACAGCCCGGCGGATATCAGGCTGACCAAGGAAGCACTTAAGGAGGGAAAAATTCTCAACAACCTCGCCGAGGTGTCCGACGGGGTCGAGACCTTGAAGTACCTGCGAGGTCTGGGCGAATATGCGGGAAGAACCAAACCGGACCTGATCCTGCTCGATTTGAACATGCCCCGCAAGGACGGCCGGGAAGTGTTGGCTGAAATCAAGACCGATGAAGACCTAAAGCGGATTCCGGTCGTCGTTCTGACGACCTCCAAAGCCGAAGAAGACATCCTGCGCAGCTACGATCTCCACGCCAACTGCTATATCACCAAGCCGGTCGATCTGGCTCAATTCTTTGAGGTGGTCAAGACTGTTGAGGCATTCTGGTTGACGGTCGTCACCCTGCCATCGACCTGAGTCGGAGGAAAGATCCGGTCAGTGCAATTGTCCAGGGCCTTTCTTTTCCTGGCGATCGTAAATTACCCGTCCAGCCTGCTTCACTGAGCTGGCCGGTTGCCGAACGCTGATATCGGCCGTCAAACGCTCCCCTCTCCGCTTCAGCGACGTTCCCGCTTGAGCGTCCCGCTCGATCCACCCCAACCGAACGGGTGCTGCGTTTTTGCACTCATTAAATTCGGTGATATTGCCGGCCACCCTGCCGAAAGCTGTCGCCGAATCGCTTGAAAATGGCTCAGAGCCAGCACGAAAACGCCTAACTGAAGTTCATGAGAGAAGTTTATGAAAATATTGCATGGCTCAAAAGCATCTCATTCCGGAAACTTAGCATCCCTGGGCCGACAACCAGCCAAACATAACTCTCAATATCGTTTTTCGGGCACGATCTATGCTACCTATTCTTGGCACGATGTCACGGCAAAGGAGCACAACCATGAAAAGCTGTCTCTTGCTCGTTTCGACTCTCCTGGTTTTCAGCCTGATGCTCCCGGTTGCAGTCCTGGCCAACGATGCACTGCTTGACAACAAGGAGTTGGCTCAACAAACTCTCTTTACTGACCAGTCATCCACATCCCGCAACGACCAAGCTGAGGCCAGCTTTCTCACCCAGCTGATCACCCAGGAAGTCACTTATCAACTGGACCCGGCGTCAGCCCTCAAATTCAGCTGCAATGTCGCCTCACTCTCCGGAACCGACCTGGCGCAAGACTATAACCAGTATGCCTCTACGGCGCCTGACGTCCAGGTCGCGTTGGTGGTCAGATTCTGATTCGTCCCTCCTGCAGTATCTATATATAGAACAACAAAGGCGGCTCCGGATACCCGGAGCCGCCTTTGTTGTTGGTTACACTTTCATACCCGGCCAAACCTGCCCAATGATCGGCCTGGCTCAAGCCATGGCCAGAAAATTCTGCAGCAGCCGCAAAGAACACTCCCGGTAGGTCGCTTCATAGGCCAGGAACTCTTTGAGCGGCTTCTCATCCAACCGGAGTTTTTCTGACCAGCGTTTGACTATCCCGGCGGACAATTCCGGGTGAAACTGGACGCCATAGGCCGCCCGGCCGACCCGAAACGCCTGCCCCGGACAGGCCTCTGTTGCGGCCAGATGGACTGCCATGGGCGGCACAGTAAAACAGTCATTATGCCACTGCATGGAGAGAAACGGGGTTGGCAACCCGGCAAACAGCGGATCAGCCCGACCTGCTGCGGTCAACTCAATCGGCAGCATCCCCCGCTCACCCCGGCGGTTACAGGTCACCGAACCTCCGGCGGCTTCGGCCAGCAGCTGCCCACCCAGGCAAACGCCGAGCAAGGGACGCCCAGCGTCCAGCCAACACCGTAAACCCTGCTTGACCTGAATCAGGTAGGGATAGCGATCGGTCTCTGCAACCGACATGTAACCGCCAAGGAGGATCAGTGCATCCCGAGCGGCCGGAACCGGGAACGGCACCTGCCGGGCGACCGATACCAGCTCCCAATCAATCCCCTGCTGGTCGAGATACTCACCATAGCTGCCGGCCGGCACCCCAGAATCATTTTGTACCACCTTGATCATGCCGTCCCTCTTTACTGAAAAGGTTTCGCCTATCATAGCACCCGGCAGCTATTTCATGACAGCTGCAGCTCAATCAGTTGGCACATTTTCGCGTGGCAAAATCGCTGTCGTCAACGTCCGTCTGATCGCAATATGGACAACCCCCTCGGCCGGAGGGTTTTGCTACAATAGCCTGTAACGCTACTTTTCAACCGGGCGGTAAACATGACCAGGCTTTCACAGCAGCAACTGCTTGAGATCTACCAGCGACTGTTCGACCATTTCGGCCCCCAGCATTGGTGGCCGGCCGATTCGCCGCTCGAAATAGCGCTCGGAGCCATCCTGACCCAGAACACCAACTGGAACAATGTCGAAAAAGCCCTGAACAACCTGAAACGGGCCAAGGCGCTGTCCATCGCCAGGCTGGTGACGCTCCCAACGCAGGAACTCCAGGAGCTGATTCGGCCATCCGGCTTCTTCCGCCAAAAAGCCGTACGCATCAAGCTGTTTCTCCGCCACATCAATCTTCACCATGATGGAGAACTCTCTAGCCTGCTCAACCAGGACCTGCCCCGAGCCAGGAGCGAGCTGCTCGGGTTAACCGGAATCGGCCCGGAAACGGCTGATTCGATCCTGCTTTATGCCGGAAAGCAGCCAAGCTTTGTCATCGATGCCTACACGGTCAGGTTACTGCAGCGGCTCGGGATGATTGAGCAAAACCCCAGCTACGCAGCCCTGTATCAGGCTTTCATGGCGACCCTGCCGGCAGACGCAGGACTATTCAACGAATTCCATGCCCTGATTGTTCGTGCCTGCAAAAGCTGCTGCCACAAGCGCAGTCCCCGTTGTCTCGACTGTCCATTGTGTCCGCTTTGTCGCACCGGACAGACACACCTGGGCAGGCACCAGCAATAGTGCCGTCTACGGCACTTCTATTGAGCCACAACGACACAATTCTCTACATCGTGTGTCATTTTGTCCAACACGTCAAAATCGACCGACGCTCAATGTTTAGCGAAAAACATCTCAAGCCATTGTTTTTACAGAACTTAATTTCCCCTCACCCAACTTGGCAACCAGCTTGCATAATGTATACGGCAAATTCGCAGCTATTGATTCGAATTCCTTCTGGCACATCGGAGTACCTTTGCAAGAGGAGTTGAACCATGGAAATCAGTCAAGAATCCCAAACGCTTTATCATTTCCTGCCGGGTCGACGACAACGAGCTGATCATCCTGCAGGAGCGCGCCAAGGCGTGCGGCACCAGCATCTCCAACCTGTTGCGCGACTGCCTGGAGATCGAGCACCCGGAACTTCGCCAGCACGTCTGATCAGCAATTGAAATCTTCAGCTCCGGCTGGCGACCGACAATACCCTGTCGCCGGTCGCTTTCAGTTTCCCCTCCGCCGGCTACCTGGCCGGTGGCAATCCCGTAAAATCGAGACTTTAGCCCCTCCCAAAGGCCCCTTTTACCCTTGCACTGCATCGGCTCTTTTGTTAACGTAATGCCCTTGATTTTAGCCCCTGAGGCCTTACGGGAGACTGACCGATGAATTATAAAGAGACCCTCAACCTGCCCGAAACAGATTTTCCCATGCGTGGCAACCTGCCGGTGCGTGAGCCGGAGATCCTGAAAAGATGGCGGGATAGCAACCTTGAAACAAAAATCGAGCGGGCCGGGGCCGGGAAACCGGCCTTCATTCTGCACGATGGCCCTCCTTACGCCAACGGTCATACCCACATCGGCCATGCGCTCAACAAGATCCTCAAGGACATCATCCTCAAGAGCAAGCGCATGCAGGGCTTCCGGGTTCCTTACGTGCCGGGTTGGGACTGTCACGGCCTGCCGATCGAGCTAATGGTCGATAAGAAGCTCGGCAAGAAGAAGCGGGAGATGAGCAAGGCCGAGGTGCGCAAGGAGTGCCGCAGCTACGCCGCCGAATGGGTCGCGATCCAGAGCGAGGAGTTCCAGCGGCTCGGCGTGCTCGGAGACTGGCAGCACCCCTACCTGACCATGACCAGCGACTACGAGGCGGCCACCGCCCGCGAGCTGGCCCGTTTTGCCGAACGTGGCAGTCTCTACAAGGGGAAGAAACCGGTTCACTGGTGTTCCTCCTGCGTCACCGCCTTGGCCGAAGCCGAGGTCGAATACGCCGACCACACCTCGCCGTCGATCTACGTCAAGTTCCCCTATCATGATGAACTCCCCGAAAGTCTGGCACAGTTTGCCGGCCGGCAGCTCTCTTTTGTCATCTGGACCACCACCCCCTGGACGATTCCGGCCAACCTCGGCGTCTGCCTCAACCCGGCGCTCCCCTACGTGGTGGTCGAGACCGGCGGCGAACTGCTGGTGCTGGCCGAAGGGCTCTATGAAAGCGTCCTCAAGGAACTGAGCCGGGAAGACGGTCGGGTGCTGGCGAATTTCACCGCGGAGATCTTTGAACGCAGGAACTGCCGTCACCCTTTTTACGAGCGCAACTCGCTGCTCATGCTCGGCGACCATGTCACCCTCGAAGCCGGGACCGGCTGTGTTCATACGGCACCGGGGCATGGCCAGGACGACTACCTTGTCGGGCTGCGCTACGGGCTCGAGGTCTACAACCCGGTCGATGACTACGGCCGCTACAAGCCGGAACTCGAACTGTTCGGCGGCCTCAAGCTGGCCGAAGCCAACGATGCGGTCAATGCCAAACTCGAAGAGGTCGGCGCCCTGTTGAAATCAGCCA
>Ga0209919_1001627_pt1 | contig 10757 bp, 11 predicted proteins | sample SalPon2A_C_D2_MG_FD_185721 | JGI IMG/M metagenome (GOLD analysis project Ga0209919, IMG submission 185721) | Soil microbial communities from South San Francisco under conditions of wetland restoration - Salt Pond MetaG R2A_C_D2_MG (SPAdes)... | ecosystem: Environmental > Terrestrial > Soil >... | reverse complement strand
GCAGCCTCGAGGAGCTGATGCGCGCGCTCGCCGACCTGGTGAAGCGCGCGCGCGCCGGGTCGCTGCGCAGCTCGGAGATGTCGGACCCCACCATCACCGTCACCAACCTCGGCGAGCAGGGAGTCGAGTCGGTGCTCGGCGTCATTTACCCGCCGCAAGTGGCGTTGGTCGGCTTCGGCCGCATCGTCGAGCGTGCCTGGGCCGAGGACGGCGCGCTGCGCGCCGCGCCGGTGGTCACGGCGACGCTCTCGGGCGACCATCGTGCCAGCGACGGCCACCGCGGCGCGCGCTTCCTGGCCGCGCTTCGCGAACAACTGCAACGACCGGAGGAACTGTGAAGCCCGAAGAGCTCAAATCCCAGGTGGTGGGGATCCTCGCCACGATCGCGCCCGAGCTCGAGCCGGGCGAGCTGCGCGGCGACAAGCCGCTGCGCAGCCAGGTCGACCTGGACTCGATGGACTGGCTGAATTTCCTCGTCGCGCTGCACGAGCGCCTCAAGGTCGACATCCCCGAGACCGACTACGCCAAGCTGGTGACGCTCGACGACCTGCTCGCCTACCTGACGCAGAAGCTTCCCGCCTAGGCCGCTGCCGCGATCGCCGCCTCGAGCTCGGGGTAGCTCTGCGTCACCCTGAACTGCGGGAACTGCGCGGCGATCTCCGGCGGCGGACGGAAGAAGATCCCGGCGTCGGCCTCGGCAAGCATCGCGGTGTCGTTGTACGAGTCGCCGGCCGCAACAACCCGGTAGTTGAGGCCGCGGAAAGCGCGCACCGCGGCGCGCTTCTGGTCCGCCATCCTGAGGCGGTAGTTGCCGACGAAGCCGTCCGCGCCGACCTCCAGCCGGTGGCAGAACAGCGTCGGCCTGCCGAGCTGGCGCATCAGCGGGCCGGCGAACTCGTAGAAGGTGTCCGACAGGATCACCACCTGGTTGCGCGCGCGCAGCGCGTCGAGAAACGCCGGCGCGCCCTCGAGCGGCGCCATCGTGGCGATGACCTGCTGGATGTCCGAGAGCCGCAGCCGGTGGTGGCGCAGCAGGTCGAGCCGCTGGCGCATCAGCTTGTCGTAGTCGGGCTCGTCGCGCGTGGTGCGCGCGAGCGCCTCGATGCCGGTTCGCCGCGACACTTCGATCCAGATCTCGGGCACCAGGACGCCTTCGAGATCGAGGCAGATGAGTTGCACGCAGAATCCAAAAAAAGTGCGCAGTGTACCAATTCGGCTAGAATTTCGGCTCCCCATCGAAGGAGAAGCGCATGAGCGTCAAGAAGCTGTTCGACCTCGCCGGGCGCGTAGCGATCGTCACCGGCGGCTCGCGCGGGCTCGGCCTGCAGATCGCCGAGGCGCTGGGCGAGATGGGCGCCAGGGTCGCGCTGACTGCGCGCAAGAAGGACGAGCTCGACGCCGCTGTGGCGCACCTCGCCAAGCAGGGGGTCGAGGCCGCGCCCTGCGCCTGCGACCTGGGCAAGCGCGAGCAGATCGCGCCGCTGGTCGACGCCGTGCTGAAGAAATACGGCAAGGTCGACATCCTGGTCAACAACGCCGGCGCCACCTGGGGCGCGCCGGCCGAGGACCATCCGCTCGAAGCCTGGGACAAGCTGGTGAACCTGAACCTGACCGGGACCTTCCTCGTCTCGCAGCAGGTGGCGAAGAAGTCGATGATTCCCGCCAAGTGGGGCCGCATCGTCAACGTAGCCTCGGTGGCCGGCCTGATGGCGAGCGACCCGCGCGTGGTGCGCACCATCGCCTACAACGCGACCAAGCACGGCGTGGTAGGCCTGACGCGCCAGTTCGCCGCCGAGTGGGGCGAGCACGGCATCACGGTGAACGCGATCTGCCCCGGCTTCTTCCCCTCGAAAATGACCAAGGGCACGCTCGACACGCTGGGCAAGATGCTGATCGAGCTGACCCCGACCCGGCGCCTGGGCGGCGAGGAGGACCTGAAAGGGCTCGCCGTGCTGCTGGCGTCGGAAGCCTCGCGCCACATCACCGGGCAGGCGATCGCGGTCGACGGCGGCGCCGGGCTGATATGAAGCACGACCCCGCCTTCGCGCGCGAGTACCAGAAGAAGATTCCCTTCGTCGCCCACCTCGGCCTGGCGACCGACGAGCTGGGCGAAGGCACCGCGCGGCTGTCGCTCGCGCTCGAGCCTCACATGAGCAACAGCTTCGGCACTGCGCACGGCGGCGTGATCATGACTCTGCTCGACGTCGCGCTGTGCACCGCGGCGCGCACGCTCCACCCCGACTCGACCGGCGTCATGACTATCGACCTGAGCACCAGCTTCATCGGCGCCGGCAGCGGGCCGCGCCTGCTGGCCGAGGCGCGGGTGCTCAGAAACGGCCGCAGCATCATCTTCGCCGAAGGCGAGGCGAGGAACGAGGACGGCAGCCTGGTCGCCAAGGCGATCGGCACCGTGCGCGCGCGCAAGGGATAGAGCCTTCGATACTCACGCTAACGGCAGCGCTCGGGTTCGCCGATAATCATATTTTCGCGCTTGGTTGACAGAATACGGCGTAAACAGATAAAAGACCAACCAAGAGCCCATGACAGGCCGCGTCCGGAATGCCTAACCGCAGCGCAATGGGAGGGGCGAGTACATTGGTTCCTCCTGGAAGCGGGTCGATTCCCGTGCGATCGTGACATCCGTTAAGAGCAGGCGCGGAAAGAAGAAGCCATCCGGCATTACTTCCGAGAAGTTTGCGCGCCTTGATTTAGGCCCCTTCCTCCGTGAGCGCAAACGAAGCTCCGACCATATCGCCGACGCTCTGCGCGCAGCTATTTACGATGGCCAATTCCCGGACGGCGAAGAACTTAACCAAGTGGAGCTTGCCCGTTACTTCAAGGTTTCACGCATTCCGATTCGCGAGGCCCTGAAGCAGCTGGAAGCGGAGGGCCTCGTAACAAGTCAGGCTCATCGACGAACCATCGTCGTCGGGCTCGCGCTGGACGAACTGGTGGAGCTAGTCGAGATGCGTGCTGTTCTGGAGGCTTTTCTAGTCGAAAAGGCTGGTCCAAGCCTGCGCCCAGCGACGTTTAGACGCCTAAACAGATTGTGCGACGAAATGGACAAGCTGGATCAATACGATCATGAATGGGTAAAGAGAAACTGGGAATTTCACCGCAGCCTTTACACGCCTTCGAAACGTGCCGCGGCGATCGCATTGACCGAGCAGCTTCATCTCAAGGTAGAGCGGTACATACGGCGCGCAGGACAAGCCGAGCGCCGTCGCGAGGCCGCGGCCGAGCACAGACAAATCCTGTCCGAGCTAGAAAAGAAAGATTGTGTCGCCGCTGGACTGCAGATGCGTCAGCACATCCTTCATACCGCTGACGACATACGCGAGCACCTGAACCTGGAAAAATCTCCTTCCCCGTGATGCCCGACCGGGCCCGTCCGAGCACTATCCTAGGCGTTGCGGCGGATCGGCAACCAGATTCGTTGCTGCGCGCGCGGCGCCGATCCCGCCGCACAAATCTGCCGCACCGACTTCCGCGACGGCCGGCGCATGCGCCGCCGCCAATCCTTCACGCACCATTTCCTCAATCGCTCTGACGCTCTTGCCTTGCGCCAGGGCCCCGTCTCGATTGATCTCTCGCACCACTTTTCCAGGACGGCCGAAAACAAGGATGCGCTGTGCCACATCGACTGCCTCGGGGACAGAATGCGTGATGAAAAGGGTGGTAATCCTTGTTTCCTTTACAAGCGCAAGCAGTTCGTTTCGGATGCGTGCTGCCGTTAGCTCGTCAAGCGCGGTAAAAGCTTCGTCGGCATAGAGCACCTTTGGTCCAATCGCGAACGCACGCGCAATCGAAACTCGCTGACGCATGCCGCCGGATAGCTCGTGCGGGTACGCGTGCTCGAAACCCTTCAGTCCGACCCGATCGAGCCACGTATGAGCAATGGCCAAGCGCTCCGCCGTAGGTACACGCAGCACTTCGAGCCCGAACGCCACGTTATCGGCGGCTGTACGCCAAGGCAACAACCTGTCGTTCTGGAACACGATCCCAACCGCACCGAGCAGCCCGCTGTGCTGATTAAAAGGGTTATAGCCGAGCACTCTGACTTGGCCTTCGTCCGGCCTGAGAAGTCCAAGCAGCATCTGAAAGGAGGTGGATTTGCCGCAGCCTGTTTCACCGACAATTGCCACTACTTCGCCCTGCCTGACACGGAAAGACAAATTGCGGTTGGCGTAAAACGGTTGCCCGTTTTTCTGCCGGAACAGCTTGGAGACGTTCTGGAACTCGACGGGTGCCTCCTCACTCGTGCTCATGCCTGCTCCGCTTGTGGCCGCCAAGCCAGCAACCGATTTTCCAAGAACTTGATCGCCATCTGGAAGACCGACAAAAGCATCACCAGGCTCAGTGTCCACGCGACCGCGCCCGCCATGTCGAACACCGCCTGCGCGTTAAGCAATTGAAAACCAACGCCGATATTCGAGCCGATTAGTTCGGCGACCATTGCCACGCGCACAGCCGAGCCCATGTTCACTACCCATGCGCTAAGCATCTCCGGAACGATTCCGGGCACGATAACCATACGGAAGCGCTGAAATTTGGTAGCCCGAAACGCCTGGCTAAGCTGAACCAGGTCCAGATTGACGCTTCTGACCGCGCCGTCGATATATAAGGCGAAGGCTGGCATCGTGACGATGAAAAGTATGAACCCTATGCGCATTTCCACATGCACGAACCAGATGGCGGCAAACACCACCCACGATACGGACGGAATGCCTTGAATGAAATGCAGCTGGGGCTTTACGTATTCCCGAAGCTTGTCGAAGGTCCCCATCGCGATCCCGAGCGCGGCGCCGACAACGAACGAAACAACCATCGCAATCAGCACCCGAGCGCCGGTCGTGATCAGCTGTAACAGCTCATTTTGCCGCGTGAATATGTGCCAGGTCGCAACCGCGATGTCCTGAAGCGGCGGCGTAATTATTGGCGGCAGAAAGAACGTGCTCAGCTGCCAAAGCGCGGCAACGACGACAAGTCCGGTTACAAATGGCTGTTGCTCACGCAACTTGCGCGAAATCACGCTGGAAATGGACAAGTACCCCCCCCAATTGGGCTATTTTCCGGATGACGCCGCCAACGTTGCGTGTCGCATCGTAGCCCCGTCCGCTCTATTTGCCCCCGCCATCATAGAGGACCGATTCCGGTGGCATCCTCTCCAGGTAGTGGCTCGTTACCGCCGCCTGGAAAATCTTCGCCGCGGCGCCGGCGCGCTTAGCGCCCCAATATACGCTCAAGCCCAGGCGGTCGGACTTGATGAGCGCGACCAGCATGTCGCGCTTGAGCTTGCCGTTGGAAGCGTCGCTGATAATCGATGCGGCGTCGGCGGGATGTTCCTTTACGAATTTCGCCGCCATGTCGTACGTACGATACAGGCGTTGAATCTCGGCCTTATGCCCGGCCACCCATTCTCGATGTGCCGCAACGCCTAGATACGGGATCGCGTCACCGCCGGTCTTCTTTTTCCATGCGCGAATGATGTCGAGCGAACGGTACTTGTTGTTGCCATATGTCAGCACCGAACGGGCGGGTTCCCACATCTGTACAGCATCAACCCTCCCAGCCGCAGCTAGGGCGACGAGCCCTGGTACCGTCGAGCCTTGGACGGCCAGCTTCGATAGATCGACGCCGGCGGCTTGCGCAAAGTATCGGAACATCGCGTAGTTCGTCGTCGGCAGCGCGGCTGCAAGGGTCCGTCCTTCCAGATCCTTGAGGGAGTGAATATTGCTCGCGGCCGAGACGACCACCGTGCCCCAGAAGTCGAAGACGTTGAAAAGATAGACAGTGCTGACGCCTTTTTCGGTGAGTTTCGCAACGTCGGCCAGGACTGTACCCGACCCTCCGACTTTGTTCGTACCGGATGCGAAGTCTGTCCGATACGACCGCGCCGCCTTGACGACAAAATTGATATCCAAGCCGTTGGCGTGGTCGAATTTCTTTGCCTTGATTATCGGCGGCGTGAAGTTGGAAAGAGAGGGGACGGGAAATACGGGAAGATCAAGCTTGAGATCGGCGGCATTGCCCGTTGCCGGGTGAAATGCGAATCCAACAATTGCGGCAGCGAGCGTTAACGAACGCTTTGACTTTCTCATGGCACTCCTCCTGGTTGACCTCTCGATAGGGGCGCGTTCTTCTGTGGACGCGCGTCCAGGGGCACATTCTTGCGGTGCCTCAAAGTGTAGACAGTATGCTTTCTGAAATCTAGGGTCAAGCCGGGCCTATACATGGGTATCATGACTCCAATGCATATCGCCTCTCTGCACCTCAATCAACTCCGGTTGGTGGACGCACTTGCGAGGAACGGCAGTCTGAGCGAGGCGGCCGAGGAGATAGGCTTGACACAATCCGCGGCAAGCCACGCCTTGGCGCGGTTGCGCGCGGAATTACACGATCCGATTTTCGTTCGCACCTCGGAGGGCATGCGGCCGACGCCTTACGGCAATAGACTTGCCTCATCCGTACGCAACGCGCTGGAATCGCTGCACGCTGGCCTGGACCGGCACCCGGAATTCGTGCCCAGCTCCTCCAGCCGAACCTTCAATGTAATCATGAGCGATGTCAGCCAGATGTTGTACCTTCCTCGGCTGCTACCCAGGTTATCGGCCGAGGCGCCGGGCGTAAGTTTGCGTGTGCGTGCGCTACCGTCGAAAGCACCGCACTTGATTCTCGAATCCGGCGAAGTCGATTTGGCGGTGGGAGCCTTTTCAAGACTCATTGCCGGTTGTCGGCAGAAGCGGCTTTACCGCGAACGGTACGTCTGCGTGGTGCGGCAAGACCACCCGCGGTTCGTTCAGGGAATGACCGCTCAGGCATTTTGCAGCGTGCCACAGGCGATGGTGGATCCGAAGGGCTACGTGCATGAACGGCTGGATCAGTGGCTCGCGCAGCAAAAGGTCCCGCGCGCGACGAAGCTCTATGTCCCTTACTTTCTGTCCTTGCCCTTGGTAATTGCCCGTTCGGATTTGCTGGTCATCATGGCAAGCCGTGTCGCGAAGATGTACGCTGAGACGTTGCCGCTCAAGATCATGCCCCCTCCGGTGAAACTGCCCGCGTATGACACACGTCTCTTCTGGCATGAAAGATTCCATCGAGATCCAGCCAACCGTTGGCTTCGCGGTCTATACATAGACCTCTTCGGCGATTAATTCGTCCCACGGGGACGTCAGCCCAGTTGCGAACGCGCGTGCCAGAGATTACAGGTCCAGTACAAGCTTCTCGCTCTTTGCTCCCGAGCAGCAGATCATGATTGTCTTGTTCGACGCGCGTTCAGCTTCCGTCAGCGTCACATCGCGGTGATCCGGGACGCCCTCCAGTACCCTGGTCTCGCACGTGCCGCACACGCCCTCGGTGCAGGAATGAGGCACGTCAAGTCCAATGTCGCGCAGGGTCTCGAGAATTGTCTTTCCGGGCGGCACCAGCAATTCCCGGCCGCTCTTGGCGAGTACCACCTTGAAACCGCCCTCGACCGCCGGCGGCTCTTTCGCGGCGAAGTATTCGATATGCACCCGCTCGCGCGGCAGCTTCTTCGTCGCCTCTTCGAACGCGGCAAGCATTGGGACCGGTCCGCAGCAGTAGAGATGAGCGCGCCCTGGCGTGGCCTTGACTACCGCGGCGATGTCCAAAATCTTGCCGCCCGGCTCATGGTCGAAATTCAATTGCACCCTGGATTCTTTCTCGAGCAAATCCAGGAACGGCGTTTCGTCGCGCGTGCGCGAACAATATAGCAGCCGCCACTCGCGTCCAGTGGTCCTTAGCTGTTCAATCATGCACAGAATGGGGGTGATGCCGATGCCGCCCGCGATAAATACCGAATTCTCCGCGTTGAGGTCCAGCGCGAAGTTGTTGCGCGGACCATTCACCGCGAGGATATCGCCAACGCGGACGTTTTCGTGCAGCCATTTTGAGCCGCCGCGACTCGCACGATCCTTCTGAACGGCAATAACATAACGGTGGCGTTCCGATTGAGGATTAACGAGTGAATAACTGCGCACGAGTCCGTTGGGCAATGTGAGATCAATGTGGGCGCCGGCGGTGAATGCCGGGAGCTCGCCACCGTCGACTGGTCGAAGCTCATACGAAAGGATGCTCGGCGCTTCCCAGCTCACGGCTTTTACGCGCAAACGCAACATCATTCCGATTCCGGAATCGCGGTCCTCTTTAGATCAGCCGGGTCGAGATTTTCACCATGGCCTACCCAGCGGGCGATCAAGTGGCGTTCCTCGTTCGTCATTCGGGTCGAATTGTGCGGCGGCATGGTCTGAGCAAGGACACTCCCCTTGATCTTCTCCGCGTGCGCGGCGATCTCCCTGTTCGTATCGAAGCTCAGGCTACTTGGCGCCCCGAGATTCGCCTTTTCGGGCCGCTTCCTGGAATGACAGGAGCCGCAACGCAGATCTACGATTCCTCTCACGACAGTAAATGGCACGGCGTGTTTGGTTATCTGCGCTAGGTCATTGGTCGTAATAGACAGGAGGCCGAGAGCAGCGAGCGAAGCTGCCAGGGGCGCGCCCGCAGAGAACCAGCCGGGTCCGACGGGTTGGCGCCTATCGAACAAGATCATCATATGGCGTGCCGCCATGCCGACCACAATCAGGAGGGACAAGATCAGCCAATTAAGAGGATGACCGTAAGTACTGGGTGCGTGCGTGGCGATCATTGTGAAGATCACCGGCAGCGTCAAGTACGTGTTATGAATAGCACGCCGCCTTGCACGCGTCGCGAGAACAGCATTGCGTTCGCGCCCGGCTTTGGTCGCCGCGACCGCCTCTTCCTGAGCCGGAACGATGCGTGTCCATACATTCGCAACCATGTTAGTGCCCAAGATTGCGCCGATATGGATTACAGCTGCACGCCCGGTGAACAGCGCGCACATGAAATATACGCAAGCGAAAAGCAGCACGAGCGAAACAACGGTGGCAAGGGCGACGTTGTCAGCTAGTCGCGAAACCCATAGCCGGTCGTAGACAATCCAGGCGAAAGGGAGCAGTGCAACGGCAAATCCGACGGCGGCCCCGGGACTGAGGGTGGAATTCCCAGCGTCCACGAGATCCACACCACCCGTCCAATAGTAGATAAACACTAGAAGCAAGAAACCGGTAATCCAGGTGATGCCGGCTTCCACGCGAAACCAGTACACGGGAGAGGGCACTTGTCCCGATGCGATGCGCCGTTTCTCCACGATATAGAAACCGCCTCCGTGACCCATCCAGGCTTCGCCCAACACATTCTCTCTGGCGGGATCAGGCGAACGCAACTTGCTATCGAGCCACATAAAATAGAGGGAAGCACCCACCCACCCGAGAATGGCGACGATATGCGCCCAGCGCAGTCCCAAAACGAGCCAATCGACGAAGGTTTGGATCATCACGGACCGCCCGCTCCTTAGGAAATTTCTCTTCGCTTAGAAACTGTCCGCCGCGGCAGACTGAGTCCCGCGGGATTACAGTTCATCCTATTCAATCCGCCCGATATACGCGGCAGAGCAATCCCTTGAGGGGGCTGCCGCCGAATGCGACGTCGCAGTTCTCGGGATCGTCGTCGGTGAGCACGTTTGCGCAGACCCGCAGGATGTCATGCTCGGGCCCCGGCTGCTCGGGGCGCCACCAGCCATGCGGCACAGCAACGATCTTCGGATGCATCTTGTCTTGCATGCGCACCTTGAGCCGCAGCCGACCGCGCACTGTCTCAACCCACGCAAACTCCCCGGCCCCGAGTCCCAATGCAGCCGCGGTGTCGCTGTGCATTTCTAGAAGCGGCTCGGGCGCAAGCGAGCGCAGTGAAGGGATTTGCCTTCCTTGAGAGTGGTAATACATCGCCTGCTTAGCTCCCGTTATAAGCAGCAGGGAGTAGTCTTTATAGCGTTCCGGCGTGCTGACGGGGCTCTCGGCAGGCTCGACATGTGACGGAAGCGGGTCATAGCCCCAATCTTTCATGACCGTCGAGTAGATCTCGAACTTGCCGGTCGGCGTGCCGAAGCCGGCCTTTTCGTACTTGCGGTACTCGATTGGGATCGAGACATGGTCGCGGGCCTTGAGGTCGTCCCACGTAATCCCCATCGGCCGCAGCGAGTCGTCGGCCAAGTCCTTCAGCGACCGGAAATATTCCTGATAACCGAGCTTTTGCCCGAGTTCGATCATAAATTCCCAGTCGGACCTACGCTCCCCCACCGAGGCGAGTTTGCGCGACACCGTATCCATGAACATCGCGTGAGGGCCCTTGATATGCAAGTGCAAGCGCGGCTCGTCGCGCTCCAAGTTCGCCGCCGCAGGCAACACAATATCTGCGTATTCAGCCGTCGGCGTCATGAATATGTCGTGTACCACCAGCAAGTCGAGCTTGTTCAGCGCCTCAATGACCCGCCCCGTATTGGGGTACGTTGTTGCCACGTTGCTACCGACGACGATCAAGGCTTTGACGGGATACGGTTCCTCCGAAAGGATGGTCCGGAACAGCGTCGGCGGATGAGCGAAGCCGGCCCGGTTGAGCGCCTTGAATTTCTGTCCACCAAGGCGCTTCGCCTCTTGCTCGGGCCCCAATCTCTCTCGCAAATCCGGGTAATCGAGCGGTGGCGCGGGATAAAAGACATTGCCACCGGGCACGTCAATGTTGCCGGTAATACCCATCAAGATGAGCACGGCCCGAACTGACTGAAAGGAGTTGCGGCCACCGTGTTCGAGGCCATTGCCCCAGAGAATGCATCCTGGACGCGTCGTCGCATAGAGACGAGCGGCGCGCGCAATGAGCTCCGG
>Ga0209919_1001625_pt1 | contig 10779 bp, 10 predicted proteins | sample SalPon2A_C_D2_MG_FD_185721 | JGI IMG/M metagenome (GOLD analysis project Ga0209919, IMG submission 185721) | Soil microbial communities from South San Francisco under conditions of wetland restoration - Salt Pond MetaG R2A_C_D2_MG (SPAdes)... | ecosystem: Environmental > Terrestrial > Soil >... | reverse complement strand
GCATCTCTCCGATACACCGACGGCAGAAGGGCTGAGTTTTGATTACCGTCTCCGCAAGGGAAAGCTAGATCACGGAAACGCGCTCAAGATTATCCAGATGGTAGGTATTCCGATTGAGTAATGCCATCCGACGGATTACCAGCCTTCTGATCCCTGCTCGTCACGCCGGCTGGTCGAAAAAGGGCTCGCCGGCTTTGCGGTATTTGTAAGCGGCACGCTCATCGAGTTCGATTCCGAGGCCGGGCTTCTCCGTCACCTCAACGTGGCCTTTTTCGATCAGCGGCTTTTTGCGGCCCTTGATGAGTTCATCGAAGAACGGAACCGATTCGGCGTGCCATTCCAGCGCCAGGAAGTTGGGCGTGGCGGCGCAGAGGTGCACCGAGGCCATGGTGCCGATGGGGCTTGAGATATTGTGTGGGGCGACCGCCACGTAATGCACTTCCGCCATGTCAGCAATGCGGCGGCCTTCCAGCAATCCGCCCACTTTCTGATAGTCGGGCGCCAGGATGTCCACCGCTTCGCGCTCCAGCAGCTCGCGGAAGTGGTGCCGCTGGTAATGGTTTTCGCCCGTGGCAATAGGAGTTGTGGTGGCGTCCGTCACTCGGCGCATGGCGTCATTGTTTTCCGGCGGGACGGGATCTTCCAGCCACAGCAGGTCAAACTCCTCGCAGGCGCGCGCCAGCTTGATGGCGTCATTCACGCCGTAATTCCAGTGGCAGTCGATGGCGAGATCCACATCCGGCCCCAGCGCCTTGCGCAGTGAGCCCACCAGGCCCGCCATCAGGTTGATCTCCTTGCGCGTCAGCGAGCGGTTGTAATCGTCCAGCGAGTATTCGCTGGGAACGTCCACGTCAAATTTCAGCGCCGTAAAGCCGCGCCGCTTCATAGCCACGGCGTGTTTGGCATAATCCGCAGCGCGAATCTTGCGAGCCTCGGCCTTCTGCCCGCCGTGATATTTGGGACTGAGTTCGGCCCTTTCAGGCAGGTCCTTTCTCCATTTTTCTCCGCGCTCGATTTTGCGGCTCTTCTTCGCCCAGCCGGGCGTCCGCGGCAGCAGCACCGGCGACAGGCTGGAAAGCCCTTTGCCGGCGTGGCAGTCGGCATAAATGCGGACGCGGTCGCGGTATTTGCCTCCCAGAAACTGATAGACAGGCAGACCGGAAGCCTTGCCCACAATATCCCACAGGGCCGTCTCCACGCCGCTGATGGCGTGGAAGCCCATGCCGGCCGTTCCGGTAGCGCCCATGGCCGTGCGCATCAGGCGAGTCAGGCGATCCACGTCGCGCGGGTCTTCACCCGGCAGGAATTCATTGAACTCTCGAATCACGCCCGTCAGCCCGGGAGCGAAAAAGGCCTCGCCCCATCCCGTGACGGACTTGTCCGTCGAGACCTTCACAATCGTCCAGTCATAGTTTGCTTCAATCACCGCTGTTTCAATCTTCGTAATGCGCATTCGAGGTCCGTCTCCGTTTCATGATTTCAGCTCAAGTTTTAACAAATGTTCAAAGATAAAGCGGCTGCTATTTGCCCTGTCCCCGAAGGGCAGCTTGAGGCCTATGGCGAGGTAAACTCGCCGCTACGTTTGCCCGCCCAGGCTTTCACCGGCATGCCCGCAGGCACACGGCGCCCTGCCCCCGGCAGTGGCGCGCCCGTGCAAAAGACTTGCGCGAAAAACGCACGATACCACGGGATCGGATGAAATGCTACTTGATCGCGTCGAGATCTTTTTGGAGATTGGTAATGGCGTCCTTGGAAAGTTCAGCCGGCACCAGGTCTGTGGCGCGCCGCGCGTAAACCTTATCGCCTACCTTGGAAATCTGCACCGTCTGGGTCTTGTTGTGGTCGCCGTATTGCACCTGGACGGTGTATTCCGGCTTGTTCAGCCCGTAGGCTGCCAGGTGGGTGGGATTCTTTTTCGGAAATGATTGCGCGCTCAGGTCGCGAAGGTCCTGCAGCAGCGTCTGCATCTTGCTGCCTTTGACCTCCATGCTGGCCGGCTCAGTCTGCTCCCACTTGCTGTTCTTGTGCTGCACAAATACCCGCTGTCCCTTGGGGCCCTTCACCATGACATGCTTGGCTTCATAGGTGGAGAAGGTGAACAGGTCTTTGGATCGCAGGTCTGAAGGCTGTTTCTGAAACTGGGTGAGAAAATCCGAACCCAGCGTGAAGACCGGGCCTACGGCCGTATTCATGGCGTAGTAATCCGAGCCGTCTTTTTTGCCCAGGATCAACGACTCCGTGCCGTTGTCGCCGGTCAGGTGAATGGTCATGGTGGGATTTGAAAAACCGTAACGGCCGAGGTCTCTTTTCTTTTCCGCAACAATGCTCTTCATCGACGCGTTGCCCAGTTCATCCACCAGCCCCTCGACGGTAAAGTGGTCCGCGCGGACGGGTGGCGGCAGCATCAGGTCCCAGATGCCGTCGGCATTCTTCACCAGCCGGTAACTTCCCTTCTTTGAGGTGACGTCCAGCCGGCGGATATTGTCAGTCGCCAGCGCGATCACCTTCTTATTGCGAAAATCGAAAAGTTTCTTTTCAAGCGAGTCCTTCAGGTAACTCGCCAGAGTGAAGACGCGCGGCTGGCCGGCCACCTGCGCATAGATTCCATTGTTCGTGGGCGTCGAGCTGCCCAGGTGCAAGGTGAATTCCGCAGGCTTGGCATTGGTTTTGACTTCAATGGTGGCTGCGGGCGGGGCCAGGCCGAATTCCTTCAGGTCGCCGCCCTGCTTGCTGACGGTCTCCGACGGCGTGGCGCTGGTCAGGCTGCTGAGGAAGCTGTTCACGGCTGAGGAATCGGCCGCCAGTTTCATGGGTTCGGTAATCTGCCAGGTTTTACCGTTGCGGATGCAGCTGACCGGCTTGCCGCCCGCCTCTGTCACGGTGAAGGAAACGATCTGCCCGTTTTTCACCGGCAGGATCTTTTTTGAAGCGGCGTTTTTTGCCTTTGAGCTCGCAGCCGGCTTCTTTTTCCCGTAGTAGGTGAAGATGCCCCAAAGTCCCGCCAAGACTGCCAGTGCGATTAAGGTTTGGAGATATTTCTTGTTCATCGCCGCCGCCACCAAACTCCTGCGCCCACCAGAATAATCAGCAGAGGCAAGCCAAACACACCCAGATAAAGCAGACGCCCCATTTGCCGCTGGTTCATATCCAGCGTTTGATGCTCGTGCGATTTGGGCCGGATGGAAATCAGGCTCTCCTCGGCCGAGAGCCAGTTCACCATGTTCATCACCAGATCTTTGTTGCCCTGGAACCCCAGATAGGCGTTGGCGCCCAGCAGAGATGTTCCTGTCACCACGAAGCGGCCTTCACCCTTTTTGCCGCCCTTGCCGCTAAGCGTATCTGCCACAGCCACCGTCAGCGGGCCTTTCAAGTGGTTTGGCCCCGGCTTCGCGGAGATCTTTTGCATATTGGGGTTGAAGTTCTCCACACCAAAACTGTCGCCCGACGTTTCACACAACATCTCAGGCGAAGCGCCGTCTTTGGCGTTCTTGCTGATTTGGAGCGAACGTGACATGGGGAAAAGGGTCGCCGTCCGTTTCATCGGCTCAACGATGGGGTTGGTTCCGTACTTGATGATGAGTGGCATGACAGGGGTGGTCCCGAAAAGCCGCGCCATTGGGTTGAGATCCACCACCAGGTCATTCCGTACCGTTACACCCCACCCGGCAAGCATCTTGTCCAGGTTGGGCAGCTTGACTCCCGGGTCCAGCATGAACAATGCGCGCCCGCCGCCTTCGATGTATTTGATGATGGTAGTAATTTCCGCCGGGAGATAATCGTGCTTGGGACCGGCAATCACCAGCACTTCGCAATCCGCCGGAATTTCGTTTTTCTGCAACAGCATCAGGGTCTTAACTTGGTAACTCTCATTGTTCAGTTCCTTCTTTAAATCCTGAAAGCCGTCCCGGCCTGTGGCACTGACGCTGCGCTCACCATGGCCGTCCATAAAATAGATAGTCTTCTCGCCCATCAGCACCCGGATCAGCGCATTGGTCACGCCTTCTTCATTGGTGGTCTGCGCCTGGAAGTGCCGTGTGCCCGACACCACTTCGATGGTGCCGTAGCTTTGAATGCCGTAACGCTTGGCCAGGGCGGGCTGGCGGTCTGGGTCAACATACTTCACGGAAACATGGTTCGAAGCGCTCTTGTATTCTCCCAGCAGATCGCGCCGCCTGGAAAAAGCGTCCTTGCGGTCAAAAGCATAGATGGTGACGTTCTGCTTCAGGCCCTTGAGGATTTTCTTGCTTTGGGGTGAAAGGCTGAATTCGTGATTGGGAGTGAGGTCCCAGCGCTTGTCGTGACGGTTTACAAACCAGTTGACCAGGACGATAATCGCAATGCCGATCAGGGTATATAGTGCCAGGTTTGCGCCCTGTAAGATCCGCTGGCTGCCCCCTCCTTTCCGTGGTTGTTTTTCCGCCATCGTCAGACCCTCCCCTTCAAAGCTTCAACTGACCGTGCCGTCAGAAAGATCCCAAGCGCAATCACAGACAGGTAGTAAATCAGGTCCTTCAGGTCCACCACGCCCTTCGCGAAGTTCTCAAAGTGCGTGGTGAGCGCCAGGTAGGATAGGACCTTGCCGACGGCCCCGTTTGAATAGGCCGTCACCCAGTTCAAAACGTAGATCAGGAGAAACGCCGCAAACGAAACAACGGCGGCGATAATCTGGTTCTTCGTAAATGTTGAAATCCACATCCCCAAAGCCAGCAGCGAGGCGCCAAACAGGAAAAGCCCCACGGCCTGCGCGATGAGGGGCTTGGCAGAAGGATTCCCGTAAAGGAACAGCGTACTGACGTAGGCAAAAGTAATCACGACCATGGTTCCGAACAGCATCAGCGCGCCCAGGAACTTCCCTGCAATAATCTGGAAGTCGGTGACCGGAGAGGTCAACAGCAGTTCGATGGTTCCGGAACGCTTTTCCTCAGCGTAAAGCCTCATGGTAATCAACGGAATCACCAGGAGCAGAACAATCGTCAGAACGCCCTGAAACAGGGGACGGATGACGTAGTCGTTAATGGTCATGTTGGGCATGCCCATGCCGCCGCCCATCGCCTGCATCCGGAAAGTCTGCACCACGTAAGTGGCCGAAAAGCTGTAAAAGAAGAACCCGCAAAGAACAGCGTAAACGGCCAACACCAGATAGGCGATCGGCGAGTGGAAATAGGAACGAAGTTCCTTTCCCGCCACTGCCAGAATATTGCGCATTTCAATTTCCCCCTCAGGGTGGTTGGTTCATGTCCAGCCGCTGCTCACCTTCAGCGTGCAAAGGCCGCAGCGTCAATTGACAACTTCAGTTTCTCCAGGTTTCTCCTGCTCCTGCGCCTTGGCGGGCCGGCCTTGTGCCGTTCCGGCTTCTTCGCTCACGTCGCGCGTCGTCAGTTTCAGGAAGATGTCTTCCAGGCTCATTCCACTGGTTTTCAGCTCAAACAGGCCCCATCCGGACTCCACGATGGCGCGGGCCAGTTCTGACCGCACCTCCTGGTTCTTTTCCGTATGGACTTCCAGCGAAACGCGGGAACCTGCAGCCTCCACCGGCTCAACCAGGTTCACGCCGGGCACCGATTGCAGTCTGCTCATAACTTCCGGCGCCGGGCCTTCCACCGTCACTATCACCGATCCATATCCCTGCAGGCGGGCGGTCAACTCGTCCGGAGCGCCCATGGCCACCACGGTTCCCTTGCTGATCACCACCACACGCTGGCAGGTCTTGGAAACCTCCGGTAGGATGTGCGTGCTGAGAATAACCGTATGTTGCCCGGCCAGTTCCTTGATCAGCTGGCGTGTTTCGATGATCTGTTTGGGGTCCAGCCCCGCCGTGGGCTCGTCAAGAATCAGAATGTCGGGATTGTGAATCAGCGCTTGTGCCAACCCCACGCGCTGCCGGTAACCTTTGGAAAGTTTGCCGATCTGGCGGTTCTGCACGTCGCTGACAGCGCACTTTTCAGAAACTTCTCCGATACGTTTCTTGAGGTCGCCGCGCGCAACGCCCTTGATCCGGCCCACAAAGGCCAGGTACTCATTCACCGTCATGTCGGTATAGACAGGGGGATTTTCCGGGAGGTACCCGATGTGCCGCTTGGCCTCCAGCGGTGAGGAGGCTACGTCAATACCCGCCACCCGAACGCGGCCGGCGCTGGCTGAAAGGAAACCCGTAATGATGCGCATGGTGGTGGTTTTTCCGGCGCCGTTCGGACCCAGGAACCCGAGGATTTCTCCTTTCTGCACCTGGAAGCTGACGTCTGAAACCGCCAGCGTCGGACCGTATCGCTTCGTCAGATTCTCAACTTCAATCATACCGATGCATCCTCATTTCCTGAGTGATGTGCCACTGAAATTGGTAGTGAATCCTCCCCATCTCAGGCATACCCGCGAATGCAGGTATAACTTATAAGGATTACCAAAAAACCACAAAGGTTGCCAACCACTTTATTTTATGCTTTCCTGAAAACTTGTTTTGCGGGACTCTCATTCGTCATCCAGGCGTAGCAATAGCAGTTCAATCGGGCAGTTCAATCAGGAGGAAACCATGCTTCTCAAAGACCAGGTCGCACTCATCACCGGGGCCTCAAGCGGAATCGGATACGCAACCGCCCTCGCCATGGCTCGCGAAGGCGCCCGCGTAGGAGTGAACTATCACAAGAACAAGGCCGGCGCAGACCAGGCCGTGGCGGAAATCAGCAAAGCAGGCGGCGAAGCCCATGCCATTCGCGCCGACGTCACCTCCGCGGACGAGGTGGAGGCGATGGTGGAAAGCGTGCGGAATCGCTGGGGACGCATTGACATCCTGGTGAACAATGCCGGCGATCTGCTCGGCCGGCACATGCTCTCCGACATGACGGAGGATTACTGGGAACAGATCATGGACCTGAACCTGAAGAGCGTCTTCCTTTGCGTCAAGCAGGTTTGGGAAGAAATGGTGGCGCGCAAAAGCGGAAATATCATCAACATGAGCTCCATCGCCGGGCGCAACGGCGGCGGTCCCGGTTCAGGAGCCTATTCGACGGCAAAGGGCGGCTTGATCACCTACACCAAAAGCCTGGCCAAGGAACTTGCCCCGCACGGCGTTCGTGTGAACGGAGTGGCGCCGGGCGTAATCGCCACGCCCTACCACGAGCGATACAGCCCGCCTGAAGTTTTCCAGAAGTTCATTGCCAACATCCCGCTGGGCCGCGCCGGAACATCCGAGGAAATCGCCAGCGTCGTTGTCTTTCTAGCGTCGCCCGCTGCCAGCTACATTGTGGGAGAAACCATTGAAGTGAACGGCGGCATGCTGATGGATTAGACCAGGTTCACCGGGACGCCTGAAGATACTTGTCAATACCCGCCAACACACGGTGCATCATCGCGCGCGTCAGCTTCCCGGTCTGGGTATTCTGCTGGCTGGGATGGTAGGACGCGAAAAGTTGCGGCAGTCCGCCCGGCAGTTCATAACTGGCTCCGTGCCCAAAGGGCATCTTTGAGCGCGGAGGCAAATCGGTGTGTTCCGCAACCACCGCGAGGTACCGGTCAAACCCAATCCGGCCCAGCGCCAGCACAGCGCGCACCCGGCCCAGGATTTCAAGTTCACTTTCCAGGTACGGCTGGCAATTCCTCAGTTCCTGTGGCAGCGGCTTATTCGCGGGTGGCGCGCACCGCAACGCAGCCGTGATGTAACAGCGGCGGAGCTGCAGCCCGTCTTCACGATCGTGCGAATCGGGCTGGCTGGCGAATCCCGCCTCGTAAAGCGCGCGAAAGAGAAAATCTCCGGAGCGGTCGCCGGTGAACATCCGTCCGGTGCGGTTGGCGCCGTGCGCGGCGGGGGCGAGACCCACAATCAGCAGTTCCGCGTTCGGGTCGCCAAAACTCGGCACGGGCTTTCCCCAGTAATCCCAGTCGCGAAACATCCGCCGCTTTTCCCGCGCCACTTTCTCGCGGTACTCCACCAGTCGCGGGCATCGGGTGCACCGAACCACCTGCCGCTGGAGTTTTTCAAGCCTAAGATTGGACGATGAGGATTCAGCCATTGTAAATGGTCCGGAAGCAGCCAGCAAAGAGCCGATAGATGCCTACCCTTTGCCAAGAGCCAGCAATGCCTTCCAATGTTTTTCAGAGACCGGCATTACCGACAGGCGCGGCAGCCGCACCAGGTCAAAATCCTTCAATCCTGCCTGCTTCTTGATTTCATCCAGACCGATGGGCCGCGGGACGGTTCCGCGAGCTGCGATGTCCACCACCACCAGCCGCGAATCTTTCTTTTTAGGGTCTGGATAAGGATCGCTCAGCACTTCCGCAAGCCCCACCACGGCCCGCTCTTTGCCCGAGTGGTAGATCATTACCTCATCGCCCCGGCGGACGTCGCGCAGGTGCTTCAAGGCAAGGTTGTTGGAAATCCCATCCCACACGGTCTTTTTGTCCCTGGCAAGGTCCTGATAGGAATAGTGTTCGGGGTCAGATTTTAAAAGCCATTTTTTCGCCATCCATCCCTCCTGCAGCACGCGCCGCCATAGCTGCTCAAGTCAAACAAGCTGCGCGACTTAATTCACATTTCAATCCTCTTGTCTCTTCGGACTTTGCCCGAAACCTTTTGCTCCCGCCGGCATCTGTTATAGAAGCACGTAATTTTTAGGAGACAAGAGCAAATGGGAAACATCAAGCATGTCAACAACGAGCAATGGCAAGCCCTTGAAAAGGACTCCAAGCCTACCTTCGTGGACTTTTGGGCCGAGTGGTGCGCGCCTTGCCGTGCAATGGAACCTGCCTTTGAAAAGCTGGCGGAGAACTATTCCAGCCAGTTCAACTTTGCCAAGGTGAATGTGGACGAGGCTCCGGAGCTAGCCGGCAAGTTCGGCATCCGGTCCATTCCCACGCTGATCCTGGTGAAGGACGGGAAGGTTGCTGAACAGTTGATTGGTGCCCGGCCTTACGGCGAACTGGCCAAAGTCCTGGAGACCCATTCGACCGTCAAAACTCAGTAAAGTCGACCAGCCCCTTTCAACCACGAAGGCGTCCTCTCACAAAGGGGCGCCTTCGTCCATTGCCAACTCTGTGGAGCAGCCGGCACCCGATGCCGGATACTCACAGGCACGCCTGCAGCAGCCGCGCCTTAGTTTAGCTTGGCCGGGCTGTCAGCACGTTCGGGGTATTCTTCATGAATCCCTTCGGTGCGCTGACGTAGCCGCTGATGCGATTCTTGTCCAGTTTGTTCACAACCAGTTCCAGAGCGCTCGGAGCGCCCTGAACGTAGAAGTAGACCGGCTGGTCGAGCGCCATGTTTTTTCTCTGTGTGCGCTTGTCATCGAAAAACAGGTCAATAGTGTAGACGTTCTGCTTGCGGTTAGTCTTCAACAGCTCGATCATGACGCTGCCGATCTTCTTGCGGTCGTGGCGCCGCTGGAGGTTGAATTCAAAGTAGTCGCGGTCTGTGCGATGGGCCAGGGCCACCAGTTCATCATGCGTCCGCGCAATCGCGCCGGAGAGTTCCCCTTTGGCGCCGGTCAGTGCTTCTTTGGTGGCCTGCAGGTCCTTCTTGTTGCCGGCAATGTCGCCCGAAAGGTTGCCGAACTTGTTGTTGGCAGCGGACTGGAACTTGTTCAACTCCTGCGCACTGGCCTTGGTGTCAATCGCCGTGTTCAACTGCTTGACGGCCGCTCGCTGTTGTTTTTGAATCTTCGCAGTCAGCCGTCGGGCACGTGCCAGTTCCGCCTGGGTCATGCCCAGCTTCTGGCTGGTCACGTCAAACTGCCCCTTCAACTGCGCGTAGCGGTCGTCGCTCTGGTCCATCCGTTGCCCCAGCACTGTCAGGTGGTTGGCATCCATTGCCAGAGCTTTTCCAAACCGTGAGCGCTGGCTGAGCGCCAGGTAAAGGTTCACTCCAGCAAGAATCACCAGCAGCGCAAGCACAGCAATCAGCACCTTGCTCATGGGCTGTGCCTGAGGCGGCGCTGCGGGCTGCGGCGGTGGCGCCTGTACGTAGATGTATTGCGGCTGTCCTGGCGGCGGCGGTGGCTGTCCGGGACCAGGTTGCGCCTGGGGTGTTCCCTGTGCAGGTCCGGCCTGCGGCGCTGCGGGTTGCTGCGTGGGCTCGCTCCGCGACGGACGCGGTTCATTAAACCCAAACATGGCATGCCCGATGTCGCGTTTGTCTTCCTTATCCGCCATAATCTAGTCTCCTCTTTGTCATCTTAAGATTCACGGGGGACTTTGTCGCTGCTGTCGCCGTTTCAACTCTTGACCTGCTACCCCTCAGCGCTCTTAGACGTTGGCCGCCCTTGCCCGGTTGCATGCACCGATGAGGGCAGGGCGTCCTTTAAGCTTAGTATTACCTCGAAATAATTTTTTAGGCAAGATTTCACGCGACGGCAGAACGGGCGGCTGGCGTTGCAATCTGAGCAAATCATAGCGCGCCCCCGAACGATGAGTTACACCTTCAGGAGGGTGGCCGGCCTCGAAGGGGCTCTATTGGCTGATGCGAGATCCGGGCAGACCACTAGAATATGTTCGAGATGAGTCAACACTCAACCAACTCCCTAACAGAGTCTTCTCAAAATTCCAGCTTTGAACAGTAGACCCAGCCGATTAGTGAAAGTTCCAGATCAACGGCATGTCGCTCGATTGCGTGCTGCCGGCAAGTTCCAGATCACACTTGGGGCATCCATCAGGTTATCAGTTGAATTCGATCCTATATTTCCGTAATTCCCAGTGTCATCGATGGGGTCGGGATATACGGCGGCCAATGGAATCAAGGCGAGACGGCCTTGAGATACTAAAAGTGCTACGTATGTAGCTTAGGTGTTGTGCCTG
>Ga0209919_1001624_pt1 | contig 10783 bp, 10 predicted proteins | sample SalPon2A_C_D2_MG_FD_185721 | JGI IMG/M metagenome (GOLD analysis project Ga0209919, IMG submission 185721) | Soil microbial communities from South San Francisco under conditions of wetland restoration - Salt Pond MetaG R2A_C_D2_MG (SPAdes)... | ecosystem: Environmental > Terrestrial > Soil >... | reverse complement strand
GCTCCGCCGGTCCCGGCGCGGCAGCGTCAAACCCGTCCGACCTGCATCGGACCCCTATTTGGGGCTCGATGCAGGTCGGGTCGTCTTTGGGAAGGACGATGGCAGCCGCATTGGCAGCAAACGAGGCGAAAGCGTTCCGCAGCTCGCCGATCGAGCCCCAGCGCGAGTGGTGGTCCATCTCGATGTTGGTGACGACGGCGATCTCCGGCTTCAGGTCGAGGAAGCTGGCGTCGCTCTCGTCGGCCTCGGCGACGACCCACTCCCCCGTCCCCCAGCCGGCGTTGGCAGTCGCACCCCCCGGGCCGAGGCCGGGGACCTCGCCGCCGATGAAGAAGGCCGGATCGGCGCCGAGCCTGCGCAGCGCCCAGGCGAGCATCGCGGTCGTCGTCGTCTTGCCATGCGTGCCGGCGACGGCGATCAGCCGCTTCTCGGCGCAGAGCTCGGCCAGCAACTCGCCGCGGTGGCGGACGGCGAGGCCGCGCTCGCGGGCGAGCGCCAGCTCCTGGTTGTCGGCGCCGATCGCGGTCGAGACGATCACCTCGGCGCCGTCCGGCAGGTTGGCGGCGTCGTGGCCGACGACGGGTTCGAGACCGGCGACCCGCAGCCGCTCCATATAAGAGGAGTCGCCGCGGTCGCTGCCGCTGACCGCAGCGCCAAGCTCGGCGCAAACCAACGCCAACCCACTCATCCCAGCCCCGCCAACACCGACGAAATGCAGCCGCCGCTCCCCCCACCGGCCGACGGGCCGATTTCCCACGATATGGGTGGGTTTTCGTCCCGTCGGCGGGTTGTTCATGCGCGCACCGCCTTTAGGACCTCGTCGGCGATGCGGCGCGCGGCGTCGGGCTTCGCCAGACCGGCGGCGGCCTCGGCCATCGCCGCCAGTCGCGCCTCGTCGTGCAGGATCGCGCCGATCTCCATCGCCAGCCGCTGCGGCTCGAGCTCCTCGTCGCGGATCGTCACGGCGGCGCCGGCGTCGGCCATCCAGGCGGCGTTGCTCTCCTGGTGACCGGCGGCGGCGTGCGGGTAGGGCACGAGGATCGCCGGCCGCCCCGCCGCGGTGAGCTCGAAGATCGAGCCGCCCGAGCGTCCCAGGACGAGGTCGCAGGCGGCAAGGCAGTCGCCGAGGTCGGGCTCGTAGGCGAGCAGCGTGTAGCGCCGGCTGTGCGGCGCCGCGGCGAGCCGCTCCTCCAGGACCTCGAAGTCGCGCTTGCCGGCAAGGTGGATCACATCGAAGTCGCGCCCCCCGCGCTCGGCCAGGGCGGCGAGCGCGCACTCGTTGATCGAGCGGGCCCCCTGGCTGCCGCCCATCACCAGCAGGCAGCGCGCCCCGGCCGCGATGCCGAAGCGCTCACGGGCGGCGCCGCGGTCGGCGGCGAGCACCGCGTCGGGCACCGGGCGTCCGGTGACCCGGTAGCGCTCGCCCTCCCGCCCGTCGATCGGGAAGGCCAGGCAGACGCGGCGCGCGGCGCGGGCGAGCAGGCGGTTGGCGAGCCCGAGGTGGCTGTCGGCCTCGGTCAGCACGAGCGGGACGCGCGCGAGCACGGCGGCCAGGCCCGCCGGGCCGGCGACGAAACCGCCGCCGCCGAGCACCACATCGGGCCGGCGCCGCCAGAGGACCCGCAGAGCCGTGCCGACGGCGAGCAGCGCCTCGAACGCCGCCTTCGCCGCGCGCAGGGGGCTGCCGCGGTCGATGCCGCGCACCTTGACGAAGTCGATCTCGTAGCCCGCGGCGGGAACCAGGTCCGCCTCGATCCGCTCGCGCGTGCCGAGGAAGGAGACCTCGGCGCCGCTAGCCCGAAGCGCGTCGGCGACCGCCATGGCCGGCACGACGTGGCCGGCCGTTCCCCCGGCCGCCACCAGCACTCTTACGTCGTTTGGCACCGCTCGCTTGGCTCCTTCCTCGCGCGGGCTTGCGCCCGCCCTCGACGACGCGCAGTTTGCCAGCGCGGGCGGTCCCCCCACGGGCGACGTTGAGGATCAGCCCCACGGCGAACAGCGTCGCCATCAGGCTGCTGTTGCCGTAGGAGACGAGCGGCAGCGGCACCCCGGTCAGCGGCGCAAGGCCCATCACCGCGAAGAGATTGATCGTCGCCTGCACGAGAACCAGCGAGGTGAGGCCGGCGACGAGCAGCTTGCCGTAGTTGTCCTTCGCTTTCTTCGCCACCTGCAGCCCGGCGTAGCCGAAGAGCGAGAAGAGGCCGACGACGCCGAGGATGCCGACCAGGCCGAGCTCCTCGCCGATCACCGCCGAGATCATGTCGGTGTGCGCCTCGGGCAGGTAGAAGGCCTTCTGCACGCCGTTGCCGATGCCGACGCCGAAGAGGCCGCCCGAGCCGAGGGCGATCTTCGCCTGCGCCGCCTGGAAGCCGGCGCCGCCGGCGTCGGCGCCCGGATTGAGGAAGCCGGTCAGGCGGGCCATCCGGTAGGGCTCGATCACCGTCATCAGCAGGCCGAAGAAGGCGAGCACGGCGGCGATCACGGCGAGGTCGCGGATCCGCATGCCGGCGGCGACCAGCGTCGCGGCGACGGCGAAGGCGACGACCATCGCCGTGCCCAGATCGGGCTCGACGACGATCAGCAGCGTCGCGGCGCCGACTACGAGCAGGAAGGGCATCAGGCCCTCGATCGTCCGCGCCCGCTTCGGCTTGCGCGCCAGCAGGTCGGCCCCGTAGAGGATCAGCGCCACCTTGGCGAGCTCCGACGGCTGCAGCTGGATGAAGCCGGGCCCGATCCAGCGACTCGACCCGTTGACCGAGGTGCCGCCGAAGAGGACGATGAAGAGCAGGAACATCGAGACGCCGAGGATCGCCGGCGTGAGGCGGCGGATCGTCGAGAGGCCGTGGCGCGCCGCCAGGTGCATGATCGCCAGGCCGACCGCGCCGAAGAGCAGCGTCCGCTTCAGGTAGAAGGCGCTGTCGGAGAGCCCGCCGTCGTTGAGGATGCGCGTCGTCGAGCTGGCGGAGAAGACCATCACGGCGCCGAAGGCGAGCAGGCAGAGCGTCGCCGTCAGCAGCATGTTGTACTCGGCCGGCAGCTTCGCCGCGCGCTTCTTCGACTTGGCCTTCTTGCGCTTTCCCGTTCGCTTCGACCCGGACCAGGGCAGCGAGAGCGCGCTCATCCGAGCCCCCCGACGAGCGCCCGGAAGCGCTCGCCGCGCCGTTCGAAGTTCTCGAAGGCGTCGAAGCTGGCGCAGGCCGGCGAGAGCAGGACCACGTCGCCGGGCTGCGCCGCGGCGGCGGCGCGGCGCACGGCCTGATCGAGATCGGCGCAGCGGTGCAGCTCGACGCCGGCGGGAACGACGGGCGCCAGCTCGACGGCGAGCCGGTCGGCGGTGGCGCCGGTCAGGTAGGCGGCGGTGCAGCGCTCGCGCAGCGGCCCGACCAGCGGCGCGAAGTCCTCGCCCTTCTCGCTGCCGCCGAGGATCGCATGCACGCCCCGCTCGAAAGCGGAGATCCCGACCACGGCCGAGGCGACGTTGGTCGCCTTGGAGTCGTTGACGAAGCGCACGCCGCCGATCTCGGCCACCTGCTCGAGCCGGTGCGGGACGCCGGCGAAGCTGCGCAGCCCCTCGCGCACGCCGTCGCGGTCGATCCCCATCGCCAGCGCCGCGGTCGCCGCCGCCATCGCGTTGGCGACGTTGTGCTCGCCGACGATGCCGAGCTCGTCGGCGGCGATCAGCGGCTCGCCGTCGTAGAAGATCGTCCCCTCGGCCAGCGCCACCTCGCACTCCGGCGCCGCGCCGCGGCAGAAGGCGATGCGCCGCCCGCAGCCGCCGAGGTCGGCGCCGGCGAGCGCCGGGTCGTCGGCGTTGTAGACGGCGAGGTCGTCATTGCCCTGGTTGGCGAAGATGCGCAGCTTCGCCGCCAGGTAGGCGTCGAGGTCGCGGTGGCGGTCGAGGTGGTCGGGCGCGAGGTTGAGGAAGACGCCGCACTCGGGGGCGAAGTACGCGGTGTCCTCGAGCTGGAAGCTGGAGGCCTCGCAGACCACCGTCGCCGCGGGGTCGAGCTCGCCGGCCAGCGAGGCGAGCGGCGTGCCGACGTTGCCCGCCACGGCGACCGGCTCGCCCGCCGTGCGGTAGACATGCCCGAGCAGCTCGACCGTCGTCGTCTTGCCGTTCGTCCCGGTGACGGCGAGGAAGCGATTGGGGATCGTCCGCCAGGCCAGCTCGAGCTCGCCGACGACGTCGAGCCCGCGCTCCAGCGCAGCGGCGATCACCGGCGCCTCCCGGGGCACGCCCGGGCTCTTGACGACGGTGCGCATGCCATCGAGCTGAGCGACTCCATCCGTATCCAGGGCAACTTCGACGCCCTCCCCCGCCAGCCCTGCCGCGCCGCCCGGATTGCCGGCGTCGACCCCGCGCACCCCCTCCCCGCGCCCGGCCAGCAGCCGCGCCGCAGCCTGGCCCGAGCGGGCCAGCCCGACGACGAGGAACGGGCCCCGCGGCAGCGGCGGTCGCGGCTTGCGCGGAGGAGGCGGACTCATCCCGCCATATTCGCCCTCGGCGCGGCGGCCTCCTGTCAGTACAGGGCCGTGGCGAGGCGCTTGCGGTACTTGGGGCCGAGCGGGTCGGCGGGGTCGAGCTCGCTGAGGATGCCGACGATCGCCTTGCGCAGGTCCTCACGGGTCTCCTCGTCGGCGCCCGAGAGCTCGTCCAGCAGCGCGTCGAGGGCGGCCTCGCGGTGACCGCGTTCGAGGGTTGCGAAGGCCTCGACCGCCACGCCCCGCTGCGAGAGCCGCACCCGGGCGGCGATTCCCTCGGCGGCGAAATCCCCCTCGAAGGCCTCGACCGCCGCCAGGGCGTCGTCGTCCGCCCCACGCTCCAGCCGCGCCTTCGCCAGCGCGACCGCGATATCGGCGCGCCGCGGCTCCAGCTCGGCCGCCTCGCGCAGCGAGAGCTCGTCGCCCTGCGCCAGCAGCTCGTCGGCGCGCGAGGGAACCAGCGAGTCGAACAGCTCTTCGACCTTCGCCTTCGGCACCGCGCCGACGAACTCGCCCGCGACCTCGCCGTCGCGGAACGCCTTGACCGCCGGGATCCCCTGCACCCCGTAGCGCGCGGCCAGTCCCTGGTTGGAGTCGACATCGACCTTGGCCAGCACGACCTCGCCCTCGCGCGCCTTCTCCGCCGCCTCCAGCGCCGGCCCAAGCGTCCGGCAGGGCCCGCACCACTCGGCCCAGAAGTCGACCACCACCGGCGTCTTGCGCGAGCGCTCGATCACCTCCTGGGCAAAGCTCGCCTCGGTCACGTCGATCGCCATGCCTGGAGCTTAATTCGGCTCGGCCCTGAATTGCGGCAATTCCCCGATGCGCGAGGAAATCGGCGCGGTACGGTCGTCGTTGGGCGGGGAACTTCGAGCAAGGAGAAGAGATGTCAAACGTCGACACCGCACGGACCGCATACGAAGCCTTCGGCCGCGGCGACCTCGAGGCCCTGCAGGCCGACTTCGCCGAGGACGCCGTCTGGTACACCTCCGAGGAGCTGCCGCTCGGCGGCGAGACCCAAGGCCGCGACGCGGTCATGGCCAACTTCGCCCAGATCCCCAACTACTGGTCGTCGTTCAGCGTCGAGCCGAGCGAGTTCCTCGATGCCGGCGACACCGTCGTCGTGCTCGGAACGCAGCGCGCGAGCAACGACAAGGGGAGTTTCGAGTCGCCGTTCGCCCACGTGATGAGGTTCAACGCGGACGGCAAGGTGGTCCGGGGCGAGTTCCACTCCGACAGCGCCAAGGCTGTGAAGCTGCTGGCCTAAGCGCCCGCGGTCATCCCGTCGAGGTCGCGGCGGAGCTCTTTGAGCTCGTCGCGTAGGCGGCCGGCCTCCTCGAAGCGCAGGTCGTCGGCGGCGGCGAGCATTTCCTCTTCCAGCGAGACGATCGTCTTCTCCAGCTCGGCCGGGTCGGCGAAATCGCCGCTCGCCTTGCGGCGGCGTTTCTTCGGCGCCCGGTCCTCCATCGCCAGGAACTCGGCCATCTCGGAGATCCCCTTGCGCACGGTCGCCGGGGTGATCCCGTGCTCCTCGTTGTAAGCGAGCTGGATCGCCCGGCGGCGCTCGGTCTCGCTCATCGCCGCCCGCATCGCGTCGGTTTCCCGGTCCGCGTACATCAGCACCCGCCCGTTGACGTTGCGCGCCGCCCGCCCGATCGTCTGCACGAGGCTGGTCTCGCCGCGCAGGAAGCCCTCCTTGTCGGCGTCGAGGATCGCGACAAGCGAGACCTCGGGCAGGTCGAGCCCCTCGCGCAGCAGGTTGACGCCGACCAGCACGTCGTACTCGCCGAGCCGCAGCTCGCGCACGATCTGGATCCGTTCCAGCGTGTCGATCTCCGAATGCAGGTAGCGCACCTTGATCCCGTACTCGAGCAGGTACTCGGTCAGGTCCTCGGCCATCTTCTTGGTCAGCGTGGTGACCAGGACGCGGTCGCCGGCGTCGGCGCGCAGTTTGATCTCGTTCATCAGGTCGTCGATCTGGTTCTTCGTCGGCCGCAGCTCGATCTCCGGGTCGATGATCCCCGTCGGGCGGACGATCTGCTCGACCGTGCGCGAGGACTCGGCCCGCTCGAACGGCCCCGGCGTCGCCGAGACCATCACCAGCCGGTCGACCCTTTCGAGGAACTCGTCGAACTTGAGCGGCCGGTTGTCGATCGCCGAGGGCAGGCGGAAGCCGTAGTCGACCAGCGTCCGCTTGCGCGAGCGGTCCCCCTCGTACATCCCGCCGATCTGCGGGATCGTCTGGTGGGACTCGTCGACGAAGACGACGAAGTCGTCGGGGAAGTAGTCGATCAGCGTGTGCGGCGGGCTGCCCGGCGGGCGGCCGTCGAGGATGCGGGAGTAGTTCTCGATCCCCGAGGTGAAGCCGAGCTCCTTCAGCATCTCGATGTCATAGGCGGTGCGCTGGCGCAGCCGGTGCGCCTCGAGCTGCTTGCCCTCCCGCTCGAGCTCGGCGGTGCGGGTGTTGAGCTCCTGGCGGATTTCCTCCACCGCCCGCTCCAGCGTCTCGTCCCTGGTCACGTAGTGGGAGGCGGGCCAGACCGAGACATGGTCGATCGTGTCGAGCACCTCGCCGGTCAGCGGGTCGAAGTGCTGAATCGACTCGATCTCGTCGCCGAAGAGGGCGATCCGGTAGGCCGACTCGGCGTAGGAGGGCATGATCTCCAGCACCTCGCCGCGCACCCGGAAGGCGCCGCGGCCGAGCACCGAGTCGTTGCGCTGGTACTGCATCTTGACCAGCTTGCGCAGCACCTCGTCGCGATCGACCTCCCCGCCGACCTTGAACAGCTGCATTTTTTCGTTGTAGACCTGCGGCGAGCCGATCCCGTAGATGCAGGAGACCGAGGCGACGATGATCACATCGCGGCGCGCGAACAGCGCCGCCGTCGCCGCGTGGCGCAGACGGTCGATCTCGTCGTTGATCGAGGAGTCCTTCTCGATGTAGAGGTCCTGCGCCGGGACGTAGGCCTCGGGCTGGTAGTAGTCGTAGTAGGAGACGAAGTACTCGACCGCGTTCTCGGGGAAGAACTCGCGGAACTCGTTGCAGAGCTGCGCGGCCAGCGTCTTGTTGTGGGCGATCACCAGGCTCGGCCGCTGCACCGCGGCGATCGTCCCCGCCATCGTGAAGGTCTTGCCCGTGCCGGTCGCGCCGAGCAGCGTCTGGAAGCGTTCGCCGGCCTCCAGCCCCTCCGCCAGCCCGGCGATCGCCTGCGGCTGATCGGCGGTCGGCGTATAGGCGGGATTCAGCTTGAACTCGGGCACCGGGTGACCTTAGCGGCCCGACGCAAGTAGGATAAACGCACAAGTTTTGGTGTGGAGTGTGCTGTCTGTAGTACCCCTGTCATCGAACACAGAGAATCACGCAGATGAAACCACGCGACCGATTCGCCATAAGCCTGCGCAAAGCGCGACAGAAAGCGGAACTCTCCCAGGAGGAGCTCGGTTTCCGCTGCGATCTGCACCGCACCGAGATCTCATTGCTCGAGCGCGGTGGCCGCGAGCCGCGGCTGGGCACGATCATCAAGCTGTCAAGCGCGCTCAAAGTGACGCCGGAAGAGCTCTGCACGGGCATCTCCTGGAACGTCAAAAAACAGAAATTCATCTTCAAGAAATAGGCGGGCCCTAACCGAAGAGGCCTTCCAGGAGCCCTTCGGCCGGGCCGAGGAAGCTCTGCAGGTTGTCGAGCAGCGATTCGGCGTTCTGGATCAGTTCGATCGCCTGGTCGAGTGGGATGCGGCGCAGGGTTGCGCGCAGCGGCGCCGCCAGCAGCGGGTTGAGCGCGCCGGCGCGTTCGGCGTCGTCGACCGCGCGCAGCAGGCCGGACCGGACCGCCCGGGCGACTTCCGCCTCGCTGAACCCGTAGCGCCTGGCGAAGCGGTCGCGCGACGCCGGCGTGGCCAGCGCCCGCGCCAGCGTCTCACGGCTGACCCCGAGCTTGCAGGCGGCGCCGTCGAGCGCCGAGAGCGAGAACTGTTCGGCGAGCTGCTCGAGCCCTTCCGGCTCGCGCCAGGGCCGCGGCTTGCACGGGTCCTGCACCTTCGCCGGCTCATACGAGGCGCCGCCGGCCGCGAGGTAGGAGAGGACGAGCGCCAGCGAAGCGACGATCGCGACCGCCACCAGCGCCCCTCCCCCGCCCGGCGCGCTTCTCATAGGTCGACCCTCCGGGCGAGCCCGATCGGGACCAGCGCCAGCAGGCCGAGCAGCGCGCCGAGCCCGAACGAGGGGCTGAAGGCGTGGGTGGCGGCGCGGTCGAGCTGGTCCTGGAGTTCTTCGCGCAGGCGGGTCACATCGGCGCGGTCTCCGGGGTCGCTGGGCAGCGGCTCGAAGGCGGGGCCGATCGTCGGCACCTTGCCCCGCTCGCCTTCCAGCCGGTCCTCGATCCGCTGCGCGAGCTGCAGCTTCAGCAGCGGGTTGACCCGGGCGTCGAGCACGATCGCGGTGCCGGCGTCGATCGCGTCGTGGCGCTGATTGGCGATGTCGGCGGTGAAGACCGGCGTCAGCGCGATCAGGCCGATCGCCACCCCCGCGTGGCGGGCGGAGATCGTCCAGCCGCCGTGGATCGCCTGCGGCGCCCGCCCGATCAGCGCCGTCTCGGTCAGCGCCGAGAGGACGAGCGCGAGGCCGACGCCGACGAGGACCTGCGGCGGCAGGGTCAGCGCGACGTTCGCCTTCGGCAGCAGCGCCAGCCCGCCGAGCCCGCCGGTGACCAGGATCGCCCCCGCCGCCGCGCGCGCCCGCTCGCTGCCCGCCCGCGGACCGATGCGCGCCCCGAGCAGCGCCGCCAGCGGCATCGCCGAGACGACGACCGCGGCGCCGATCGGGCTGAGGCGCCAGCCTTCGATCAGCAGCAGCACCAGCAGGAAGAGGGCGGCGGCGATCGCCGAAGAGACGAGGGCCAGCGCCGCGTTGGCCAGCAGGTGCGGCCGGCCGGTGCGGCGCAGCTCCGATGAGACGACCGCGGTCGAGGCCTCGTGCCGGGCGACGGCCAGCACCGGGATCGCCGCGCCGATCGCGATCGGCGCCTGGATCAGGAAGATCGACTGCCAGGAGACGAGCTCGGTGAGCAGCCCGCCGACCGCCGGGCCGAGCGCCGCGCCGGTCGCCCCGGCGGTCGCCCAGACCGCCACGGCGCGGCGCTCGGAGCCGACCGTGGCCGGCAACAGCTCCAGCACCGCGGTCACCGCCATCGCGCCGCCCAGCGCCTGCACGCAGCGGGCGGCGACCAGCGTGCTCAGATGCTCGGCGAGCCCGCAGGCGATGCCGGCGCCGGCGAAGACCGCGAGGCCGATCGCGGCGGCGCGGCCCGGTCCGATGCGGCGCGCGAGGTGCGCGGCCGGGACCGCCGCGAGCGCCATCACGAGGTTGAACGAGACGAGCACCCAGGTGACCCCGGCGACGCTGGTGTCGAGCTCGCGGTAGATCTGCGGCAGCGCGAGGACGACGATCGAGGAGTCGGCGAGCACGAGGCCGACGGCGATCGCCAGCGCGGCGAGGCGGGGGCGCGGCGCGGCGCTCAATACCCCAGCTCCTTCGCGTACTTCTTGCGGTAGGCGGGCTGCTTGTCGAGCACATCGGCGACGTAGCCGCGCGTTTCGTCGAGCGGGATCTCATCGATCGTCAGGCGCTTGCCGCCCCATTCGTCGACCTGGGTCGGGCCGGCGTTGTAGGCGGCGACGGCGGCGACCTCGTTGCCGTCGTAGCGGGCCAGCAGTTCGCGCAGGTAGAAGGTGCCGTAGCGGATGTTGATGTCGGGGTCGCTCAGGTCCTTCAGTTTGAAGGTCGTGCCGCCGCTGAGCCGCTCGATCTCGTTCGCCGTCGCCGGCGTGATCTGCATCAGCCCCCGCGCGCCGGCTTTCGAGGTCTGGTCTTCGAAGCGCGACTCGGCGTAGATCACCGCGGCGATCAGCGAGGCGTCGACATGCTTCTCGGCGGCCTGCTGGCGGATGATGTCCTCGTGGCGCAGCGGCAGCGTCAGCTCCTGGATCACATCGTCGAACCTACCCGCCAGGCCGAGCGCCAGGCCCGCCGCGATCCCGGCCGCCACGACGACGCCGACGACGAGCAGGCGCCGGCGGCGCCTCGCCCTTCTTCTCATCCCCTCAGCTTCGCGACGAGGCCGGACAGCTCCCGCTCTAGCTCCTCGACGCTGCCGTCGTTCTCGACCACGTGGGCGGCGCGGGTGGCCTTCTCGGCCTGGGCGAGCTGGCGCGCCTCGCGCTCGTCGACCAGCGCGTGCCCGCGCCCGGCGGCTCGCTCGCGGCGCACCTCCTCGGAAGCGACCACGGCGACCGTGGTGTCGAAG
>Ga0209919_1001622_pt1 | contig 10786 bp, 11 predicted proteins | sample SalPon2A_C_D2_MG_FD_185721 | JGI IMG/M metagenome (GOLD analysis project Ga0209919, IMG submission 185721) | Soil microbial communities from South San Francisco under conditions of wetland restoration - Salt Pond MetaG R2A_C_D2_MG (SPAdes)... | ecosystem: Environmental > Terrestrial > Soil >... | reverse complement strand
CAGCGATCCCACATTAGAGCCTTCTGGGTTTCGGTGTAATAGATGCGAGGTCTTTGTTTCATCTGCAACACTCCTTCTGCTTTCACAGATTATAGGGTGTTGCATCGACGGGTTGAATCCGCAGCCGCAAGCAGTCATGTGACCAGTCTGATTGTTAGACCTCTTGATTTATCTCATCTGCACAAGAAACTAAAACCAACCGAAAATCCGAGTAGGATTTACCGACAACATTTTTTACTACCCATATACCAATCGGTACCCCAATAATCATTCCGATTAGGGTTGTGTCCTTAGGGGAAACCCCTAGTGCTCCAACTACAAATCCGACAACAGCACCTCCGAGCATTCCAAATAAAACCCCTCGCCATACTAAGCTCCACCAAATTTTTAATGCCCGGCCCCAAGTGATTTCAATTTCTTTCACGGTGTCCCCCTCTTTCCAGTTGATAGAGATTATAGCCTGTTTCCTTAACGACTGCTTTTGGCCGGGCAGATATTCAGACATTGTCTGAAAGTGAATCTTATTCGCCTTTTCTGACAAAGCGGATAATCTGGCGGCGCGCTTTTTTATCCGGACGTTTTGTCGGAGCGCCTGGTGCATTGAATCGACGGCGTTCTTTTTCGGCTTCTCTGGCTTTCAGGCTTTCATCCGACTCTGCATACAGGGTTTGCGCGAGGGTCGCCGATCCGCGCTTCTCGGCAAGGCCGGTGACGGTGACGGCAAAGGTTTCATGTTCCCGCATAATGCTCAGTTCATCGCCGCATTCGACCTGTTTGGAGGGCTTGATGCGCTCGCCGTTTAGTTGCACATGGCCGGCATTCACCATCTCGGTGGCCAGTCCGCGTGTTTTGAAGAAGCGGGCTGCCCACAGCCACTTATCGATGCGGACCGCCATTAGCCGTTGATGCCATGCAACATATCCATGCCTATGAATCTAGGTGGCAAATGGATGATGGCAACGCTGTTGTCAAAAAAGCCCTGCTGGAACAGGTTTGGCCGCATATGACCGAACGAATGAAAAATAAGAAATTGGCCAGAATCAGCCCCGTGCTTGTCGGCCTGATGGGCTCGGGAAAGAGCAGTATCGGGCGCAGGCTGGCCGAATATCTCGATGTGCCGTTGCTTGATCTGGACGAAATGATTATCGAGCGCGCCGGTTGTTCGATTCCGGAAATCTTTGGCAGGCTGGGTGAAGAAGCCTTCCGCGATATGGAAACGGCTACCCTGGGCGATGCCCTTGGTCGGCATGCTGTGATTGCAACCGGTGGCGGCGTTGTCATGAGGGCTGAGAACATGGCCTTGCTGAAGGAGCATCCGCCGGTGATCTGGCTCAAGGCATCACCCGAGTTTCTTGCCCAGCGTATTGATGGCGATCTCAATCGGCCGTTGATTGCCGCCGGGGATACACTGAATAAATTGAAGGAACTGGCCCGCGTCCGTTATCCGCTCTATGAGGAATGTGCCGACTTCATTCTGCCTCGCGGAGATATGGAAAAATCCGAGGCGCTGGCGGAGATCGTGGCTTTCCTCAATGCATGGCAAAAACGAGTCGGGAACCCTGGCAGGAAGGACTGACGCATTCATTCATGAGTTTGACACATGACAGCCACATTGAGGGCAGCAGGTCTCCCAGGCCTTCATACATCACCTTGCCGCCTCTGAAACAGCCGTTTCCATCCATGGTTGATTTTCTCGACAATCACTTTCCGAGGGTCGGGCGCGACGTATGGCTTCAGCGTTTGCGCACGGGTAAAATTCATGATGCCGAAGGCAGGGTCGTTGATGAATCCGTGCCTTATCAGGTGAATGCCCGATTGAGGTATTACCGCGAGGTGGAGGCAGAGCCGCGTATTCCGTTTGTTGAAAAAATTATCTATGAAGACGATGAAATCCTGATTGCCGATAAGCCGCATTTTCTGCCGGTTACGCCCGGCGGCCAATACGTGAATGAATGTCTGTTACACCGACTGGTGGCGCGAACCGGTAACGAGCAACTGGTCGCAGTGCACCGGCTGGATCGGGAAACGGCCGGACTGGTGTTGTTCAGCAAGCGGCATGCGACGCGAAAATTCTACTTCTCCCTGTTCAGGGAAGGCAGGATCGACAAACAGTACGAGGCGATTGCTAGTTTGCCTGCGAACCCTGAGCAAAAAACATGGCTGGTCGAGAGTCGTATCGAGCGCAGTGATGTGTGGGTTGTATTTCGCAATGTGGCCGGTGTAATCAATGCGCGCTCGCACATCGAGCTGGTCGAAGCAAGGGAAGATCGTGCCCGCTTTGCGCTCAGCCCGCTGACCGGTAAAACGCATCAACTTCGTCTGCATATGGGATTGATCGGAGCGCACATCCTGAATGATCGAATTTATCCGGAACTGCAGCAGAAATCGGATGTTGTGGATTACGCGAATCCCTTGCAGTTATTGGCGAAAAGTCTTGCCTTTATCGATCCCCTGTCAGGCATATCTCTGCGTTTTGAATCAGAAAACCGGCTTTCAGAAGGCTGATTTCAGCGTGGGGGGTTGCCTAGAATCTGTCCCGCTTGTCAACCAGGGATACGAGAAGCATGGGCACTCCTCCCCAGTCGAGTGCGAGGGGTAGCCATACCCATTTCCAGCTCCCCTCCATGGGCAGGATGGCGATCCCGATGGCGGCAAGAATTCCCCCGAAGAGCGGTAGCACGGAAGGTGCACCGCTGTGGCGAATCTCCGTCTGCCAGAAGATCATGACGTTATAACCGATCATGCCAGTTCCCACGGCCAGCAGGGTGATCGAAAAAGTCAGTTGGGGCCAGTTGATAAAGACAATCAGCCATGTCACCGAGGCGATGAGGCGGAGCCAGTCAATGACGGAAAAACCCTCATCCTCCATGGTTAATCAAATATTTCATGGGGCAATAAAGTCGAGGGTCAATAACATGCACATGATTGAAAAATAGGGGTGAATGGTATGGTCGTCAATTTCCAGACTGTTAATAACCGGTTGATTTGGCGGGAGCGGATAAGTACCTTCCACATCCCTTGAATCTGGGCTGTAGGAAGTGGAGTGATTGATGAGTGTTGAAGATAAAATCTCAGGTTTCAGAACGCGGGCGGAGGATTATGCCGATCGCCTGAATGCCCTGCGGAGGTCACTTTGACGTTGAAAGCAAGGAAGAAGAGTTACGCGAACTGAATGCCCGCATTGAGGATCCTACGCTATGGGATAACCCCGAAGCGGCTCAGGAGCTGATGCAGAACCGGACGCGTGCTGAACGCGTGCTGAAAAGTTTCCATGGTTCAGAATCGGCACTTGATGATGCTGCCACCCTCTTTGAGATGGGCTCGGAAGAGGGCGACAAGGAGTCGCAGTTGGAAGCGGTGCAGGGCCTTGATGCTGTCCAGCACGATATTGAAGCCCTTGAACTGGCTCAGATGCTGGGCGGTGAAACCGATATCGAATCGGCATTTCTCGATATCAATGCCGGGTCAGGTGGCACAGAGGCACAGGACTGGGCTGAAATGCTGCTGCGCATGTATTTACGCTGGGCCGAGCGCAAGGGATTTAAAACAGAGCTGATGGAGTGCACGGCAGGTGAAGAAGCGGGGATCAAGTCGGCTACTGTTTCGATCAAAGGCGAATATGCTTATGGCTTCCTGAAGGCGGAGATCGGTGTGCACAGGCTGGTGCGCAAGTCGCCGTTTGATTCCGGAAACCGACGCCACACGTCCTTCGCTTCCGTATTCGCTTATCCCGATATTGAGCGTGAAATCGATATTGATATCAACGAAGCGGATGTGCGCACCGATACCTACCGGGCATCCGGTGCGGGCGGTCAGCACATTAACAAAACTGATTCCGCCGTTCGCCTGACTCATATCCCGACCGGCATCGTGGTGCAGTGCCAGAATGATCGTTCACAGCACAAGAACAGGGCCGCTGCGTGGAAAATGTTGCAGGCACGTCTTTACGAGCGTGAAATCGAAATGCGCAATGCTGAAAAGCAGGCTATGGAAGACACCAAGACCGATATCGGCTGGGGCCATCAGATCCGATCCTATGTGCTTGATCAGTCACGCATCAAGGATTTGCGTACGGGCATGGAAACGGGCAATACCCAGGCTTTTCTGGATGGTGATATTGATGATTTCATCCATGCCGAGCTGATGGGAATCCGTCGTGGCGATGGCGAGGAGTAGGTGGTGGATTCGGCTAGAAAATCCTTTATTTTTTTACGGAAAACGCTAGTGTGCGCGTCCTTTTTGGCCCTGTGCAATGTCTGGTGCCTGAACGTGGAGGTTTAGATGATCAAGCTGTATTCCGACAGTCATTGTCCTGATTCGCATCGCACGCGAATTGTTTTGGCTGAAAAGGAATTGCCGGTAACAACTGTCGAAGTCGAACCGGAAAACCTGCCTGCTGAATTTCTCGCATTGAATCCGTACGGCAAGCTCCCAACGGTCATTGATCGCGATATCGTTTTCTTCGAATCATCGGTGGTGAACGAGTATCTGGATGAACGTTATCCTCATCCACCATTGAAGCCCGGTTCGCCATCGGAACGGGCACAGATGCGCATGGCTGTATTGCAGCTGGAACGAGAAGTTTACGTCCTGTATGACGAAATGCAGAACCCTCGTAAGAAGAAGGATGCCGTGAAAAAGCTGGCAGCCTATCTGTCTTCCCTGAATACCTATCTGGCGAGGCAGGAGTATTTCATAGGCGAGCAGTACACCCTGGCCGATGTGGCGCTGGCCCCGATACTGTGGCGTCTGTCTTCCCTTGGCATCGATACCGCCAAATGGCCAAAGCTTGAGGCCTACATGGACCGTTTGTTTGAACGTCCGGCTTTCAAGCGTTCGCTTTCCGAACATGAGCAGATGTTGCAGGATTTCTGATTGAACTTAAACGGCCCCGTGAACATAATCTCGGGGCCGTTTTGATTGCGTGATGTATTTACAGTCACCCCCCCCGGAATCTTGATTGAGATCGGTCGGGAAAAGAGCGAACTTGCACCTGGGGTTTTGCCATTATGATTGAAGTCCTGCATAAGAATACCCCCGAATGGGATGACGCAGTCAGCGTAATCTCAGATACCTTCAAGAAGGCATATGGGGCAAAGTTGCAGCACTTCATGCCGCATTTTGTGCGGGTCTCCAGCAAAGATAACAAACTCAAGGCATTGCTTGGCTATCGAGCTGCCGAGAGTGAAAGGCTGTTTCTGGAGGTGTATCTGGATGAGCCGGTTGAGGTGTCAATTTCCCGTTATCTGGGCTATCCCGTTGAACGTTCCAGCATTGTGGAAGTGGGGAATCTTGCCGAGTCAGAGCCTGGGGATGCCCGTATGGCGATCATCGGTGCGACGGCCTACCTGCATTCGGCCGGGTATCGCTGGGTTGTGTTTACCGGTATTACACGGCTGCGCAATGCTTTCCGTCGTCTCGGCATGGAGCCGAAGGAATTAATGGTTGCCGACGAAAGCAGGTTGAGCCCCGAGCAGCGTGTGGCTTGGGGAACCTACTATGAGGGCAATCCGGTCGTCTGTTTCGGAGACATCAACGAGGGTCATGACAATCTCCAGGAGTTGTGGGCAAGCCTGCGTGACACCTGGGCGCGTGCTGTGGAAGTGGGCGAACGCCAGGCTGAAGTGAGAAAACACAAGAAATGAGTCGCGTGATTGACGGGGTTCGCCGTTTTGCGGTCGACACGCCGCAGGCTGTCGCCCTTGAAGGTCTGAATAGTTCAGATTCGCTGACTTACTCCGAGCTTGTTCCGGCTATCGAGCATCTGGCGGCCGCTTTAAAAACATTTGATATACATGCATGTGCATTACTGGCTGATAATACGCCGGCTTGGGCTGTGGCCGACCTTGCTGCGATCAGTGCCGGTATCCCATTGATCCCGGTGCCTCACTTTTTCGCACCATCCCAGATGGTTCATCTTCTGCACAGTTCGGGTGTGAATGCGATATTGACTGACCGGCCGGAGCCGGTGGCCGGATTGTTGGCTGGTATGCATATGCCCGTTTCGGCACCTGTAGAAGTGCAGGCAGGCAAAGAGCCGTTGTCGGCATTTATCCTGTCCGCACAAAATAACGACCAGCCGAAATCGTTGCCGGAAGCCTGTGCCAAGGTGACGTTTACATCCGGTTCGACCGGCGACCCGAAAGGGGTATGCCTGACTCAGCTGGCCATGGAAACGGTCGCCGGATCATTGGCTTCGGCAACAGAGGCGTGCGCTGAGGATCGTCATCTCTCTGCTCTTCCCTATGCCACATTGCTTGAAAATATCGGCGGCCTTTATGCACCACTTATGGTGGGCGCCACGATCTGTACTCCCGGCCTCGCCGCTGTCGGGTTATCCGGCTCTTCAGGCCTTGATGTGAAGCAGTTTGTGTCGGTGTTGAATGAAAGGCGCATCAGTACCTGCATCATGATTCCCCAGATGCTGCACGGCTTGATTGCAGGCCTGGAGGCAGGCATGCCAAGGCCCGCGAACCTTCGCTATATCGCAGTCGGCGGTGCACCGGTATCCGAGTTCCTGCTGACGAAGGCGGAGACACTTGGACTGCCTGTATTTGAAGGCTACGGTTTGTCGGAGGCTGCCAGTGTGGTGGCGGTGAACAGGCCGGGCGAGTCAAGGCCGGGCAGCGTCGGCAAGCCCTTGCCGCACGTTGATTTAAACTTTGCTGATGATGGGGAGATACTGGTGCGCGGAAGTCTGTTTTCCGGTTATCTTGGCGATGCGGAGCAGCCTGTGGATGCCTTCTTGCCGACTGGGGATATCGGTCAGCTGGATAAAGAGGGCTTTTTACACCTCACCGGGCGCAAAAAGCATCTGTTTATTACCGCGTTCGGACGTAATGTTTCACCTGAATGGGTTGAGCGGGAATTGACGATCGAACCGGCTGTCGGACAGGCCTGCGTATTCGGTGAGGCCAGGCCGTTTAACGTGGCTGTGATCCAGCCGCGGGCCGGTGTTGAACCGGCTGTCGTCAAAGCCGCAATCCAGCAGGCGGTGGATGCAGCGAATGCGCGCCTGCCGGATTATGCCAGGGTATCGCACTGGCTGCTGGCCCGTGAGCCGTTTACAGTGACCAATGGCCTGTGGACCGGTACCGGACGGCCCCGTCGTCAGTTTATTTTCAAGGCCTATGAACAAGACATTGATGGACTATATAAGGAGTTTGCATGAGTTTTTATAAAGAATTGACTGCGGCAACCGAGGCTGCCCGCAACGACCTTCTGTCGATTCCCTTCATCCAGATGGGGGCGGTGGGAAAACTTTCGCTGGAAAGCTATAAGGCATTTCTTGGCCAGGCTTATCACCACGTCAAGCATACCATTCCACTGCTGATGGCAACCGGCGGCAGACTTTCCGAGGACAAGGAATGGCTGCGCGTGGCTATCGGAGAATATATCGAAGAGGAAATGGGGCATCAGGAATGGATCCTGAATGATATCGAGGCCTGTGGCGGGGATAAGGAAGCTGTTCGTCATGAGACCCCGATGCCGGCGACCGAACTGATGGTCGCGTACGCGTACGATACGATCTATCGCTGCAATCCGGTCGGGTTTTTCGGCATGGTGTTGGTGCTTGAAGGAACGAGTGTATCGTTGGCGACATCTGCTGCAGACAATATCCAGAAATCGCTCAATCTGCCCAAGAAGGCATTTTCCTATCTGACCTCCCACGGATCGCTCGATATCGGGCATGTCGATTTCTACGAAAAGCTGATGAACCAGCTCGTGAAGGATGAAGACAGGCAGGCCGTGATTCATGCCGCCAATATGTTTTACAAGCTGTATGGCGATATCTTCCGTAGCTTGCCCCTTATTGAGATCAAGCAGGAGTCCTGAGTGAATATAAAAGATAAACATATCCTTCTTACAGGCGCTGCCGGCGGCATGGGCCGTTTGCTGGCGGCCAGTCTGCATGATCGCGGCGCCAGGTTGACGCTCGTAGATGCCAATAAAGAGGCGCTGGATGAGGTCGCAGAAGGGTTGTCCGGTTCGCACGCCATTGCCGGGGATCTGTCAACGGCGGCTGGTTGTGCCGCCATTGCAGATGCCGCCAGGCAGGCTGAGGGTCCGGTGGATGTGTTGATTAACCTGGCCGGCCTGATGAGTTTCAACTGTTATGAGGATGAAGATCCGGCCATGATCGAGAAGATTGTGCAGGTCAATCTGCTGGGGGCCATGCAGCTGACTCGCGCCCTGCTTCCGGACATGGTCGAACGGGATAGTGGTCGCATTATTAACGTCGGTTCGGTGTTCGGTTCGATTGCCTTCGCCTATTTCACTGCTTATTCAGCCAGCAAATTCGGCTTGCGCGGTTTTTCCGAAGGCCTGCGCAGGGAATTACACGATACCGGGATCCGGGTCATGTATGTGGCACCCCGGGCGGTGAAAACGCCGCTGAACACCGGGCGCATCATGCGCATGGGTGCGGCGACCAAGATGAATATGGATGAACCGGAAGTGGTTGTACGGGGGATTGTCAAAGCCATCGATAACAACCGCAAGGAAGTGTATATCGGGTTCCCCGAATCTTTCTTTGTCGATATCAATGTGCGTTTTCCGCGTCTTGTGGACAAGGCACTGGCTGCCCAGAACCGGATTGCCCGTAAATTCGCCAAAGAAAAGGATTGAGGAGAGTGAACATGAAGAAACTATGGTTGCAGGCTGGGCTGATGTTGTTTGCCGCTTCGGTGGCGATGTCTTCAGCATCAGCTGATGAAGTGATGGATAAGGTGCATGAACTGCAGCAGGCATGGGCCGTGGCCAACTACAGCACGGATGCCAAGGATAAGGAGCCGGCATTCAAGGCGCTCGTTGCCAGGGCCGAGGCGGTGAGCAGCGCATATCCGCAGCGCGCCGAACCGAAGGTCTGGGAGGCGATCATCCGTGCCGGCTTTGCCGGGGCCATGGGAGGCCTGCAGTCGATGACCAAGGCCATGCCGCAGATGGAGAAGGGGCGTGATCTTCTGCTCGAAGCTGAAAAGATCGACCCGAAGGCTCTTAACGGTTCGGTCTATACCACGCTGGGAAGCTTCTACTATATGACCCCGGGTTGGCCGATTGGCTTTGGTGACGACGACAAGGCTCTGGAATACCTTAACAAGGCACTGCAAATTGCTCCGAACGATATGGATGCCAACTACTTCACCGGCGACTATTGGCTGGAGGAGAAAGAGTACAAGAAGGCCAGGCCATATCTGGAAAAGGTTCTGGCCCTGCCGGATGTCGAGGGACGCCCGGTCTATTCGAAGGGTCGCAAGGCAGAAGCAAAGGAACGGCTGGCCAAGGTTGAAAAGAAAATCCGGCATTGACCGGGTTGAAGGGATAACAAGGCAGATTCGCCTTCCGGGCAATTTTTTGATTGACCTCAAGGGGGCTTTCGCTAATCTTCGCCGCGCTCTGTACGTCCCCATCGTCTAGAGGCCTAGGACACTGCCCTTTCACGGCGGCAACAGGGGTTCGAATCCCCTTGGGGACGCCAGTAATTTCCGCTTGCTGGCCCGGATACGATAGAAGATCGTGCATTCCATCGTGTTCGGGTCCAGGCGGATCTGCTCGCAGACGTTGCCAAGCATATCCTTCAGCAGCTCGGGTTCGAGCTTATCCATCCTTTCAGACAGACCAGCCAGCAGCGATCGCACGCGCGATTCGCTCAGCATTCCGGCCGCCTCGGCCTGCGCATCAGCCCGCTCAGATTCAGCCAGTTCGGCCATGATGACCTTGCGCCGTGACTCCATCTCATCGATGCGGCGCAGCGCCGGCCCCTGATCCTCCAGCCCGATCGCCAGATCCAGCAGCCTCGATATGTCGCCATCGATATCAGCCAGGCGGGCTTTCAGCGCATCCGCTCCGGATGCCACCTGCGGAACCATATTGCGCGATGCATCCATCAGCGCACGGACAAACCGGCGCGATTGCATATCCTGCGCCATGCGCTGCATGACAGGGCGATCGATATCGACCATAGGCAGGCAGCGGCCACGCGCCGATGCATCACCCCTGCAGCGGTAGTGCGTGCCTTTCTCTGCATACCAGGGCAGCCCGCCCGGCGTTTTCAGCAGCCCGACCAGCAGATGCCGGGCGCGGGTGCGGTACGCCTTCGAGAATGCGCTGGCCTGCATACTGTCCACCAGGCGTTCGGCGTCGGCCATGTCGATCATCGCTGCATGCGTGCCCGGGTTGACGATCCACTCGGCGCGCGGTCGCCGCTTGGTGCCGCCGGCATATCCTTCTCCCCGGGTGAATTCATTGTGCTGATTCCATACGGTCGCGCCGGCATAGGTCATGGCATTGTGATCAACCCCGACCAGCGTCGTGGCCGGTATATCGGAGAGCCCGGCAAGCTCGGCCGCCCGTGTCCTGGCCACACCATCACAGCGATGGCGCAGATATCTGCGCACCTGGTCGAATCTGTCGCCCGGCACAAGGTTCGACTTGAGCACAGGACGGCCATCGCGCACGGCACCTGTCTGGATATGCTCCAGCCGATAGCCGATCGGGGCCCGGCCGCCGGCGCGGAATCCCGCGCGCACGTTTTCCGCCATGCCGGCCAGCCCCTTCTCTTTCGACAGGAGTGAATGCACCTCGTCCATCATCTCGAAGCTGCCCTCGATGATGCGCCGGTTCACCGTGCCCATGTCGCTAGGCAGGCTGGTGAACACCACGGCCACACCGCGCCTCCGGCAGTCGTACTTGAACGCCTGTGCCATCATCTGGTTGCGATACAGGCGCGACGTATCATAGATGATGAGCATATCCCAACCGCGCCTAGGATTGCGGATATCGCCCA
>Ga0209919_1001617_pt1 | contig 10810 bp, 11 predicted proteins | sample SalPon2A_C_D2_MG_FD_185721 | JGI IMG/M metagenome (GOLD analysis project Ga0209919, IMG submission 185721) | Soil microbial communities from South San Francisco under conditions of wetland restoration - Salt Pond MetaG R2A_C_D2_MG (SPAdes)... | ecosystem: Environmental > Terrestrial > Soil >... | reverse complement strand
AGGTAAAGTCCTTGTTAACATTAATGCCAGAAGCAAAATGATAATACTCAGGGAAATATAGGTGTAAATATTAAAATTTTTTCTCGTCAATATTTTATCTGTAGATGCCATTGTTTTAGCCATTTTAATAATTTATTGTAGATAATATATGCAAAATCACCCCTAATTTTCAATATTTTTATAAAGATTATGCTAAATGATGAAAGGGTGGTTTTACGCTTCCGTATTTTTGTAAACTATCGCCATACAGGTTACATAGTCACGGGAGTGACTTATTGAAATTTTAAGACTTTTATCTGTGGACAAGAATGTTTTCAATTTTCCTTTAAGAGTAACAATAGGCATGCCGTTTGCTTCATTGGATATTTCGATATCCTGCCATGTAGCAACTTCGTGCCAACCGGTAGTTAACGCCTTATAAACTGCTTCCTTGGCTGCAAATCTTGCTGCAAGATGCTGGTACTTACTGCTTTTGCTGAGGCAATATTCCAATTCTGATTCAGTATATATTTTATTCAGGAACCTGTCACCATATTTATCAACGCTATCCTGAATTCTGTCAATCTCGATTATATCAATACCAACTCCCATTATCATTTTAATATCCTTTTTCTAAAAAATTAATATCCTTCGGCTGAACCACTTCCCCTTGGATCGGAAGCCCCATAAATTACGCCATTTTGCTGATCTATCATAATTCCTTCCGCAATACCAAGAACTTTTGGTTTCTTATTAAAATTAGCCAAACTATAACCCATTTTCATCAGTTTCTCCGCAGTATCCTTATTAAGTGAAAATTTTTCAGAATAAATTTCGTCCGGATACCATTGATGATGAATTCTTGGAGCATCGATTGCCTGGCTGATGTTCATCCCGAAATCAATACAATTCATTATAACCTGCAAAACTGTTGTGATTATAGTTGATCCTCCGGGAGAACCGATAATTATGAAAGGCTTATTCTTTTTGAGTATAATTGTCGGAGTCATCGAACTTAACATTCTTTTCTCCGGTTGTATCGAATTTGCTTCGGAACCCAGTAAACCGTATTGATTGGGTACACCAGGTTTTGAACTGAAGTCATCCATTTCATTATTTAGAAGAAATCCAGCACCCTCCACAACTATTTTTGAACCAAAACCAGAATTGATTGTAGTTGTTGTGCTAACTGCATTTCCATATTTATCATATACGGAATAATGAGTTGTTTCGGTACTTTCTTTGCCGGTTCCCGGTTTCCAGGGCTTAATATTATCGGAAGGTACAGCCTTATTATTATCAGATTTTATTTTATCAAAATTAGAAGCAGCATATTTTTTTGATATAAGTTTATCGACAGGTACAGGATAAAAATCAGAATCTCCCAAATTATAAGTCCTATCAGCATATACAAATTTCATAGCTTCAACTAGTTTGTGAATATATTCACTACTTCCAAAATCAGCTGAATTGAAACAGTAATTTTCCAGAATATTTAATAATTCAATTAATGCTATTCCTCCTGAACTGGGAGGAGCCATTGAAACTACTTCATATCCCCTGTATGTTCCTTCTACAGGTTTTCTCTCTGCTACCTTATAATTTGCAAGATCTTCAAGAGTAATATAGCCACCCATTGATTTAATTTGTTTGACAATTAAATCAGCTATCTTCCCCTTATAAAAGCCATTTGTTCCTTCATCCTTTATCATCTCAAGCGTTTCAGCTAACTGAGTTTGCTTAAATATTTGACCATCTGTAAATGGTTTTCCGTTATTAGAGAATACTTTAAGTGTAGAAGGATATTTCTTAAAATCATTAAAGTAATGATAGAATAGTTCAGCAGTTTTATGGTCTACAATCCAGCCATCTTCTGCCAACTCTATTGCCGGGCTAATTACATCAGATAATGAAAGGTTGCCATATTTCTTTAGTGCATAAATCATTCCTGCTACGCTACCAGGTACGCCAGCTGAAGTTGCTCCTTCCTGGCTTAATTCAGGAACAAAGTTCCCATTTTCGTCCTGGTACATATTTCTGTGTGCAGAAGCCGGAGCCTTCTCCCTGAAATCAATTGTTGTATTTGTGCCATTTTTCAGATGAATTACCATAAATCCACCGCCGCCAATATTTCCGGCATAGGGATACGTAACAGCCAGGGCAAACCCGACAGCTACCGCAGCATCAACTGCGTTTCCTCCCTTTTTTAGTATTTGCACACCAACGTCTGAAGCCAGTTTACTTGCAGAAACAACCATCCCGTGCTTGCCTCTGACTGGCTGATGTCCTTCAGATAATATACAATTGTTAAATGCAAAGAAGAGAAGAAAAAGATATACTATTTTTTTCTTAGAAAATACTGATGTGAGCGTCAACCTTGATTCCTTCATCTTTTAACGCCTTTATTAAGATTCCAGTTAGCTCGTTTAGTTGTTTCAGAGTCTTATCAAGATTATTATAAAAATCTTTACTGTACAACATTTTGCCGAGGTTATTTTGTTTATTAACTGTTTGATCTGCAACATTATTCATCTTTGAAAGCAGTGTGTCTGCTTTGATAAGGACGAAATTTAATCTTTCTATAGAAGAAGATATCCCGCTTTTATTAGCAGCTAGCAATTCTTTTGTGTTTTTCGTTAAATCATTACCATTAGCCAATAATTCTTTGATGTTTGAGCGATTTTCTGTGAGGATTTTATTTAGTTGATCAGTTGCGCTGCTAAGATTTGAGACCGAATTTTTTACTTCCCTGTTAAAATTATCGTCCTGCAAGAATTTATTCAGAGAAGTCAAAGTTATTTTTATATCCTTCAGAGTGCCTGCAACTTCATCCTGCATATTTCCAGCGAATGACATAACAGAAGGTATATCAGGGGCAAATGTTCCTTTATGAACTTTATTATAATCTAATTCTGTATCAGATTCTCCCGGTATTATTTCAATCTTTTTCCCACCCATTAAATCCAACATTGCCACAGAAAATATTGCGTCTGAATTTAATCTCACATTATTATTTATAACAAGATCTACGTCAACCAGATTGCCGTTTACAGTTAAATTTTTAACATACCCTTCCCGGACACCATTAACTGTTACATTATCTCCGGCCTCAAGTCCGGCAACGTTATTAAACTCAACTTTTATTTCCCGTTCGTTTGATACAAAACTAAAATTCTTTGCCCATCCTAGTATCCATAGAAAAACAATCAATCCTATGACTACTGTTACTCCAACCCGAATTTCTGTTTTTCTTTGATCTTTCATTTTAGTTCTTTTGATTTATCAGTTTTCGAATATTATTTAATTCAGCATTTGTAATAACGCTATCTATTATTGAATAATCAATTGTTCTGAAAAATACTTTTAATGAATCTTCAGAAAGGTCTTTCAGATTTTTAGCATTTTCGATATAATTTTTCACCAATACTTTCAAAGAATCTTTTTGCGGCGATGTTTTCACATATTTCAGATCATCATTTAAACTCTTAAGAAACAACGGGGTAATTATTTTTTTGCCCGGCTCAAATATAAAATCATCAAATTTGTTTTGGATTATATAGGCAATTGCAGCTATAACAATTGTTAAAACAACGACAATTTTTATAAAACAGCCTTTTTTCATCATAGTATTTACTCTGAGACAAGTTTATTTATCTGAATCTTTTTTATGCGCTTATTGAAAACTTCCTTTACTGTAAATTTATGGTTTGCAAGACTAAAAGAGTATCCTTCCTTTGGAATATGACCTGCATGATTTAACACTAAACCAGCCAGAGTTTCAAAGTCTTCATTTTCTGAAGAAATATCAGTATTTAATAGTTCATTCAGATCATCAATTGAAACTTTCCCCAGAGCCACAAATTCAGTATCAGAAATCTTATTTACAGGATTTTCTTCTTTGTCATATTCATCTCTTATTTCACCGATAATTTCTTCGAGAATGTCTTCAAGAGAAACAAGACCTGCTGTACCTCCATATTCATCTACAACAACTGCAAGATGCATTTTCTTTTCCTGAAATTCGTGCATCAGATTATTAATCATTTTAGTCTTTGGAACAAAAATTACTTTCCTTGCAATTCCGGTAAGTGAAAATTTTTCTTTATGTGAGCCATTCCTAATAAATGGTAGAATATCTTTCGCGTAAATAATTCCCAATATATTATCGAGATCATCTTTATAAAGAGGAAGTCTGCTGTGACCAGATGAATTAATAATTTCGAGTAATTCATTAAATTTTGTATCTACAGAAACAGCAACCACATCTACACGAGGAGTCATAACTTCATGAACTGTAACAGATCTAAAACTCACTATACTATGTATTAATCCTTGTTCTTCTTCTACAATAGCTCCCCTTTCGTGGCTTAATTTTGCTAATTCTGAAAGCTCATCTGGTTTCATTGCCAGTTTTGTTTTGTCAAATTTCAATTTTGAAATCGATAATCTTATAAGTTCGGTTAATGTTTCAGAAATGGGATAAAGAATTGTTCCCATGAAATACAAAGGCAAAGCACAAAATTTTGAAAATTTAACGGGGTTTTTTGATGCCCATACTTTTGGAATTAGTTCTCCAAAAATAACTATCAGTAACGTTAGTAATATAATTTGTGCTGTTAGAGCAATTTCCTTTGCTATACCGTAGTGGGCTGAAAAATCAAGAGCTATTGAAACAGCAATAATTGAAGCTGCAACATTTACAATTGTATTTCCAATTAAGATTGTAACAAGAAGTCTTCTGGGATATTGCAGTAATAAATTGAGATACCTGCCAACAAAATGGTTGGCAGATAACTCATTTTTAAGATTGTTACGATTTAGTGAAAACAATGCTATTTCAGAGCCTGAGAAAAAAGCAGAGCCTATAAATAGCAAAAGGAGAGAAATTAGTTTTAATTGCCAATCAATTTCCAAAAATTATTTCAATCCTATTTTGTTTCACAAATAAATTAGAATGGTAGGTCATCATTGTTATCAACCTGCATATCAGGTTCATTTACACTTCCGCCTGAAGAGCTACTGCCTGAATCCCCTGAACTGCTGGTATTTTCGAGTGGAATAATTTTCTCGATAACTACATCCGTAGAATATCTTTTTATGTTTTCTTTGTCTGTATAATCTCTTTTTGTCAACCTACCTTCAATATAAAACTTCTTCCCTTTCTTCAAGTTTTCCTTGTAAAAATCCGAAAGGTTAAAACCGACACAATTGTGCCAGGTTGTTTCATTAACGTAGTTTCCGTCTTTCCCTTTATAGCTAAAAGTAGTTGCCATCGAAAAAGATGTAACAGAAAGATTATTAGTGGTAAAACGGGTTTCAGCATCCCTACCAAGGTTACCGATCAGCATAATTCTGTTTAATGAAAATGCCATTTTAAACTCCCTCTTTTTATTATAAATTGGCTACATTTTCCAATTTAGTAATTATGAATAATAATTTCCAATTGTCACTGCAAAAAAATAAAAAAAAATCAGAAGCAGGATTAGCGGATTACGGTCAAAATCCAGGCATCCTTAAATTTTTCTATTTTCCAGAGGTCATTTCTAACTTTTTCAGCTTCTTTTTTTTTGTTATAAAGTGGAGTTAGTTGTACCACGTACAAATTGATATCGCTGCTGTAAGAAATTTCTACTTTATCTTTTAATAATTTCTTTGCTTCTTCAGTAAATTTATCCGCTTTATCCTTGGTAGTGAATGCTCCAATTTGAACCACATAATACTTCGCCTCCATAACAGGTGGGGTAACTTTGGGTTGTTCATCAGCATTATTATCCAATACCGGTTGATCAAAAACATAAATTGAATCAGGAGTCTGATTTTCTGAATTTATATTCTCTGCCTGGTCACTACTACCACAGGAATAGAAAGTTACAGAAGCTAAAATAAACAGACTAATGAACAAACAATTTAATTTTTTCATTTTTCCCAGGATAGTATTCAAAACGAGCAATTAATTATTTCTATTTGATTAAAAATAAGGCTTTATTGTTCTGAATCAAAATACAACATTTATAACATTTTATTGCTATTTGATAAAACGAAATTTATTTTCCTATAGTAATAAATGTCTGCTAAATTATATTCAAGAATTAAACCGGGAGGACCATGAAATTAAAGATTTTCACAATCGCCGCATTCTTTTTATTGTTTCTCTCCCCTCTTATTCTTTCACAAACTCAAAGTGTTGAGGATTACTTAAAAAAAGGGGATGAATTAATTGATAAATTTGACGATAAAGGAGCATTAGAAAGCTTTCAGAACGCTGAAAAACTTGCTCCTGATAATTGGGAAGTTAACTGGAGATTAAGTCGTGTGTATGTTAATCTTGCCAACCAAATGCCTACAAAAACTGATGAACAGGAAGATGCACAGCTTGCAGTGTATCAAAAAGCTTTAGATTATGCTGATAAATCAGTAAAAGAAGGACCTGATCAATCAGTTACATATTTAAGACGCGCAATTGCCAATGGGAAAATTGCATTATTTAAGGGAGTCTTTTCAGTTGCAAAAGTTGTTAATGCTGCAAAAGATGATCTTGAAAAAGCAATTAAACTTGGTAACGGTGGTAATTTTACGCAAGCTCTTTGCCACTATGTTCTGGGCAGAACACATGCAAAAGTTTCTGAGAAATGGAAACCAGCTCGTTCCATATTAGGTCTGGGATGGGGCGATATAGATGTTGCTATTGATGAATATAATAAAGCTATAAAATTATATCCTGATTTTAGAATGTTTTACCTTGATCTGGGTAAAGCTTATATAGAAGAAGACGAATATCAGAAAGCAAGAGATGTCTTAAAAAAGGTTGCTACTTGCACAAAGCGGGAATCTGATGATGATTTGAGAACTGCAGAAGCTAAAAAATTATTGCAGGAAATTAAAGACGAAGATTAGTTAATAATTGAATAGACAGAAAAAGAAAAGGGATGGTAAACCATCCCTTTTTTTATTGATTAGAATAAAACATTCTTATAAGCATTAGGATCTAAATAAGCTCCTTTAGCAAACAAATTGATTGTTCCCTTCTTAGCAAGTGTCAAACTGCCTGGAATTGTGGAAACATCAATTAAGGGATAGCTTGAGCCAAATTTATTATTGATCACTTTCAAAAATTCATTGGCAACTATTGCTTGTCCCTGAGCTGTTGGATGTACTCCATCAAGGCTAAATAGGCCTCCTTCTACGAATGTAGTAGAAAATTTAACTCCGTTGAAAGTTGTCCCTCCTGTAGCATCAGAAGCTCTGATAGCATTAAACATAGCGTTAACATCAACTAAAGCAAATTGTGACGGATACTTTTGGACAGCAGCTGCAATTGCCGCGTTGAAATCAGATGTTGACTGATTTGCTGTTGAAATTTCACCTGCATCAAGTATCAAAGCGTTAGGTATAGGATTTGTCTGCGAACCAAAGGCCGTTGTTGTATCAACACCAAACAATGCCGGATTAAGGTTATTATCCTTATAAAACTTGCCGGAAGGTTTCCCAAAATAAGCAAGGTAAGGCTGTGAAATCAATGTTAATAACAGTTGTCCACCTGTTAATTGTACTGGAGCACCTGCCGTTGGGACAAAATTGTGATCCTGGTAATAAAATCCGGGAACCTGCATTGCAGTTAGTTGCTGACCAAATCCTGGTCCAACTGTTGTGAAGAAAGGAATCGCCGTTACATTAGGAATATTTGCTACAACTACCTTTGCGCCAGTAGAAGCAAGGCTATCGGCCAATTGATTATAAAGGAATCCGAAAGTAGCACTTGGAGTTGGAGAGCTTGGTTTTGCACCGCCACTTGTTGCGAATCCGAGAACATCATTGTTTCCTATCCATAGAGTAATAAGTGACGGCTGCTGAGCTTTTGTCTGCTGCCACTGTGTTCCTTGACCTCTTAGGATGATGTCTATAAAAGGGCTCTTTGAGAAGGAACCGGCAGTTGTAGTTGAGTTCATAACATCACCGAGTACCACGCCTGGAATTCCCAGATTATCATAAGGAGCACCATAGGTAAGTGCTAAAGGGGTCCCACTACTTGGATCGGTAGTTGTAACAAATGGTTCAAGTGAAACAATTTTAATTCTTCCGCCAATACCCGGGTCAGATATTAATGGCTGTGCGAATCCACCGTATCCTCCCTGTTTAGCTATAAGGTTTGGATAAGAATATTGCTGCGCACTCTGGTACAACGCACTTGATTGATAACCAGCTGTAAGGCTGTTACCGATTGAGACATATTTTGAAACATCAACATTTCCACTTAGGGGTACTTGTGGATTAACCCCAGCTAACTCACTTCTGTCCTGGCAGCCAAAAAATACTGCCGCTGTCAAAAGCAGGCCTAATATTATATTTAATTTCTTTTTCATATTAAATTATCCTTTGCTAAAATTATAAACTATATGATAAACTAATTGCTGCAAGATGTGCATATGAATTATAAGTTCCATTAAATGGTGCGTTACCTTCTGTGTAATATTCCTGAGAGTTTGTAACTGTTAACTGACTTGCTCTAATAAAGAGATAGGAAGCACTCACACCAAGATTTTCAAATAATTTATAATCTAGACCAACGCTGAAACCAAGCCTGTTTGCATCCGGTAATGAAGGGTTAAGATATTCCGGTTTCACAGGATTTTTATCGAAGTAAATACCAGCTCCAACTTTTAACAGGTCCGTCAGTTTGTATTCTCCACCTAATCTAACGATAAACGAGTTATCATAAAGTCTGGGGCTTGCAATATCTGTGTATTTAGGGTCTTTGAAATCAACACCAAGTGTATCATAGCTTGACCACCCAACATACTGGAAGTCCGCGCTTAATTTCAACACAGAGCTAACATCGTAAGCTATACCAAATGCAAGATTAATTGGTGTTTTTAATTTAGCAGTAACATCACCTTGCGGTAACTTACCTGCGGCATCCAGTTGAGGTGCACCAACAGTTGTAGCAGTACCTTTAAATTCATATTGGATACTACTATGGAATGAAACGCCAAGTGATAATTTAGGCATCGGTTTTACCAATAGTCCTAAGGTATAACCAAAAGCTGAATTATCCTTTCCATCAAGAGTAGTTTTAGCATCTCCCGGGAAAGGTGTTTGAGCAGATTTTTGAACAATTGTAACATTTGCAAAACTGTAAACAAAACCAGCACTTAATGAAATCTGGTCAGTTATTTTTGCAGCAACCACCGGTGAGATGGTGTATGTCTGAAGATCAGTTTTTATTGCCAGGTATTTTCCTACCCAGTTATCATTCCATTCAGTGCCCAAACCAAATGGAGTAGTAAAACCAATTCCGACAGCGAATCTATCACTGATTCTGTGTGATGCCCAGAAATGGACCGGAGGGAAATATTGTCTTTTCATATCATATTCTGTTACATTTGGTGTAACACCTCTGAATGAAGATACTGGTGCAATTAAGGTACTACCGAAAAGAAAATGTGTACCTTCGATCTGTGTTAGGCCTGCCGCATTAAAATATACCGCAGACGGATCGTTTGCAACAGCTGTAAATGCTCCACCCATAGCCATAGCTCTGGCTGAGTGTTCATTAATCTGAAAGCCACCTGCACATATACGTGCAGTAAACATAGTTATAAAAACTATAACTGTAGCAAGTTTTAGTTTCAAGATGCCTCCTATTTATTGAATAAAGGATATTAGGATATAATGTAATTAAGGACATTATTCTATTGAAAAAAGTTTAGTCCCCTTTTCAACCGGGGTTCCTTCTTTAACAAAGATTTCTTTAATTATACCTGAGGATGGCGCTTTAATGTCGTTTTCCATTTTCATAGCTTCTAGTATAATAATTGAGTCCCCAGTATTTATTTTGTCACCGGATTGATGTTTTACTTTAAGTATCATTCCCGGCATTGGTGCCTTAACTTCTTTAATGTGATGTGCAGAACCAGTTTCCTCTATAACTTCTGTTGCTTTTTCCTGTAGTGCAGTTCTAACCAGTGCTTCGTAAGTATAACCTTCTATTGTAACTGCAATATTTTCGTTATCAATTTTTATAGTTGAAATATCGTAATTTTTTTTATCAATTCGCAATCTATAAGTAGAATTATTTAAGGAAATTAATTCATAGTGATGGACTTTCCCATTAATGAGAATCTTAGAATTTTCCGAAATTACTATATTATTTCTCTTATTCTTGAGCGTAACAACAAATTCATTCATACTGCAAACCTGTCCACTTATTTTGATCTACGCTTTTGTTTTGGATGTCATTTGTATTAAAAGGATTCGCCTGTAGTTTCATAAGTGCTGCAAATGCTGCTGCGACTTCATCCAGACCTTTATTTCTGTGGGTATCATCCTTACGGAATTTTTCAACCAGATCTTCCTTCTCTATAAAATCGATATCAAAATTTCCCTCAATAAATTTTTTATTCCCATAAACTTCCAAAAGAAATGGAATATTATTTATTACACCAGAAATTCTAAATTCATTTAATGCTCTTATCATTCTTGAAATTGCGCTCTGTCTGTTTTTTGACCAACATACTAGCTTCGAAATTAAGGGATCATAAAACATTGATATTTCTGATCCTCTTGTAAATCCTGCATCTACTCTAACACCAGGTCCCGAAGGGATATCAAATTCATTCAGATGTCCGGTTGCAGGTAGAAAATTGTTTTCAGAATCTTCAGCATAAATTCTACTCTCAATTGCATGCCCGTGAATTTTTAAGTCATCTTGTCTAAAAGATAATTTATTTCCTTCTGCAACAGAAAATTGCTCTTTAACAAGATCAATTCCTGTTATTAATTCTGTAACAGGATGTTCAACCTGCAGCCTTGTGTTCATTTCCAGAAAATAAAA
>Ga0209919_1001615_pt1 | contig 10816 bp, 16 predicted proteins | sample SalPon2A_C_D2_MG_FD_185721 | JGI IMG/M metagenome (GOLD analysis project Ga0209919, IMG submission 185721) | Soil microbial communities from South San Francisco under conditions of wetland restoration - Salt Pond MetaG R2A_C_D2_MG (SPAdes)... | ecosystem: Environmental > Terrestrial > Soil >... | reverse complement strand
CGGCTGCGGTATCTGGGTGCTGATCGACCTGATCATGATCGCCGTTGGCTCGTTCACGGACAAACAGGGGCTGCGCGTCTTTCGGTGGGTGGAGCCGGGCTCGATTTAGGTTGCCCCCGACGAACGTGGCGCTCGTGGCCGATGCTCGGGTCGGGCGTCAGTCTGAACCGATCGCCTCACTCTACGCTCCGGAGCACGAGCATGAAACGCGTCACGGGAATCGGCGGGATCTTCTTCAAGGCGAAAGATCCCAAGGCCTTGTCCGAGTGGTATCGGCAGCACCTCGGCGTAAGCGTCGAGGAATGGGGTGGCGTGGTCTTCCGCTGGGCGAAGGACAACGCGAGCTGCGCCGGAACCACCGTCTGGAACCCGTTTCCGGCAGATACCGACTACTTCGCGCCGAGCCAAGCGTCGTTCATGGTGAACTTCCGGGTCGCCGATCTGCACGCCCTCCTGGACGCCCTTCGCGATGAAGGGTGCCATGTGGAGAAGAAGGTCGAGGAATCCGAGTACGGGAAGTTTGGCTGGGTGTTGGATCCGGAAGGCAACAAGATCGAGCTGTGGGAGCCTCCCGCCGGCCAATGAGTGCCGGCGACCCGAACGCCAGTTCATAGTCCGGTCGCTCTCGTTTCCTCTTGCGCCCAGGAGGTTTATAGTATAAACTTAGTTCACAGCATGAACCTTGGGTGGAGGTGTGAGGATGAAACCGTCACCGGAGACTCGGCTCTTTCGGGCACACTGGCAGGATGGAACGCTGGACCTGGTGGCCGGTGGCAGCGTGCTGCTGATCGGCATCGGATATCTCTTCGAGCAGATGCTCGCGGAGATCGTGGTGGTCCCATTGGCCCTCGCCGCGTGGGTCATCCTGCGCAGGCGGGTGGTGGAGCCACGGGCCGGCCACGTGCAGTTCGCTCGGCTCCGCCGGCGTCGATCGGCCCGCGAGCTCCTTGCTACCGTAGTCGTGGGGATCGGCCTGGGTGCCTTGTGCGTGGCGCTGGTGCTGCGCGCGCGGGCTGCCGCGCCCACGATCAGCGATGCGGTGGACGCGGTACCCGCGCTCCTCGTGGCCGTCGCGGCCTTGGTCGCGGCGGGGCTCACGCGAACCTGGCGGTTTGCGCTCTACGCGCTCGTCATCGCCGCCGCGGCCGCGGGCGCGGTCCTACTCGAGGCTGGACCGGCGATGCCGCTGTTGCTGGGCGGCGCCATCGTGGCGGGGACGGGTGGCCTGCTCCTCGCACGGTTCATGGCCGAGTGCCGGCGTGGCGAGGCAGCGGAGTAGCGGTGGCGCGGCCCATCGTTCCCGCGATCGACTCCTTCCTGCACGAGCCGGCCAGGCTGCGCGTGCTGGTCTTTCTCGGCATGGTCGAGTCCGCCGATTTCATGTATCTGCTGCGGCAGACGGGCCTGAGCCGCGGCAACCTGTCGGTGCAGATGCGGCGCCTCGAGGCGGCGGGCTTGGTGGAGGCGGCGAAGCGGGAGGTCGACGGGCGTCTGCGGACGACCTACGCACTATCGAAGGACGGAAAGGCCGCGCTGCGATCGTACAAGGAGACGATGCAGGAGATTCTTGCGGCGATTCCGGGTTGAGGGGGAGGGACTGGTGATGAAGCCTCGGTCGTACCTCGTGCTCGCCCTGCTGGCGTGCGCCATTCTCTACTGGGCGCTCTACCTGAGCGCATCGGATCGAGGGATCGTCGATTGGATCGTCATCGCTGCCGTGATCGCGGCGATTGTCTGGAACCTGATTCGGCTCGGGCGCCGGTTGCACGCGGTCGGGGGCGCAAGGGCCGTGTGGCATGAGATGCGGACGGTGGTGTTCTGGATCCTGGGTCTCACGAGCACGGTCTGGGCGAGACCGGGTGCTCGGGGCTCCTGGACGTGGTGGGTCGGCATGGCGCTGCTGGTCCTCGCACTCGCCGATAGCATCGTGCTGTACCGGAAGGAACGGCGGTCCGCGTCAGGTTCAGGCGGATGATGTGATGTTCGGCGGGCGGCGCTCGAGCCGCCGCCGCCGGAAACCCACACCTCGCCGACGACGTCGTGATGTGATATCTCTCCCTGCACGTCATGCAACGAACCGGACCCTGACCAGGCTTTCACAATGAAACGAGCTCTGCAGATCCTCACCGCGGCCGCGCTTCTCGGCGCGACCTGGGCAGAACCTGCGATCGCGCAACAGCCGGCCCGTGCGATCCGCCGCACGATTCCCATCACCAACATGATCCAGCGGGCCTTTCAGGCGGGCACGCGCGATTCGACCGGCCGGCCGGGGCCCAACTACTGGCAGACGTCCGTGGATTACACGATCCATGCGAGTCTCGACCCGACCACGTCGGTGCTGACGGGTCAGGAAACGGTGGTGCTGCACAACAACAGCCCGGACGCCATGCGGCAGATTCGCTTCCGTCTCGATCAGAACGCCTTCGCGCCGGGTGTGCCGCGGAACGGGACGGTGTCCCATACCACCGACGGGATGCAGGTAACGTCGATGACGATCGACGGCGATAGCGTCGATCTCACGACGCCCGCGGCGCGCGGCGAAGGCGGATTCCGCCGCCCATCCGGGCCGCAGACCGAGCCGCTGGCCTTCGGCTTCAACGTGACCAACGCGTCGGTCCGATTGAGCAAGCCGATCGCCGCGCACTCCTCGGCCACGTTGAACATCGCGTGGCACTTCGAGGTGCCGGAGGGCGGGATGCGGATGGGCCGACTGGCCGATACGCTCTACCAGATCGCCCAATGGTATCCGCGGGTCGCGGTGTATGACGACTACAAGGGCTGGGACACGGATCAGTATCTGGGCAACGCCGAGTTCTACAACAACTTCGGGCACTTCGACGTGACGTACGACGTGCCCGCGGGGTGGGTGGTCGGATCGACCGGCGTCCTGCAGAATCCCGACGAAGTGCTCACGCAGGACGAGCGCGATCGCCTCGCCAAGGCGCTCGACTCCGACGACCAGATTCACATCGTTGCCCCCGGCAACGACGGCCCCGGGAAGTCCACCGCGGACGGCACGCGCCTCCAATGGCATTTCGTGGCGGACAGCGTCGCGGACGTGGCGTGGGCGACGTCGAAGAGCTACGTGTGGGATGCCACGCGGGCCGAGATTCCGGGGAAGGGCTACATCCCCGTCTACATCTACTACCAGCCGGGTCACGAAGGCGCGCCGCAGCACTTCGATCAGATGGGCGAGCGGGTCCGGCACGCGCTGCAGTTCTACTCGCAGCTCTGGATGCCCTTCGCGTTTCCGCAAATGACGGCTGCCGACGGCCCCCAGCTGGGCATGGAATACCCGATGTTCATCATGTCGGGCATGGGCGCGGCCGATCACGAGACCGGCCACCAGTGGTGGCCGATGATGGTGGGCGTGAACGAGACGTGGTGGGGCTTCATGGACGAGGGGTTCAATCAGTACATGAACATCCTCTCCGCCGACGATCGTCTGGGGCGTGCGCCCAACGCCGGGCTCGACGGCCCGGGCCAGGCGTACGGCCGCACCAGCGGCGACGAGCACGAGCCGCCGTTGATCTGGGATGAGAACTACGCCGGGCCGATGTACTCGTTCGCGGCGTACGGCAAGGCGCCCGAGATGCTCTCGATGCTGGGCGGCATCGTCGGCGACAGCGCCGTGTGGCGCGCGCAGAGCGCCTACGCGCATGCCTGGCGCTTCAAGCATCCCACGCCGTGGGACTACGCGTTCTTCATGAGCAACGCGCTACACCGGGATCTGGGCTGGTTCTGGTACTACTGGATTTGGACGACCGAATCGGTCGACGGGTCGATCCAGAACGTGACGACCAAGGGCGCGCACACGGTGGTGACGGTACGGCAGGACGGCGAGATGCCCTCGCCGGTCGTGCTGCAGGTGGACTTCGCGCCCACGGGACCCGCGATCAAGCCGATGAAGAATGCCGTGATGACGGATTCGGCGACGGCGGAAGTCACGTATCCGGTGGATGTGTGGTTCGGCGGCAGCCGCACCTTCGACGCCGATCTCGCCTTCGGTGCGCGGAAGATCGTGAAGATCACGCTCGATCCGCACAGGCGCTTTCCGGACAAGAACACGCGTGACAACATCTGGCCCCAGCCGAAGCCGGTGCACCTGACCGCGGACATTCTCGATCGGTACGTGGGAACGTACCGGATGCAGGGGATGGGCGAGCTCACCGTCACGCGGGACGACACGACACTCTGGGTGCAGCCGACGGGCGGGAACCCGCTCCAGATGGTGCCGACCTCCGAGACCGAGTTCTATCTCAAGGACGTCGAGGTGACGTTCACGTTCAAGCTGGACGCGAGTGGCAACGTCACCTCAATGGTGATCCACCAGATGGGTCAGGAGATGGAGGCCCCGAAGGAGAAGCCGTAGGCCACGGGCGGCGTTCGGCGGCATCGTTGCCGGCTCCGTCGCACGGAGGTTGAGCGAGACATCATGTGCACGCACATGCGCGCGGCGCGATTCCTCGTGGCGGCCCTGGCCGCGGTCCTGCCGGCGTCGGCCGCCGTCGGCCAGACCACGCCGCGCTTCGTCGTCGAGTTGGAGGGCGGCCCGGTGTGGCAGACGCGGAACGATGTCCAGATCCCGAACGAGGCCCCGGCCACGCGGTTCTCGCTCGTGGACCTCACGGGGCACGGTCCGTGGGCGGCCTGGCGCGCGTACGTCACCTGGAACATCAACGACCGGCACGGGCTCCGGCTCCTGGTGGCGCCGCTCTCGATCACCGCGAGCGGCGTGGTGAACCAGCCCATCCTGTTCGCCGACTCCCTCTTCGCGCCGGGCGTGCCGACGACCGCATCGTACAAGTTCAATTCGTTCCGGCTCACCTACCGCTGGCGGTTCCACCACGGTGAACGGTTCACCTGGTGGCTCGGTGGCACGGCGAAGATTCGCGACGCCAAGATCGAACTAAAGCAGGGCACGACCACGGCGCAGAAGACCGATGTAGGCTTCGTGCCGCTGCTGCATTTCGCCGGTGAGGCTCGTCTGGGCGGCGGCTGGCGTCTCGGCTTCGATGCCGACGCCCTCGCGGGCGGTCCCGGCCGCGCCGAGGATGTCGCGCTCAAGCTCGGGTATGACGTCGGAAAGCAGTGGCGGCTCGCCGCCGGATACCGCACGGTGGAGGGCGGGGCAAACGTGTCATCGGTCTACACCTTCGCCTGGTTGCACTATGGGGTGGTGTCGGTCACGCGGAGATTCTGACCGCGCGCACGATGTGACGTTGCTCGCATCTCGACGCTGAGGGAGATAGCTTCGTACGCCACTGAAGTGCCTTCGTCTACGCGATGACCGCCGGCCGTGACGGCGCCGCGTGTTCGTGAGTCGCGGTCAACCAAGAGGAGTCGAGACACATGAGCGTCGTCGCGTTGCTCGAGGCGCCCGTCAAGCCTGACGATGTGGCGAAGATGCGGGCCTTCCTGGCTGAGATCCTCCCCGATACCCGTGCATATGACGGTTGTCAGGGCATCGACGTGTACTTCAACGTAGACGACGCGGACAAGATGGTCATGATCGAGCGCTGGGACTCGCGCGCGCATCATGAGAAGTATCTCGGCTGGCGCACGGAGACCGGCGTGATGGACAAGCTCGGCGGGATGCTTGCCGGGCCACCCAGCATACGGTATTTCGAGCGCGTCGACGCGTAGCGGAACGCTCCCGGGTTCAGAGGAGACCGTGATGTCGAGGAAGAAGGCGACGCGTAAGTCGAGCAAAGGCTTCACTGCCGAGGAACGCGCGGCGATGAAGGAGCACGTACAGGAACTGCGGGGGGGCAAGAAGAGCGGGGAAGCCGAGGTGCTCGCGAAGATTGCCGCGATGCCGGAACCGGATAAGGCGCTGGCCACGCGGCTCCACGAGATCATGGGGGCCGTGGCGCCGTCGCTCGCACCCAGAACGTGGTACGGGATGCCCGCCTACGCGAAGGACGGGAACGTCGTCTGCTTCTTCCAAGGCGCGTACAAGTTCAAGGCCCGCTACGCGACGCTCGGCTTCAGCGACAAGGCGCGACTGGACGATGGTGCGATGTGGCCGACCAGCTTCGCGCTGAAGGAATTGACGGCCGCTGAGGAGGCGAAGATCGTGGCGCTCGTGAGACAGGCGGTGGGCTGAGCGCCGGCGACTATGGTTGACGCATCCGCGAGGCTCCCCAATAGTGGGGGACGCCCCATCCACCGGAGTCCTCGTATGATCCGCATGCCCGCCATCGCCCTTGCGCTGATGGCAACCGCCACGCTGACGTCCACCGCCCACGCCCAGAAAGCGAAGCATCAGCACCCCGCCACCGCGGCCCAGCAACCGAAGCATCCGGCGTCCGCCACGGTGCCGGCCGGCTTCTCGGTATCCCAGCGGGATGCGATCACCAGCTACTTCAAGAACCACCCGATGCACGCGAAGTCGCTCCCCCCGGGCATCGCCAAGAATCTCCGGCGCGGGAAGCCCCTGCCGCCGGGCATCGCCAAGCGCCAGCTGCCTGCGCCGTTGCTCGAACGCTTGCAGGCGGGGAGTGGAGCCGAGGCGCACGCCGAGATCACGATCTTCGGCGACCGGGTCGTGCTGCTCGATGCGCACGGGGTCGTGGTGGACATCCTCGCGGGGGTGCTCGGCACCTAGCAGGAGCGTGCATGGGCCGGCTGATCGCGGCGGTCTACGATCGCCTCACCCGGAGCAGCGAGGCGGCGTGCCTGCAGCAATGGCGCGCCGGGCTGCTGACCGACCTCAGTGGGCGCGTGCTCGAGGTGGGGGCGGGGACGGGCGTCAACGTTCCGCATTACCCCACGACGCTGTCCCGTCTCGTCCTCTCGGAGCCGGATCCCCATATGCGCCGCAAGCTCGCGCAGCAGGTCCGCGCGCTGGGCTACGACCGTGCGGAGATCGTCGACGCGGCCCTCGAGCAGCTCCCGTTGCCGGCCGACGCGTTCGATGCGGTCGTCGCGACCCTCGTGCTCTGTTCGGTTTCCGATCTCGAGCGGGCTCTCAGCGAGATCTATCGCGTCCTCCGGCCGGGTGGCCGATTCGTCTTTCTCGAGCACGTCGCGGCAGAGACCCGACCGCGGCGGCTCAGGTGGCAGCGCCGGGTCGAGCCGGTGTGGAGGCGCATCTCGGGTAACTGTCATCTGACGCGACGGACCGAGGCGGCAATCGAGCGCGCGGGTTTCGCGATCGCCGACATCACGCGCGAGAGCATGCGGAAGGCGTGGTCACTCGTCCGACCCACCATCCGGGGCGTGGCGCTGAAGCCGGCGCCCGGCGCCGCGCGTCCGTAGCGCGTCCATGACATCAATCGTGAGGTCACCATGCGTAGGATCGTAGGCGGGTTGCTGCTCCTGGTGGCCGTTGCCACCCCACTCCCGGCCCAGGCGCTGCCCGCGGACTCGCTGTTCGCCCGGCTGGTCGGGCACTGGGTGCTGCGCGGGACGATCGCCGGGCAATCCACGACCCACGACGTCACCTTCGAATGGCTGCTGAACCGCACCTACGTGCAGATGCACGAGGTCTCGCGGGAGCGGGAGGCGAGTGGCCTCCCTCTCTACGAGGCCGTGGTCCTGTTCGGGCGGGATCCCAAGTCCGGTGAGTATGCGGCGCTCTGGATGGACAACACGGCGTCCGGCGCGTTCGACCCCGCGGGGATCGGGCGCGGCTCGGTGGTGGGCGACTCCGTCTCATTCCTCTTCCAGGACAGCACGCAGTCCAGCTTCCACACGACGTTCGTCTACGACGCCGCGGCCGATGCCTGGCAGTGGCACATGGACAACGACAGCGCCGGCGTGCGCCGCCCGTTTGCCCGCGTGACACTGACGCGCGGTTGAGTCAGTAGGGCGCGGAGACGGCGTTCACGAAGATTTCAGCGCGGGTTCATTCCTGGTTCACCCTTCTCACGGTAGCTCTCAGAGGAACCCGGAAGGGGGGGCTATGGAGTCGCTACTGCGATCGGGGCTCATCGGCATCCTGGTACTCACCGTTTTTGGACTGGCTCTCACCATCTTGCTCGGCGTCGTCACCACCCTGGTGTACGCGAGTGCGCGAAAGGCGTGGGACGTGGCGCACGGCTGGCGGAGCGTGATCTGCCCACCGAGGGACCGCACGGCCGAGGTGCAGATTCAGTCTGGGGCGGTGGTGGGCTGTCGGCTGTTCGGCGACCGAACCCCGACGTGCGCGCACCCGTGCCTGCCCGTTCGGCCACGCGCGCTGTAAGACCGGCCTGACGGCCTGCTCCCGTGACGACATACCGGGCGGGGTCACGCCTCGAGCGCATCGGGCTCGTGCTGGTCGGCGTCGTCATCGCCGGCCTCGCGAGTCCGTTCGCCATCACCGCCTATCGCGTCGCCCACGCGCGCTTCATCGCGTCCGTGCTCGCGGCGCTCGGCGCCTGGGTCTTGCTGCTCTTCGGGTTGTATCTCGTGGGCTGCGCGATGCGGGACCGGCTCCCGGCGTGGTATACCGAGTTCATCCGGTCGCGGTGAGACCGGCGCCGACCACCTAGCGGTTCGCTCCTGGCCGCGGGGGGATCGGCCACGCCGGTCTGCTGCCGCACATCCCCTGACCCGTGAGTCCCTGAAGCCTCTCAGCAGTTCGCGGTTGTCGCTGGCCATCCCGTCGGCGAGATAGTCGTCGGCCGTGTCGCGGCTGACGTTGGCGATCGGGATCACCGCGATCGCGCGGATCGAGGCGGAGGCACAACTCATCCCGAAGGGCCGCGAGGCGAGCGCCGTCCGGTGCCGTTGCGCCTCGTTCGGTGCAACTACACGTTAACACAGGACGCGGCCGGTGCTCGCGGCGGCCGCGACGCTCACGTCGTCATCGTACGTCATGACGCGTGGTACGTGCCCGCGCTGGTGGTGTGGACCCTCTGCGTGCTCGCCGCGGCGTGGTTGATTGCCGCGCGCGGCGCGAGGGATCGTTGGGACACCGACGACACGAGCGGCTGAGCAGCATCTCGCGTCTCTCATCTCTCTCCGGAGCATCCTATGGTCCTCGGCCTGCGTACCGCCATCTATCACGTCCCCGACATCGCGCGCGCAAAGGAGTGGTATGCCGACGCGTTCGGCGTGCAGCCGTACTTCGATGAGCCATTCTACGTGGGGTTCAACATCGGTGGGTATGAGCTCGGCCTCGACCCCGATCCGGAAGGAGCGAAGCCCGGTCCCGGCGGGTCGGTGGCGTACTGGGGAGTACCTAATGCGGACGAGGCCGTGGCGCATTTCGTGGCCGCCGGTGCCACGCTTCGGTCACCGGTGCGCGAGGTCGGGGAGGGGATTCGGGTGGCCACCGTCGCCGATCCGTTCGGGAATCTGATCGGGCTGATCGAGAACCCGCACTTCAGCGCCACCTAGGGCCCGACGCCGTCCCATGTCCCAAACTGCCATCGAATGTCCCAAATCGTCACTATCGCCGAGGCGGCGAAGCTCCGAGATTTCCCTGGTGGCCCGCGACGTGCACTGTATGGCGGCCGTACGTCATTGGGAGTTTTGGTGTCCATGACTGAGCCGCATCCCGTCCGGAAGTCCAATCCGCGCCTCTTCGATCGCGGTCGCCAGCTCCTGTTCGTGACCGTGCGGCGACGGTCGGGCGCGCAGCCCCTGACGCAGGATCACCCGGACGTGGACGCCTTCTCGGATGCGCTGTGGGCTGCCACGGACCGCTTGGCCACGATGTTCGGGCCGACGGTCCAAGGACCGGACGAGATCACGGTCCACCTGTACGGCCCGAGCGCGGAGGCGTTGCTCGCGATGGTGACGCCCGTGCTCCGGCGCTCACCGCTGGTCGGCGCCGCCTGGGCGCTGCTCCGCTACGGCGACGTGGGTGCGGCCGAGGTGCAGCGGACGATCGTCCGGGAAGACCGCTTGCCTTAGCGATCTCGTCGGAAAGGCCACATGCGCCAGGTCTGCTATCACGTCGCCGCGAGCCTCGATGGCTTCATCGCCGATCCCAACGGCGGGTTCGATTGGATCCCGCACGACTCGACCATCGACTTCGGCGCGATCTTCGCGCGCTTCGACACGATCCTCATGGGCCGCAAGACGTTCGAAGTGGTCGAACGCGCGGGTGGGCCGCCGTTCGGGCGGGAGATGCGGGTCTACGTCTTCTCCACCACGCTGCCGGACATCGCCCGGCCCAACATCACGATCGTGCGTTCCGATGCCGGCGCGGTGGTCGAGGGGCTGCGGCGGGAGCGAGGCGATCGGGAGATCTGGCTCTTCGGCGGGGGGCTGCTCTTCGCGCACCTCCTGACGGCGGGGCAGGTGGACACCGTGGAAATCACCGTCGTGCCGGTACTCCTCGGGGCGGGCTTGCCGCTCGTGGCGTCCGGCATCCCACGCACCCCGCTCCGCTTGCTCGACACGCACCGTTACCCGAGTGGGATGGTGACCCTCCGCTACGCGGTCGAGCACGGCACGGGGTAGGGCGTTCGGCACCACGTGTCGGGCATGACCGGGAGGCGACATGGATGAGCCCGCGCGGTACACGATCGATGACACGGAGCACGTGCGGCCGATCGTGCGGCTCTGTCATCTCATCCTGCGGAGCGGCCTGACCGAAGGATTCACCGCCGTCGAGCTCACCTGCCCCCCGGGCGAGATGCCGACCGCCCGGTCCGAGCGCGACGGCCGATGGGAATGGTACATGGCCTTTCCGCCACCCGCGTACGGCCAGATGGTCGAGTACTACGAGCGCATGGCGGGCGTCGAGGCGGGCGCGCACGAGGCCGAGGCAACGATCCTGGTGCGGCTGGCCGGGCGTAATGCCACGATCGGTTTCACCCTGCGCACCAACGATCGCGGTGATGCCGAGCTGGTGCTCCGCTTTCCGGAGGGATCC
>Ga0209919_1001613_pt1 | contig 10818 bp, 20 predicted proteins | sample SalPon2A_C_D2_MG_FD_185721 | JGI IMG/M metagenome (GOLD analysis project Ga0209919, IMG submission 185721) | Soil microbial communities from South San Francisco under conditions of wetland restoration - Salt Pond MetaG R2A_C_D2_MG (SPAdes)... | ecosystem: Environmental > Terrestrial > Soil >... | reverse complement strand
CGAGGGCGGCTGGAGCGGGACGCAGGAAGTCTAATAAACTGTCATGACGGTGTAGCGTCGTTTCCCTTTTATCTTTGTCGGCTTGATAAATCCGTGTACTTCCTTTTCCTTTTTCTTCGCGTCGGCCTCGAAAAATTATTGTATTTACTCATAGCTTAAACCTCACTTTAAAGCCAATAGCTACGCCGTAATCGTCAATTTTATTGTTATTTACTGCTACGAAGGGAATGCAAATTGTTTCAATGTTTCCGAAATCTTTGTATAGAGCAATTGATGGAATCGGCGTTTTCCAATACCCGCTAACAATTCCGACAAGGGCATATTCAAATCTATAAGCCGCGTAAATACTTCGTTGTTTGATTGAATTGTAATACGCGCCCGTTTCCCATTTCCCGCACTGGACTGATAAACCCGGATTATAATCATTGTACTTAAATGCTCCCGCGTGTAAATGGATTGAGAACAATGAAGCGGCTAAAAAGAGATTTGCGCACATTATTTTAGCCGTAATGGTATATCTATATCGGCCCATATTACGCGGTCGCAAACCTCTTGTAATCGTTTATTGCGGCGTATTAAAAATGTTTTGATAGCCGCTCGCGATGGGTTGCGCGTGAATTTCATATTAACGCCATAATGATACCAATTATGCAGATATTGTCTATTAGCGTATAGGGATTTTACATGATTATCGAAATGGCGCATTAAAGCCAATACTACAAGCGGTTTTCCGATAATACGCCCATCTAACGTAGAGTGCCATATACCCGTGCGAATATCTACGTCAACCAACCCGCTACATAGGCCACTTTCTAAATACATATTTGGCGGCAATGTTTCGTGCAGCAAATTGAAATATTTAGCAGTGCTGGCAGTAGCACCTTTCGCAGTGCCTACAATTAATAATGGGAATGTTTTAACGTCCATTAATATTCGCCTTGCACAATTATTTTATTGTCAATATCGACAAAAACATCCGTTACAACGGCACCCTCACTATTAACTTCCACCTCTACGGGCAAATCGCCATGCGCCTGTATTATTTCACTTAGTTCCCGCATTAATTGCATCGCTGTCATTATCTCGCACCCTTTCAAGTTGATTATAAAATGCCAAGGCAAGCGCGTTATGAGTCGGGTTATCCGATTGTTCCGCTATTCTCGCGAGATTGGTACAAATAGAAAGTAATTTTCTAAGCTCGCAATACTTGCCTTCGCGCCGGTAATCTTTAATGATTTCGCTCATCGCGGATATTCCCGATATTTATTTAGCGCCATTTGCGCTTGAGCATGGTCGCCGCTATCGATGGCTAATATATAGTATCCCCATATAAGACCACGCCCCATATTATACGTTCCAGGGTATTTTTCGGGTTCGTCTAGCCATTCTTTTACATACGTTTCGAAATATTTATTAAAGGTCATCATAGCTCATACCCCGCTAATTTAACCAAACCTAAAAGTATTTCGATTGCTATGGTTGAAATAATAATTGCTTCGCTCATTGTTCGCTCCCGTTTTTTAAATGACGCCCTTAGTATGCACTAAGGGCGTTCTGGCAATTGTGATCTATGTCACATTTTAGAAGGTTACTTCCTCATCCTCGCGGGGCCGTGCTTCGAACTGGTAAAGGGCATATGGCTTGCCGGTATCGGCCTTATTTACCTTGCCATCATCGGTGCCGCTGTGAATAAGCTTAGTAAGCTTTTCCATGCTTTCAGTGCCGTCATTGCGGGTAACTGGGACTTCTTTCCCTACGAACGTGGGCGCATGGGGGCCGACTACCCGGATAAGATAACCGCCCTTTTTCTTATCGCGGGCATAGGCGGCTTTATGTTGGCGCGATTTTTGCTTGTCAGTCATTTCTAAAATACTCCTATCGAAAATAGATTGATAATAGCCTTGTGCTTTATTGCACATTTAAATTGTCCTCTTTACTGTACGCGGTGTCAATACAATTCCACGTTTTAATGAAAATGTCGGCGCAATTGGCTCATATTTAATTGGCACGCCTTTTGCTACTTTATAAATTTCTTCGTGAGTTAATTTAACGCCTTTGGAACGCGATTTCCATTTGCCATCTTTTCCTTTGAAAGCATAAAGTTTTTTCCCGGCAATGGCCCCCTCGCTAAATTCGCCCTCCGATTCCCAGTCCCCTAACTTATCGCCAATTGGCGGACCGGGTTTAATTGCGGCTATAGAATCGGTATCGCAATATAAAGGTGTATCGCTAGATTTAATTGCATTAAATAAATATGCTCTTACAAATCCGGTAATACTCGCAGCCGTGGCGACATTATAAAAACGTTTCTGCGCGTCATCTTGCTTAATACCTATAAATGCCTTATTTCCCAATATACCCGCTAATCTCCCGCCATCATTTATTGCCGCCTGGATAAATTTACTATTGGTTATATAAAAGTCCTCATATTCGTCAGGATTAGCGCCGAATTTCCCGTATAGCGAATTCATTAGCAATTTACAAAATAAATCTGTCTTTTTATCGCCACGCCGTTTAGCCTCCGCCCTCTCATTAAAGAATCTTTCTATATATTCTTTAAACGTTATAGTTTCTGGAAATGTAATTACCTCTTTTATTTCTTCTCTTTGCAAACAGCCATTTTCAATAGCCGCAATGTACTCCCATCCCGTAATTTTAAATTCCCTTGTTTCACCGTCATTGGGGAAGTAGAGTGAATTATCTGAATCACGGTATGGGAACGCACCCAACGAAGCGGCACTAAGATTAATAAATGATCTTTCGAGATAGGCAATGGTATTGGGTAATTCGTCACTGACATAATATTTACTCCCGTATGGATGATAATGTAGCATTGCAAAAGGATAAGCCGATTTAATATCGACTACTTTAAAATCCCTTTCAATAATCCCATTATAAAAACACTCTACGCGCCCGCCATAATAATATGGTTTTAAATTATAATAGAATAATCTATTAGTTTTGGGCGGGTCTATTTCCATCATTTTAGCCCATGTTTTCATAGACGTCCCGGCAATCGTCAAATTAACCCCAAAACGCTCTACAAATGCGGATACTAAATCGAATAAATAAATACAATCATCGCGTAAATATGCCCGTATTTCCCGCCAATTTTCCGGTTTATATCTTACTTCGCGCTCCATAATATCGTAATCAATTTTTGTTTTCTGGTATTGCGCTAATGGAAATGGTAGAATATTCCAGCTATCGCGAAATTCGCAATTGCCTATTTTAAACTTAGCTAATCTTCCATTGATTAGAGTTACGCTAGAAAAATCTTCGATATAGTCTAGTATAAAAAACCAGTCAAATTTACCGCCATTATGAGCGTATAAAATAATATTTAATTGTGAAACATAATTAATAAATTCTTCTACTGTTTTAAATTCTAAATATACTTCACCATCATAAAACCCCCAAAGGAACGGCTTAATATCTGTGCGCCCCTTTCTAAATGGATCAGTCTCGCAATCCGCTACCGCGATTTTTCGCCGTTTTCTAGCCATGATTATTTTCTAATTAATTTTGAATGATGCCATTTTTTCTTTTTAGCTTTTTTCTTTGCGCGTTTGAATGATTGCGCATCTGCTTGTTCTGTGAATTCCATAGCCTGTAATCCATGCAACCAATTACCCATAAAATTATTCATATCTTGATCGCCATATTTAGCGGCAAGTCTTTTAATTTGCCTTAATATAAATTTCTTATGAGACACCTCGCCTAATGTATCTATTGATCCATCGCCGCGTTCTGTGACTATTCCCCAATATTCTACATCGGGACGTTTTTCCAATATTCTATTTATAGCCTTATCCGGGTCTTTAATTAATTGTAAAGGGTCTAGCGGATAAAAATCTGAATGGACATAAGTGGAATATGTTTGCAATCTACCATTTTTAACCTTAATCCTAATATGCCCCTTACCAGGAATAAATACGGCTTTTAAATTGCGGTCCTTTTTCTGCCCGGCGTATTTTAGAGCGATATCTTTATTCTTGATATTTCTAGGATAATAGACATGGTGCGAATTTTGCTTGTATTTCTTGACTAAGTTAAAATATTTGGTAATTTTAGCCTTATCGGATTTAGTTAATTGTTTCCGTAAATCGTAATTGAAATTTATAAATGGGCGAATCGCCTTTAATTTTTTTGAATAATCGGAGTTTGCCACAATGGACCCTCAAAATACTGAAACGAAATCCGCGTCGGATTCTGACGCGACTATTTCTAATATTGGGGCGGATTTATATGACGAAAACCGCCCTACGCCCTCGCAACACGCTATTGAAGCGGAAAGGGCCGAAAACGAAAGCGCGACTATAACCGATAAATCGGGCGCTTCGTTTGATCCATCGCAACATGCCTCGGATAGCGATGGGAAACCGCTTTACACCGTTACCGGCAATTTTCAAAAGAAGCGTGGCCGCAAAGCTGGCAACACGCCGACCAAACACGTTAGCAGAGTAGGCGCGCCGACGCAAGACAAACAGGACGTGGCAAAGGTAAGCAATTATCGTGCCATAGGGCAGGCCACGGCAGAAAGTATTTTTATGATCGGGCGCGTTATCGGTGGCGATGACTGGACGCCCATAAAAGACGAAGCGACCGGAACCGACGAACGCGCACAAATGTCTGACGCTTGGACGCAATATGCCGAAGCGAAACAATGGAAAGATATACCGCCCGGCGTACTGGTTTCTATTGTGATGTGCGGTTATATCGGCCCGCGCCTTGCCACGCCGAAAACTAAAACGCGCGTCAAAGTCGCTTGGCTTTGGTTGAAAGATAAATTCGCGAGAAAGAAACCGCCCAAAGAACCAGTTATCGAGGATTAGAATGTATGGCCCATGTTTTAATCCTCGGAATGACAGAAAGCGGAAAAAGTACGCTCGCTAAAAGTTTATGCGCCGAAGCTAAAAAGCGCGAACTCGGAACATTAGTACTTGACCCGTTAGCTGATCCTGATTGGTGCGCCGATTATCAAACGCGCAATGCTTCGGAATTTTTGCAGGTCGTTAAAAATTCTGAATCGTGTGCCGTATTCATCGACGAAAGTGGTGAAAGTGTCGGACGCTATAACGACGAAATGTTTTGGCTGGCTACTCGCGGCAGGCATTATGGGCATATTTGTCATTTTATCTCTCAACGCGGGCAGCAAATATCAAAAACAGTCCGCGACCAATGCGGGCGGCTTTATCTTTTTAATTGTTCTTTATCAGACGCAAAATTGTTAGCCGATGAATGGAATAAAGAGGAACTTAGAAAAGCTCATACGCTAGCGAAAGGCGAATTTTTTATTGTGCAACGCTTCGGCGAAGTAAAACGCGCCAAGCTCTTTTAACGAGGTGATGAAATGAATCCATTTATAATCGGTGCCGCCGCTGTCTTAGCATTAATAGGTTTTATGGGCGATGGTGAAAAAGTGGGCGAAAAGGAAATTGCGCCTAAGGATAAAAAGGAAAATACGTCAAAATCCGTAAACGAAAAGGAAAAAGATAAAGATGAAAAGCCGCCTAAGAGCGAGAAAGCCAAAAGTACCGTTAGTAAAGCCGTTGAAAAAACGGATAATTCCGATAATAAGGGGGATTCTGGCACGATTCTTGACGAAAGCAAAAATAATGCCAAAATAGACGGCGAGACTACCAATACGGTAGATTAAAAATTTATCGACCATATATGAGGATTTAAAAATGTCATTTAAAAGCATTGCAACCACCGCTGCGGTAGTCATGGCCGTTATGGCAATCGTCAACCGCGTTCCCGCCCTCAAGTCCATTACGGGCTAAACCGCGCTTATAACAGGAGGTTAAGCCAATGGCCCAACAAGTACGATTCCGCAAGCAAAATGTTGTTACCTTCGCGGCTAACAACAAGATTCAGAAAACGCTTGCCCGTGGTATGGTGTACCGCGAGCTTATGCTTGAGCTTGCCTGTACTCCGACACTCGCGGCAACCAAAAATACCGCCGCCCTTACCGAAGCGGGCGATGAATGGAACGTCATTCAAAAGCTCGAAATCATCGCTAACGGCACCGACGTTATCAAATCCATTTCGGGCCGCGCTTTGCGCTGGCTTAATGTGATTTGGCAGCACTGTATGCCAAGCCTTTCGGCCACGCTCGGCGCGGCTGGCGCTAATCCGATTTGCAAATCAACTCTGATTTTGCCCTTTTGGCAATCGGATACCATCAAACCCCTGGACACCGCATTAGATTCATCGGTGCTGTCTGACCTTCAAATCGCCGTAACTTGGGGCGATCATACCGACATTAACGCGAATGCAACGGCTTTCACCACTGATCCAACTCTGACGGTTTATAGTCAAGAGTGTTTTGGATTCGATCAGCCGCCCGTGTTTTCCAATTATCGGTTTTTCGAAATTAACCAAGCGTTCACCGCCGCCGATTCGGACAAGCAAATCCAATTGCCCGTCGGTCCGGTATATCGCGCTTTCACACTGATTACGGATGATGCCGGAACTGAAAAAGCGGGTATTCTCAACAATCTGAAGCTGTCATCGGGTACGACGATTTTTGCCGACGTTGACGCCAAGGTTGCAAATACGCAATGGACAGACCGCTTAGGCATTTCTCGCTGGAATAGCGGTGCCGAAGCGTTAGCGCCTATCAGTTCGCAATCGAGTATTCAAGGTGTTTACCATTTCGATCTTGTCCGCGACGGTTATTTAACTGAAGGTATTGACACGGTAGGATTTTCGGAATTCCTGTTACGCTTGGATTTGAGCGTAGTCGGAACGCCTAACGTTCTCATCATCCCACATCAAATTATCCCGGTACGCGGTTAAGTTTTTCGCCCGGTTTAGGAGGTGATCCAATGGCGACCGCGAGCAAAGGGGGAACTAATAACGGGTTTTTTAGTTCCTTCTCATCTACGCTAAATACTGTTGCGTCGAATTTAAGTAGTGCGGCGCAACAGATTTTGCCGGTATGGTCTAGCTTTACGCAAAAACAGCAAAGCAAGGATCAATTATCTCAACCCACCGTCAATCAATCGGCTTTGCCGAAGTCGCTAAATGATGTGGGGGGTTACATTCAAAGTAATCCCATTACATCATTGGCGATAGGCGCGGCGCTGGTTACTGGCCTTGTCGTTTTGGTTAAGGTGTTGCGATGATAGGCAAAGAAAAAGTCAAGCTTAAAACTGGTAAGGTTTCCGGTGTCGGTGGGCCGCAAGGCGTACCGGCAACCGGACCCTTAAATAGCGGCGCTATTTTGCTGAACGTGATAGGTCCACGCGTGAACGGCGGTAAAATCGCGAACATTCCCGCGCCGATGGGCACAAAGGTAAAAGGCAAAAAGGCTAACCATACACACCTTTCTAAAATAGGGAAATAGGCAATGGGATTTTTTTCAAGTCTATCTAAAGCCGTTTCCAATATCGGGAAAACTGTAACGCAAACAGTACAGGATATTCCCGGCAGCGTTAAGGGGTTTGTCAATAACCCGTTGCAGAGTGTTGAAAAAGGTTTAGGGCAAACCGTTAATGCCGCTAGCTTAGGGACTATCGGAAAGGCTGGCGGCGGTAAATTGGTCAAAGATGTAGGCGCGGGTGTACTTACCGCCGGGACTGGCGTATTAGCCTATAATGCCTTAACGCCTAAAACGCCAGCGACACCGACACCGACACCGACGCCGACGCCGACGCCAGCGCCGGTAACTACCGCGCCGGTAGCGCCTTCTGTTCCGATTCCAACGCCGCCAGTCGATGTAAGCAAGCAGGTTTTAAGTACACTAGGGCAGATAAAGGCTATATCTGGCGATAGTGGTTCTACAAAGCCGACACAAGTCCCCGTCCCTGTTTATAGCTTGGGCAATAGTAGCGGCCCTGTTGCGCAGCCTAAGAGCAATACCGGCCTTTATGTTGGCGGTGCGGCGGTAATAGTCGCCATATTATACGTTTTAATGAGGAAATAGAAAAAGCATGGATATTCTAGCCAAATCGTCTAACAAGGGGGCAGTTGTTCCGGTGGCTATCCCGGCAAATGCCGTGCCGGAATTCGGTTTAGACCCGAATGCGATACGGGTTATCACGATACCGCTCGATACCGCTCTAAATGATTATGAGGTGGACGTTACCGGCAGCGTATTATGGGCCGTAGATGCTACGAGTCTCAATGCGAGCATGAATGTAAAATTGCAAACACAGCGAAATGATAAAATTCCGGTTAGTAAAGGTTTCTTTTTACGCGGTGCGCGTTTTTCGCATTTATACATTACTGCGGCTGCGCAAGCTGGCGAATCCATCACTTTGTTAATGGCAAAAGAGACAAACGATAAACTAGAAATCATTAACCCATCTTCGGATTTTTCCAGCGTTAGCGTCGATAAAGGCACGACATATGGCAGCGTTGCCGATGTAACAGTGGTAAAGGGTGCCGCAGCCGCCGTCATACTCGCAGCCGATGCCACGCGGCGCGAAGCTCTTATTTACAATTCTGGCGCGGATGATATACGTATCGGCGATTCTAATATTGGCGCGGCGCGGGGCACTTGGTTACCCGCTGGTCAGGAAATGACATTAAGCGGTACTGGCGCAATTTACGGTTATTGTCCCGGTACAGCTTCGGCTAATGTTACTTTGGCTATCACCACAACAAACGATTAGGTAATAATTATGAAAAATATATTTTTCGCATTTTTACTTTTACCTGCCTTGGCTTTGGCTAGCGGTTTGGGCGGCGGTAGTTCCGCGTTACATGGCGTACCGAAAAATTTAAACGTAACCACGTTAACGGCAACAGGTAAAATAACTGGTTATCAGTTTTACCAATCGGCTGGCGGTGCCTCTAATAGTTTTACCGGCGCGATAAGTGTAGCTGGAACTGGTTCTACATTTCCTAACTTAACGTCGAGTGGATTAATTACAAGCGGCGGTCTTACCACAACGTCAAATGGTCACATAACATTAGGGCCGGATGCCGATTTTAAAGGACCTCTTAATAAGTATTTAAATGCGAATGCAAGTTATTTCCAAGCGACTAGCGGCCAAACATTTTTATCGACTATCCCATATGGTGCTACGACTACATCCGGTTTTTTCGCCGTCGATAGGAGCGACTATAGCAATAATTCGAATGTAACGCTCGGCATTGATTCGTCTACGGGGTACGCCTTTATTAATGACGGCAATGCTGGCGGATCGCACGGCACACTACCGTTCGCTATTCAAATGGATGGTTCTAATAAAATCGTAATTGCTACCGATGGCAGTATTTCGAGCAATAAAGCTTGTGCTAGCGGCTATACTAGGATTAGTCCTAATTATTGCCAATTGACCGGCACGGGCAGTGGCGCGGCATTAACGGCTAGTTCGTGCACTACAATAGCGGCACCCGCTAGCGACGCTAAAAGCGTAGATTATTTATTGCAATTAACTGCGGCGGCGGCTAACGTAGTCGGACAAGTACGTTATGCTCAAGTAGTTCCATATACAAGTAGTGGTTGCTCTACTACTGAAGGCGGCAATGCGCAAGTACAAGCATTAGAACAAGTTGCTTATCCTGCCTTGACAGTATTGGTTAAATCGCAGCAAACCATAAAGCTGAATGTTCACAGTGGAAATAGCTACGTGCTATTTACTCGCGATACCGGCGGAAATAGTGGCGCATATGGCGTTATAGTGGGATATACAGATTAATGAAAACTGCTATCATTACATTAATTATCGCTGCCCTTTTGGGTTTATCCACGCTCGCCTTGGCGCACGGCGTACGAAATAATAATCCCGGTAATATAAGGGCCGGAATCGATGTATGGAAGGGGCAGGTGGGAGTTGATTCGGATGGTTTCGTTATTTTCGACACTATCATTAATGGCTTCCGCGCGATGTATAAAACCCTTCTAACTTATCGCCGTAAATATGACTTAAACACTATAGCGGGCATTATCACGCGATGGGCACCGCCAGAATCGAATAATACATCGGCATACATTGCAAAAGTGTCGCAACGTTTAGGTATTAAACCGGATGCGCCGTTAAACCTTAGCGATTATCCAACGCTTATGTTGGCGATAGCTAAACAAGAAACGGGGCGTACATATAATTTAACCGATGCAAAAACGGGAGTAAGTTTGTCGTGAGTATGACCGGAATAGGCGAAGTCGCGGATTTGGCTAAAACTGTTGTCGGTAAAATTTGGCCGGATCATAGTGCGGAGGATCAAGCGAAAATTCAAGGCGCAATCGAATTAGCTTTGGGTCAAATTAAAGTTAATCAAACTGCGGCTGGTTCTAAATTTTGGTTTGTCGCAGCCGCGCGACCCGCGCTGTTGTGGGCCGGTGTGCTGGCCTTTCTTTTTCAATATGTAATCGTACCAATAGGCGCAATGACAGGTCATCAAGCGCCAGCTTTTGACGCCACGCCGTTAGTGACTATTCTTATGACTTTGATCGGCGCGCGGTCATACGAAAAGAAGAATGGGGTAGCAGGTGACCACTAAGCAAATTTTTATTATTGTCGCTTTGGGAATTTTGGGTAATCTATTTACCGATGTTGTTAAAAATGCGGTGGGCTGGAATGATAACGCTAAACCCTAAAAGCACGTTGATTATAGTCGGTGGCGCGCTAGCTGTTTTTCTGATTTTGCGTAGCGACGTTAAGCAAACAGTTAAAACAGTCGGCAACGCGGTAAATCCGTTGAATCAAAATAATATAATCTATACCGGCGTTAGTTCGCTAACCCCGCAAAGCTCGCTCGGCTCTTGGCTGTACGATTGGTCACACCCAACGAAGTAAAGGCAATTTATGGACCCTTGGAATTTTTTAGAAACGTTATTGCAGAGTGCGGCCACGTGTGCGG
>Ga0209919_1001610_pt1 | contig 10826 bp, 8 predicted proteins | sample SalPon2A_C_D2_MG_FD_185721 | JGI IMG/M metagenome (GOLD analysis project Ga0209919, IMG submission 185721) | Soil microbial communities from South San Francisco under conditions of wetland restoration - Salt Pond MetaG R2A_C_D2_MG (SPAdes)... | ecosystem: Environmental > Terrestrial > Soil >... | reverse complement strand
TCTCCAGCGCCACCGCATCGGCCCGGCGGGGCCGCCGACGGCGGTGTTCCACACCGACCCCCACGTCGTTCCGGAGGCGGAGGCGCTGTGGGAGGTGCGCATGCCGGTCTCCGACCCCGTGTCCGAAGCCGAGCCGGGGGACGACGGCGTCGGGCTGCGGCGTGTGCCCGCACGGACCCTGGCCGTCATGGTCCACATCGGGCCGTACGCGTCGGTCGCGCCGAGCTACGCCAACACCCAGCACTGGATCGACGAACACGGCTACACCGTCGTGGGCCCGCCGGAGGAGGCGTACCTGAGCCCGCCCGACACGCCGGAGGCCGCCATCCGCACCGAGATCCGCTTCCCCGTGGAGATGGAGCCGGTGGCGCTGGGCGGCTGAGGCTCGCAGCCACAGCGCCCTGCCGCTCCCCCGCGCCCTGCGCTACAACTCGACCTGGATGCCCAGCTCCACGACCCGGTCCGGCGGGATGTGGAAGAACGCCGTGGCGCTGCGGGAGTTGCGGGACATCAGCGCGAAGAGGCGCTCGCGCCACAGCGCCATGCCGGGGATCTTCGTCGGGATCAGCGTCTCGCGGCCGAGGAAGTAGCTGGTGTCGTCGGCCTCGATGGGACGGCCGCCCACCTCCAGCACGGCCAGGTCGCGCGGCACGCGGGCGGTCTGCATGTAGCCGTAGCTGAGCACGATCTGGTAGAAGCCGCGGCCGAGGTCGGTGATGGCCGGGCGCTCGTCCGAGGAGATGCGCGGCACGTCCTGCGTGCGCACCGACAGGAAGACCACCCGGTCGTGCAGCACGCGGTTGTGCCTCAGGTTGTGGGAGAACGCCGGCGGCGTGGTGCTGGGCTCGCCGGTCATGTACACCGCCGTGCCGGCCACGCGCGCGTAGTTGCTGGCGTCGAGCTCGGCGAGCAACCGCTCCAGCGGCTGCGCCGCGTTCCGGAGCCTCTCCCCGACGATCTGCCGGCCGCGTCGCCAGGTGGTCATCAGGGTGAACACGCCCAGCGCGACCACCAGCGGGAACCAGCCTCCGTCGGGCACCTTGAAGAGGTTGGCGCCGAAGAACGACAGGTCGACGAGCAGCAGCGGGCCGGCCAGCAGCGTCGCCCGCCACAGCGCCCAGCCCCACTGTTGGGTGGCGAGCACGTAGAGCAGGATGGTGGTGATGACCATGGTCATGGTGACCGCCACCCCGTAGGCGGCCGCCAGGTTGCTCGAGGTGCGGAAGCCGAGCACCAGCCCCACGCAGGCGACCATCAGCAGCCAGTTGATGCTGCCGACGTAGACCTGGCCGATCTGCGTGGTCGAGGTGTGACGGATGTTGAGGCGCGGGAGGTACCCCAGCTGGACGCTCTGCATCGCCAGCGAGAAGGCGCCCGAGATCAGCGCCTGCGAGGCGATCACGGTGGCGACCGTGGCGATGAAGACGACCGGGTACAGCGCCCAGGCGGGCGCCATCTGGTAGAAGGGGTTGTGGACCGCCTGCGGGTGGCGCAGCACCAGCGCGCCCTGCCCGAAGTAGTTGAGCAGCAGCCCGGGCAGCACCACGGTGAACCACGCCAGGCGGATGGGACGGCGGCCGAAGTGCCCCATGTCGGCGTAGAGGGCCTCCCCGCCCGTCACCACGAGGAACACCGAGCCGAGGACCAGGAACCCCTGACCGCCGTTGCGCAGGAAGAACCGGACCGCCTGCAGCGGATCGAGCGCCACCACCACCCCGGGATGGTGGGCGATCTGGTAGACGCCCAGCACCGCCAGGGTGCCGAACCACAGCAGCGTCATGGGCCCGAAGACGCGTCCCACCCCGCCGGTGCCGCGGCGCTGGAACAGGAACAGCCCCACCAGGATGGCGATGGTGATGGGGATGACGTACGGCGTCAGGGACGGCGTCGCCACCTCCAGGCCCTGGACCGCGCTGAGCACGCTGATGGCCGGCGTGATCATGCCGTCGCCGTAGAGCAGCGCCGTGCCGAAGAGGCCGAGGAGCAGCAGCAACCACACGCGCGTGTGCCGCTTGCCGTGGCTCGGCGCCACCAGCGAGGTGAGCGCCAGGATGCCGCCCTCGCCGTTGTTGTCGGCGCGCATCACGAAGATCAGGTACTTGACGCTGATGACGATGACGAGGGACCAGAAGATGAGCGATAGCACGCCCAGCACGTTGTCGGGCGTATACGGCACACGGTGCCGGAAGGACTCGCGCAGCGCGTAGAGCGGGCTGGTGCCGATGTCGCCGTAGACCACGCCCAGCGCCGCCAGCGACAGGCCGGCCAGCCGCCGGCCCTGCGGCGGGCCCTTGCGGCCCTCGCCGGGGCCGGCCGCCGCGCGCTCCGGCCGGCGCGCGTCCCGCCGGGAGGGCTCGTCCTCGTGTTCGTCGCTCTTCGGCACCCGGCGATTATAGGTGCGCGCCCTGCCCGCAGGTGTGCGCCTGCGTGCCGCGCCGGCGTGCCGCGCCGGCGCCCTCGCGGACCCGCGGGATAAGCCATGAGGCTCGCAAGTCCCGGCCCCCCGGTGGTAGAATCCGGGCCGCTCGGTGCGCGGCCGTCGGCCGCGCCGCTGGAGGTTGCCATGCGTGGTCGTGTGTTGCGTATCGGTGGCGTGTGGGACGCGGACCGGGTGCAGGCCGGGCTGAACGTGCTCGGCGGCCTGGCGTTCGCGGCCGGTAGCCTCCTGTTCCTCGACAGCTCCCTGATGCGTTTCGGCGTCGTCCTGTTCGTGATGGGCAGCTTCGCCATGGCGTTCGGGGCGCTGGCGGTGTGGCGGCAGCGGTACGCGCGCGGCCCTCGCGCCGGCGCCGGGCCCGCCGTCGACCTCCCTCTGTCACAGGCCGTCGAGCCCGCAGCGCAGGCCGAAGGGACGCCGGCGAACGGCGTGGCCGAGCCCAGCCCGGAGCAGACCTACCTCAGGGCGTCGTGAGCGGCTGCGCCGGCGTGACGCCGCGGCCGGCGCCGGGCGGCGGACGCTACGCGGGCCGGTGCCGCTCCTCCACCAGCTCCAGGAAGACGGCCGCCAGCTCGGGATCGAACTGCTCGCCGGACTTGCCGCGGATCTCCGCGACGGCGTCGCCGTGCGTCCAGGCGCGCTTGTAGGGGCGGTCGCTCAGGAGCGCGTCGTAGACGTCGACCAGCGAGAACATGCGCGCCATCAGGGGGATGGCGTCGCCGGCCAGGCCGTCGGGGTAGCCCCGGCCGTTCCAGGCCTCGTGGTGGCTGCGGACCAGCGCGCGCGTGCTGTCGGGCAGGAAGGGGATGCCGCGGGTCATCTCGTAGCCGTAGACGGTGTGCCGCTTGATGACCTCGAACTCCTCCACGGTGAGCTTGCCGGGCTTGAGCAGGATGTCGTCGGGGATGGCGATCTTGCCCAGGTCGTGGAGGTAGGCGCCCCACTGCAGCGCCTGCAGCTCGCCGTCGGACATGCCCACGGCGCGGCCGAACCCGACCGCCTGCGCCACCACCCGGTCGGTGTGGCCCTTGGTCTCGTAGTCGCGGTACTCCAGCGCCACCCCCAGCGCGCGGAAGGTCTGCTCGCGGGTGGTGGTGAGCTCGAGGATGTAGTCGACGCGCTCGAGCGCGTTCTCCAGCCGCCGCACGAAGCCGCGCGCCACGGTGTGGCTCTCGTCGTCGATGTCCACGATGCGCTCGAAGGAGACCAGGTTGATCACGCCGATGCTGCGGCCGCCGCGCTTGACGGGGATGGTCAGGCGCGTGCGCACGCCCAGCGCGACGTACTCCGGCAGGGCGCCCGGCCACCGCGCGTAGTCCTCCACCAGCTGCGCCTCGCCGCTCGCCGCGACCGTGCCCACCAGCCCCAGGCCCACCGGGATGGGCGTCTCGAACAGCCGCGCCAGCTCGGCCGGCACCTGGCCCCAGGTGCGGGCGACGTGGCAGGCGCCGTCCCGGATCACGAAGAACTCGCCCAGGTCGAGCCCGAGCTGCCGCACCAGGTCCTCCAGGCCGGCGTCGATGAGGGCGTCGATGTCGTGGATCTGCTCGATGCGCGCGCCGAAGTTGGCCAGGTCGCGGTAGGCGGCGGCGTTCGCCTGCAGCTCGGCGTTGAGGGCGCGGACGCGGTCCATGGCGCGGTGGCGCTCGGTGACGTCGGCGAGGGTGGCGACGCTCCCCACCACCCGGCCGTGGGCGTCGCGCGAGGGCGCGGCGGTCACGCGTACCCAGCGGCGCTCCCCGCTCTTGTCCACGATCTCGGTCTCGTACTCCTCGGACAGGCCGCGGGCGCGGTTCCGGGTGCGCTCCTTCTGCACCTCCCACTGCTCGCGGGGCATCAGCGTCCGGTGGGACACCGCGCCCAGCAGCTCCCCGGCCTGGCGCCCGGTCAGGGCCGCGAGGCGCGGGTTGACGTAGAGGATGACGTCGTCCAGGTCGGTGATGACCAGCCCCTCGCCCATGCTCTCGACGACGCTGTCGAAGCGCAGCTCGGAGGCGCGCAGGCTGCGGCGCATGCGCGCCTCGGCCACCTCGCGCTGCACCGCCGGCGCCAGCCGCGCCCACCGCCCCTTGACGAGGAAGTCCCGGGCGCCGGCGCGCATCGCCTCCACGGCGACCTCCTCGCCGACCGCCCCGGACACCACGATGCAGGGCGTGTCGGGCGCCAGCTCGCGCAGCACCGCGATGCTCTCCAGGGCGCCCAGCCCGGGCACCTGGAAGTCGGCGAAGACCACGTCCCACTCCGGCCCGGTCAGCGCCTGGCGCAGCGCCGGCTCGCTGTCCACGCGCTCCCCCTCGACGCGGTAGCCCTCGCGCTCGAGCCGCAACGTGAGCAGCTCCGCGTCGTCCGGGTTGTCCTCGACGAACAGGGCCCGGAGCCGTGCCGCCTCGTTACCGGCCGTCGGCATCCCCGTCCGCTAGCGTCCGCCCGGGGCGACGTTCAGCACCAGCCAGTAGAGGCCGAGCTGGTTGGTCGCCTCGGTGAACTCGTGGAAGTCGACCGGCTTGCGCACGTAGCTGTTGGCGCCCAGGCGGTAGCTCTCGACCACGTCGCGCTCCTCCTGCGAGGAGGTGAGCACCACCACGGGCAGCCCGCGGGTGCGCTCGTCGCCGCGCAGCTGCCTGAGCACCTCCAGCCCGTCCACCTTGGGCAGCTTCAGGTCCAGCAGCACCAGGTGCGGATCGCTGTCCGGGTCGCGTCCCTGGTGAGGTCCGCGCGCGAACAGGTAGTCGAGCGCCTCCTCGCCGTCGCGCGCCACCCGCACGTCGTTGGCGAGGTTCGCCTTGTGGAAGGCGCGCAGCGTCAGCTCGACGTCGTCCGGGTTGTCCTCGACCAGCAGGATGACCTTGCTGCCGTCCCCACGGCTCATACGATCCCCTCTCCCAGCGTGAAGTGGAAGGCGGCGCCCTCGCCGACCTCGCCTTCCGCCCACACGCGGCCGCCGTGGCGCTGCACGATGCGCTGCACGTTGGCCAGGCCGACGCCCGTGCCGGGGTACTCGTCGGCGCCGTGAAGCCTCTGGAACGGCCGGAAGAGCTTCCCCACGTAGCGCATGTCGAAGCCGGCGCCGTTGTCCAGCACAGTGTATGTCATATCGCCGGCCGCCTCGTCCCCGCGGACCTCGATGCGGGCGCCGGCGGTCTTCGAGGTGAACTTCCAGGCGTTGCCGATCAGGTTCTGGAGCACCAGCCGGAGCAGGGTGGGGTCGCCGCGGCCCGCCAGGCCGTGCTGGATCTCGACCTCCACCTCGCGCCCGGGTTCGGTCTCCCGTAGCTGGCCGACGACCTCCCGGGCGAGCGCGCTCAGGTCGACGTCGCGGGGTTGCAGGGCGTGCCGGCCCACGCGCGACAGCGCCAGCATGTCGTCGATGAGCGCGCCCATCTGCTGCGCCGCGCCGCGCACGCGGGTCAGGTAGTGCCTGCCGCGGTCGTCGAGGCGGTCGGGGTAGTCCTCGAGCAGCGCCGAGCCGAAGCCGTCGATGGCGCGCAGCGGCGTCCGCAGGTCGTGCGAGACGCTGTAGGTGAAGCCCTCCAGCTCGCGGTTCACGGCGCGCAGCTCGGCGGTGCGCGCCTCCACGCGGCGCTCGAGCTCGCGCGCCTGGTCGCGCACCTGCGTGAGCAGGCCCATGTTCTCGATGGCGACGCTGGCAACCTGGGCCAGCTGCACCAGCATGGCCTCGTCGTCGGCGCTGAAGTCGCCCTCCTCGCGGTCGGAGACCTGCACCGCCCCCAGGACCTCGCCGCTCGTCCCCAGCAGCGGCGCCGCCAGCCAGCCCCGCAGCGGCGGGTGCGAGCCCGCGTCGGCGCCGAAGCCGCGGTAGGCGGGGTGGGCCGCCACCTCCGCCTGCGTCATGCGCATGGGACGGCCCCGCTCGGCGACCAGCCGGTAGATGCCGGTGCCGTCCGGGCGCGAGTCGTAATCGCGGTAGGCGGCGTAGCGCTCGGAGAGCGAGACGCGGTAGCGGGTGTGGACGCCGGTAGCGCTGTCGGACAGGCTGGCGATGGCCTGGTGCGCGCCGATCACCTCGCGGGCGGCGTCGGTGACGCGCTGCAGTACCTCGTCGAGCTCCCCGGCGGCATGGATGGCCAGCGAGGCGCCGGCGAGGGCCGCCAGCTGCGCGCTGCGCCGCTCGCGGTCGCGCTCCAGCCGCCGGCGCGCGCCCACGTCCCGCGCCACCAGCAGGCGGGCGGGCCGCCCGTCGAAGGTGGTGGCGTGGGAGTCGATCTCCATCTCCATCACCGCGCCGTCGGCGCGCACGTGGCGCCACACGCCGGCGTGCTGGAGGGCGGGCCGCTCGCGCCTGACCAGCCCGAGGAGCGCCTCGCGGTCGTCGGCGGGCCGGATGTCGAGGATGGTCTTCCGGAGGAAGACGTCGCGCGGGTAGCCGTACTGCGCCACCGCGGCCCCGTTGACCTCCAGGATGGCGAGCGTCTCGGTGTCGTAGACCCACATCGGCAAGGGGTTGTCGGCGAACAGGCGCAGGAACCGGCGCCGGCTGTCCTCGAGCGCCTGGCGGTCGCGCACGTGCTCGTCGACGTCGCGCGAGGAGGCCACCAGCCGGGTCGCCTCGCCGGTGGACCGGTCGCGCACGGCGCGCGCGGCCGTCTCGAGCCACACGTAGCAGCCGTCCTTGCGCCGGTAACGGTAGCGCGGCAGGCGCCGGTCGTTGCCGGCCAGCAGCTCGCGGATGACGTCGAGCGCGCGGTCCCGGTCGTCGGGGTGCATGAGCTCGGCGGGCGTCCGGCCCAGCAGGTCCTCGGGACCGTAGCCCAGGATCTCCCGGCAGCTGCCGCTCACCCACAGATAGCGACCGTCCCGATCGTGCACGCTGACGATGTCGCGGGCGTTCCCGCTCACCAGCTCGAAGCGCTCGGTGGTCTCGTCGAGGTGCCGGTCCTGGATGCGGCGGTCGAGCAGCCACGCCACCTGGCTAGTGGCGGCCCTGGCCACACGGACGGCGTCTGCGTCGCGGTCCCTGCGTGCGCGGGAGAACAGGGCCAGTACGGCCAGCGTGCGGCCGCCCGCCACGACGGGCACCAGCGCGGCGCTCCGGAGGCCGTGCCGCTCGGCGGCGCGGTGGCGCAGGAAGTCCCGCTCGTCCAGCGCCGAGAGGTCCGCCAGCCAGGCCGGCTGCTGCGAGGCCCACACGCTCCGGACGATGCCGCGGTCCGGCTGGTAGCCGGCGACCGCGCCGTCGCTGACGAACGCGGCCAGGTCGGCGTCGCGTACCCAGCACGCCCCGGCCACGATGGTCTGGCCGTCGCTCTCCAGCACCCACGCCTCGGCCACGTCCCAGGCCTGCAGCCCGGCCAGCCCCTCGACGAGGGCGCTGAGGGCGGGCCCCAACTGCTGATGGTCCTCGACACGCTGCGCGATGTCGAGGAGGAAGCTCAGCGGGTCGCCGCCCGTTGGATGAGGAGTGCTCGTGTCGTCGCTCGCGCTCACGTCGCTGACGCCGGATGCCGCACAGGTTCCCCGACCGTCACCCCCGGCAGGAACGGTGGGAGGGCAGGGATAACCCTACGAGGCTGATTGCCTCTTGCCAGCCGCATTGTACGTCGGCCGGCTGACGGCGTCCTTACGCGGCCGGACGACCCGCGACGTCCCCGCCGCGGCGTGAACGCGCGGGCGCGGGGGCACCGGTGCGCGGCATCACGCGCGGCCGCGGGGGCACACCGGTGCGCGGCATCAGGCGCGGGCGGGCACGATGCCCGCCGCGGCGTGAACCCGCGCACGCCCGGCGGCGGGCGAGGCCGTATCATGACCGCGCGACGCGGCCGCCGCCTTCTCGACGCGCCATGCGGCACGGCCCGAGGCAAGTTGTTGCCATGCGCGCCGCGCCGGAGGGGAGGGGTAGCCATGCAGGATCCCAACGGGTTCGACCCGTGGCGTTGGTGGAGATCGCTCGAGCCCCAACAACGCCTGCTCGCCGGCGCCGTCCAGCTCGTCATCGGGCTGGCCATGACCTTCTTCGGCTTCCGCCTGTTCCGCGCCTTCCTGGCCATCAGCGGCTTCGCGCTGGGCGCCTCGCTGGGCCTGTCCATCGGCAGCACGATGATGCCCGCCACCGCCTGGGTGCTGGCGGTGGTGCTGGGCCTGGTGGGAGCGCTGGTGCTGTGGGCGCTCTTCCGCATCGGGGCGCTCCTGGCGGGCGCCGCGCTGGGGGCGGCCGTTGCCCAGGCGGCCGTGGTGTCCGTCCCGGGCGCGGCCAACAGCGAGTGGCAGTGGCTGTTCCTGCTGGCGGGGCTGGTCGTGGGCGCCATCCTGGGCTGGCGGCTGCAGCGCCCGCTGATCATCATCGCCACCGCGTTCTCGGGGGCCTGGGCCTCGATGGTCGGCCTGGCCATGCTGCTGGGACGGGCCACGCCCCAGCAGGCGGTGCCGGCGGCCCTCGGCCCGGCCCTGTTCACGCCCGGCCTGCCGCAGGCCTGGCAGAACGGCGGCGGCCTGTGGCTGGCAGGCGCGCTGGTGCTCGCCCTGCTCGGCATCGCCTACCAGTTGCGCGACACCGGACGGCTGCGCCGGCGGCGCTACTGAGCCTCCGCCGGACGCCGGCCGCCCACTGGCGGTGCCGGCGCTCGGGATCGGCGCTCCCGACCACCGCTCGTGCCAGATTTCACGTGTCAGACGCGGTTGCCCGAATCGTTAGAAACACCGTGTAGGACGTTTGTCCTAAGGACATTTGTTCCTTATTTCCCAAACTCGGACAGGGCAGACTGAGTTCCGTAAGGGGATGAGTTGATGACACACAAGACCTACTACCCGGAACCCAGGATCACCAAGCTCCTGTTCGCCTCTCGCTGGATGGCTCCGCTCTGGACGGTCGTACGGATCTACGTCGGTTACGAATGGTTCACCGCCGGCTGGGCCAAGGTCCATGAGAGCTCCTGGGTCGGCGCCGGCGCCGGCACGGCCATCAGCGGCTTCCTCAAGGGCGCGCTCGCCAAGACCGGCGGCGACCACCCGTCGGTCGCGGCCTGGTACGGCTGGCTGATCCAGCACGTCTTCCTGCCGCACGCGGGGCTGATGTCCTACATGGTCTCCTTCGGCGAGCTGCTCGTCGGCGTCGCCCTGATCCTGGGCCTGCTCACCGGCCTGTCCGCCTTCTTCGGCGGCTTCATGAACGCCAGCTACCTGCTGGCCGGCACCGTCTCCACCAACCCCATCCTGTTCATCCTCGCCACCTGGCTGGTGCTCGCCTGGCGCGTCGCCGGCTACTACGGCCTCGACTACTTCGTCCTGCCCATGATCGGCGCGCCCCGGGGCCCCGACTTCGACCCCGAACGCCGCGAACGCCAGCTCGAGCCAGCCCCCGCCCACACCCGCTGACCTCCCTCCGCCGACCCCCTCCCTCCGCGTTCGCGCCCACCCCGATCCGTCGGGGTGGGCGCACGTCCGTGGCGGCAAGGGCTGCCCGGGTGTCGGCAAGCGCCGGGCCACCGTCGCCAGGGGCCGGCCGCGTGTCGGCAGGCGCCGGGCCCGGGGCGGCAAGCGCCGGGCCACCGTCGGCAGGGGCCGGGCGCGTGTCGGCGAGCGCCGGCCGCGTGTCGGCAAGCGCCGGGCCCGGGGCGGCGCCGGCCCGATCCGCCCGGGCACGGGCCTTCTCCGCGCGGGCACACGCCCTTGCCGCGCCGGCAGTAGGCTTGAGCCGAGAGGGCGTGAGCGGGTGCTGCGACCGAGCGACCACCTGCACTACCTGACCCAGTTCCTGAGCCACAAGCGCTGGGTGTGGGTCGAGGGCCGCGCCCTGGGCGTTCCCGTCTGGCACCTGGCCGCGCACGACATGACCAGGCTCTTCCCCGACGAGTGGCTGGCATCGGTGCGCCACGCCTACGGCCGCACCGAGCTCTCCCCCGCCGGGATGGCGGCCTCGCGCCGGGCGCTGGAGCGCCACCAGCGCCGCAACCGGCACCACCCGCAGGCCTGGGTGAGGCGCGGCGAGGCGCGGGCCATGCCCGATCGTTACCGCCGCGAGATGCTCGCCGACTGGCACGCCGCAGGGCACCGCCACGAGGCGATGTCGAGCCGCGCCTGGTACCTCGCCAACCGCCACCGGCTGCCGCTGCACCCGGAGACCCGCGCCTGGGTGGAGCACGAGCTGGGCGTCGCGGAAGAGGAGGGCGAGGCCGCGCCTACGGCATGAGCCTCGGCGCTTGCGGGCGGCGGGCGCGGCGGGGACGGCGGGCGCGGCGGCGCGTCACCCCGCGCGACGCCTTCATGCGAGGCTGCGGTCCGCATCCGTCACGGGCCGGACGCCCATCCGGTTGTAGATGTTGAGACGAGGTGGGGACGGCGGGACGACGCCGTTCCCGGCCGCGGGCGCCACCGCCGGCGGCCGACCGGGGCCCTCACGGCACGGCCCGCGCGCCCGGCGTCCCGGTTCCTCACC
>Ga0209919_1001608_pt1 | contig 10834 bp, 10 predicted proteins | sample SalPon2A_C_D2_MG_FD_185721 | JGI IMG/M metagenome (GOLD analysis project Ga0209919, IMG submission 185721) | Soil microbial communities from South San Francisco under conditions of wetland restoration - Salt Pond MetaG R2A_C_D2_MG (SPAdes)... | ecosystem: Environmental > Terrestrial > Soil >... | reverse complement strand
GGCGGGCGGTGGCGGCGCTTCCAGCGGCGGCGCGTATTCGACCGCCCCGGCTTCGGTTGCCGGCGCCGCTTCGCTCGCTTCCGGCTCGGGTTCTGGCTGTGGCTCCGGTTCCGGCTTCGGTTCGGGCTTTGGTTCGACCGGCGGCGGGGCGGTTTCGTACCGCGGGCCCGACGATTCCAGCTCGTCGATCGCGCGGCGCGAGATCCGCTCGACCTTCGGTTCGGCGCTGTGCCTTCCCTGGACGTCGAACGGGACCGGGGCGACCCCGGTCGCCACGCAGGCGGCGCCGCCGACGGTGCCGGCGCAGACCGCGAGCAGCTTGGCGAGCGCCGCCATGCCGGCGCCGCGCGAGCCGCCGGCGGCGGCGACCTGAGTGACGCCGGAGGCGTCACCGCCGCCTCCCGGCAGGCGCGAGTGCAGCCCGACGAGCAGCTCCTGCGTCCGCTCGAGCAGCGAGCGCGAGGCCGGCAGCGCGGGCGCCAGCGCCGCGACCGCGGCCGGCGTCGTGCGGTAGGAGCGCATCGTCACCCGGCAGGCAGCGCAGGCGCGCAGGTGCTCGCGCACCGCCGCTTCGGTCGCGGCGCTCGCCTCGCCGTCGCAGAAGGCGGAGAGCAGCGGCAGCAGGTCCTCACAGCGCTCGCCGCTCTCGCTGCTGCCGAGCAGGCGCCGGAAGCGCTCGCGGCCCTCGGCCAGCGAGCGGTTCACCTTGGTCCGGCTGTAGCCGGTCATCTCGCCGATCTCGGCGTAGGAGTAGCCGGCGGCGAGCAGGGTCAGCGAGCGCAACTCGGCCGGCTTCAGCGCCCGCAGCGCCTCGCGGGTGCGGGCGTTGCTCTCGCGCTGCTCTGTGCGCTCGTCCGGTCCGGCGTTGTCGGAGGCGAGCCGCTCGACCGGGTCGCCGACCTCGTCGAAGCCCATGCCGAGCATCCGCTCGCGGTAGCGCCGCAGCGCCAGCGCCTCGTGCTTGACGACCGTCTTCGTCCAGCGCAGCAGGTCGAGCGGCCGTTCGCTCGGCGCTTTGACCAGGAGGATCTCCAGCGCCCGCTGGTAGGCGTCCTCGGCGTCGTCCTCGCAGAGCGAGAAGCGCCGCGCGGTGCGGCGCAGCTCGGCCTCCTCGCGGGCGACGAGCTCGATGGCGGCGCGCTTGCGCCCGGCTGTGACGGTCCCTCCCTGCACCGGTTCAGCTCCGTGGTCCGAACATGCCACGTAGAGCCTGGGACGGCGCCGGGTTCTCCCCCCTCCTGGACGCTTGATCGGCACGGAACCCCGCTATTTGCGAACTCCGGCGTTTATTCGGCGCCACCTGTAGCATCCCGGCGACGATGAGCACCTGCGTGATCACCGGCGGCGCCGGCTTCCTCGGCTCGCACCTCTGCGAGCACCTGCTCGGCAAGGGCCACCGGGTGATCTGCGTCGACAACCTCGAGACCGGCTCGCTGCAGAACATCGAGCACATCCGCGACGACGCCTTCGAGTTCCGCAACATCGACATCACCGAGCGGGTCGACATACCCGAGGCGGTCGACTTCGTCTACCACCTCGCCTCGCCGGCCAGTCCGATCGACTACCTGCGACTGCCGCTGCACACGCTCAAGGTCGGCTCGCACGGCACCCACCACATGCTCGGCCTGGCGAAGTGGAAGCGCGCCCGCTTCCTGATCGCCTCGACCAGCGAGGTCTACGGCGACCCCCAGGTCCACCCGCAGACGGAGGACTACTGGGGCCATGTCAACCCGATCGGCCCGCGCGGCGTCTACGACGAGGCGAAGCGCTACGCCGAGGCGCTGACGATGGCCTACCACCGCCAGCAGGGCGTCGACACGTCGATCGTGCGGATCTTCAACACCTACGGCCCGCGCATGCGCGCCCACGACGGGCGGGCGATCCCGACCTTCCTGCGCCAAGCGCTCAAGGACCAGGCGTTGACCGTGTTCGGCGACGGCAGCCAGACGCGCAGCTTCTGTTACGTCGACGACCTGATCCGCGGCATCGTCGCGCTCGCCGAGTCCGACGCGCACACGCCGGTCAACATCGGCAACCCGAACGAGTTCACGCTGCTGGAACTGGCCAAGGCGGTGGTCGAGGTGACCGAGTCGCGCTCGGAGATCGTCTACGAGCCGCTGCCGGTCGACGACCCGCAGCAGCGCCGGCCCGACATCGGCCGCGCCCGCGACCTGCTCGGCTGGGAGCCGCAGGTCGAGTTGCGTGAGGGGCTGCGGAAGACGATCGAGCGGTCGGGCATCGAGCGGCTCGCCGGCGCCACGGACTGATGGCCGAGCGGGCATCCGAGCGTCCGACGATCGCGCCGCTGGTCGGCCCCGACGACGAGCGCGTGCTCACCGATTCGGGGATCGAGATCGACCGCCTCTACAGCGAGGACGACGTCGCGCCGGGCCTCGAGGAGCGGCTCGGCACGCCGGGCGAGCCGCCGTTCACCCGCGGCATCCACGAGGGGATGTACCGCGACCGGCTGTGGACGATGCGCCAGTACGCCGGTTTCGCCACGCCGGAAGACACCAACGAGCGCTACCGCTACCTGATCGAGCACGGCTCGACCGGGCTCTCGATGGCCTTCGACCTGCCGACCCAGCTCGGCCGCGACTCCGACGACCCGCTCTGCCAGGGCGAGGTCGGCCGCACCGGGGTGCCGATCGACACGATCGAGGACATGCGGATCTGCTTCGACAAGATCCCGCTCGACCAGGTCTCGACCTCGATGACGATCAACGCGCCGGCGGCGATCCTGCTGCTGCTCTACGAGCTGGTCGGCGAGGAGCAGGGGGTGCCGAGCGAGAAGCTGCGCGGCACGGTCCAGAACGATGTGCTCAAGGAGTACATGGCGCGCGGCAACTACATCTACCCGCCCGAGCCGACGATGCGCCTGACCACCGACGTCTTCGAGTACTGCCGCGAGAACGTGCCGAAATGGAACACGATCTCGATCTCCGGCTACCACATCCGCGAGAAGGGCTGCTCGGCCGTGCAGGAGGTCGCGTTCACGCTCTCCAACGCGATCGCCTACGTCGAAGCGGCGCTCGAGCGGGGGCTGAAGATCGACGAGTTCGCGCCCCGCCTCGCCTTCTTCTTCAACGGCCACAACAACGTCTTCCAGGAGGTCGCCAAGTTCCGCGCCGTGCGGCGGATGTGGGCGAAGATCGTCAAGGAGCGCTTCGGGGCCGAGAACCCGAACTCGATGAAGATCCGCTTCCACACGCAGACCGGAGGCGTGACGTTGCAGGCGCAGCAGCCCGAGGTCAACATCATCCGCGTCGCCCTGCAGGGCTTTGCCGCCGTCGCCGGCGGCACCCAGTCGCTGCACACCAACGGCTTCGACGAGGCGCTGGCGCTGCCGACCGAGCGCTCGGCGCGGATCGCCCTGCGCACCCAGCAGGTACTGGCGCACGAGTCGGGCGTCGCCGACACGGTCGACCCCTTCGCCGGCTCCTACTTCGTCGAGTCGCTGACCGACGAGGTCGAGTCCCGGTCCTGGGAGCTGATGGACAAGGTCGAAGAGCTCGGCGGCTCGGTCGAGGCGCTGGAGTTCATGCAGCGTGAGATCGAGGAGTCGGCGCACTCCTACCACGAGCGCTACAAGTCGGGCCAGGACATCATCGTCGGGGTCAACAAATACGTCACCGACCAGGTCGACGAGATCGACATCCTGCGCGTCGACCCGGAGTCCGAGCAGCGCCAGCTGGCGCGCCTCAAGGCGTTCAAGCAGGCGCGAGACCAGGCGGCCGTCGAGACGAAGCTCGAGGAGCTGCGCGCCGTCGCCCGCGGCGAGGGCAACCTGCTGCACCCGATCCGCGCCGCCCTGGCAGCCGGCGCCTCGATCGGCGAGGCCTGCGGCGCGATGCGCGACGTCTTCGGCGAATACAAGGGCGGCGCGTTCTTCTAAGGACCCGGCGCGCATCCGACATTGACCCACTTCAGGTGTGGTCAATGTCGGATGCGCGCTTGAAGCATTGCTGCTGCATGTCGAAGCTCGTGCCGGACCTGGGCGGGTTCGTGTTTGACCTCGTAGTGGGTGAAGCGGAGTGAGGTCATTCCGGCGAGTGCGTGGGCCCGGTCGCGGCGAACGTCCCGTGTCTGTGTTGAGGCCGTGCGGTGATAGCGAAGTCCGTCGGTCTCGATGACCAGGCCGAGCGCCGGCCAGTAGAAGTCGACTTCCCAGCCGTTGAGCATCTGTTTGCTGAGAGGGGGAGAGAGCCCGGCGCTTGCCGCGATTGGGCGGAAGAGGATCTCGAGGTCGGAGTCCGAGAGCCGGAAGGTGCGCTTGTCGAGGAGATCGCGTAGGGCCGGGGCACCCGGCTGGCCCGCGTGGCCGTTGAGGGCGGCTCGCAAGGCCTCCGGGTCGATGAGATCGCGCTTGTCCGCCTCGTTGACGGCGCGCTCCAGCCTGCCTGGCGGAAGTTCGGTTGCCAGGTCGACCAACGTCTGAACGACTCCGGTGACCGGAATCCCGTCTTTCGTGACGACGTCGGCCGGCTTGAGCGTCGAGCGGCCACGGACGTACAGTCCGGGCCGCTGAAGTTCGCACCGTCGCCTGACGCTGACGTCGACGCGACCGCGTCGCTCCTTGCCGACGCCCCAGAGCGCAGCCGCGCTGCGGTGGCTCAGCGCAGCGCCCCCGCCACACGCCAGCACCGCCGCCATCCACCGCCGCTTTTCGGTGAGCCGTGGCCAGCCGACCGCGTAGACGCCGCGCATCACAAAATGCAGCCGGCCTCGGCCGATGCGATGCTCGATCTCACGTGGGTTGAACCCCAGTTCCAGCAGCTGCCGCCGCGCCACCACCCCATGCTGTCTCCCGGCCAGCGCCCAGGCCTGCCTGCTCCGTCTGTCCTTACGCGCATCCGACATTGACCACACCTGAGTTGGGTCAATGTCGGATGCGTACGAGCTTCTCCCCCCTGAACGGAGGCGTTCAGCGCAAATTGGGAGGAGGAACGCAGGCGCCGGGGTTGAAGCGGGCCGCATGATCGAGGTTGCTCGCACCCTGATGAAGTCCGAGCCCGAACTCGCCGAGCTTGTCGCGGAGGTCGAGGGGGTCGAGGTGCGGATGGCCGAGAAGGGCTTCGGCACGCGGGTGGAGATCCGTGCCGCTGAGACGACGGGGCTGGACGAGACGGACCTCGAGCGCTTCCTCGACCGGCTCGCGGAACCGCAGAAGCAGCCCTTCTCATAGACTCCCGCGCCGCGATGCGCGAGCGGAATCCGGTCACCCACGAGGAGAAGCTCTCCTACCTGCGCGAGCTGCGCGAGGAAGCCATTCACTCCGCCTCCGAGGAGGCGGTCGAGAAGCAGCACGCGAAGGGCAAGATGACCGCCCGCGAGCGGATCGAGAAGCTGCTCGACCCCGGCTCCTTCGAGGAGCTCGACACCTTCGTCCGCCACCGCACCTACGACTTCGAGATGCAGAAGCGACGGCCCTGGGGCGACGCGGTCGTCACCGGCCACGGCACGATCGACGGCCGTCCCGTCTTCGTCTTCTCGCAGGACTTCACCGTCTTCGGCGGCAGCCTCGGCGAGGTGATGGCGGAGAAGATGTGCAAGGTGATGGACCAGGCCGCCGCGGTCGGGGCGCCGGTGATCGGGATCAACGACTCGGGCGGCGCGCGGATCCAGGAGGGCGTCGTCAGCCTCGGCGCCTACGGCGACGTCTTCGTCCGCAACATCAAATGCTCGGGCGTGATCCCGCAGATCAGCCTGATCATGGGGCCCTGCGCCGGCGGCGCCGTCTACTCGCCGGCGATGACCGACTTCATCTTCATGGTCAAAGAGACCTCGCACATGTTCATCACCGGCCCGGAAGTGATCAAGACCGTGACCGGCGAGGAAGTCGAGTTCGAGGAGCTGGGCGGGGCGATGAGCCACAACTCGAAGTCCGGCGTCGCCCACTTCGCCGCCGAGGACGAGGAGAGCTGCCTCGAGGATGTGCGCTACCTGCTCGGCTTCCTGCCCTCCAACAACCTCGAGCCGCCGCCGCGCTTCGCGCCGCAGGACGACCCGGACCGCGAAGACGAGGAGCTGCAGACGATCGTCCCCGACGACCCGTCCAAGCCCTACGACATGCGCGAGGTGATCGCCCGCATCGTCGACGACGAGGACTTCTTCGAGGTCCACGAGCACTTCGCCAAGAACATCGTCTGCGGCTTCGCCCGGCTCGACGGCTTCCCGGTCGGCATCGTCGGCAACCAGCCCGCCCACCTGGCCGGCGTGCTCGACATCGAGGCCTCCGAGAAGGCGGCCCGCTTCGTCCGCACCTGCGACGCCTTCAACGTGCCGATCCTGACCTTCACCGATGTGCCCGGCTTCCTCCCCGGCACCGACCAGGAGTGGAACGGGATCATCCGCCACGGCGCCAAGCTGCTCTACGCCTTCACCGAGGCGACCGTGCCGAAGCTCACGGTCGTCACCCGCAAGGCCTATGGCGGTGCCTACGACGTGATGGCCTCCAAGCACATGCTCGCCGACTACAACATCGCCTGGCCGACGGCGGAGGTCGCGGTGATGGGCCCCGAGGGCGCGGTCAACATCATCTACCGCAGGGACATCGCCTCCTCGCCGACCCCCGACGAACGCCGCCAGACGCTGATCGACGACTACAAAGCCCACTTCGCCAACCCGTACTCGGCGGCCGAGCGCGGCTACATCGACGATGTGATCGAGCCGCAGGAGACGCGGCCGAAGCTGGTCAAGGCGCTGCGCATGCTGCAGTCCAAGCGGGTCGAGCAGCCGAAGCGCAAGCACGGCAACATCCCGCTGTAGGGCTCAGCGGCCGGGCGGCATCTGGCCGGCCGTTGCGCGGCGGGCCTTCCAGGTGGCCAGCGGCGCCGCGGTCATCTCTTCCCAGGCGGCGGTCTCACCGAGGTACTGCATGACTATGAAGTGCAGCAGGCCCGGGAGCATCTGCGGCGCGCCGGCGGCGTCGCCGTCCATCAGCTTCGCCGCCAGGAGCGTGTCGATCGCCCCTACAATGAAGTCGGAAGCAACAGGAGGTGGAGCTTGGCGAGAGGGAATCTCGCGGCGCGCGCTGTCCAGCGCGCGGGAGAGGCGCTCCATCAGATCGCGTCGCTGGCTGAGCGAGGGCTCGCCCGCTGCATGGACCTCGACCACGAGCGCTTTCGCGATCTGCGGCTGGTTGGCGCAGAACTCGAGCAGCTCCGCCAGCGCCGCCCGCAGGCCCTCGCGCCACGACGGCTGGCGCCTCGCGGTGGCGGTGAGCCGGCGGTAGAGCCACTCGGTGGTCTCGCCGTAGGCCTGGGCGAAGCAGTCTTCGCGGTCCTCGAAGTGCTTGTAGAAGGTGGCGCGGCTTGTATGAGCGCGCTCGATCACGTGGCGCACGGCTGTCCGTTCGAAGCCGCGCTCGCCGCTGGCGGCGAGCATCGCCTCGAGGATCCGCTCGCGCGGTTGGCGATGACCGCGGAAGCCGGGGAAGGGGACGACCTGCGGGCTGTCGTCTGGACTCGAAAACATAAACCTTTTGTCCAGGTATAGCAGCTTTTAGAAACGCGGGCGACTAGAACGCAATGTTTTCTGTAGAAAAAGGAAGTAGACATCAGATGTATGTTTTGGTACCGTCCTGGCATGGCCGACTCCCGTTCGCTTTCGGAGCGCCTCGCCAAGCTCCCGCCGGGGCGGCACCTGATCCCGCGCGACTTCGTCTCCCAGAACCAGCGCGAGCGGATGCTCCTGGCGACCGCCGAGCTGGTCGCCGAGCGCGGCTACCAGAAGACGACGATCGAGCTGATCGCGAAAACGGCGCGGGTCGCCCTGGTGACCTTCTACGAGCACTTCGCGAACAAGGAAGAGTGCTTCCTCGCCGCCTTCGACGAGAACGTCGCCGCGGCCGGCGAGGTCTTCGCGGAGCTGCTCGACCCCGAGCAGCCCTGGGTCGACCAGATCTCCACCGGGCTCGAGGTCCTGCTCGAGATGGTGGTGAGGGAGCAGGCGCGGGCGAAGCTCTGCATCGTCGAGGCGCAGGCGGCGGGCACCGAGTCGCTGGCCCGCTACCAGTCGATGCTGGAGCGCGTCGCGCCGAAGCTGCGCGAGGGCCGCGAGCTCAACCCGCGGGCGAGCCGCTTGCCCGATGGGCTCGAGGTGGCGATCGCCGGCGGCCTGATGTGGCTGGTCCATCAGCGCCTGGTCTCCGACCGGGTCGACGACCTCAAGGGCCTGCTGCCCGAGATGCTGCAGGTGACCTTGACGCCTTACGTGGGGGAGGTAGAGGCGGCCCGCGCAGCGGAAGCGGCCCAGGCCCGGGCGGCTGCGTAGTGGACGCCGGATTTGTCACGCCAAGAGCGGGGAGTTGGGCCGGGCCGATGTGAGCGCCCCCCGCCGAGGACGCGATCCGGCGCGCGAGAGGATCGCCGCCGCGATCGTCGAGATGGTCGCCGACCACGGTTTCCTGGCGATCGACATTGGAGCTGTCTGCGCCCGGGCCGAGGTCAGCCGCGCCCACTTCAATCGTTGCTTCGTCGACCTCGAGGACTGCTTCCTGGCGATCCACGACGAGGCGATCGAGGAGCTCTGCGGACGCGTCGAGGGCGTGTCGAAGGGCCGCGAAAACTGGCACGACCGCATCTGGGCGGCGGGCGTCGCGGCGATGCGATTCCTGCAGGAGGACTCGGCCCGCGCCCGCTTCCTCGTCGTCTCGGTCAACGGCTCCGGCAGCGGCGCCCAGCAGCGGCGCGACCGGGTCGTCGAGCGGATCGCCGACTTCCTCGACGGCGGTCGTGGCGAGGTCGAGGGCGAGCGGCGGACGTCGCGCTGCACCGCCGAAATCGCCGCCGGCGCCGTCTACAACACGATCTTCTCCAAAATCGAATCCGGCTCGATCGAACGCGGCGACGAGTTCCTGCCGGAGCTGATCTACCTGGCGACGATGCCCTACCTCGGCCAGCGAGCCGCCGAGGACGAGCTGGCCGTCCAGCCCCTGCGCTGAGCCGCCCGCCCCTGGGGTATCGTCGGTCCGTGGCAAAGGGGAACGCGAAGAAGGAGCCGGAGGAGGGGGCGGTCGCCGCCTCGCCCCGCCTGCCCGCCGGGCGCCACGGCCTGCCGCGCGAGTTCGTCGTCCAGAATCAGCGCGAGCGGATCGTCACCGCGCTGGTCGACGTCGTCGCCGAGCGCGGCTACAACGCGACCACGGTCGCCAACATCACCAAGGCCGCCTCGGTCTCGCGCCGCACCTTCTACGAGCACTTCGACGACAAGGAAGCCTGCTTCCTCGCCGCCTACGAGATGGTCGCCGATCACATCGCCGCCTCGATGCGGGGGGCGGCCGAGGCCTTCGAGGACTGGCCGCAGCAGGTCCGCGCGGCGCTGGCGACGATGCTGCGCTTCCTCGCCGGCGAGCCCGAGCTGGCCCGCCTGACGATGATCGAGCCGATCGCCGCGGGTGGTGAGATCGCCGCCCGCCACCGCGCCTCGATGCAGGGCCTGGTCGAGATCCTCAAGGCCGGCCGTCCCGAGCACGGCGGCGAGCACCCGCTTCCGGAGGCGACCGAGGAAGCCCTGGTCGGCGGCATCGTCTCGCTCGTGATCCGCGAGATCAGCGCCGGCCGCGCCGAACAGCTCGAGCGCCTCCTCCCCGACCTGGTCGAGCTGACGCTCGCCCCGTATGTCGGCGCCGAGGAGGCCGAGCGGCTGGCGCGGGTGTAGGGCTGTGGTACTGTGAAACTGTGAATCCCAGTAAAAACATCACGGTGTCGGTGCCCGAAGACGTCTACCGAGCCGCCCGGGTCCGCGCCGCACACGAGGACAAGTCGGTGAGTGCTCTGGTTGCCGACTGCTTGCGATCGTTGGACGACCGGGAGGCGGAGTTCTCGCGGCTCGAGGCGCAGCAAAAGCGGATTCAGGCGGAAATCGACGGGTTTAGCGCGCGGGACAAAATAAGCCGTGACTCGCTGCACGACCGTGCAGTTCGTTGACACGAACGTTCTGATCTACTCGATCTCCGACGCTCCGTCGGAGATCGAGAAGGCCGAGTGCGCCAATCGGATTCTCGCCGCGGGTGATCTCGGCCTTTCTGCTCAGGTTCTGCAGGAGTTCTACGTCCAGGCAACCCGGGAGAGCCGGCCGGGTCGGCTGAAACACGAGCGGGCGGCGGGCCTCGTCGAGTCGTTTTCGCGCTTTCCGGTGCAGGCGATCACGATCGGCATCGTGGAGGCGGCGATGGCGGCACGGGAGCGTTTCCAGATCTCCTACTGGGACGCGGCGATTCTCGAGGCGGCTCGTGCGCTCGGCTGCGAGACCGTCCTTTCGGAGGATCTGAGCGACGGCCAGGACTACGCGGGCGTCGCCGTGCGGAACCCGTTCCGCCCTGCCTGACGCGACTCAGGGCACCGCCGTCGCCTCGGCCTCGACGGCGCCGCCGCGGGCAGCCGCCGGGCCGCCTTCCTCGCGGGTCAGCCGGTGGGCGAGGTAGACGGGCAGGATCGAGATCAGCACGACCAGCACGGCGACGGCGTTGACGACGGGGAGCTGGTTGGGGCGGAAGAGGTTGCGGAAGATCCAGATCGGCAGCGTTTCTTCGCCGGCGCCGATCGTGAACGTGGTGACGATGATCTCGTCGAAGGAGAGGCCGAAGGCGAGCAGGGCGCCGGCGCCGAGGGCGCTGCGCAGGTTCGGCAGGGTGACGAAGCGGAAGGTCTGCCAGGTGTGGGCGCCGAGGTCGGCCGAGGCCTCCTCGAAGGAGGTCGAGAGCCGCCGCAGGCGGGCGATCGTGTTGTTGTAGACGACGACGATGCAGAAGGTGGCGTGGCCGACGATCACGGTGAAGAAGCCGAGGTCGATGCCGAGCACCTGGGTGAAGGTGTTGCTGAGCGCGACGCCG
>Ga0209919_1001606_pt1 | contig 10840 bp, 10 predicted proteins | sample SalPon2A_C_D2_MG_FD_185721 | JGI IMG/M metagenome (GOLD analysis project Ga0209919, IMG submission 185721) | Soil microbial communities from South San Francisco under conditions of wetland restoration - Salt Pond MetaG R2A_C_D2_MG (SPAdes)... | ecosystem: Environmental > Terrestrial > Soil >... | reverse complement strand
GCTTTTGCAAAAGAGCTTGCTTCGCTCGGTAATGTTTACATAAATGATGCGTTTGGAAGCGCGCACAGGGCGCACGCATCAACGGAAGGAATTACCAAATTTATTGATGTCTGCGCAGCCGGCTATTTGATGCAGAAGGAACTCGATTATCTTGGAAGCGCGGTTTCAAATCCTGCAAAACCTTATTGCGCAATTTTAGGCGGTGCAAAAATTTCCGGCAAAATTGATGTAATAAATAACCTGCTCGATAAAGTTGATACAATGATCGTAGGCGGGGGAATGGCTTTTACATTTTTTAAAGCGCAGGGTAAGGAAATCGGGAAATCATTGCTTGAAGAAGAAAAACTCGGTCTTGCAAAAGAGTTACTGGGGAAAATAGAAGACTCTAAAGTAAAATTTTTATTACCGGTAGACGTTGTTGTTGCCGGGGAATTCAAAAATGAATCTCCTTACGAAACCGTTAATGTGGATAATATTCCTTCTGAGAAAATGGGATTGGATATAGGTCCGCAAACAGTTAAATTGTTTAATGATGAGATATTGAAATCAAAAACGATTGTCTGGAACGGTCCAATGGGTGTTTTTGAAATGGATAATTTCTCTAAAGGAACTTTTGCGATTGCCGATGAGTTAGCAAAAGCAACAGCCAGCGGATCTGTTACTATAATCGGAGGAGGAGATTCGGCTGCGGCAATTAATAAAGCAGGATTGGAAGACAAGGTTTCGCACGTATCAACAGGTGGCGGCGCTTCACTGGAATTCCTGGAAGGAAAAATTCTTCCCGGAGTTGCCGCATTAAATGATGTTAATTAAAAAAGGAATTTATTAGTGAGTAATAATTATTACAGACCCGGTGGATTTGGAGGATTTAGCCTTTTCCCGCCGGTAATAAAGAATTTAATGATAATAAACGGTATTGTGTTTGTTATCCAGGTTTTAAGTCAGAGTTTGATGTTTTCGGGAGTTAGCGGACAACAGTTTTTAACCAGATATTTTGCCCTTATTCCTGTCGGTTATGGGTTTTTACCCTGGCAATTAATTACATACCAGTTTATGCATGGCGGAGTTATGCATATACTATTCAATATGTTTGCGCTGTGGATGTTCGGAATTGAAATTGAAAATATATGGGGCTCTAAAAAATTCCTTATTTATTACTTGATGTGCGGAGTTGCTGCTGGAATTGCACAGCTTGTCTTTCCTCCATTATTTAATGAGCAATTAGCTCCAACAATCGGGGCTTCCGGTGCTGTATTTGGAGTGCTCATTGCCTTTGCGATGATGTTCCCCGACAGGTATATCTATATTTATTTCCTTATTCCAGTAAAGGCAAAATATTTAATTATCGGATATATTTTACTGGAATTATATTCTATTCCACACGGTGGAAATGTTGCGCATCTTGCACATCTCGGGGGGGCGCTTGCAGGATTTTTATACGTAATGTATGATAAAAGATCTATTGGTAGAGGTCCGAACTTGTTCGGCGGCTCATCAGGCAACTTTAAAAAATATAATCCATTTAGTAACGTATCAAATCCATTTAAGAAGAGCGATGAAAATATTCAGGATGCGAAATTCTACGAAATAAAAGACGATAAAGAAGAGAAAGATGAACACGTTTCCCAGGAGGAAATAGATAAAATACTCGATAAAATAAGTCAGTCGGGTTACCAGAATCTTTCGCAGAGAGAAAAGAAAATTTTGTTTGAAGCAAGCAAAAAAATGAAATAATCTAAAAGAATTGGGAAAAAGAATATCTAAATATTATAAGAGAATTTTTATTGTCTCTTTTTGTCTACTTTTCCCATTTCTTTTTTTATTCTCATCCTGTTCTGATGATAACAAAATAAAAGAGGGAAAATTTATCAAAATATACACTGACCTTGTAATAGCCAAAGATACTTCGAAAATAAAAACCAGCGAATTAAAATCTATCATTTTTAAGAAATACGAAATCTCCAATACTGATTACGAAAACACTTTGACATATTATAATGAAGATCCGCGCAGGTGGGACGAATTTTTCAAAAAGACAATTGATTATATTCAGAAGTCTAAAGAGCAGAATCCTTAACTTTGTGTTTTGCAAGTGCAATTCTTATTAAAGAATAATTTATTTCATCGGGAAATCTTTTTTTCAAATCTTTAATGTCAGCAAATCCATTCTCTATTTCATTAAAAATTTTATTCAACTGATCGGGAGTGATAATAGAAGTTAAATCCACGGCTGGTTCATATTCAATTATGCTTTCAATTTGCATTGAAATAACTGCCTCGGATAATTTTCTCAAAGAAGCAATACTTTCCAGATCGTATCCTTTTTTAAGTAATTCAAAAGTCTCTTTAATATTAGCCGGAATATTTTTATCCTTATTAACTACTTTTTTGTTATTGAATGAGGAAAGGGCTTCCAGGAATTCATTACCGATTTTATTGAACATTCTTTGTGAAAAACCATCTATTTTTAGAAGTTCAGCTTCGGTTTTCGGCTTTTGAATAGCAACTTCACGCATAACTTTATCAGGACAAATAACCATTCCGCTTTGCAAAAATCTTTTTGCAGCCCTGCTCCTGATATCTCTTAATTTATTAAACAGCTCAAGATTTATTTCATAATCATCAAAATTAGTTTTAGCTAAATTTGAACTGATTTTAATATTTAATTTCTCAGGCTGTTTTACCTTTACACTCAGATTTTTATTTGCTTCTCTTTTTACCTTACCGTGTGATACCAGGTTTTGAAGAACAGTTTTCAAATCATTTTTTGAATAATTACTGCACGCTCCAAATGAAGAAAGTTGTTTTGCATATTCCGCACTACTTTTACCAAGCAAAATATTTAAAAGATCATTTTCCGTTAACGAATTCCCGGATTCATTTAAAGAATTAGCGATTATTTCTTCTAGGTATTCTGTAGTCATTTCCGGTAATTTTGCACTGCCTGTGCAGTTGTCGCATTTTCCACATTTGTAAGTTGAAACCTCTTCTCCGAAATATTTCAGTATAAATTTAAACCGGCATTCACTGCTGAATACAAACTCTATCATTGAATCAATTTTACCCTGGTGTCTCAGGAAATTCTCGTTGATTTTTTTGTAATCCAGGGTTAATCTTTTTGCTTCGATTCTCGGCACGGTGAGCAAAACATTTTCTTTACCGAGTGATCTTTTATACGTGGTAATTCCAAGATTATCAAGAGTAATTAAATTTTGTTCGAGATCATTTTCTGCAATATCTGTTTGCTGTGATAACTGCTGAAGTGTAAATTCTATTCTTGATGAAAAAATATTGCTTCCATATTCCCTTAAGAGAAACAGCAGTATTTCTTTAAACTCGTTGTTTGTTGATTTCTTTATGAAAGTTTTAAGTCTTTCTTTATCAAAATTTATCTGAATAAAGGACTTCCGGTTATATTCGGATAAATGTTTTAAATAACCGCCGGATTCCAAAATTCTTAAAGTTGAATGGAGTAACCCGCGGCTTACAGTCCTTTTACAGTAGGATGTCAGGAATTCCATGTTAATTGGTATTTCTTCATCCGGTTTATTTGCAACTGCAACTTTTGAATAGTCACAAATTCCATTGTAAATATTCAGTATCAATTCTTTATCGGGATATGAATTAGTGATAAAAAATTTCTGAATATTAATATCGCTTTCATCGTGTAAAAGATAGGCGAAAGATTCTTTTCCGTCTCTTCCGGCTCTCCCGATTTCCTGGTAATAATTTTCAATCGACCCCGGTGTATTGTAATGAATTACCAGCCTGATATCCTTCTTATCAATTCCCATCCCGAATGCGTTTGTAGCGGCAATAACCGGGATCCTATCATTCAAAAAATCGTCCTGTATTTTCTTCCTTTCTTCCGAAGCCATCCCGGCGTGATAATATGAACAACCTATCCTATTCATATTTAAAAATTCGGAAACTTCTTCAGCTTTTTTTCTTGAAGATGTGTAAATGATTGCCGGAGTTTTATATTGTTTAATCAGGGTGTAACAATTTTCTTTTTTCTTTTTAGTAATCAATACATTTATTGCAAGGTTTTCTCTTTCGAAACCTTTTACAAATTTTTTCGGGTTTTTAAGAGATAACTGTTCTATTATATCTTCAACAACTTCAGGAGTAGCCGTAGCAGTGAAGGCGGAAATCTTTTTTATTCCGGCGTATTCTGCAAATTCTTTTATCTTTCTGAAACTAGGTCTGAAGTTATGTCCCCACTCACTGATGCAATGAGCTTCATCCACAAAAAGATGAGAGGGGTTTAGTGATTTCAACCTTTCAGCAAAGGTTAAATTCTCCAGTCTTTCCGGTGCGACGTACAAAATTTTAGTCTTCCCGAATGAAATATTTTGTAAAACATTTTCTGCTTCGTAAAATTCCATTGAACTATTTATAAATGCAGAAAGGTCCTTCGATGATTTAAGCGAATCTACCTGGTCTTTCATCAAAGCGATAAGGGGTGAAACGATGATTGAAAAGTTATCGGAAACCAGGGCAGGCACCTGGTAGCAAATTGATTTACCCGCACCCGTGGGCAACACCGCAACTACATTATTCCCGGCTAAAATGGCTTCAATAATTTCCAGCTGGTTTTGCCGGAATTTTTCAAATCCGAAATATTTTTTAAGCGCTTCCTGTGGCTTCATTAAGCTATAATCTTTTGCAGATTTTTGAAATGATGAACCAAAATTTAAGCAAAGTTTTTATTTAATGGTTTTAACTTTTCAATCCGGCAGTAAATTTTGCCGTTTATCTAATTTAATAAACTCTTTATCAATATTGCTCTATAATTTTGGTTATATTCAGGTAATTTAATATGAAATTCATCAACAAATAATATAAAAATTATGAATACAATTGAAACAACCGGACTTACCAAGGTCTATTCTTCCTCTATGGGAAGGCGAAGAGTCCAGGCATTGCTTGATCTCCACCTCTCAGTACCGCAGGGTACAATTTTTGGACTGCTTGGTCCGAATGGGGCAGGAAAAACTACACTCGTGAAATTACTACTGGGTATAACTTTCCCGACTGTGGGTTCAGCAAAAATACTCGGTGAAAATATCAATAATTACAAAGTTAAAAAGAGAATCGGTTATCTTCCTGAAAACCACAAATATCCGCCCTACCTGACCGGGGGAGAAGTCCTGAATTTCTTTGGAAAATTAAGCGGGCTTGAAGGAAGGTCACTTGAAAAGAAAATTGATGAATTACTTGATATGATGAAATTGTTAAAATGGAAGAAAACAAAAGTGAAAAATTATTCAAAAGGAATGATGCAGAGACTCGGACTTGCGCAGGCTATGTTAAATGAACCTGAACTGATTTTTCTTGATGAACCGACCGACGGTGTTGATCCGATAGGGAGAAAAGAAATAAGAGACATACTTCTCGATTTAAAAGCACAATCGAAAACTATATTTCTTAACAGTCATCTATTATCCGAGGTTGAATTAATTACTGACCGTGTTGGAATTCTTAATAAAGGAAAACTTTTGCAGGAAGGGACAGTCCAGGAATTAACTGATAAAGAGGAATACCTGATAAACATTGATGAAGAATCAGGCTCACTTCCTGATAACATTAATACTTCAATACTGATGAAATTAAACAAAGGGAAATATTCTTTAAAAGTTAATGATATTGTTGAACTCAATAAGATTATTGATCAAATGCGAGGTGGTGGAGTTATGATCAATGAAATAATTAAACATAAAGATACTCTTGAGGATATGTTTATTAATCTTATTACTGAATCTGAAAAGGAGAACCAGGCATGAAAAATATATTAGTAGTATCCTGGTACACCATCAGGGAAGCAATGGCAAGAAAAGTTTTTATTTTCTTTAGCGGAATTTCAGGACTGGTTGTAATTTTTACGGCAGTTATACTGGGAGTAACAAATGTCGATTCTATTGTCCAGGGATTTGCCGGAAAAAATGCTGCACCCATGATGGCGGAAATTGTTTCAAAACTGGAAATTGCTATCACCACTCCTTTGGCATCTCTTGGTTTACTGCTTGCGATTTTTGCAAGTTCAAGCTTTATTCCTATTATGCTTGAAAAGGGAAATATTGACCTCCTTTTATCAAAGCCTGTTTCACGAACCCAGTTATTGTGGGGAAAATATTTGGGAGGACTTTTAGTAGTATTTCTGAATATTGCTATTCTTATTATCGGTGTGTGGTTAAGCATATCAATAAAATTTTCGTTGTGGTCGTTTACATTTCTCTGGAGCATACTGATAATCACATTTACATTTGCGGTATTATATTCAATAATTGTGCTCTTCGGAGTGATTACAAAAAGTTCGATGTTCGGAATGATGATTGCTTATTTGATATTTCTGATACTTAGTCCGCTTCTAAAGTTTGGGCACGGAGATTTGCAAAATATTATCAGCAGTGAATTCTGGAAAGGCGTAATTGATACTTTATATTATATTTTTCCCAAAACGTCGGAACTGATGTCCAATACAATATTAACCCTTGCGCAAGGGCAGGGGATTGAAAATTATCAGCCGCTCTGGACTTCATTTGTTTTTCTTGCAGCAATGATGTTTATAAGTAATTACATTTTTAACAAAAAAGATTTCTAAATTTGGAGTGTACAAAAAATAAATTGAGTTAAAAATGGATAACGGAAACTTAAAACTTGAAGATTTACTGGATAAGGCTAAACTTGCTTCCTCCGGCGAAAGAATAAATAAAGTTGCTGTTATCGGTGGGGGAGTAATGGGACAGGGAATTTCTCAAACTCTTGCCGGTGCAGGAATAGACACGATCCTGATCGAAAAGGATACCGAACATCTTGATAGGGCGAAAAATAATCTTGCCGATTCAATGGACCGGGAAATTAAAAGATGGACTTTAACACAGGCAGAAAAGAAATCTGTAATGAGCAGAATTCAATGGGAAATAAACCTGGATAATGTTCAATACTGTGAATTAGTTATCGAAGCTGTTGATGAAGAATTTGAATTAAAGAAAAATATATTTCAAAAACTTGATGCACTGGCAAAACCGAATACAATATTTGTTTCAAGTGCTTCCACACTAAGCCTTACAAAAATTGCTGAAACTACAAACCGGCCGGATAAAATTATTGGAATGCATTTTCTGAACCCGGTTCCTAAAATTCCTCTTGTTGAGCTGGTTAAATGCCTTCATACTTCAAATGAAACAATGGAAACGGTTAAAGCATTCGCTTCTAAAATCGGCAAGACTCCTGTTGAAGTTTATGAATATCCCGGTTTTATTACCACAAGAGCGATAGTTCCACTCTTAAATGAAGCAATGTATATTCTGCTGGAAGGTGTGGCAACTGCAAAAGATATTGATACTGCAATGAAACTTGGATATAATTTTCCAACAGGTCCGCTGGAAATGGCTGATATGATGGGACTTGATGAAGTCTTAACCTGGATGGAGACACTCTGGAAAACGCTCGGTGAACCCAGGTACAGAGCCTGCCCGATTTTAAGAAAACTTGTCAGGGAAAGAAAACTCGGTAGAAAAACCGGCGAAGGATTTTATAAATATGATGAGAATGGAAAAATTATTACACAATAGCGGCTGCTATTTAAAATTGAAATTGGGGGACCTACAATGAAAATTCTTGTATTAAATTGCGGAAGCTCTTCTATAAAATACCAGTTTATTGATACAATTGAGCAAACCTGGCTTGCAAAAGGTATGGTTGAAAGAATCGGAATGACGGGTGCGGTTCTTACTCACAAAAGATATGATGAACACGATATAAAAATTGTTGGTGAAATTCTCGATCACACCGCTGCTATTGAATATGTACTTGGTGTTATGTTGAGTAAAAATCACGGTGTAATTGATATTAAAGAAGATATTGATGCTGTTGGTCACAGGGTTGTTCACGGGGGGGAAACATTTTCCGATTCCGTACTAATTACTGATGAAGTTATTAAAGTTTTGCAGGATAATATTGAGTTAGCACCACTACATAATCCACCGAACATAAAAGGTATCCAGGCAGTCCAGAGGATTCTTCCTACAACACCTCAATGCGCGGTTTTTGATACAGCATTTCACAGCAAGATGCCGCCGAAAGCTTTTCTATACGGGATTCCATACGATCTTTATAAAAAATATAAGATCAGGCGATATGGTTTTCACGGTGCATCACACCTTTATGTTTCTAAACAAGCTTCGGAAATGCTAAAGAAAAATTATGAAGATTTAAAAATCGTTACTGCTCATCTCGGTAACGGATGCAGCATGGCAGCAATTAAAAACGGACAATCAGTAGACACAACCATGGGCTTTACGCCTCTTGAAGGATTGTTAATGGGAACCAGGAGCGGAGATATTGATCCTTCCGTAATTTTATATATTATGGGAAAGGAGGGACTTACACTTCACGAGGCAGGAACTTTGCTCAACAAGCACAGTGGATTGATAGGAATCAGCGGTGAGAGCAGCGATATGCGCGAAATTATAGATGCAGTCAAGGATAATCAGAAAAGATCCAAATATGCATTTGATGTATTCACTTACAGGATTAAAAAATATCTCGGAGCATATGCGGCTTCTATGGGCGGACTTGATGCTTTTGTTTTTACCGGGGGTATTGGTGAAAATTCACCGGATGTACGCAGAAGTGTTTGTTCTGATCTTGAATTCCTTGGAATTAAGATTGATGAAGAAAAAAACAATAACAATGAACTTAAAATATCTTCGGAAGATTCAAAAGTTGCCGTGCTGAGAATTCCGACAAACGAAGAACTTGTAATTGCACTCGATACCATGGAAATTGTTCAGGAGAAATCAAAAGAAGAAATTAGTAATTAATTTTTTCTTCTTCCGGAAAAATATTATATCTTTTAAAAAGATTGATAGTAAAAGGGAAGTGTTATGGATCTTGGAATTAAAAATAAAAAAGCTCTTGTAACCGCATCAAGCAAAGGAATCGGTAAGGCTGTTGCAGAAGCATTGCTTGCCGAAGGATGTGAAGTCGGTATTTGTTCAAGAAATAAAGACGACCTAGTTGAAGCTGCGGACGAGTTTAAAAATAAATTTGGCAAGGATGTATTCTGGTGCGTTTGTGATTTAAACAAGTTAAAAGATATTGAAAATACTTTTAATGCATTTATTAAAGAATTTGGGCAGATAGATATCCTTGTAAATAACTGCGGAGGACCCGCACCTGGTTTTTTTGAAGATACAAATGAAGAAAAATGGCAAGCTGCTTTTGAACAGGTGCTGATGAGCTCGGTAAGGTTCAGCAGGCTTTCGGTTTCATATATGATGAGGCACGAGTGGGGGAGAGTAATAAATATTACATCAATTTCAGTAAAACAGCCGATAAATAACCTGATACTTTCAAATTCATTAAGAAGCGGGTTAACGGGTTTTGCAAAATCACTCAGTAACGAAATGGGCAAGTATAATATAACTGTTAATAACGTTGCCCCGGGCTATACTTTAACAAACAGGTTATATGAACTTGCTGTTGTAAGAGCAAAACAGTCCAACACATCCCACGAAGCAATTCTTGCAGATATGGCAAAGGAAATTCCTGCAAACAGGCTTGCTGGCCCGGAAGAAATTGCTTCCGTTATTACGTTTTTAGCCTCGGTGAAAGCGGGTTATCTTACAGGCGCAACAATCCAGGTTGATGGCGGCCTAACTAAAGGATTACTATAATTTATTTCTTTAGGTTTTGAAAAATATAAACCCTTAGAGGACAACTACAAAGTTTTTTGTTTCCATAAGAAAAATCAAAAGTACAAGAATTTGGTTCCTCCATACATTCAATAAAACTATTTAATCCTAAACCTCTGGCTTTACCTATTTGTTTAAAATTTGAATTTATACAGGAAAAATCCTTCCGGCATTTTATTGAAGCTTTTAATTGGTCTATTTTGGTATGTGATTCCTTTTGCATAAACTCCCCGTCTTCAAATCCTATTTAATGAGAATTTTATTAATAATCAAAATTCATATTAAGTGATTTTTATAAAACAAAGAAACCTTTATTGCGAAATGTTTACAAGAAAATTCCATTTGGAATTAATTTTTGTAATTATTTTTTCATATACTTCCAATTTAATGGTTTACCGTTACTTAGATAATCAATTGATGTAGTAATTCTTTTATCTCTAGTGGTTTCAGTTTTGGCTTCTGTGATCCATTCTATGTATTCATTTTTGTGTGATTGGCTAAATTTATCAAATGTTATTTTTGCTTTCTTGTTTTTGTTTAATTTGATTCTAAAATAACCTGGAATTTCCAGTTGTTTTCTCACAGTAACTTTTTTCTTTATGGGTGATTTAATTCCCGGTTCGTTCAACCTGGCTGCCTCTTTTACAATTTTCACGAGTTTAGTTTGCGAAGGTAGATCAGAAATTTTTGTTATTCGACCAAATTGTCCCATTGCCTGTTGATCGGATGGATTTAATAAACCCTTTTCCTGAAGAATAGCAGCCCGCCAAAATCCAAATGTACAGTGTTCTTTAAATGCGCCCATATTACAAAGAATCCCACCTTTGTATAAGAAATTAGGGAAGCTCCATTTAATCTTTTCTTCAACACCAGGGCAGCCTTTGTGAACAGTTTCACGAATAAACGATAAAATTGGTTTTGCAAAATCCTGTGACTTTGCGATATATGCGTCTACTTTCTTATCCTTTTTTCCCATTTCTTTACTCCTTAACCCAATTCAAATTTATAACAGAGCTGCCGGGATCTTTAATTTTCCTTAATTCCACTGCAAATTTTTCTTTCAATCTCCAGACCAATGAAGTTGAAAAACTGTTATCAGATTTCTCTGAAATTTTTCCATACTTTTTAATTAATTTTTC
>Ga0209919_1001605_pt1 | contig 10842 bp, 10 predicted proteins | sample SalPon2A_C_D2_MG_FD_185721 | JGI IMG/M metagenome (GOLD analysis project Ga0209919, IMG submission 185721) | Soil microbial communities from South San Francisco under conditions of wetland restoration - Salt Pond MetaG R2A_C_D2_MG (SPAdes)... | ecosystem: Environmental > Terrestrial > Soil >... | reverse complement strand
TAAATACCTAAAAATATTACAGAAATGCAGTAAAAATTAATCCTATTAACCTTCCTTTTGTAAAATGTAGATTTAACGTCCTAAAAAAAAATATAAAAGTCAACACCTTTAACCCGGAATGAAACGTATTTATTTCTAAAAAATTTCACTCCTGAGATTTAATTTAATCATATTCAGCCGAAAACCAAACAATTTTAATTAATATTTTTGCGTTTTTTGACATTTTTAGCTGTTGATTAGTCCCCGGAAGACCAAATATTGAGATTTCGGCCGATTTTAGCTCAATCTGACGATAAGATGAAAAATTTCAATAATTACCATATTCCCATTTCGTTTATTTCATAAATTAAGGAGTGTTGCATCGTTCCATCTATATATATGTAAGATGCCAGACTTTTTAATATCATGATATATATATAAATTTGTCGGATAATCTTTTGAAATTTTAGTAAAACCCGCTAAATTTTTAAGGTTTTATTTAGAATTGTTGACCGGTTTACACGTAATACATTACCGGTTTTTAAATTACATATTCAAGGGAATATTTAAGAATGCATTTTGCAATTATTGCAGCTGGTGAAGGCTCGAGATTAAAAATGGAATCAGTTGCATTACCCAAGCCACTGGTAAAGATTAATAATGTCCCGATGATTGAGCGTTTAATTTCCATTGCCATTGAAAACGGTGCTGAATCTATAAGTTGTATAACAAATGAAGAATCTACTGATGTCCACGAATATTTGAATAATCGATCTTATAATATTCCGTTTAACCTGATAATAAAATCAACACCCAGTTCTCTTCATAGTTTTTATGCACTAAAACCATTTCTTGAGAATAAAAATTTTTGCCTTACAACCGTTGATACCATTTTTGATGAAACGGAATTTAAAAAATTTTTAATAACTGCTGAATCAAATAATTATGATGGATTGTTGGCTGTGACAGATTTTATTGATGATGAAAAACCTCTATGTGTTGAAATTAATAACGAAATGCGAATCCTTAAGTTCGAAGATACATCTAACAATTTTAAATTAGCTACAGGCGGCATTTACTATTTTTCAAAAAATATATTTGATGTCATGGAAAAAGCTGTAAACATGGGTACAAAAAGATTAAGAAATTTTTTGAAATTACTGGTTGCCGAAGATTATAAAATTCATGCCTATAAATTTTCGAAAATAATCGACGTGGATCATTACAAAGATATTCAAACAGCAGAAGAGTTCTTAAACACCCTGGCACAATAGCCTGTAAAAAGACCGGGAACTGATAATTTTCCAGACACCCAGTGGAAACCAACTATTGACAAAGTAGTTTCCCGGTAATATATTGGAAACTGGTTTCCAGAAAAATAGTTTCCAAAAGGAGAATACATTTGAATCGTTTATCAATCTCCATATCCTCTTAAAGATATTTTATGAATAATATAGCTCACTCATTTAAAGTAAAAATTTATGGCCTGCAGGAATATTCCCTTATGTTGGTTGACATTTTCAAGGGTTTATCAAAATTCTGGCGAACCTGGAGCGATGCAGTAAATGAAATGTACTGGATTGGCGCACGCGCATTTCTGCCTGTTTTACTCGGAGGTATTTTCGTAGGAATCATTCTCGCTCTTGAAACCGGTCATCAACTTGATCACTTCGGTGCTAAAACTCTGGTCGGAAGAACAGTATCACTTGGAATGATAAGGGAACTGGGGCCGGTAATTACCGGGTTACTACTTGCTGCAAGAACCGGTGCTAAAAATGCATCTGAACTTGGAGCAATGCAAATCAGCGAACAAATAGATGCTCTCAGAGCTTTCGGGACAAGCCCTGTTGAGAAACTTGTTATACCCAGAACAATAGCCGCTGTTGTAATGTTTTTACCATTAACGGCTATCGCTGATATGTCAGGAATATTAAGCGGAATGATAGTGACAAAATTATCTTTGAATGTTGACACCTCATTTTTTTGGCACTCAGCACTTTCAGCCTTATTGATGAAAGATATTTTTGTTGGATTTATAAAACCATTTTTCTTTGCATTCTTTATTTCCACAATCAGTTGTTATTATGGATTTTCCACCAGGGGTGGAACTGTAGCTCTTGGAAAAACAGTAATAAATGCTGTTGTCGTTTCTTCGCTAATTGTGCTGGTACTAGATTTTATTTTCACAAAGGTTGTATGGGAGCTTTTATAGCTAATGATAGAAATTTCTAAAGTAAATCTGGAACTTGGTGAGAAGGTTATCTTAAAAGACATCTCTCTATCTATTAATAAGGGGGAAATTGCTATAATACTCGGTCCGAGCGGTGCTGGTAAAAGCTCTATATTAAAGATTATTCTTGGGCTATGGCAACCTGATTCGGGCAAAGTTTATGTTGATGGTACCAATATTACAGGAATGAGCGAAGCAGAAATTTTACCTATCAGAAGCAAAATGGGTATTGTCTTTCAGGCAAATGCCCTTTTCGATTCTTTAAATGTAGAAGATAATGTTTCATACTTTTTGAAAGAGCATAGCAAATTAAACTCCGATAAAATAAAAGAGAAAGTAGCTGAGATTTTATCCTTTGTTAACTTACAGGGAACTGAGAAAATTTGTATCGATCAGCTGAGCGGCGGAATGAAAAAGAGAGTTGCTATTGCACGAGCCCTTTCATTCGACCCTGACATAATACTATATGATGAACCAACAACAGGTCTGGACCCGATAAATTCAAAATCAATATTGGACCTAATTAAAAGAGTAAGCAACAGAGGCGCAACATCAATTGTTGTTACACATATTCTAAATGATGCTATTTCTATCGGTGACACACTCTCGGTAATAAACGAAGGGAAAGTAGTTCAAACGGGAACAGTTCATGATATGCTTAATTCCGGAAATCAATTTGTAAAAGATTTCTTTTATGAAGTGTATCAGGATGCTGCCCTGCTAAAAAAATAATTTTAAAATAAAAACAAGACACGAAATGAGTAAAAATTTACTAAAGCTATCAAATCTTAAAGTAGGACTCACGGTTTTTATAGGATTAGTAATCCTTTTTATTTTCTTGTTCATTGTCGGATCAGAAAATAATTTTCTAACCAGTAAATACCAGCTCAAAATTTTTGTCGATAATGTGCAAGGGTTAAACAGTGGCTCAATGGTAAGCCTGGGCGGAATAAAAATCGGGTCAGTTAAAGATATAGAATTTGCCAGGAAAGACAGTATAAACGGAGTTGATGTTACACTTGACATTTTAACACAATACCAGCCGGAAGTAACAAAAAATTCAACCGCACAGGTAAAAACAATAGGGCTCCTCGGTGATCAGTTTGTAGATATTTCAATAGGCCAGAAAGGTGAAGTTCCACTACAGCAGGGTGATTATATTACCGTAAAACCAACTCTTACGTTTGATAAATTTGCAGATAAAATTGATCCAGTAGTAGATGATTTTTCCGGCGTTATGAAAAACCTTAAAGTAATAAGTGACTCAATTGCTCATGGAAAAGGTATGGTTGGCAGAATGATAAACAATCCTGCAACGGGAAAAAATCTAGAACAACTGATTGCAAATATTAATTCTGTTACCGGTGCAATTACTCAGAAAAAAGGTACACTTGGAAAGCTCGTTTACGATACTTCCCTCTACAATAATTTAAAGGAATTAACAGGCAACATAAATTCAATTTCAGATTCTGTTCAGTCAGGGAAAGGCACACTTGGTAAACTTTTAGTAAGCGATTCACTATACAACAACATTAATACACTTACAGTAAAACTGAATAATTTAATTTCAAAAACCGAGAGCGACAGCACAATGGTCGGAGGTTTATTTAACGACACAAAATTTTATAACCAATTTAATTCTGTTTTAAAAGAACTGAACCTACTTATAAAAGATCTCAGGGAACACCCTGAAGATTACGTTCAGTTTTCAGTCTTTTAATTTTTTGAGTTAAAGCAGAAAACGGGAGTTTTAGAAAATGAAACTGAGAATGGCAGGCGTTTCACGCCAGGCAGAATATTCTCCAAATCACGTAGAGAACGATTCTCTAATATTAAGAGCAACAGCAGAAGTTTTAAAAGAACTTGATGTAGAAGTTAATTTCTACGGCGAAGGAGAAGTTCTTAACAGTAATTTTAATGAAGAATTTATTTTCTCAATGGCGCAGGGACCGGAAGCAATTGAAAAATTGCTCGAGGTTGAAAAGAAAGGTTCATTCATAATTAATTCACCTCGCGCTGTTAAAAATTGTTATCGTACAAACATGGTAAAACTTCTCCCTGAAAACGGAATTCCGTTTCCTAAAAGTACGCAGGTAGAAATTAACTCTGATATTGATATTGACCTAACCGGGTTCGATCCTTATAAATTCTGGATCAAGCGCGGTGACGTCCACGCAGTTCATCGCGAAGACGTTACACTTGTTTATAGCAAAGAAGAAAATAAATCTACAATGAAGGAATTTTACAGACGTGGAATCAGAACAGCTATAATACAGGAACACCTCGAAGGAGACGTAATAAAATTCTATGCTGTCCGTGACTCAGGATTTTTTAACTGGTATTATTTAAATGGGAAATACCATACAAAATTTGATCTTAATAAATTAATTGAACTTGCTTCAAACTCTGCAGAAATTCTTGGGCTTGATGTTTACGGTGGTGATGCAATTGTTTCACCAAGTGGATCAATTTCTATCATAGATATGAATGATTGGCCAAGTTTTGCTCCCGTAAGAGACGAAGCAAAAAAACACATTGCTAACTTAATCTATAAAATGGCGGTTAAATATGCTGACAACTGAAACAAAAAATAGTTACGCTTCTATTAAAACAGAAGTACCGGGACCTAATTCACTAAAATATTTTAACGAAGAAATAAATTATATCGCACCTGGCATTCAAACAATTGCTACCCGCTCAAAAATTACTTTTGAAAAAGGCGAAGGCTGCATTATGCAGGATGTAGACGGTAACAGATACATCGATTTTTTTGCCGGAGTTGGTGTTGCCAGCCTTGGATACAATCACACGAGATATAATAAATATATGAAGGAACAGCTTGACAACATTCACGTCGGGAGTTTTACTTCCAAAAACAGAGTTGAGCTAACTAAGCTTTTAGCCAGTGTTACTATTGGTGATCTAAACAGAAGCCAGTTTTACAGTGGCGGTGCCGAAGCAGTTGAAGCTGCTTTGAGAATGGCTAAATCTTATACAGGCAAAACCGAATTCATCGGTTTCTGGGAGGGTTTTCACGGAAAGACAATGGGTGTACTTGGCCTGCTTGGCGATAACTTCAAACATAGTCTCGGACCTCTTCCGGCCGGAATTTATAATTCACCATATCCGAATCCAAGACACTGTGCAATAGACTCAAACCCTGAAACCATGTCGAAATCCTGTGTAGATTTTCTGAGGAAAAAAATCAGATACGAAACAACAAATAATATAGCAGCAATTATTGTTGAACCAATCCAGGGAACTGCAGGAAATGTTGTTCCAGCTCCGGGATTTTTGAAGGAGTTAAGAAAACTTGCTGATGAAATTGGTGCTTTACTTATTTGCGATGAAATGATCGCTGGTTTCGGAAGGACAGGAAAAATGTTCGGTACGGAACACTTTGATATAATTCCGGATATTATGACAATCGGTAAAGGATTTGGCGGCGGTTTTCCTATGACAGGAGTTATGTCCCGAGAAGAAATAATTTTTGCAAAACCTTTCGGAAACCCGAGCGGAAGTTCCTCCAGTTATGGTGGAAATCCACTTGGCTCAACTGCAGCTTATGTAACATTAAAATCCATAATAGAAGATGGCCTTGTTGATAACTCTGCAAAAGTTGGTGAGTTTATGATGAATAAACTACGCCAGCTACAGGAAAAATTCCCGATTATTGGTGACGTGAGGGGAAAAGGATTAATGATTGGCGTTGAATTAGTTAAACCAAATAATTCAAAAGAAAAACTAGAAAAGAAATATACCGAAATGTTCTTCCATGAATGTTTAAAACGTGGTTTGATTATGATGGGATACAATGCTGATATCAGAATTTATCCTCCACTAATTGTTACTGAAGAGATTGCGGAAGAAGGAATATCAATTATGGAAAAGGCGCTTGAATATGTCTCCGATCAAATCAAAGATTGAATCAACCTTTAAATCAAAAGATACAGAAGAATTTCTTGACAGATTATTCTACCGCCCTGTCGGCTACGGCATGGCGGTAGTTTCAAAATCCTTAGGACTCACGCCTAACATTGTCACAACTTTAAGCATTGTCTTTGGTGTTATTGCCGGCCATTTATTTTACTACAGAAATGTTTCGATTAACTTAATTGGTGTTCTGTTTTTAATTATTGCAGAATCACTAGATAGTGCTGACGGCCAGCTTGCACGAATGACAAACATTCACTCTCGTTACGGTAAAATTCTTGATGGAGTTGCCGGAAACCTGATGTTCGTTAGTATTTATCTTCACCTTTGCGCAAGGTTTATTGTTGAAGGCGGCACCCCGTTTATTTTTCTTATTGCGGCAATTGCAGGGTTTAGTCATTCACTACAAAGTGCAATGGCAGATTATTACAGAAATTTCTATCTCTATTTTGCCTATGGTGAAGGCAGAAGCATAATAGATGAGCTGAAAGATCTAAAAGAAAAAAACAAAGCACTTTCTTGGAGCAAAAATGCAGGTAAAAAATTCCTGATGTCACTTTATGTTGATTACACAAGGAAGCAGGAATTTCTTTCGAAAGCAATAAGAACACTTTACAGAGAAGTTTATAATAAATATAACGGAATGGTTCCGGATTGGTTGAAAGAAAAATATCGGAGACTTAATAAACCATTAATAAAATATGGTAACATACTAACCACTAATACACGAATGATATTTCTTTTTTTTACCGTATTCTTTGCAAACGTGTTATATTATTTCCTGTTCGAAATAATTGTATTAAATATAATTCTCATTTACTTTGTTTTGAAACACGAAACTACAAGCAAACAACTTCTACAAAATGTAAAATCTCACAGGGAGAATTAATTAAATGCTTAAAGGTGCTATTATTGGATTTGGAAAGATTGCTCAGAACAGTCACGTAAAAGCATTTTTTAACGATGCACTCAAAGGGAAAGCGGAGCTTGTAGCTGTAGTTGAACCACTGAGAGAGAATCGGGAAAGAGGAATAAAGGATTATCCGACGTTAAATTTCTATTCCAACACAGAAGAACTTTTTGCTAATGAAAAAATAGATTTTATTGATATAACAGCACCTCCAAAGTTTCATGCCTCTCTTATAAAAGAAGGGATTAAAAATAAAGTTCACATTCTTTGTGAAAAACCCTTTACTTTAAATCTCGAAGAAGCAAAAGAAGCTTATAGATTGCTGAAAGAAAGTAATCTTGTATTTATGCCATGCCATCAATATCGTTATTCACCAACGTGGCAGAATTTTAAGATTTTCTTAAATGAAAATAATTCAGGGTCAAAATCGTTGCTTCAGTTCAATGTTTTCAGGATGCAGGCAGATCAAGGTGGAACAGCATTTCAGCCTGCCTGGAGAACCGACAAATCTCTAAGTGGCGGCGGCATACTTGCTGACTCCGGTATTCACTATCTTTACCTCGTTAACTGGCTCTGTGGAGAACCATTAAAAGTAACCGCAAAAACTATTAACCTGAATCACCCGGAATATACTGTTGAAGATACTGCCGTAGTGAATCTTGAATTTGAAAAAGCGTTTGTTGAAATCACACTTACCTGGGGAGCTGACAGAAGAGTTAACACGGCACGGGCTGTTTCCAATAATGGTAGTTTATCCTATGACGGTTCAAAACAATTAATGAAATATTATAACGGGAAAGAAGAAGCTATCGCCGTACCAGAGGCTTCAGATAAATCACATTATTTTTCTCTTTATATTGCACTCATTAATGAATTTGTTAACAAGATTCAAAACAAAGAATCTTCAGAAGACTTTAGAAAAGAAGCCCTTATTTCCATTCAACTTCTCGAAAAATGTTATGAATCTGCAAGGACTAACAAAACAATAGAATTGGATGAATAAATACTTAAAATCAGCTTTCTTCCTGATAGGTTTAGGGGTCTTTGCCTGGTTAATTTCAGACTTCGGGATATCTAACATAATTGAGAACGTTAAAAAATCCGGCTGGTGGTTTGTACCGGTTGTGAGTGTTTGGGGTATTGTCTATTATTTAAATGCCTGGGCGTGGTACTACGTAATTGATGCAAAAAATAAAAAAGTACCATTCACTAATATTTATGGAATTACTTTAAGTGGATTTGCAATCAATTATATAACTCCTTTTGTAAACCTTGGTGGAGAACCTTACAGAGTAATTGCACTAAAGAATAAAATTGGCTTGCACTCTGCTGTGTCTTCTGTTATTCTCTACACTATGCTTCACTTTCTTTCCCATTTTATTTTTTGGGTAACTGCCATAATTTTTGCTGGCATTTTACTTCCACTTGCATCAGGGCTAAAAATTACCTTGCTCTCAGCTTTTGTAGTATTATCAGTTTTGATCTGGTTTGTTTTTTCAAGACATAAAAAAGGAATATTTGCATCACTTATAAATTTTTTATCAAAGCTTCCATTTTTAAAATCACTCCACCAGAAATTATCAAACAAAGAAGAAAGCCTTTTAAAGATAGATGATGAGATAAAACAATTATTCAACGAAAGGAAAAACCATTTTTATCTTGCACTGTTTTTTGAATATGCCGCAAGAATGGTGGCTTCACTAGAGTTTTTATTTATCCTGAAAGCGATAGGTGTTGATATCTCATTTATGGAGGCATTCTATATAAGCGCCGGTTCTTCACTTATTATAAATATATTTTTCTTTATGCCATTTGAACTCGGGACAAGAGAAGCTGGGCTTTATTTCGTGCTGGATAGTTTAGGTTTAGCGGCAGGCGTTGGAATTTACATTGGACTTGTAAACCGGGTAAGAGAATTTTTCTGGATTTTAATTGGGTTAATTCTAATTCAGTTCAACGGTAAGAAAAAAGAAAAAGGGACTAAAGATATTTTTGAATATATGTCTGGAAATAGATCCTGATGAAAGCAGTACTATTTGATTTTGGCGGAACACTCGATACAAACGGAATTCACTGGAGTGAAAAATTCAGAATCGCATACGATAATGCAAATCTGGGAATAAACAAAGAAGATTATAACGAGGCTTATGTAAATGCAGAACCGCAAATGTATGCCGAAGTAAAAAAGGAAGATGATTTTTTAACCACTCTTCGGAAGCAGGCATTTCTTCAACTAAGCTATCTCGAGAGAAATAAAAATTATTCCTTTCCCGGAGGTGCGGCCGGTTCTTCGGGAAAAGTTGCTGATGAATGCTACAGGGGTGTACAGGAAATAATTAAAATCGTAAAAGATATCTTAACGGATCTCAAGAAAAATTATAAACTTGGCGTAGTATCAAACTTTTATGGAAATCTTGATGCTTCACTAAAGGGATTAGAAATTTCGGATTTTTTTGATATTATGATTGATTCCACATCAATTGATATCAGAAAGCCAGACCCGGGAATTTTCAAATTTGCTATTGAAAAATTGAACATTTTGCCCGAAAACACTGTTGTTATTGGTGACTCCTACAACAGAGATATAAAACCAGCTAAGTTATTAAATTGTAAAACGATATGGCTGGATGTGAGCAGCTGGACGAAGCCGGAAGAGACTGGTGCGGCTGATTTTATAATTAATAATATTGTGGAAATTAAAGAGATAATTGATAAATTATTTCCCCAATAATTTTTGACTAAACAAAATAACTTAATTAAGGACTAATTATGAAAGAAGATATACAGAAACCTACTGGTAAGTTGGGAGTATTAATTGTTGGTTTGAATGGAGCGGTTTCAACCACATTTTTAGCAGGTACTCTTGCCATAAATAAAAATTTAGCTAAGCCTATCGGGTCACTTACCCAGATGGCAACTATAAGAATAGGAAAAAGAAGCGAAAACAACTTTCCTCTTATAAAAGATTTTGTTCCTCTTGCTGATTTAAATGATATGGTTTTCGGAGGATGGGATATCCGTGACGAAAGTTGTTTCGATTCTGCCATGGAAGCAAAAGTTCTGCACGAAAAAGATCTGCTTGCAGTTAGAAAGGAATTGGATGTTATCCGCCCATTCCCTGCAGTATTTGAACAAAAATTTGTTGTTCGTTTGCACGGAGATTTTGTGAAAAAAGAAAACACAAAATTTGATCTTGCAGAAAAGGTACGCGAAGATATCAGGAACTTTAAAGAAAAAAATAAATGTGACAGGCTTGTTACAATCTGGTGCGGAAGTACCGAAATTTACATGCCTGTTAACAGCGAGTTAAGTACTCTCGAAGGATTTGAAAAAGGATTAAAAGAAAACCATCCTGATATCGCTCCAAGTATGATCTATGCTTACGCTGCTATCGCTGAAGGAGTTCCGCACATCAATGGTGCACCAAATCTTTCAGTTGATCTTCCGGCACTTGTTGAATTTGCACTTCAAAAAGAGGTCCCGGTTGCAGGAAAAGATTTTAAAACCGGCCAGACAATGGTTAAAACAGTTATAGCCCCGATGTTAAAAGCTAGAATGCTTGGGTTGAACGGATGGTTCTCTACAAATATTCTCGGCAACAGGGACGGAGAAGTTCTCGATGATCCAAATTCATTCAAGACAAAAGAAGTAAGTAAACTTTCCGTTCTTGATTCTATTCTCCAGCCAACTTTATACCCGGATCTTTATAAAGAACATTATCATAAAGTAAGAATTAATTATTATCCACCTCGCGGTGATAATAAAGAAGGCTGGGATAATATAGATATTT
>Ga0209919_1001596_pt1 | contig 10869 bp, 7 predicted proteins | sample SalPon2A_C_D2_MG_FD_185721 | JGI IMG/M metagenome (GOLD analysis project Ga0209919, IMG submission 185721) | Soil microbial communities from South San Francisco under conditions of wetland restoration - Salt Pond MetaG R2A_C_D2_MG (SPAdes)... | ecosystem: Environmental > Terrestrial > Soil >... | reverse complement strand
ATAATGCAGGCATACTTACATAATCTACACCCATTCCGCCTCTCAATTTTACCTGCGAATAAGAAGAAGAAAAGATTAAAATAGAAAAGGCAAAAAGCGGAAAATATTTCATATTTTATCCAGTTCTTTTTCAGCTACTTTGAAGAAATTATCATGCTTTTTGTCTATAATAAAGTAAACAAGAAGAGCGCTAAATATAAAAATAAAATATGAAATGATGTGAGTTAAAAATGCGTAGGCAAAGCTAATATTCTCGCCGAATCCAAACAACAAAACCAGCGCTGATTTTGCAAGGGTATGATAAGAACCTGTGCTGCCGGGAGTTGGAATTACAACACCAATCGCGCTTATACTCATCAGAATCCACCCCATCTCAAAGTTTACATTTTGTATATTCTGCATTCCAATTGTAAAAAAACCAACATAAGAATTTAATGCATAAATAAGCATTATAACTACGCTTAGAAGTATAGTTAGAATATAATTTTTGGCACCTTTTAGAGAAGAAAACCCTATTGTAAGCATATCAAAAATATGCACGCCTTTTTGAGCAAGATTTTCGGAAAATTTACCTACCAGCTTAATTATAAACCCATAAAACCTTTCTTTATATCTAACCAGCAGGTAAAAAAACAATATTAACCCCGCCATTAAAATGATACTTATATAAATTGTATTTTTCAGCCAGGGGAATTTATCATAAAGACTCTCTGTCCATAACAAAGCTGAAACAATAATTGCGATAACAAGAAAGATTATATCAATTACTCTTTCAACAATTACAGCGCCCATCATTTGTGAGCGGGAAAGGCCTTCCCATTTTCCAACAAGCACAGCCCTGGAAACTTCACCAAGCCGGGGTACAACGCAGTTAACTCCATAACCAACCATTATTGCACCGAAGAGGTTCTTAATTGAAGTATCATTTTTTGCTGATCGCAGGATAATTTTCCATCTGATAGCTCTTATATAGTGTGAAAATAGATTCACAACAATAAAGACAGATATCCAAAAAATTGATGCATCAGAAACAATGTCAAGTACATCAGGAAAATTTACATTCTGAAATGCTATATAAAGAAAGACAACTGCAAGCAGAACAGAGGCAATATACTTTATTGACTTACCGTACCTGTGATGTATTTTAATTTTATCTGAGGTCAATTACTTTCGTTCCTTTGGAAGGATTAAAAGAAAATTCTTTATCCGGCATTCCGCTGTTTGTTTTGTAATTTGTAAACCTGAATTCAAGTAAACTTCCGGTGTTTGCATGAATTTCAATTTTTTTTACCAAATCCTCTTTATTAAGCCAGAGTGTTATTTCTTCAGCATTAATTCCGGAATCTTTTTTGGGCTTTAATTGTATTATTCTGTCGCCTGATTCTTCAAAATCAGAAACAGTACATTTTTCCGGGTAATCAAATATTATTTTTTTTAGCGAAAGCGCGGAAGGATCATTTTCATCATAATTTCCGATTATAACTTTATTCTGTGATTTATTATAATTCCAGTTTGTCTGTCCGTCCGAAATTATTAAAAGATTTTTTAAATCCAGCTTTAACTTATTCGTTTTTTTGAAGTAAAATTTACCTTCAAGATTTATTTTTCCATTGGTAAGCTGAACAAAATCTGCCGATAGATCATTTATTGAATTAAATTTATTCTGCAGAACTTTTAATAAATAATCCCCGCCAAGGGCAACTGATGTACTAATCAACAAAAATATTGAAATATATTTTATGTATTTGATCATATTAAAATAATTGGAATAATTATTAATGTTTAAAGTTAAAAATAAAAAGCGCCATAAAAAATTTTGTAATGTCCTGATTTCAGGATATTGTCATTCCGGACTTGATCAGGAATCTAATAAATTTGTGAAAATCTGAAATAAATTCAGGATGACGACCTGATTATTAAGCCTTTTCCTGAAATCAGGCTAACAAAAAAACTAAATTTCAGCCTTTTCTATACTGTGGATCAGTTCCATATCAACAGTTGAAATGCCGGTGGAGGAATCAACATAGACACTTTTGAATTTTGCACCCCAGATCACTTCACTGAATTTATACGATGATCTGGAATGAACTATCATACTGAAAGTATCATCAAATGCTTTAAATAAAATAAGAAATTCAGCATCCGATTCCGCTATATCTTGTGCTGACATTCCATATAATGGACTTTCTTCATCAATCGGGTGAACAACCGTCCAGGTTAATGAGAAAAACATCACCTGTTTTCTCTCTAAAGCCAGGTTATGAAAAATTCTTTTTGAGGTGTTTTTATCTTTCATTGAAAGCATTACCTGAACATCAGCTTCAATTAATTGGTTTTCGCGTGCATTTGCTATTCTGAATTCAAATCCTGTAATACCCCTGTAAGGTGCAATTATCGCATTTTTGCTGTAGATTATTTTTGCATTCGGGCGTGAAAATCTTCCGTAAAGCAATCCGGTTGCGAGTGCAAATCCCATTAATCCGCAGAGCGATTCAAAACCCGCAATAAGGCTTTCAATATCACTTGTCGGATTTAACCTTCCGTAGCCTACAGTTGTAAATGTTTGCAGGCTGAAAAAGAATGAATTTAAAAAATCGTGAAAAATATCTGTGTGAGCAGCGCTAATTCCTTTTGTTCCGAAGGCAAGATAGACGCCTGCAAAAATTAAATTAACAATTAAATAAGCGAGTAAGACCAGTGAGTTGAATTTCCACCAGGAAATTGAAATCAGGAAATGATACGGACTTAACTTTTCCAGAAAACCCTGACCTATTCTTTCGACATTAAAACTCCCGTCACGGTTTATTAATCTCTGTCTTTGCTCTGCAACCCTGGCTCCAAAACCGAGGTCCTGGAATTCATTATTATTAGTTTGTGGTTTCTTTTTCTTGATCAAAAGTAAGTGTCCGTAAAATTAGAAATAATTAAATTTAATTGTAAGATGGGAACCTATATTGATCGAAGTATCGTCTCAAGTTGTTCTTCATTATCTACTAAAACAGTTCGTGCTTTACTTCCATCATTTGGTCCAACAATTCCAGCCTCTTCTAATTGGTCCACAATTCTTGCGGCGCGTGAATATCCGAGTTTTAATCTTCTCTGAAGGAGCGAAACAGATCCCTGCTGGTGGCGAACAATTACTCTGGCCGCATCTTCAAACATAGGATCGAGATCGGATAAAAATCCGGCTGATGCTTCTTTCTTTTTGTCGTAAAGCGATGGAAGGAAGTACGGTTTTGAATAACCTTTTTGAGAATAAATATAGTTTGTAATTTTTTCAACTTCATCGGTAGAAATAAAAGCGTTTTGAATACGAATCGGTTTCGGCATTCCTGTTGGAAGAAACAACATATCACCGCGTCCGAGCAATTGTTCAGCACCGTTCATATCCAGGATAGTTCTTGAATCAATTTTTGTAGCAACCTGGTAGGCAACTCTTGCACTAAAGTTTGCTTTTATAACTCCGGTTATAACATTTACGGAAGGACGTTGTGTTGCGACAACAAGATGTATTCCTACCGCACGAGCAAGCTGCGCAAGCCTTGCAATCGGTTCTTCAACTTCTTTGCCTGCAGTTATCATTAAGTCCGCAAGCTCATCAATAATAATAATCAGGTAAGGAAGAAAATGATGTTTCATAGTATCTGTATCTGCAGGTTTCTTTTTGGGATCAGAAACTTTTTTGTTATAATCGACAAGGTTTCGTACTCCTGCTTTTGCAAGCTTGTCGTATCTTTTTTCCATTTCGTATTCTACCGACTTAAGAAGAATAACTGCATTCTGTGGATTCGTTATTATTTCTTCTTCAAGGTCAGGAGAAACCGCCAGGTAATGTTTTCTAAGTTGATTGTAAAAAGAGAGTTCAATTTTTTTAGGATCGATCATTATTAATTTTACTTCCGAAGGATGCTTGGAATAAAGCAGGCTGGTGATAATCATATTTATTCCCACACTCTTTCCCGATCCGGTTGAACCTGCAATTAGCATATGAGGCATTTTGGCAAGGTCGGTAATAAAAACATCACCATTGATTGTTTTGCCTAAAGCGATTGGTAGTTCAGCATTTGATTCTGATATTTTTCCCAGAACAGAACGGGCGACAACAAGAGAAGATTGTGCATTTGGAATTTCAACACCTATTGCGCTTTTACCCGGTATTGGTGCGATAATTCTAATTCCCCTTGCTGCAAGTGCAAGAGCGATGTCGTGTTCCAGTCCAACTATCCTGCTAATCTTTACGCCGGGCGCCGGAACAATTTCATAGAGCGTAACAACAGGTCCGGGAGTTACAGTAATGTCTTCAATCTCAATATCAAAAAGTTTCAGCTTTTCTTTAAGAAGCTCCGCGTTTCTGGTTAATTCTTCTTCGGCAACTTTAAAATCTTCTGCCTGCGGCGGTTCAAGCAAATCGAGTGTTAATTTTTTATGATGAATTTTCTCTTCCCATTGATTTGGAAGTTTTGCTTCAGCGTCTTTATCAATATCTGCCTGCGGTATTTCCTTTGTCTTGTGCAGGTCAACTTTTTTATTTTCGTCTTTTAAAACTTCGTTTTCAATTTCTTCTTTCCCTGGTTTATCATCCTCCTTTCTTACAATCTTTATTTTTGTTTCATCCGTTTCCTTATCTGTTATTTCTTTTGCGGAATTAGTTTTATCACCTGATAGTGAGAAGATTTTTTTCTTCTTTTTTTCTTCTCTTAAATCTTTGATTTTAGAAAGGTTTGAATCGTCTTTAGATTCTATTGCTGCGTTTTTATATTCTTCTTTTACTTTATTAAAAGAACCTGTAAGCAGGTTAACAATAAAGTGGAATATATTTTCTATCTTTATATCAAATGCAATAATAAGCAGAACTACGGTTGATGTAAAAATAAAAATGATTCCTCCAACGCCCCCAAGTAATGTACTAATTGCTTTCCCGAGGTAATCACCCACACTTCCGTATAATTCATAAACACCGGGGAAAACATTGTAGTATTCTTTAAGTATTCCGAAGAATGAAGATAAAAGTAATCCTATAATTATTAGAAAGTTTGAACTATGGATTAAAGTTCGGAAATTAATTTGTTTAAAAAATGAAATACCCCAAAAGAAAAACATCGCTGGAAATATTAAAGAAAAATAACCTATTACAGACTTAATAAAGAATGAGGAAACATGGGCGCCCAGTATGCCCATCCAGTTGTTCATTTGATATTGCTGAATTGACTCAGAGGAAGAAAAATTAATTATATTCTGATCAAAATTTGCTTCATCAAATCTTGAATAGGACATAATACTTAAAAATAAAAAAACAGAAAGGACTATTAAAAATATCCCGAGGATTTTCTTTTTTTTATCCGAAGAAAAAATAAAATATTTATCTCCGGCCATCCCGTTAGTTTTTTTCGTGACCGATTTTCTTTTTGCTGCCATTCTTACAGATTTTAATTTGTTTTTTTCTTTGAAGAAACTTTATCAACCGGCATTAATTTAATTACATTTTCGGAGAAATATGGAATTACTTCATTTTCATCGAGCTTACTGCAAAAATTCAAATCTTCTTCAAACCCGTTTTCCATTAGTAATTTACCGTGTTCACTTTCTTTAAGAATTTTTAATAAGTTGGTTCCGTAGGATTTACTAAGCATAAAACTTGCTTTTGCCGTGTCGTTTAATTCAATATTATTTGTAAGAGTTTGTACTTGTGCAATTAATTTCCCTGCACAAATTGAATCTTCGATTGAAAAACTGTTATTTCTTCCGGAACAAAGGATTTCAAAATCAGTATTTAATTCCATGATGGTTTTTGAGATTGCAGAGAGATTTGAGAAAGAGCAAACAAATAGTTTTTCAGAAAATTTTGCTTTTACTATAGCTCTTGAACCGTTTGTAGTAAAAAAAACTATTGTTTTGCCGGAGACGACATCTTCTGTGTATTCAAGAGGGGAATTACCCAGTGCAAAACCATCTATTTTTTTAGTGTTCCTTTCCCCGCCAAGTAAAGTTTGCCCACCGAACATCCCACCGGAAATTTTTACGGCAAATTCAACATTCCCTACAGGGACAATTTCTTTTGCACCGTTTTTAAGAGCATTAATAATTGTGTTGGATGCTCTTAAAACATCAATTACAACAACAGTTTTCCCGGTAAAATAAAGTTCCTCTATATTAGAGGGGCACAGAATCACATTACATTTCATAAATTATCAGCTTTGTAAAATTAGTTTTTAATAAAAGGAAGACTTACAACTGTTGCCGGAATTTCCTTTCCTCTAACCAAAAAATTAACTGTTGAACCTTCAGCGGCAAATTTCGTCTCAACATAACCAAGGGCGATAGGTTTGTCAAGTACGGGGCTAACTGTTCCGCTTGTAACTTGACCAATTTTTTTCCCGTTTGCAGTCAGGTCATAACCGTGACGCGGAAAAACTTTTTCTGAAGTGGTTAATGGAACCAGCTTCCTGCTCATACCTTCTTCTTTAATTTTTAAAAGAACTTCTCTTCCGTTAAAGCTGTCTTTTTTCAATTTAGTGATCCAGCCCAACCCGGCTTCAAGGGGATTTGTTGTTTTGTCGATGTCATTTCCATAAAGGCAGAATCCCATTTCGAGTCTTAATGAATCTCTTGCAGCCAGGCCGATTGGTTTTATTTCAAATTCTTCCCCGGCCTCGAAAATTTTATTCCATATTTCTTCTGCGGTTTTTTGATCGCCTTTGAAATAAATTTCGTAACCAAGTTCGCCGGTGTAACCGGTTCTTGAAATTATCATATCGTAATCGGCAATTTTTGCTTTGAAGAAATGATAATATTCCAGGTCAAGATCGCGATCACAAATTTTTTGTAATGTCTTTTTTGAGTTTGGTCCCTGGATAGCCAAAAGTGAATATTCATCACTCAGGTTCTTTAATTCAACACCAAACTTATTGTTTTCATTCATCCAGTTGAAATCTTTTTCGATATTTGATGCATTTATTACAAGCATAAATTCCGTATCAGAAATCCTGTAGACTAAAAGATCATCAACAATTCCGCCGTCATTATAACACATTGCAGAATATTGAACTCTTCCATCGTTAAGTTTGGAAGCATCATTTACAGTAATTTCCTGAACAAACTTCAGAGCATTTTCACCGCTTACAAAAACTTCACCCATATGAGAGACGTCAAAAACTCCAACTGAATTTCTAACAGCTTTATGTTCTCCAATAATTGATGAATATTGAATCGGCATATTGTATCCTGCAAATTCCACGATCTTTGCACCGAGTTTTACGTGGATGTCATAAAATTTTGTGTTTTTCATGATTCACTTTAATTATTTGAGTTTTAAGTAATATCTTTAGTCAAATCTTTGTTTGTTTTTACAGAGATAAATCTAAACTGTCCAACAGGAATTGACTGATCTTCGACAATTTCCAGTTTTAATCCAAACTTAAATTTAAGCTTGGTAATTGTTTTAATAAACCCGCTTTTTAGTTTTGCTGCCACTGAAGGATGACATTTAATTTTTAATGCTTTTTCAGTTGACTGTCTTTTGAATTTGCTCAACCATTCTTCGAGGTCATAAATTATATGAGAATGTTTTGTGAGCATTCCGGTACCGAGACAGGTCGGGCAGACCTCTTTCATCGCCTGCATAATATTCTGACGAATTCTTTGTCTCGTTATCTGAACCAATCCAAAATCTGACATAGGCAACACTGAAACTTTTGCACGGTCTTTTCTGAATTCTTTTTTTAATTCATCGTATATTTTTTTGCGGTTCTTGTCTTCTTCAAGATCAATAAAGTCTATTACAATTATTCCGCCAATATCACGCAGTCTCATCTGTCGTGCTATTTCACGTGCAGCTTCAAGATCAGTTTTTAATGAATTTAATTCCTGCTCTTTATTTTTGGCATATCGTCCGCTGTTTACATCTATTACAACCATTGCTTCGGTGTGCTCGATAATCAGGTAGCCACCGCTTGGGAGAGGAACTTTTCTTCCCATCAGAGTTTTAATTTGTTCTTCAATTTTAAATGAGTCGAAAATTGAACCTGAAGTTTTAAATAATTCTATTTTATCAGCCTGGTCGGGCTGTTTAATTTCGACGTAATTTTTTATCTGTTTGTGAAGTTTTCTCGAATCTATGAATATTTTTGAAACGTCTGCGGTAAATAAATCTCTTATCACACTGGATGTTGTATTAACATCCTGGTGAATTAATGCCGGCGGTTTTTCTGATTTAATATTTTTTTCAATTACCTGCCATGTATTAACCAGGTTTCTGAGATCTTCCTGCAGCGCTTCCTCGGTTTGATTTCTTGCGACTGTGCGGATTATCAGGCCATAATTTTTGGGAAGAATACCACGCGCAAGGTTTCTCAGCCTTCTTCTTTCTTTAAAGTCGTATATTTTTTTTGAAACGCCTACTTTGTTATCAAAAGGAAGGAGGACACAAAATCTGCCCGGAAGTGAAACAGAAGATGTAACACGAACACCTTTATTGCTTACCGGCTCTTTTGTAATCTGGACAATTATTTCATCGCCTTTACGGAGTTTTACAGGTGGATAATTATCTCTACCATGTTGCCTGTTTGAATTGTGGTGATGACCGTTGTTGTTATTTTCATTTGGGGAATCGTCATCATCATCCACATCGGCATCTTCGCCAAGCATATCCTGGAATTGCTGGGTCCTTTCACCAATGTCAGAAAAATGAAGGAAGCCGTCATGCTTCATTCCGATATCTACGAAAGCAGCTTTGATACCGGGCAATACCCTGGCTACTCTCCCCAGGTAAATATCCCCGACCATTCTACGGTTTTCTGGATAGTCAACAAAGAAGTCGACTAAATTTCCGTCCTCGGTTATAGCAACACGTGTTTGTGTGCTGCTCGAATTGATTATAATTTCTTTTACCATAAAGAACAAACTCGCTTAATGAAATATTATATTTCATAAAAAATTTTATAAAAAGCAGGCTTAAGCATTGAGTTGACAGAACATTTTCAAAACGCTGTTCAGAGTTTGTTCCAGATGGGAAATACTTCGTAAAAAGCATTATTAAAAATAAAATTATATGTGATTCTGACTTTCTCAATGTAACCTGTATTAAAATGTCTAAGAATATCCGGCCAGATAGCCGAATCGGTCAAATAAAAAATTTAAAGCAAAAATGCTGAATAATAGTATTCAGCATTTTCAATAAGAACATTAATTGTTTGTAGCGCCACTCTCACTATTTTCTTTAAGTAGTTCTTTTCTGCTCAAAGAGAACTTTCCGTTATCAATCTTGATAAGTTTAACACGAACTTTATCACCCTGTTTCAGGTAATCGCTTACTTTCTCAACGCGTTTATTATCAATTTGTGAAATGTGAAGTAATCCTTCTTTACCGGGAATAATTTCAACGAAAGCACCGAAATCCATTATTTTGGTTACAGTGCCGTCATAAATTTCACCAACTTCCGGTGTAGCAGTCATAGCTTTTATATAAGCTTTACATTGTGCTGCTCCTTCCTTATTTGGTGAAGCAATTGTAATTGTTCCGTCTTCGGCAATATTAATATCAACGCCGAAATTTCTCTGCATCCCCTGGATTGTCTTTCCGCCGGGACCAATAATTAATCCTATCTGGTCGGTTTCAACTTTCATTGTTATAAGTCTTGGGGCAAAAGAGGAGAGTTGTTCTCTCGGTTCTGCAATTGCTTCTTTCATAATTCCGAGAATGTGCATTCTTCCTTCTTTTGCCTGCGCAAGAGCTTTTTCCATAATTTCAAAACTGATTCCCTGGATTTTTATATCCATCTGAAATCCGGTTATTCCTTCAGTTGTTCCTGCAACTTTGAAGTCCATATCACCAAGGTGATCTTCGTTGCCGAGAATATCTGTAAGTATTGCAAATTTTTCACCTTCTTTTATCAGTCCCATTGCAATTCCGGCAACAGCTTTTTTAACAGGAACTCCGCCATCCATCATTGCAAGCGAACCAGCGCAAACCGATGCCATTGAAGATGATCCGTTTGATTCGAGGATATCTGATATTAGCCTGATTGTATAAGGAAAAGTTGTTTCAGAAGGAAGCATAGGCTTTAGTGATCTTTCAGCAAGATTTCCATGTCCGATTTCTCTTCTGCCCACACCTGTCATTCTTCCAACTTCGCCAACACTGAAAGGAGGGAAATTGTAGTGAAGCATAAATCTTTTTGTGTATTCTTCACTTAATCCATCAACAGTTTGTTCATCGTTTTTACTTCCGAGTGTAAGGGAAGTTAAACTTTGTGTTTCGCCTCTTGTAAAAAGTGCGGAACCATGAACTCTTGCTAAAACACCGGTTTCAACTGTGATAGGTCTTACCTGTGTTGTGTTTCTTCCGTCAAGGCGAATTCCTTCTTCAAGAATTCTTGTTCTCATCAGATCTTTTTCAAGATCGTGAAGGATTGAACCAATCTCTTTTTCTCTTTCAGGATATTTTTCTTCAAGAGATTCCTGAACAAATTTTGAAAGTTCTTTATTTTTTCCGCTTCTTTCATCTTTTGTAAGAACAGAATGAACGATCTCTTTAAATTTATCCTGTGCAAGGTCGTAAACATCTTTCTTTAATTCTTCGTCGACTTCATTAGCCGGAACTTCACGATTTGTTAAACCACATTCTTTTGCGAGTTCAAGCTGAAGATCAACAAGTTTTTTAATTTCTGTCTGGGCAAATTTTAATGCTGCAAGAAGATCACTTTCATTTACTTCCAGCGATTCCCCTTCAACCATCATTATTGAATCTGCTGTTCCGGCAACAACCAGTTCCAGATCACTCTCTTTTAACTGAGAGAAAGTCGGGTTTACAACAAACTCACTTTTTATTCTTCCGACTCTTATTTCAGCAATTGGACCGTCGAATGGAATGTT
>Ga0209919_1001595_pt1 | contig 10877 bp, 8 predicted proteins | sample SalPon2A_C_D2_MG_FD_185721 | JGI IMG/M metagenome (GOLD analysis project Ga0209919, IMG submission 185721) | Soil microbial communities from South San Francisco under conditions of wetland restoration - Salt Pond MetaG R2A_C_D2_MG (SPAdes)... | ecosystem: Environmental > Terrestrial > Soil >... | reverse complement strand
CCTCGTCGTCGCCGGCGTGCTGCTCGAAGAGCATCAGCGCGGCGTTGGTCGTCACGCTCCGCTCCAGACCCCCCAGGATCTCGGCGGCGTCGTGCATGCGCAGGGCCGCGTCCACGGGCACGGTCGCCAGGGGCGCGAGCTCGTCCGCCAGCCAGGCGCGGAGCTCGTCGCGGGCGAGGACCGCGTCCAACGCCGTCTCCGCGATGCCCTCGGAGACCGTGGACGCGGGCGTGTTGATCAGCTGCAGGGTGTGCTCGAGCCAGCCGCGCTCCCCCACCAGGGCGCGCTCCTTGACGGCCTGCTCGGTGTGATGGCCGGGGTAGGCCTCGTGCGCCAGCAGACCCGGCAGCGCGTGGAGCCGTTGCGGCAGGTCGACGTTCACCTCGACGCGCGAGGTGAACGTGCCCTGGTAGGTGTTGTAGCCTCCCCACGGCTTGTCCCGCACCAGCCGGAGCTCCACCTCCTCCTCGTCGGGAAGGGAGAAGCGCTTCCGGGTGCGCCGGCGGAGCTCCGTCAGGATGGCGTCGAAGACGGGTCGGAGCGCATCGTCGGAAACGCACTCGAGCGCCCCCAGGCGCTCCAGCCGCTCGGCCGCGCTCCCCTCGCCCGGGACGAGCTCCGCCAGCGACGCCCGGTACTCGGCCAGCCGCCCCTCGGGGACGGCCTCGGGCGTGACGTCGTAGAGACGCTCCACCTCCTCACGGAAGGGAACGTCCTTCCCCATGAGCAGGCCCAGGGTGGTGCGCATGGCGCGCACCTGCCCGCCCAGGTAGACCCGGCGCTGCTCGTCCTCGAGCTCCGCCAGGCGCTCCAACAGGACATCCGCCTGCGCCGCCAGGTCCGCCAGCGAGAGCGCCTCCACCTGCGCCCATGCTTGCGGGCCGTAGTAGGCGTCGATGATGTCGGGCGCATGTTGCGCGATGGCGTGCGCGAGCTCGACGTAGGTCCTCACCAACCCGGTCGATGGCTCGGCCATGCACCATCATAGGGCCCGCGCGACCGGGCCGGAACCGGTCGCGCCCGCGGGCCTCACCGGCGCGCCCGTCCGCGGCGAGGTCACGTCGCGCGCGCCTCGAGGCCCGGCCCCTTGGCCGCTCTAGTCGTCCCCGCCGAAGAATCCGCCTCCGCGCTCGCCGCGCTGCGGCAACGTCTCGAGGTAGGCCATCAGGTCGCGGATCTGCTGGTCGGTGGGGGCGGCGGCGTTGCCCAGGTAGCCGTTGGCGCCCAGCGTGCCGAGGCTGTCCGAGGTGGACAGGCCCGTCTGCGCATAGCCGGGCATCCGTTCGCGGCCGTAGAGGATGATGTTCTTGAACGCGCCGAAGCCGCGCCGCGAGACCTCGCTGCCCACCCCGCGGTACTTCCCGCCCTGCCCTTTCGCGCCGTGGCAGGTCTCGCAGTTCGCAGCGTAGAGCGTGGCGCCGGCGTCGATGCTGGCCGGAAGGCCGTCGATCGTCACGGTGGGCCCGCTCCCGTTCGCGCCGCCGGCCGGCGCGCCGTTGCCCCCGGCCGAGGACCCCCCGCCGGCCGACCCCGACCCGCCGCCGCCCGACTGCCCCAGCGCCAGCCCGGCAGCGACGAGCGCCACCAGCAGCGCCGCCGCCCACATCTGGACGCGGCGCATCAACGCGCTCCTCTGGGGCGCCCGCCCCCGCCCGCGAGCCGCCGCGGCCCGCGGGACCGAACGCGGGCGACGTGGTAGCACGCTCCGGCCAAAACGTGTCTCCGGTGATCATCACGCATGCGTTGCCTCCGATGGCAACGCTAGTCGCGAACGGTTAAGCGGCTGCAAACGCCGCGGCGGGCCCCCGCAACGCGCGGCGCCCGGCCCCACCCCTCAGCCGGCGCCCACCGGCAGCAACGCCCCGGCGGCGTCGAGGATCCCCTCGACCACCTCGAGCTCCCGTTGCGACAGCTCCCACGTGCCCGCCCTGGCGTTGCGGCGCACCTGCTCCGGCGACGTCGCGCCGGCGATGACGCTGGCGACCGGGCCGTGCGCCAGCAGGTAGGCGAAGGCCAGGTCGATGAGCTCGCGGTCCCGCTCCTCGGCGAAGCGGGCTAGCTCCTCGACGAGGTCGAGCACGTCGTTCGTCAGCATCGCCTGCCAGCGCTCGCTGCCGGCCACGCGCGTTCCCTGGGGGATGGGCCGGCCCTTGCGGTACTTGCCGGTGAGGATGCCGCTGAGCAGCGGGAAGTAGGGCAGGAACGCGATCCCCAGCCGCTGGCAGGCGGGCAGCACCTCGCCCTCGGGGTCCCGCTTCAACATGCTGTACTCGTTCTGCACGCTCACGAAGCGGGCGCCTGCGTCCGCCGCGACCTCGTCGGCCTCCTGCAGCTGGGCGGCGCTGAAGTTCGAGCAGCCGACCTCGCGCACCTGTCCGGCGGCGACCGCCTCGGCCAGCGCGCCGAGCGTGTCGGCGACGGGCACGTCATCGTCGGGCATGTGGAGCTGGTAGAGGTCGATGTGATCGGTCCGGAGCCGCTTCAGGCTGGCCTCCAGGGCGGCGCGCACGTCCTCGGGCCGGGCGCCGGAGGGCGCGCCCTCGTTGGCGGGGTGGCCGAACTTGGTGGCGATGACCACCCGGTCGCGGCGGCCCTCGAGCGCCTCCCCCATGAAACGCTCGCTGTCGGTCCCTCCGTAGAGGTCGGCGGTGTCGAGGAAGCTCACGCCGGCGTCGATCGCGGCATCGAGCACGCTCCTGGTGCCGGCGAGATCGAGGCGACGACCGAAATTGTTGCAGCCGAGCCCGACGACGGAGGCGTTCAGGGAACCGATGGGGCGGGTCTTCATGTGGATCTCCTCGCGATTGCCGGCAATAGGGGTTGGCAGTCCCAGGAGCCTCCGGTGCCGGGGTCGCTGGGGCGTGCCTAGGCCGTGTTCCATTGCGGATGGTACGTAGGCTTCCGTCCGGGCCATGTCGTCCGAGGGGCACACCGGACGCAGCGCGGGGGGCGCGCAGGCAGGGAGTCCAGGCGGCGCGGGCGGCGCGCAGGCGGAAAGTCCAGGCGGCGCGGGGGCCGCGCAGGCGGGGAGTCCATCCGGCGCGGGGGGCGCGCAGGCAGGGGCGCGGGCGCGGGGCCGGCCGGGCACCCCTCCCGTGCGACAACGTCGGGCATGGCCCGGTTCGGCGCAACCGTGCTCAAATGGGCGGGTCATGCCGTTCGGGCTCGAGCCGACCCTGCCGCTCGCCGTCGCCGCCTTCGTGGTCGGCATCGCGGTGGTGGTCCTCGCCACCGACCGCCTCGTCGACGGCCTGGTCGGCCTGGGCCTCGCGCTGCGCGTGGCCCCCTTCGTGGTGAGCGCCGTCGTCTCCGGCATGGAGGTGGAGAACGTGGCCGTCGGCCTGGCCGCCGGCGCGCGCGGCGCGGCCGACGTCGCCCTCGGCACGGCCTACGGAGGAGCCATCGTGCTGCTGTGCTGGGCCCTGGGCCTGGGGGCCGTGCTGGCGCCGCTGCGCGTGCGCCTGCCGCGGGTGGTCATCCTGCTCCTGCCCGCCACGGCCCTGCTCGCGGGCCTGCCGGCCTGGTTCCCGGTTACGCCGAGGTGGGCCGGCGCCGTGCTGCTCGCCGGCTTCGCCGCGGCGATGGCGCTGCTGGCGGGCGCCTCCAGGCGACACGCATTCCTCGCCGGCGACGAGGTCGCGGAGTCCATCGGAGGCCGCCGCCACGCGCTGCGTCGGGCGCTCGCATGGACGATCCTGGGGGTGGCCGTCGTCGCCGTCGCCGGGGACGTGGTGGCATGGGGCGCGACCGGCCTCGTCGCCACGCTGGGGCTGTCGGCGGGCTTCATCGGCATGGTGGTGACGCCGCTGGGGATCGAGGCGGAGGAGATCGTGCGCCAGGTGGTGCCTACGCGTCGCGGCCGCCCCGACGTCTCGGCCGGCAACGCCGTGGGCACCGTCCTCTGGTTCCTGCTCTTCAACCTCGGCCTGATCGCGCTGATCACCCCGGTGGCGGTACCGGTGCGCGTGCGCGCGCTCGACTGGCCCGCCGTGGCGCTCGCCTCCGCCCTGGCCGCCGCGTTCCTGTGGCGCGGGCGCCTGGGCCGGGCCGAGGGCGCGCTCCTCCTGAGCGTAGGCCTCGCCTACGCCGCCCTCCAGCTCCTCGCAGGGTGAGGGCGCCCCGCATGGCAACGGGGCGGCTCATGCGCCGCGCGACGCGCCGGTCAGTCGTAGATCACGACGCGGTAGCGGTCGGGGTAACCCTCGCGCGAGACGATGACGGTCGCGACCTCGTAGCCGCGCACGTACTCCGCGCGGATGCGGTCCCAGGAGACGGTGTAGCTGCGCCGGAACCAGCCGTGGTCGCGCATGCGCTGGTCGACCGAGTAGTAGACGCCGTGCAGGGAGTCGTCCGTGCGGATGACCGCATCGAAGCGATGCGGCTCGGAGCGCTGCTCCACGACCACCAACCCGGGGAAGGCGAAGCGCATGTCGAGGTGGCCCCATATCAGCACGCCGGAGCCGTAGACGGTGGCGGTGGTGTGCCCCGGCCTCACCGTGAGGGTGCAGCCGGCGAGCAGCAGGGTCAGCGCCAGGACGGGTGACACGATGCGAACGATCCTGCCCATCCGAGGCACCTCCTCTCGTGCCATCTCTCCGATGACACTCGTTCCTCACGCCGATGCTAGACCCGGGGCGTCACGGCTCCATGAACGCGCCGTCACCGGACCTTCACACCGCTGCACGGCACCCGGAGGCGGCGCGGCCGGCCTTCGCGGGGCTCATCGGAAGAACCTGAGCGACGCCAACCCCATCGGCTCGGTGCCCGTGGCAACGGCGGTGCCCACCGCACTCAGTGAGCCCGCCGTGGCGTCGAGCGCGAAGGCCGTGATGGTGGCGTCGGCCGAGTTGGCCACGTACAGGAACCGGCCACCCGGATCGGGAGCGACGGCCTGCGGGAAGGCGCCGGCGCTGCCCGTAGAGTGGGTGGTGGCGAGCGCGCCGGTTCCCGGGTCGATCGCGTAGATCGACACGCTGCCGCTCACGTAGTCGGCGGTGAACACGAAGCGGCCGAGTGGGTCGACGGTCACGGCCCGCGGCGTTCCCCCCGTGGGCGGATCGGTCCCGAGGTGACTGAGCGCACCGGTTGCGGGGTCGATGGCATACGCCGAGACCGTGTCGTCGCCGCTGTTCGCCACGTACAGGAACTGGCCGAGCGGGTCGACCGCCAGTCCGAGCGGGCCGGAGCCCGTGGGGGTGGTGCCGATGGGGGTGAGCCCGCCCGTTACATCCGCGATGCCGTAGGCCGACACAGTCGCGTCGGTTTCGTTGGCCACGTAGAGGAACCGCCCCGAGGGGTCCACTTCCAGGGCCGCTGGACTCGCCCCCGTGGCGGCGCCGAGGCCGAGGTCGGCGAGGCCGCCGGTCGTCGGGTCCACGGCGTACACGGTGACCGTGTCATCGCCGTCGTTGGACACGTACGCGAAGCGCCCGGAGGGTTCGACGGCGATCGCCCAGGGGTGGGAGCCCGTCGTGAACGCGCCGGCGCTCGCGAGCGCGCCCGTGGTGGTGTCCACCGAGTAGACGGTGCCGCCACCGGTGTTGTCGTCGTTCACGGCATACACGAAGGGAGCCCGAGGGTCGACGGCGAGCCCGCGCGGCGTCGCGCCCGCGCCGCCCGACGGGACGTCCGAGCCGGCGCTCGCCAGCGCCCCGGAGCCACCCGCCGAGAACGCCGACACGGTGCCGTCCCCGGCGTTGGCCGCGTAGACGAACGCATCGGTGTAACGCAGCGGAGCGGGCCCCTGGGAGACCACCAGGGAGCGCGGCCCGGGCCGGGCGCTGATGGCCCTGGGCAGCGGGGTCAGGCCGCCGCTGCCGGGGTCGATGACGAAGCTCGAGATGGTGCCGTCGCCGTCGTTCCCGACGTAGAGGAAGGCGCCGGTGGGGTCGACCGTTACGGACCAGGCCCCCACACCCGCGGGCACGTTCGCGCCGAGTTTGGTGAGCGCTCCGGTGGCGGCGTCCACGCCGAAGACGGAGACGTCGCCCCCGGCCGCGTTAGCGGTGAAGAGGAAGTTGCCCGTCGGGTCGAGCGCCAGCCCCCGCGGGTACCCCGGCACGGCCACAGGCGCGCCCGCCGCGCTCAGCTCGCCGGTGCCGGGATCGATGGCGTAGACCCGGATGTCCTGCCCGCCGTAGCTCACCACATATGCGAAAGCTCCCGCCGGGTCGACCGCCACCTGTTGCGGCGAGCCGCCCGTAGGGACCGGCGTGCCCGCAACGGTCAACGCACCGGTGGCGACGTCGACGGCGAAGGCGGAGACGGTGCCGTCGAAGGCGTTCGTCACGAAGACGAAGCGCCCCAGGGGGTCCACGGCCACCGAGTTGGGTTGGTGCCCGGTGGGCGCAGTCCCCACCGAGCTGAACGCGCCGGTGTTGGGGTCGACGGCGAACGCCGACACGGTGTCGTCGCTCCGGTTGGCCACGTAGAAGCGGTGCCCGCTCGGATCGACCGCGCCGGCAACCGGGTTCCCGCCCGTCGCGACCGGACTGCCAACGGCGTCGAGCTGGCCGGTGGCGGCGTCCACGGCGTAGGCCGCCACCGACACCCCACCGTTGCTGACGAGGTAGAGATACCCGCCAGAGGGCGCCAGCACCGCCTCGGCCGCGTAGCCGTCGGTCGGCACGTATCCGTCGTGCCGGAGCTGACCGGTGGCCGCATCGACCGCGTAGATGGCGAGCCCGCCGCGGGAAGTGTCTCCCACGGCGTAGAGGAAGCGAGGGTACGTCGCGCCCCCGGCGCTTCCTCCGCCGCCAGGCGGCGTCGGCGTCGTTCCGCATCCCGTCAGAAGCACCGCCGTCACCGACCAGACGAAGCCCCACCGCAGCGTTCGACGCACGAATCGGGGCCACGCCCCCGTCGAGATGCCGAGCCCTCGTGTCATCGGTCCCCTCCCCGTCGTCCGTTGTGAACTGACGTCTCCTCCCAGATTATGCACCGGCGGGAGCGGATGCCGCGCGCGGGCCATCGTTCGACGCCGGCATCGGCCGCCTATGATCGGCTCGAGCCTGCCTCACGCCGCACGCCGTCCACGGCTCGGAGAGGATCGCCCATGGCCACCGTCCAGGTCCGATACATCGTCCACGACGTCGACGCCGCGATTGCATTCTACACCGCCGGCCTCGGCTTCGACCTCGTCATGCACCCCGCGCCCGCGTTCGCGATGCTGACGCGCGGCGACCTGAGGCTGGTGCTGAGCGCGCCCAACCCGCAACCCGGCGGAGGTGCCACGCTCTCAGGCGGCGCTACCCCCCACCCCGGCGGCTGGAATCGCTTCGCCGTGCAAGTGGACGACCTCGACGCCACGGTGGAGCGCCTGAGGGCCGCGGGCGCCCGCATCCGCGGCGACGTCGTCGAGGGCGTGGGCGTCCGGCAGGCGATCGTCGAGGATCCGTCCGGCAACCCGGTGGAGCTGTTCGAGCCGCTGCGGCAGGAGGCGGGCCTGGCCGATCCGCGAGCCTGAGAGGTGCGCCCGTCAGGCGGACCGCTGCGCTTCTCCCAGCCTTATCATCACCTCCAGGGACCGCTCCACGTCCTCATCGGTCGTCGCCCACCCCGACACCGAGATGCGCATAGCGGTGCGGCCCTGCCAGGTCGTGATCCCGCACCAACAGGTTCCGTCCTCCTGCAGCGCGCGGATCACCGCTTGCGTGCGCTCCGGCGGACCGAAGGACACCAGCACCTGGTTCAGTGCGACCTCATTGAGGACCTCAAAGCCCGCCTGGCGCAGTCCTTCTGCGAAGCGCCGGGCGTGCCGGCAGCAGCGCTCCACGAGCTCCCGGACGCCCGACCGGCCCAGGCGCTTGAAGGCGGCCCAGACCTCGACTCCGCGTGCGCGCCGCGACAGCTCCGGGGTGAAGTCCGAAGGGTCGCGGGCCGAGGGCTCGGGCAGGTAGGCGGCGCTCACGCCCATCGCTGCGCGCAGGGCCGCCGGATCCCGCACCAGGGCGATACCGGAGTCGTAGGGCACGTTCAGCCATTTGTGGAAGTCCGTCGCCCAGGAGTCCGCCAGCTCCATGCCCTCCACATGGCCCCGCAACTCCGGCGAGGCCGCCGCCCACAGGCCGAAGGCGCCGTCCACGTGCACCCACGCGCCGGCATCGCGTGCGCGCGCCACGATCTCCCCGAAAGGATCGAAGGCGCCGGTGTTGACGTTGCCCGCCTGCAGGATGACGATGCACGGCTCCTCCAGGCGCGGAAGACGATCCGCGCGGAAGCGGCCCTGAGCGTCGACCTCGACGGCCTCGACCCGGTCCTTGCCGAGCCCGACCAGACCGAGCGACTTGCGTACGCTCGGGTGCACCTCTCCCCCGACGATCACCCGGATCGGCGGCGCGCCGAAGAGGCCGTCCGCTTCGACGTCCCAACCCACCCGCTCGAGCACGGCGTGGCGCGCCGCGGCGATGGCCGTGGCGTTGGCGACCGTGGCGCCGGTCACGAAGCCCCCCGCCGTGCCCGGCGGCAGACCCAGCAACTCCACCAGCCACTCCATCGCCACGGCCTCGAGCGTGGCCGTCCCGGGCGTCGTCTGGTGGTAGGCGCTGTTCTGGTCCCAGGTCGAAACCAGCAGGCTGGCCGCCAGCGTCACCGGAAGCGCGCCGCCCATCACGAAGCCGAAGAAACGTCCGGAGGTGGACGCCAGCATCGTCGGGGACACCGCCTCATCCAGGAGCGCGATGACCTCGCGCGGCTCGACGCCCTCGTCCGCGAGCGGCGTCCGGAACCGTTCCAGGTCGGCCACGGCGGCAGGGTCGGGGCGCACGGCACGCCCGTCCGTGGCTGCTACGTAGCGGGATGCGCGTGCCGCGACGTCGGCCAGCAGCTCCGCCGTCTCCGCGGCATCGAGGTCGTGGGCTTGCACCGGCCGGGCGGACGCTGCCTCCGGCTCGGCCGGGTCCGATTCCGCGTGCGGTTCCATCGTGCACCCCTTCCGCCCTGCCTTGCTCCCGACCCGTGGGGATGCGCAACTATAGGTGCGGCTCAGCGGAGGATGCAAGGCGGCGCCGCGGCTGCGGCCACCCGCGGGCCTGCGCGACTCAACCGCGGCCCGCCTTGCGGGCGTACATCCCCGTGTCCGCGTGCCGGATCAACGCGTCCTGGTCGCGGCCGTCATCCGGGAAGACGGCGCTGCCGATGCTGACCGAGATCGTCAGCCTGCCGCCGGCGATCTCGTATGGCGCGGAGAGCTCGCTGCGGATCTTGCGCGCCACCAGCTCCGCGTCCGCGGCGGTCTTGAGGTCGGTCAGCAACACCGTGAACTCGTCCCCGCCCATGCGGGCGACGGTGTCGGACCGGCGAACGGTCCCCTCCAGCCGCTCGGCGAGCGCGCGCAGGAGCGCGTCGCCCGTCTCGTGACCGTGGTCGTCGTTGATGCGCTTGAAGTCGTCGACATCGATGAAGAGGAGGCCCACGCGCTCGCCGTCGCGCAGCGCGCGGTCGAGGGCGACCCCGATGCGGTCGTGGAACAGGGTGCGGTTGGGCAGGTCGGTGAGCGGGTCGTGCAACGCCAGGTGCTTCAGGCGCGCCTCGTCCCGCTTGCGTTCGATGACGGTTGCGACCTGGGTGGAAACGAACTTCAGCAGCTCGAGGTGCTCGGCGCTGTACCTGCCGGCATGGCCGCCGGCGGCGGCCGCCTCGACCACCAGCGCACCCAGCACGCCCTCACGCCCGATCAGGGGCGCCCCGAGCCAGTTGCCCGCCGCCCGCGACTCGGCCGGCGACTCGGCCGGCTCCGCGGCTTCACGGCCGTCGGCGGTGGCCGTGAGCAGCGGCTCGCCGGTTGCGAGCACGCGCGCCAGCGGCGAACCCGGCCGCAGCCTCTGCGGCTCGCGCTCTGCGACCTGCCGGCCGCCGGCCGCGTACGGGTAGGTCACGTTGCCGCTCACCTCGTCGTACAGCGCCGCGAGGACGGTGTCCGCCGGGACCAGATCCCCGATGATCCCCTGAACGTGGTGCAACAGGTCCGGTAGGTCATCGGCCGCCTGGGCCGCTTCGGAGATGCGATAGACGGCGTCCTGCAGGCGTGCGGCGTGCCTGAGCGGCGTCACGTCGCGCGCCACCGCGAGCCGCACGCCGTCGGGCTCGGACCAACGCGCGGACCACATGATGTCCACGGGCCGGCCGTCCTTGCGCAGCCAGCGGTTCTCGAAGTGCGTCTGCGCGCGCCCCCCCATGATCTCGCGCGCGACCTCCAGGGTGAGCTCCCGGTCGTCGGGGTGCACCAGCTCGAGCATGTTCCGCCCGAGGAGCTCGTCCGGAAGGTACCCCAGGAGCCCCTCGGCGGCCGCGCTCACGAACAGGAAACGGCCGTCTCCGTCGACCACGCAGACGGTGTCGACGAGAAGGTCCAATATCTTGTCCAGGAGCGTTTCGGAGGGTAAGGGTGCGTCGCTCATAGGTACGCCTCGACGTTGTCGAAGCGTACACCGCCGCGGCGATCGCTTCCAAGCGGAGGCGGCGCTTCGCATCCGCCCCGCACCCTCTACGCCCGCCCCGGACCCCCCGCCCGCGGGCCCTGGCCGCGTCGGCGCACGAGGCGCTCGTAGAGCGCCGCGAGCGTTCGCCCGCTCGCCATGACGTCGTGCGAACCGGCCTCTTCCAGGGCGCGGGCTTGATGGCCGAGCAGGCGCGGCCCGTCATCCAGGAGGGCATCGATGGTGCGCGCCGCCACGCCCGGATCCCCGGGTGGGTACACCAACCCTGCGTTCGAGTCCCGGATCCAGGTCGGCACCGCGCTGGTCTCGTAGTCCGCCGCGACCACGGCACAGCCGTGCGCCATCGCTTCCAAGGTGGCGATGCTCTGGAGCTCGGTGGGAGACGGCATCACGAACACGTCGGCAGCGTCCAGGATCGACGCCTTGTGCGCCTCGTCGACG
>Ga0209919_1001594_pt1 | contig 10881 bp, 3 predicted proteins | sample SalPon2A_C_D2_MG_FD_185721 | JGI IMG/M metagenome (GOLD analysis project Ga0209919, IMG submission 185721) | Soil microbial communities from South San Francisco under conditions of wetland restoration - Salt Pond MetaG R2A_C_D2_MG (SPAdes)... | ecosystem: Environmental > Terrestrial > Soil >... | reverse complement strand
AGGGGGACCGGTTGCGATAGCAGGCTCTGTGGCTGGGGACTTCCAGGCGGGCGATACCGTCACATTGACCGTGAACGGCGTCGATTCGACTGGCGCGGTCGCGGCGGACGGCAGCTTCAGCATCAACGTGGCGGGCAGCGATCTCGCAGCCGACCCGGATACGACGATCGATGCCTCGTTCGTACCCACCGATGCGGCGGGTAATACGGGCGCAACCGTTACTGATACCGAGTCTTACACGGTCGATACCACTGTAATCGCAACCATCACCCTGGACGAGAATATCACCGCGGACGACATCATCAATGCCGCCGAAGCAGGGGGACCGGTTGCGATTACGGGCTCTGTCGCGGGTGATTTCCAGGCTGGAGACAATGTCACGCTGACGGTTAACGGTGTCGATAGCACGGGCGCCGTGGCTGCCGATGGCAGCTTTAGCATCAATGTGGCCGGCAGTGATCTCGCAAACGATCCCGACAGCACCATCGATGCATCTTTCGTAGCTACCGATGCTGCCGGAAACGTCGCCGCGCCGGTTGCCGACAGCGAGAGCTACACGGTGAACCTGGCGCCGGTCATCGATCTCGATGTGAACGACAGCACTGCTGCCGGCAGCGACTTCGCCACAACATTCACCGAGGGTAATTCCGCGGCCTATCTGGCCGACGCCGATATCAGCATCACCCATCCCGGCGGCACAAACCTGGTCGGCGCGACGGTTACGGTCAATAGCGTGGAAGGTGGAGATCTACTTACCGTAGGCGGGCTTCCCGCCGGCATAACCGCGGGCGCTTACAACCCCGCAACGGGAACAATCGCCTTGTCCGGTTCTGCCAGCCTGGCCGACTATCAGAATGCAATCCGCGCGATCCAGTTCTCCAACGACGGTTCGACGACGAACCCGAACCGCAGCATCGATATCGTCGTAACTGACGGCCTCAACAACAGTAATACGGCGACCGCCGACGTTACTATCGTGACCCTGCCGACGATCAGTGTCACCGACGTTTCGGTGCAGGAACCGGCTGCGGGCACGACGACATTGACATTTACCGTCGCGATCGACCAGACGCTCGGTAGCGATCTGAGTTTCGACTACGAAACCGCCGATATTAGCGCGCTGGCGGGTGCCGACTATGTCGGTATCTCGAGCACTGTCGGTACGATTACGGCGGGCAACACGTCGACTACCGTTACGGTCACGATCAACAGCGATGCCGACGCCTTCGAGGGCGACGAAACCCTGGCGCTCAACCTGACCAATTTCAACCAGAGCGTCAACTTCGATGGCGCCGCGCACCTGATAACGGGTGGTGTACAGGGAATCGGTATTATCGGCGCCAACAATGGGCCGCCTGTTGCCGCCGACGACAGCTATATCACAACCGTCGATTCGCCGCTCGCAATCACCAACGCGCTGGCCAACGATACGCTGGTCGACAACGCCCGGGTCGATACTACGGGCTACACCGACCTCGGCGGCGGCATCTACAGTTTCACGGGAACCAATGGAACGGTCGTATACGACTCGAGCGACGACAGTTTTACCTTTACGCCGAATGCCGGTTATACCGGGGCCGCGGGTTTCAGTTACACCCTGATCGACGATGACGGCGAAATCGATACCGCTAACGTTTCGGTCGATGTGAGCTCGGTGGTCGTCAATCCGCCTGTAGTGAATAATGTGCCCGACACGAGCTACACCGAAAACGACGCGCCCGTTTCGGTATTATCCGGTATCGACATCACCGACGTCGATAGTAGCAACCTGTCGTCGGTAGTGGTAACTATCGATGGTTATATCGGTTCGCAGGACGTGCTCGATTACTTGACCGCCGGCACCAGCGTCGTAGCCAGTACCGCGGTCGCCGGTTCGACCTGGGAGCTGACCTTGACCGGCGGTGCCGATATCAACGAATACGAAACCGTACTCGATTCGCTGACTTACGAAAACAGTTCGGAAAACCCGAGCACGGCCGTGCGCACGATTACCGTCGAAGCTTTCGACCAGGCGTACGCCAACCTGTTCGGCGCCGATGCCGGCAGCCTGACGATCGCTGCGGTAAACGATGCGCCCGACGTGTTCGACAACAATGTCTACACGCTCGAGAATTCGTCGGATACCGGTCTCGGTATCAGCGCGCCGACCGATGTCGACAACGACGATAACAGTCTCGTGGTCACGGTAACCTCCCTGCCGAGCGCGCTCGGTACGGTTACGCTGGCGGACGGTACTCCGCTCACGCCCGGACAAACCCTGACGCTCGCCGAACTGACCGGGCTCGAATTCGACGCGGGTCCGGCCGCGGGAAGCGGCGTCTTCGGATATACCGTCGATGACGGCCAGACAGTTACGTCCGGCAGCACCACGATTACCGTCGGTACCACCAACCCGGATACCGGCACGGTTTACGAAAGCGGCTTGCCGGACGGTACCGGCGGTGGTTCGGCGCAGGTCTCGGGCAATCTGTTCGCTAACGATCCGACTGCCGGCGGTAGCATCGACAGTATCGATTTCAACGCCGTCAATTACACCCCCGCGAGTGGCGTCATTAGCGTCGATACCGCGCTCGGTACGCTTACGGTTTATGCCGATAACACGACGCCCGGGTTCGGTGCCGGCGATTACACTTACACGCTGAACACGCCCGACGGCAGCAGCAACGATGTCGACGAAGTGTTTACCTACAATTTCACCAATGGGGTGACTTATAGCGATACCCTGACAATCACCGTCGTCGACGATATGCCGATGGCAAACGATCTCGCCCAGGACGTGCCGGAATCCGAGGAAAAGGTCTTCAACCTGGTGTTCACCCTCGACGATTCGGGCAGCATGGCCTATGGCGCGGATACCGGCAGCACCAACCCGGGACCGGGCGAACCGACGCGTATGGAAATCGCCAAACAGGCGCTGGCAGCGCTCGCGACCGAGTATTTCAACCAGTCGACGCAAGTCGAGATCTCGCTGATCACGTTCAATTCCAACGCAAGCTTCGTCGGTACCTACGACAATTACAGCGCTTTCCAGACCGCGCTCAACGGGGTTACGCCAGGCGGCGGCACCAACTATGTCGATGCGACCGACGAGATCCAGACCCAGCTCGCGGCCGATATCGCGGCGCAAAACCCCGCCGACGGCGTGCAGAACATCTCGTATTTCATTTCCGACGGCGAGGCCGGCGCCGGTACGTCGCCGATCGGCAGCGGCTACATCGAATTCGTTAACGCAAACTCTGTCGACTCCTACTCGGTCGGCATCGGTTCGGGCCTGCCCGCCGACCTGTCCGACCTGAATTACATTCACAATATCGATTCGCTCGGACGCGGCGGCGGCACCGTCGACGAGGCGTTGATCGTCACCGACGTGTCCGAACTCGAGGCTGAGCTATTGTCGACGGTGCCGACCGCGTTCGGCGGCAGCATTACCGCCACCGGATCGATCTCGAATGTCGAATTCGGTGCCGACGGCGGTTACGTGCAATCCTTTACCACCGATATCGGGGGTACCGATTACACCTTCAGTTACGACGGCAGTACCGTTACCGTACCGGCCGCGTTGGCCGCGACCGTAGTGGTCAATGGCAGCGTCGTCGAACTCGGCGCCGACGACGGTTTTACCTACGGCACTTTCACCTTCGATTTCGCCGACGGCGCCTACACCTTGAGCGCACCCAACGGGGTTGCGCCGGCGGTTTTCGATTTCGATTACACGATCATCGACGGCGACGGCGATATCGCCTCGGCCACCGCGAGCATCAATATCATAGACGATGCTCCCGACGCGCGCGACGATCTGCACACGATGGACCCGGGCGAAATTGCCGCCGGCAACGTCGTTACCGCGCTCGGCACCGACGGCGGCCCGAAATTCGCCACCAGCCTTTCGCCGTTCAGCGCGCAGGGCGGTGGCGTCGACAAGGTTGTCGACGATGCCGCGGTCAGTGAATTCACTTACAAGGGTTCGACGATTTCGCTGGATCCCGCCGATTATACGATCGTCACGAATCCCGACCCGACAGGCACCACCGAGAGCGTCGAGGTCGACAGCCAGGCCAATATCAATGCATCGAATTTCAGCATCAGCGGCTTCAGCGGCGGCTCTCCGGCCGGGCTCGGTTTCGATACCGGCGGCGGCAGTCAGGGTGTCGGGGTCGGGGACGATCGTCTCGATCCCGGTGAAGCCCTGGTCATCGATTTCGACTCGGGAGCGCTGCCCTACGGTGCCGACAACCTGGTGCTGACGATGAGCAGCTTCAACGGTGGCGACGCGGTCGACCTCACGATTTACGCCGCTGACGACACCACCGTCCTCGACACGCTGTCTTACAATGCCGGCGGCGGCAGTACGATCGACCTGTCTGCCTACAGCGGCATAGGTTCGGTCCAGATCGATTGCACCTCGGGAAATGGCGCATTACTGCGCTATGTGGATTACGATCCCACCCCGGCGAGCGGCGACAGTATCGTGCCGGCAAGCGGCGGTAACGGCAGCAATCTGAGCTGGGATTTCAACTACGAAACCGATCTTGACGGTGTCGGCATCGTCCAGGCCACGGTTACCGACGCCAGCGACGGCTCGGTCTTCGTCATGCGCAGCAACGGTTTCTATGAGTATACGCCAGATCAAACAGCTGCTCCGGCACCGGTAACCGTGTCAGAGAGTTTCACCGACGGCTCTGCGGACCAGGGTGTCGTCGTAACCACTACGGCCAATGGTAATCCGGTTATCACCTACAATGGCGGTAACGGAATAGGCATAAATAGCACCGGCGATACCTGGAGCGATAGTGCCGATTCGGGCGACAATATAATACTGACGTTTGATTCGGTTCTTTATCCAGACGGGATCGAACAGATAACCATGACGTTCGGTTACGACGCCGGTAACGGTTCGGCAATATTCTATGACGATCTGGGCGCAGTAATCTCCACGGTTCCGTTGACCGGGGCCAATACTCAGACCTTTGCCGGGATTACAGGCGTTAGTAGCATTGAAATCACTACGGCCGCTGACGGAGACTACAGCCTTACTCAAATAGATTTTACAGTTGTCCCTGAGCCAATCGCATCAACCTCAGAGGAGCCGGTACTTGTTGATTATGTGTTGACCGACAGCGACGGCCAGTCGGATACCGCCCGGCTCGCACTGTACACGCCCGATCAGACCCTGACCGGTGGCGGTGCTGCAACCGACGTTTCGACCGCGACCACGTCGCAGGCCAATGTCGATGCGGATCCGAACCTGAGCATCAGCATCCGGGCCGGGGGCAGCACGCTCGAATACAACGCCAACGGCGTCGGGGTACAGGGCGGGAACGGCGCCCTGCTGAGTTCAGGCGAAGCCTTGCTGGTCACGTTCAACACCGCTGCCGCGCCGAACGGGGTAGACAACCTGGTGCTGACGATCAACGATTTTCAGAGCGGAAACAACGACCAGGCCACGGTCATCGTTACCCACGACACGGACGGAGACGGCATCCTGAGCACCGACACGGTCGTGCTCACGGCCACGGGTACCGGTACCGAGATACTCGATCTGTCGGCATACAGCGGGATCACCCAGTTCGATATCGAGTATACGGGGACCGGCTACGATCTCGGTCTCGGCAACATCAGCTACCAGGTCCCAGCTATTGCCGGTATGGACAACATCTCCGGCGGCGCGCTGAACGACGAAATCATCGGCGGCGGCGGCGATGACGTGCTCGCCGGCAACGACGGACACGACAAGCTTTCCGGCGGAGACGGCGATGATACGTTGTCCGGCGGTGCCGGCAACGACTACCTTAGCGGCGGAGACGGCGCGGATACCCTCAGCGGCGGCAGCGGCGAGGATATGCTCACCGGCGATGCCGGCGACGATATCGTCGACGGCGGTAGCGGCGACGATATCGTTCTCGGCGGCGAAGGCGACGACCTCGTCTTCGGCGGCAGCGGCGACGACCGGCTCGAGGGCGGCGCCGGAGACGACGTGCTGCGCGGTGGCGCCGGAAACGACCGGATCAACGGCGATGACGGTGACGACCGGATCATCGGCGGCGCCGGAGACGATAGCCTGGTCGGCGGAAGTGGTATCGATATTTTCGCGCTCGAATCGGGAGACGAGGGCAGCGTCGGAACTCCGGCGGTGGATACGATCGGGGATTTTTCCACCGGCAGCGGCGGCGACGTGCTCGATTTGTCGGATATGCTGCAGGGCGAGAATCTCGCCATGCTCGACAGCTTTCTAAACTTCAGCTACGACGCGGGCAGCGGCGATACCACGATCAGTATCGACACCAGCGGCGGCGGTACCTTCGAGGTTTCGCAGCAGATCGTGCTTACCGGCGTAGATCTGACTCTGGGCGGTACGCTCACCGATCAGCAGATTCTCGACAACCTGCTCGACGACGGCAACCTGGTCGTCGATCAATAGGGCGCAACTGTTCCGAGTGCGCGTCGTACGACGCGCTTGTTCGGGAATTGCCGGTCTGTCCATCCACATGGGTATCGGCTACAGTGACCCTGCCTTGTGCTCCGGCCTCTGGTCCGTGACCGGAGCGCCGCGGTTTTTTCCCGCGGGGGGGAGGGAAAAGATGTTTTCAAAGTTTTACGCTTGTTGTCTCTCGCTGTCGCTGCTGGTCGGCTGTGCGAGTCCGGTGACGAGCGACATCAAAATCGAGACCGAGATCAACCCTAAAGTCGATTTCGCTGCCTATAAAACCTATTCCTGGATCGGTACCGCCGCCATCGTGAACGATCCCGAGGGTCGTTGGGAGCCGCCCGCGTTCGACGCCGACGCCGAGATCACTTTCCTGATCAACCGCGAGTTGCGCGCCCGAGGCATGGTCGAGACCAGGATCAACCCCGACATGCTCGTGTTCTACGGCGCCGGGATCGACATGGAAAGCGTGGAGATCAAGATCGATCCTGCCACCGACCTGGAGCAGCTGGTCAACGTGCCGAAGGGGGCGTTGACCGTGATCCTGATCGACGGTGAAAGCGAGCTCGCGATCTGGGGAGGCGCGGCGGCCGCGGAGGTAAAACAGGATCCCGACCCGGAAGTCATCAGGAAACGGCTCGCATTCGCGATCGAAAAGATGTTCGCCCGGTTGCCGAAATAGCAGCGGTTCGAGAGCCCTTGCCCGCGGTTTATTTCCCCCCCGGAACACGTAAAAAGTTTTTCGTCATTTCTGCCTCGCAGGCTTCCATATATTGCTGCGCCGCGCACATGTGCTCAAACATGACTTCGCGGGCGGCCTCGGCGTCGCCGTCGCGAAACGCAGACAATAGCCGCACCTGGTAGTTGAGCCCGCTCTCGCGTAGCTCCGGGTTGGGCTTGTCGTAAATTCGCCGGCAGATACTCAGGTTGCGCAGCAGGTTTTGCAGAAACCCGCAGACGAAGCCGAGCACACGGTTGGGACAGAGTTCGGCCAGTACCGAATGGAAGTCGAGTTCGGCGAGCCGCTGGCGGTATTCTTCTCCCTGGTTGGCCGGTTTGTGGTCGTAGAGGCGCACGGTATCGTTTAAACGCCTGAAATCGGATTCCCGCAGGTGGCCGACCACACTGGCCGCGAGTTCCGGTTCGAGCAGCCGGCGCAGCGCGTAGATATCGCCGATTCCGGGCTGGTTGAAAAAGAAGTAATTACCGAGCAGCTCCATCGCGCGATCGGCCCTGATTTCGGAAACGAACGCGCCGCCGCCCGGTCCGGTCCGGGTCTTGACCAGGCCCTGCGCCTGTAGCGCTCCGATGGCCTCGCGTATCGTGCTCTTGGAAGCCTTGAACTCGGCCATCAGTTCGAGCTCGCGCGGCAGCCGGTCGCCGGCCTTCAGTCCCTGTTCGACGATCACGTCCTTGAGGCGCTCGCTGATCTCCGTGGGTCGGCGCACCGAGGCCGGAACGCGGCCGACCGGTATTTCGGATTCGGGCGTCTTTTTCATTGCCTGTTGCTCATGTCAGCGGATGATAGCAGGCGGCGAGCGATTCGGAATCGTCCCGGCTATCGAGTTCGGGCACGGCGCGAGTGCATTGTCCGGTAGCGCGCGCGCAGCGAGCCGCGAAGGCGCAGCCGGGTGGCGGCGCATAGGGGTTCGGCAATTCCGCGGGCTCGACCTCGCTCTGTATATGGCGCTTGCCCGGTACCGGCGCCGAGTCCAGTAACAGCCGCGTGTAGGGATGGCGCGGTGCACCGAACAGGAGCCGCGCCGGCGCCAGTTCGACGATGCGGCCGAAGTACATGACCGCGACCCTGTCGCTGATGCTCTCGACCACCGACAGGTCGTGGCTGATGAAGATATAAGTTAGCCCGAATCGCCGCTTGAGATCGGCCAGCAGGTTGAGCACCTGGGCCTGTACCGAGACGTCGAGAGCCGACACGGGTTCGTCGAGTACCACGATGCTCGGATCCGCGGCCAGCGCGCGCGCGATACCGATGCGCTGGGCCTGGCCGCCGGAGAATTCGTGCGGGTAGCGATCCAGGAACTCGGGCCGCAGGTTGACCGCGTCCATGAGTTCCTCGAGCCGGCGCTCGCGCGCGGCACGGTTCATTTTCAACAGGTAAATCATCGGTGCCGAGAGGATCTGTCGCACGGTTTTGCGCGGGTTCAGCGAGCTTACCGGGTCCTGGAATACGTATTGCACCACCGTCGCCAGCGGCTTGCCGTCGGCGGTCCGTCCGCCCTCGATGTCGTGCCCGGCGAGCCGGATACGGCCGGCGCTGGGCCGATCCAGCCCCACCAGCATGCGTGCCAGGGTCGACTTGCCGCAACCGGACTCGCCGACGATACCGAGCGTGCGGCCCTGTTCGAGATCCAGCTGCACACCCTGCACGGCATGCACCCTTGGCGTGTGCCCGCCGAGCAGCAATCGCGTGCCGCCGAAGTGCCGCTCGAGTTGCTCGATCTGTAGCAGGGGCTCGACGCTCATGTCCTGTCCCCGACCCGGGGTTCGATCATCGGCAACAGGCAGCGCACCTCGCGGCGGCCACCGATCGAATCGAGGCCGATGTCGCCTTCGCGGCAGGCGTCAACCGCGCGCTGGCAACGCTCCGCGAACGCGCAGCCGGGCGGCAGGCGGTTGACAGCCGGGGGCAGGCCCGGGATCGCGTCGAGGCTGCGTTCGGGTTCGCCCAGTACCGGCACGCAGTCGATCAGCTTGCGCGTGTAGGGGTGCGCAGGCTCTGCGAGTACCTGCGACGCGGGGCCGGTCTCGACGATTCGTCCCGCGTACATCACCGCGACGCGGTCGCAGATTTCCGAGACCACGCCGAAATCGTGGGTGATGAACAGTACCGCAGCGTTACGATCCTTGCGCAGGCGGTTCAGCAGGTTCAGCATCTGCGCCTGCACGGTCACGTCGAGCGCGGTGGTGGGTTCGTCGGCGATCAGGATCTCGGGATCGTTGGCCAGCGCCATCGCGATGCAGACGCGCTGGCGCATGCCGCCGGACAATTCGTGGGGGAAGGAATCGAGACGCTGCGTGGCGTTCGGAATCTGCACCAGGCGCAGCAGTTCCAGCGTGCGCTCGCGCGCGGCCCTGACGCCGAGGGGCTGGTGGGCCTGGATCGCCTCGACGATCTGGTCGCCGATCGTGAATAGCGGGTGCAGCGTCGAAAGCGGGTCCTGGAACACGTAGGCGAAGGCGCCGCCGCGCAGTTCGCGCAGTCGAGCCAGCGAGGCGTCGAGCAGATCCTCGCCCTGGTAGTCTACGCGTCCGCCGACGATGCGTCCGGCCGGCGTCGGTACCAGGCCGAGCAGCGACATCGCGGTCACCGATTTGCCCGAGCCCGACTCGCCGACGATGCCGAGGCATTCCTCCGCGTCGAGTTTCAGGTCGACGTCGTTGACGGCCCGGTAAACTTCGTCACCGACCTCGAAATGGGTCGACAGGCGATGTAATTCGAGTAGCGACGAACCTCCCTCGTGGCTGCCGCCCCGGTCACGACTTCGATCCACGGCGGTGCGCGCCGAGGGCCGCGAGAGCGCGCCGGACTTGAGGCGCGGGTCGAGCAGGTCGCGAATACCGTCGCCGACCAGGTTGATGCTCATCACCAGCACGAAAATCATCAGGCCCGGAATGATCGATACGTGGGGGGCATTGAACAGCAGCTTGCGGCCTTCGCCGAGCATCGAGCCGAGATCAGCCTGCGGCGGCTGGGCGCCGAGCCCGAGAAACGACAGGCCCGCGGTCTCGAGAATCATCCAGCCGACCGTGGTCGACATGGTGATGACGATGGTCGGCAGCACGTTGGGCAGGATTTCGCTGCCCAGCACCAGCGCGTGGTTCTTGCCGGAAAGCTTCGCGGCATCCACGAATTCACGGTGCGAAAGCCCGATCGTGACACCGCGGATATTGCGCGCGAAAAACGGGATATTGACCACCGCAATCGCGTACAGCGCGTTGATCAGGCCGGGACCGAGCACCGCGACGATGGCCAGCGCGAGCAGGATATAGGGGAAGGCCATGATCATGTCGATGCCGCGCATGATGATGTTGTCGGTACGTCCGCCGGCGTAACCCGCGACCAGGCCGAGCAGCGAGCCGACGAGCGCCGCGACCAGGGTCGCCGACAGGCCGACCGCGATCGAGGTGCGCGTGCCGTAAACCAGCCGCGAGAGGATATCGCGGCCGAGATGGTCCGAGCCGAGCAGGTAGCCCTCGGCGAGTGGACGCTGCAGGCGTGCGGCCGGGTCGGTGACGTCGGGCGGTGTCAGCGGCAATAACGGTGCGAGCAGCACGATCGCGACCACTGCGGCCAGAATCACCAACCCGCTCGCGGCGAGACGATTGTTGGCGAACAGCTGCCAGGCGCCGGGTCGCCGCGCGCGGGGTGCCGCGGCTGTCGCGGTCGTGGCCGGCGCGCTCAAAGCTTGAGCCTCGGGTCGAGCATGTACTGCGCG
>Ga0209919_1001590_pt1 | contig 10890 bp, 7 predicted proteins | sample SalPon2A_C_D2_MG_FD_185721 | JGI IMG/M metagenome (GOLD analysis project Ga0209919, IMG submission 185721) | Soil microbial communities from South San Francisco under conditions of wetland restoration - Salt Pond MetaG R2A_C_D2_MG (SPAdes)... | ecosystem: Environmental > Terrestrial > Soil >... | reverse complement strand
AGGCAGTCGAGCATGCCCTGGATGCAGGCGTGCGCACGACTGATCTGGCATTCAATGGTGGTCCTTCCGTATCATGCTCTGAAATGGGCGATGCGGTTTGCAAGCACCTTGTTGCACTTGCGGAGATATAATATGGAAGCATTTTTACCTGCAAAGAAAGCCTATCGCGTCGCGGTTGTCGGAGCGACCGGTGCGGTTGGTCAGGTCATGCTGGAGATTCTGGCTGAACGGAATTTTCCGGTCTCCGAGATTATACCTGTGGCTTCGAGTCGCAGTGCGGGCTCAAAAATTGAGTTCAAGGGCAAGGAATACACTGTTCAGGATCTGGAATCGTTTGATCCGGCCGGCGTGGATATTGCGCTCTTTTCTGCTGGCGGAAGCACCTCTTTGAAGCATGCGCCCCGTTTTGCCGAAGCAGGCTGTTATGTCGTTGATAATTCAAGCGCCTGGCGCATGGATCCTGAGGTTGCGCTGGTTGTGCCAGAGGTGAATGCACATGCGCTTGAGGCAGCGCGGCACAACCGGATCATTGCCAATCCGAACTGCTCAACCATTCAGATGGTAGTGGCATTGAAGCCGCTGCATGATGCAGTGCCGATTAAACGTATCAATGTTTCGACCTATCAGGCTGTATCGGGCGCTGGTGGAAAAGCTGTGGAGGAGTTGGCAAAGCAAACCGCGCAACTGCTTAATTCCCAGAAAGCGGAAGTGAATGTGCTGCCTGCCCGTATTGCCTTCAATGTTATTCCGCAAATTGATGTTTTCCTTGAAGATGGCTATACCAAGGAAGAGCGTAAAATGATCCAGGAAACCTGCAAGATTATGGAGGCGGATATTGCCGTGACGGCGACTACGGTACGTGTCCCCGTATTTTATGGACACTCCGAAGCAGTTAACATCACCTTTGAAGGGCCGATGTCTCCCGATATGGCCCGCAGCATCCTTGCGGAAGCAGATGGTGTGTGTGTGGTGGATGATCCGATTGGCGAGGATTATCCCATGCCAAGTGAGGCTGCCGGCACCGATCCGGTGTGGGTGGGCCGCATCCGTGAAGACCAATCTTGCCCCAATTCCTTGCATTTATGGGTGGTTGCTGATAATGTACGTAAAGGTGCGGCCCTAAATGCTGTACAGATAGCGGAAATTTTGATTCAGCAACCTTAGTTCCAGAGCCTCTGCAGGGGCTTCTATGGAGGGGAAAATGATAGATCGACTTGGGCATAAGATGGTACTTGGCTGGCTTGCGGGTACGCTTTTCTTCATAGCAGGAAGCGCGCAGGCGGTTTCATTGGGAAAAATTGAGGTAGCGAGCCATCTGGGGGAACCCTTCTACGCCGAGGTGCCTTTAGCGCTTGAGGGCGATGAGATCATTTCCCGGGTTTATGTTGAGATTGCTGCCCCAACCGACTATCGAATCCTTGAGGTCTATCGTGATGCCGTTCTGAATTCCCTGCGCGCGGATGTGCAGAATGACAGCCGAGGCGCTCGCGTTGAGCTTACATCCCGGAGCGCTCTGGACGCTCCGTTTTTCAATCTGGTTCTTAAAGTGCGCTATGATCGTGCAACCCATTTCAAGAAATATCCTATCTTTCTGGATATCCCCAAATCCATTAAGCCCAAGCTGAGCAGCACACCATTGCCCAGTGTACAGGCGTTGAAGTCCCCCACCGGTGTTGATACCACGATGCCTGAAACGAGTGCAGAGCCGATGGCTGCTGTTGTTGAAACGGCTCCGGAAGAATCGGCGAAAAGTGGTTTTGTTCCTTATGATGGCTGGGCGCGTATAAGTCGTTACGGTCCTATGGTGTATGGCGATACGATTTCAACGGTGGCCGAACGGTTGCGCGTTGATGACAGGTTTACCCTGCAACAGGTGATGGTGGCATTGTTCGAGAAGAACCGCGCCCGCTTTGACCAGGATAACATTAATTTGATTAAAGCCGGAACCTTTCTTGATGTTCCTGCTGCTGCAGAGGTAGAGCGCATCACTCCGAGCCAGGCGCGGAACGTGATTGCCGAGCACGAGAGGGCATGGAAGGAACTGAAGAACCAGCCTCGTTATGCGGCCGTGGCGGAAGCTCAGAGGACTCGCTATAGCAAGCGCGTACTGATGGGGCAGCAGGCCAACGGCGTGGCCTCATCTCCCGAGGAAACTGGCCAGGCTACCCAGACCGGGAAGACAGATGAACACCCCGCAGCCCCGGCTGGAACCTCCGCTGCAACCGGAGGCATGACCGAAGGCGCTGGCAATCAGGCGACTGGAGCAATGAGTGAAGATGCTGCCAAGGAACTGGAAGCATTAAAGCAAAAGAATGAAGAATTACAGGCGCGCCTTGCTGAAAATGAAAAGCAGCTTGAAGCCATGAAGAACAAGCCGGCCGAAGAAGCAGCCGCCTCAGCCCGCAATGAAAAACTCGAGATGAAGCTGGCACGCCTGCAGTCAGAGCTTGATGCAGCCCGCGAACAGGTGTCAGTACAGCAGGAAGGTGGTAGCAACTGGGTGACCTGGCTGCTCGGCGGTCTGATTGTCGTGCTGCTCGGTGTGGTTGGCATACTGATGCGCCGGGAGCCCAGCCATCCGGCAAGCTCCCTGGAACATTTCGAAACTCCTGAAAGCGTAGCCGCTGCCGCACCGGTTCAGTATTCTGAGTCAACCTCTTCGGAGGATGAAATTCCTGAGATCGACGTTGAAGAAGCTGATATTGAAGCCATTGCCGGTGGGCATGATCTGGATGCGACAACGCGGATGACAGCTGAGCAGGCAAGAGAGTTTACCGATTCGATCCCTGATCTGACTGACGAAGATACGGGGGAGATGCAGGCCTTTACAGAAGAAGTTGAGGAGGAGCCAGATCCGAATGTGGACTATCTCTCCGAGGCGGATGTGTACATGCGCTACGGCATGGAAGATGAGGCCCTGCAGCAGGTTAATATGGCGTTGCGCCTGAATCCGGACAATACCGAGGCGCATATCAAGAAGGCTGAAATTCTGAAAGGGAAGTCTGATACAGGTGAATTCGATCAGACAGTTGCAGATGCCACACAGACCCTTGCAGGCGCAGATCTTGAACGTTTCAAGGAAGCTGTCAGTGAGATTCAAAGTGGTGACGAGGTAACTGATGAGGTATCGCTTGAAGATACGTTACCACCAACCAATGTAAGCGAACTTATCGGCCAGCAGGCAGCCAGCGAGGAGGGTGGAATCTCCTCTGAGGAAACAATGTCGGAATTTGGCGACCTGGGTTTTGGTGATGCCGAAATGGATACCAGCGGTTCTTCGGAAGGTGAAGATACGATCGTTAATACCGGAGCTGCTAGCGATGAAGCTGACCTGGATGCTGCGCTTTCGGATCTGGACGATCTGGATATTGCTGGGACTGAGGCCGACGAAGCTGAATCACCTGTTGAGCCCGAGGCACCTGCACCGCAGGTGGATGCAGCGCTGGATTCAGACCTCGGTGGTGAGGGGTTGGATTTCGATCTTTCAGACATTGAAATGCCCGAAACCGGCAACGCTCCTGCAGAAGAGAGCGAGGGTATGCAGGTCGAAACTGCAGATCTGGATAAAACAGTAGCCATGGACTGGTCCAAGGACACATCAATCGATTCGGATGAGTTCGACCTGCTTGGTGAAAGCGGTGCCGGTGAAGAAAGCGCCGAAATGTTTGAGCCTGAGGCTGCTGAACCTGAAGAGCCTGTGCTTGAAGTTTCGTCTGAGGAAGGGGCTGCTGAGCCTGAGGAGCCTGTGTTTGAAATTTCTGCTGAGGGGGAGGCTGCTGAACCTGAAGAGCCTGTGCTTGAAGTTTCGTCTGAGGAAGAGGCTACTGAGCCTGTGTTTGAAATTTCTGCTGAGGAAGAGGCTGCCCCACTGGATGAAACAACCATTACGCATGGCGATACGATAGGCGTTGAACCGGAAGAATCGCATGCCGAGGAAGGGGAAACTTCCAAGACAGAGACTACAGCAAGCCTGGATCTGGGCGATGATGACCTCAATGACGGATTCGATATCTCCGAAGCTGAGGTTGAACCGGCAGATGATTTCACCAGTACGATACGGACATCCCTTGATGAAGTTGGCGGAAGGGATGACGACTTTACCGCTACAGGTGAGCATGATCTTCAATTCAACCTTGATGCCTCGGAAAGTATGGACGAATCCATGCTCGAATCTGTAGACGAAGGACCGAAGGAAGAACCCGAGAATGCCATGGATGGCATATCGCTTGATCTCGATGAGGATGAGGATGCAACGCAGAAGCTGGATAGCCTGCTCAGTGAATTCTCCGATGATGAGGAGGATGAAAAGAAAGACTGAGTCCGCCTAGTTTGAATGGCAGGGGGCGGCATGGACCGGCCGGGGCATGATTGGCGAAAGTCTTAACGCCCCGGCAGGTTACTGACAGTATGGGCATCGATGTCCTACTGCTATAATTCAAACCCTCTGGCGCGTCTCCTTTTTGGCCTAGGCATGCTGGCGCTGGTGTTGATGAATCATGCCCTGCAGACATCCATTTTTCTGGTGTTCATACTCGTTTTTCTCCTGCGCCTGTTGCATGGTAACTTTGCGCCCCTGATTCGGCTGTTCATGCTCCTGCGCTGGTTTCTGCTCCCGATCCTGATTATTCATGGCCTTTTTTCACCCGGTGAGTTGCTGATAAAAAATTTTCCCTTTCCCATTACCTGGGAGGGAGTCTGGCAGGGAGTCTGGATAGGTGTTCATTTCACTGCCTTGTTTCTGGCCGCCATGTTACTGGCAAACCTGCTCAGGCAGCGCGAGTGGCTTGCTTTGCTTGCGGCAGTACCATTGCTGAATAAGCATATCTGCGAATACATGATCATGCTTGCCATGATGAACCGTCGAATCTCGGACCTGTTGGGGCAAACCAACCGGCAATGGCTGTTGAGGAAAAAATGGTCATATGCACCAGCGATGCTGATCGGCGCAATGCGTCAATCGATTGCTGCTGGCCGGGATCAATCCCATGTTGCATGGTTGCGCTGGCCTGCTAATCCATATGTCTGGATGCGTTCAGGGCCAGTCGCTGCGCCTGTCAGGGATCAAGCAGACATATACAAAACCATATTATGGAACAGTGGGCTCTCTCTGGCCGGGCTGGCCGGACTGCTTGAGGCATTGCGGTGAGTGATTCAAGCCAGCAGCGCATTGCCATGGTTATTGAGTATGATGGCCGACCTTTCCACGGATGGCAGCAGCAGAATAATGCGATTTCGGTGCAACAAGTGCTTCAGGAAGCATTGCAAAGCATCGAAGGGCAAGCGGTGCCGCTTGTTGCTGCCGGGCGAACAGATGCGGGGGTGCATGCCAGTGCCATGCTGGTGCATGGGGATATAAGCCAGAGCCGATGGAATCGATCCCCCAGGGCCTATGTGCACGGCTGCAATAGTCATTTGCCATCCTCGGTTCGTGTGCTGGGAGTTCGGGATGTCGCTGCAGATTTTCACGCCCGTTTCGCTTGTCGGGGCAGGGTATACCAATACATGATCTGGGGCAGAGGCACAGCATCTGCGCTTGAAATGTGGCGACATTGGTGGATGCCGCGCAAACTTGACCTTGATCGGATGCGAGAGGCTGCGGCAAGTTGCCTCGGGGAGCAGGATTTCAGTGCCCTCAGAGCAGCCGGATGCCAGGCATCACACGCTGTTCGTACGATCGAGAGTATTTCCATTGAAAGAGATGGCTGCCGTATATGCATACAGGTGGCGGCTGATTCCTTCCTCTATCACATGGTTCGCAACCTTGTTGGAAATCTTGTTGAAGTCGGTGTTGGCAAACAATCACCGGATGGATTCAGGCAACTCCTTAAGAATGGGGATCGCACTGTCGGGGGCGCAACAGCACCGGCACACGGCCTCTATTTCAGCGATGCCATTTATGATGATTTCACAGCCAGGGAGTTGATTGATTGCCTGTGATCAGGATGCAGTGCCTTCTGCAACAGATTCGTCAATGCATCTCTGCAATCTGTCGAGCGTAACAGGCTTATTCAGCAGGTGTACCTGATAGTTTTTAACCTGCTGCAATTGTTCGTCCTCACCAAAGGCCGTGACCATAATGATGGGGATGTTTGGGTCCAGTGCGCGTATGCCTTGCACGAGCTCAAGGCCATTCATCACTGGCATGCGAAAATCTGTAATAACCAGATCAAAGCTTTCGCTACCCTGAGAAAATATGTCCAGCGCCTTCTGACCGTTCTCTGCGGTTGTGCTCACATGATTCAACCGAGAAAGAAGTGCTTGATGAATCTTGAGCACATCAGGGGCATCATCCACCAGAAGAATGCGACGGGATTCAGTATGTTTTACAGCTTTTGCTGTGCCTTTCTTTGTTTTTCCACCAGCAGGTTTTGCATCGGGGCTTTGGGCATTGCTGCCTGTTGAAGCTTGCCCTTCAATATGGGGTGGAAGATGCAAGGTGAAAGTCGTTCCTTTCCCCAGCTTCGAGTTAACCTTAATGATACCGTGTCGCTGGTTTACAATGCGCTGAACCATCGCGAGTCCCAGGCCGGAGCCTCCTTCATCCTTTCTCGAAGTCCAGAAGGGCTTGAAGACATTGTCGATATCTTCAGGGGCGATACCGATGCCTGTGTCACTGACTTCAATACAAAGTGCAGGGTTGCCTTTCTGGCTTAATGAATGTTTCCTGTCGCCATGAATGCGCACGGTGATCTGACCTTCTTTCTTGATGGCGGCTGCAGCATTATGAGTCAGGTTCAGTAACATCTGCTCAATCTCCAGGATACTGCAATTGACATCGGGAAGCGGATGCTGGATATGGCAATGTAGCTGAATATGCGCGGGAAGTTGCAGGCGGGAAAGGCCAAGGATGTTTTCCAGCGGCTTTTCCAGCTGATCACCAGGAGCATGCGGGTGCCTGGGCACTTCTTTGCCGCGAGTGATTGTCAACAGGTGGCCGATGATGGCAGACCCATGTTCTCCTGCTTCAATGATGGCCTGCAGTTGATCCTTGTTGAGGTTGTTGGGATCCATCTGCATCACTTCGGCATAACCGATCATCGTCGTCAGGACATTGCGGAAGTCGTGTACAATGCCGGCCACCATGGTGGACATATAACCTTGTTCGTGCATGGACTGAAGGTTTGCCTGCGTGGCCTCGCGCTGGGTTATATCAACCATAAAACACACACCAATCCACTGATCCCGCCAGCGCAGGCGTGTGGTGTTGCACATCAGGAGAAGGATATTATCCCGGCGGTCTCGCCCCCTGATGTAGATGGATTTCTTCTCCTCGGCCTGATTCGTGGCTGGCGTAGGGGGCAGTAATGTTCGACGGCAAAACTCGAGCATTTCCTCGCCATCTTCGAGTAAGGCCAGCATATCGGGTTGCTCGCCAATCAGGCGGGTATAATCGTCCCGGAATACTTCGCTGATTGCAGCATTGGCGTAAAGCACGCGAGGCTGGTTTTTTTTGTCAAGATCGTAGGTGAATACAGGTAACGGTCCCTGATCGAGCAGGCTGAATGAAGCCTCCTCGGCTTCATGTTGTCCCCGAATAGCGCGTTCGGCTTTTTCCCCGATCAGGTAAATGTAAGTGGGAATGACAAGCAAGCCACCCAATTGCCAGACAAGCAGCGCCCGATCCAGGTCCAGGTGCATGTTGAACAGTGTGTAGATGGCAATCGTCACCAATCCGAGGATAGCCAGAGCCTGAGAATACAGGAGCAATGCATTGCCATAGCGAAAGCCGTTGCCGAAGATAATAACCAGCAGCATGAAATAGAGGCCGCTGCTGTGTCCTCCGTCAATGATGGCGGCAAAGCAGACAATGCCGATATCGAAGGCTGGAGCGAACAATGCCCTGAAGGCGGACAGGGGCCGACGTTTGATTGCTGCAAGGGTAAGCAGATTGTATGCAAAATAGACAGCTGCAGTGGTCAGAAAGGCTGACTGGTAGTGGCTGAAGAAAACAGCGTGTTGCTGAAGATAGAAAAGGCCCGCGATGGCAAACAATATCCGGGCAACGGCCTGCTGAATTTGTGCCCCGATGATGGACACATTGCCGGGTTGATTGCGTTTAATCAGCCAGTTCTCAATAATGAATTTCTTGATCTGCCTGCTCCCCGTTGCGCTGTATGTTAGAAGTTTAACTACTTCAATTATGTCTGCAAGCTTAAGCCTCAGGCTGCTTATCAGGCAACAGGGCATTTACTGGCGGACTTGCCCTTATGCGCATGCTAGACTCCGCACCTGAGTGCTTTGCCGCATTCACTCATCGACTGATTTCATCAGACATTTAGGAGTTTAGTGTGTTGTATGTTGCTGTGCGGGCTGCCAGACGGGCCGGAGATATGATTGCACGTGCTTTTGACGAGCGGGATGGCCTGAAGGTGCATCAGAAAACAGATCGTGATTATGTCACCGAGGTCGATCAACGGGCCGAAGCCGCTATTGTGAGGGAGATTTCGCGCCACTATCCTGATCATGGTATAGTCGGCGAGGAATCGGAAAAACGGGTCAATCCGGGTGCTTCGATTCAGTGGTATATTGACCCGCTTGACGGTACAACCAATTTTATCCACGGCTACCCCCATTTTGCGGTATCCATTGCTGCATGGAAGGATGGCAGGCCGCTACTCGCTGTCGTTCACGATCCGATTCGTAATGAGACCTTTGAAGCCAAGACTGGCAGTGGCGCATTTCTCAATCGCCGCCGTTTGCGCGTCAGTCAGGAAACGCGAGTGGAGCATGCATTGTTTGCTTCCGGACTTCCATCCTACCGTCGGGAACAGATTGAGGTGTTTCAGAAGCGCATGGATCGCTGTATGCATGCAGCTGACAGTTATCGCAGGGGAGGTTCGGCTGCGCTGGATCTGGCCTATGTGGCCGCAGGACGCCTGGATGCCTACTGGGAAGCCGGACTGCAATCATGGGATATTGCGGCAGGTTATCTTCTCGTGCAGGAAGCAGGAGGCCTGGCAACGGACTTGAAAGGCTCCAGCATCAATCTCGAAAATGGTGATATCCTTGCTTCAAACCCACAATTACACGCCACTTTTGTCAATCTGCTCAACGTCTAAACGATGATGAGCTGGGTCCATAAGGCCCGTTCCGGGAGGCGTTAATGTCCTTCCCGCTGCAGCAGCAAAAAAACACTCAACCCGCCAAAGGCAAGGTTGGGTAGCCATGCCGCATAGGCGGCCGGCAGTCGTTCGCCTACAGCCAGGAGCGAGCTCGCATTTCCCATGACATAGAACACAAGTCCAAGCGAAATTGCCGCTATCATGCCCCATGATGCCCTGCCGCTGCGGTTATTGTTCTGCATGCATAATGCTGCAGCCAGAATAACCATGAGTATGCATGCCAGGGGTGCGGAAAGTTTCCGGTGCAGGGCAAAATTGTAGGAGCTTGAACTCAGTCCTGCGTGGCGAAGTTCAGCGATGTAGTTATAGAGTTCCATGAACTGCATGTGCCCTGGCTGAGGAAGCTCACCCGTTTCGGGCCCCACAGATGATGGTATGTCGAGCTCTTTCAGATGTTCCATATTCATAGACTTGGCTTCGGAAGGGCTGCTGATTTGTACGTCGTGCAACTTCCAGGTTCCGTTTACATAACTGGCACGGGCGGCATCGGTGCGTTTCAGCCAGCTTCCCTGTTGGTCGGTTTCCAGCAGCATCAAACCAAACTGGTTTTTCTCCAGGGGAGAAAGCCTGAAAAATCTGTGGCCGTCCCTTAGCCATTGCACGCCATGGCTGGCAGCCTTCTTGTGGTTGATGTGCACCTGCTCAATGACATCCAGTCGCTGATTGGTTGCCGGAGTAATCCATTCGCCGATCATGAAGCTGAATAGCGAAGCAAGCAGGGCGACAGAGAGTAGCGGGGTTAGTAATTTGTTGATGCCAAGGCCGGCTGCACGCACTGCCACCACTTCTTGATGACGGGAGAGTTCGATCAGGTAAAGGCTTGCTGCAATTAGAACGATAATGGGCATGAATTCTGAAATCATGAAAGGACACTTGAGAAGCAGGTATTCAATCAATAGCGAGGCATTCAGTCCCTGACCGAGATAGCGCGCCTTGTCAAAGGCCTCAATGATGGCATAGATAGCCAGCAGCGCTGCCATCGTGGCCAGCGAACGATTCAGGCACCCAAGAAAAATCCAGCGAAATAACACAGGCATGAGGCAAGCCTAACACCGTTTATTCGAAATTGAGAAGCCGAAGGAACAAGTAGGGGATGCATTGGATGATTCAGATGTTACACTCCTGCGCTGTTTAAAAATGATGGAGGTCAGGCATGCCCTGGAGTAACCAGAACGATCCCAACCAGAACGATCCCAACCAGAATCCGTGGGGAAACCGCGGCGGTAATAATCAGACGCCGCCGGATCTCGATGAAGTGATTCGCCGTATGCAGGAGCGTTTCTCCGGCATGTTCGGCGGCGGTGGCAAGGGTACCGGCGGCGGTGCCGGTCTGGGCAAGGGCGCGATTACCGGCGTGCTGGCAATTGTTTTCCTGCTGTGGAGTTTATCCGGCTTTTATATGGTAGCCGCGGATGAAGAAGCCGTTGTGCTGCAGTTCGGCAAACATGTATCTACCAAGGGGCCGGGCCTGAACTGGCATATTCCCTATCCTGTGCAAACCGTGGAAAAACTTCCGGTGACCCGGGTACAGCGTCTGGAAGTGGGTTTCCGCAAGCTGGGCGACGGTACGACAAGAAAGATCATGAATGAATCCCTGATGCTGACCAAGGACGAAAATATTGTCGATATATCGTTTATCGTGCAATACAAGATCAAGAGTGTCGAAGACTATCTGTTCAAGATCGACAATCCTTTGAAAACGGTACGCGATGCTGCCGAATCTGCTATTCGTGAAGTGATTGGACGCACCTTGATTGATGATGTGTTG
>Ga0209919_1001588_pt1 | contig 10894 bp, 9 predicted proteins | sample SalPon2A_C_D2_MG_FD_185721 | JGI IMG/M metagenome (GOLD analysis project Ga0209919, IMG submission 185721) | Soil microbial communities from South San Francisco under conditions of wetland restoration - Salt Pond MetaG R2A_C_D2_MG (SPAdes)... | ecosystem: Environmental > Terrestrial > Soil >... | reverse complement strand
AGAGGTTATTCATCACATGAAGCAAATCGGTGTCATCGGTGCCGGCAGCTGGGGAACCAGCTTGGCGAACCTGCTAGCGAAAGAGGGGTATGCAGTCACTCTCTGGGTCTATGAGGCGGAGCTGGCCGAGCGCATGGCGATAACGGCTGAAAACGACCTGTACCTGCCTCGAATCAAGCTATCGCAGAACCTGACCGCAACGCAAAATCTGAGCGAAGCGGTCAAGGGGAAGCAATTACTGCTGTTTGTCCCCCCCTCCCAGGTCCTGCGGCAGGTTTTTTCCCAGGCGCGTGCCGAGATTGGCGAAAATGCGCTGCTGGTGTTTGCTTCCAAGGGGGTCGAAAACAACACCCTGCTGACCATGTCGGAAGTGGTCGAACAGGTTGCACCGGGAAGCTTGCAGCGTTCCGCGTTTTTGTCCGGGCCCTCTTTTGCCCGCGAAGTCGCCGAGGAGTTGCCGACGGCGGTCGCGGTCGCGGCCGACAATCCCGCCGTGGCCGAACAGGTTCAAGAAGTTTTCAGTACCCGTTATTTTCGTACCTATACCAACCAGGATGTGATCGGCACCGAACTGGGCGGAGCGCTCAAGAACGTCATTGCCCTGGCCGCCGGGGTGTCCGACGGGCTCGGCTTCGGCCACAACACCCGGGCGGCCCTGGTGACCCGCGGGCTGGCGGAGATTACCCGGATCGGGTTGGCCAAGGGCGCCCAGCAGGAAACCTTTGCCGGGCTGGCCGGGATGGGCGATCTGGTCCTGACCTGCACCGGCGACCTGTCGCGCAACCGCAGTGTCGGGATGGAGCTGGGCAAGGGGCGCACCTTGCAGGAGATTCTCTCCGGTATGCAAATGGTTGCCGAGGGGGTCAAGACGACCCTGTCGGCTTACCAGCTGGCAGAAAAGCTCGGGGTTGAAGCGCCGCTCATCGAGCAGATGTACCTGATCCTTTATCAGGAAAAACCGGCTCGTCAGGCGGTGCAGGACCTCATGTTGCGGGAATTAAAAGCTGAACAGCACTAAATTTGACATTTACGAGGAGTCAAGCATGAACAGAATGATGATGGCGTTGTTGCTGGTCTTGGTTTTTGCCGGTTCAGTCTGGGCGGGAGAAAAGGTTGTCATGGAAACCAGCCTCGGCAAGGTCGTAGTTGAACTCGATGCTGAAAAAGCCCCGGTTTCGGTGGCAAATTTTCTCGGTTATGTTGATGAGGGGTTTTACGATCACACGATTTTCCACCGGGTCATCAGTGGTTTCATGATCCAGGGGGGCGGTTTTGATACCAACCTGAAAAAGAAGCCGGGCAAGGCACCGATCAAGAACGAAGCAGCCAACGGCCTGACAAACGACCGCGGTACCATCGCCATGGCCCGGACCGGCCAGGTTGATTCCGCCACCAGCCAATTTTTTATCAATCACGTTGATAACAACTTCCTGAACCATCGCAGCCCGGATCCGCGAGGCTTTGGCTACGCTGTTTTCGGGAAGGTTGTCGAAGGCATGGACGTGGTTGATCAGATTGCCAGCCAGAAAACGGTGAATCGGGGCGGACCGTTTGCCAACCTGCCCGAGAAAAACATCGAAATCATCGAGGTCAAGCGCCTGAAGTAAAACTCCTGGAGCACCTGGGCGCGTAACGGTTGTACCGGCAAGGGTTCGGTTTGAACACCATTCGCATCATGACATACCAGGTGGATGGCTGTCGCGGCAGCGATGGCACCGTCTCTACCGACCGGATTCTCGACGTGGTCGCCGAGGGGGCGCCGGACATCGTCGCCTTACAGGGGGTGGATGCCGAGCGTAACGGTGGTCAGGTGGCTCTGCTGGCCCGGCAACTCGGCATGACTTGGTATGCGAATCACCGCCAGGGAGCCAACGCGTTTTTGTCCTACTATCCGCTCAGTGCCATCCAGGAGTATGCCCTGGGTGCCAATGGCACCTGCCTGCGCGCCGATACCTCGATCGACGATAAGCGCCTGCATCTGTTCAATGTCTGTTTTGATCCGCGACCCGGCCGCCGCCTGCAACAGGTCAACCACCTGCTGGGACCGGAACTGCTCGGTCATCGGAGTCTGGTCTGTCCAACTCTGTTGCTGGGGGACTTTGGCGACCTGAGCTGGGGGGCCGGGAACATGAACCTGGCTCTGACCCTGCGCAAAGCGCGCCGCCCCTGGTGGCCGGGAACCTACCCGGCCAGGTGCCCGGTTTTTGGCCGGGATCGGGCCTACTTCAAGGGCGAGCTGCGCATCGTTGAAACCTCGATTCTCCGCTCGCAAATCGCCCGTCAGGCGTCGAGCCACCTGCCTTTGATCTTGACCGTTCAAATCAAGGATCCACGCACATTTCTGCGCAGCGAGAATCTGGCCCCGGGTCGGATGGAAGTCGCACCGGGCTGAGCCAGGGTGTTGATAAGTCTGTGAAAAGGGTTGATAACTTGCTGAAATCAGGACCAGCAGGCGGCAGGCATTGATGCATGCCATGAACCTGCGCCGTGACGGGTGTTGGTCCGGTTCATGTGACGGCCAGCACGGTTTGCCGTGTAGATTCTAGAGCGAGTACTTGCCCAGGCGAGCCAGCATGAGACGATCAAAACAACAGCGGGCCGCAGAAATTATGACGGTCCTGGAACGTTGCTACCCCGAGGCCAGATGCGCTCTGCACTACCAGAGTCCATGGCAGTTGCTGGTGGCGACGATCTTGTCTGCGCAGTGTACCGATGTTCGGGTCAACAAGGTGACGCCCGGTCTGTTCCGGGCCTTTCCCGGGCCGGCCGAAATGGCCATTGCGCCGCTCGGGGAACTGGAAGAGGCGATTCGCTCGACCGGGTTTTTTCGCAATAAGGCCAAAAACCTGCAACAGTGTGCGCGGTGCATCGTTGCCGAGCATGCCGGCCAGGTGCCGCAGAGTCTGGAACAGCTGGTGGCGCTGCCGGGTGTCGGTCGGAAAACCGCCAATGTGGTGCTCGGCAATGCTTTTGCCACACCGGGCATGGTGGTCGACACCCATGTCAAGCGGATCTCACGGCGACTCGGCTGGACCCGACAGGAGGACCCGGTCAAGATTGAGGCTGAGCTTTGCCGGTTGCTGAGCCGGGATAAGTGGACCCAGGCAGGACACACCCTGATTTTTCATGGTCGGGCGATCTGCAAGGCTCCCACCCCCAGTTGCAGTCTTTGTCCAGTCGAGGCATTATGCCCAAAATGCGGTGTGACGAAAAGTCGCTGAAGATGCCCCCCGGTGCCTGGCGGGAAACGACGCGATTCATGTTGCCGGTCAGGTGGCTGATCCTGTCAATATTGCTTCTGCTGGTCTCCTGTGAACCCGGGCCCAAGCCCCTGACGATCGCCGGCGGACCGTCCGGCGGGACCTACCAGGGGTTTGCCGAGGCGCTGGCCGAAACCGTCGCCAGTCTCGGCTCTCAGCATTTTAAGGTCGAAGGAACCGGCGGGTCAGTCAGCAACCTGCGCAGCATTAACCGGCGCCAGCATGACCTAGGACTGGTCTATGCCGGAGACGCCTACCTCGGTCGTCGCGGAGAGTTGAGTGGAGTTCAACCGGCGACCAAAAATGTTCGGGCTCTCTGCCGGCTCTATGGAGCGGCGGCCCAGCTGCTGGTGCCGGCCAACAGCAGCTTTCGTGACCCGCGTCAGCCGCCGGGGGCCAGGGTCGCGATCGGCAATCCCGGTTCAGGCACGGCCATCGCGGCCGAGCGCTATTTCACCAGTCTCGGGATGTGGCAGTCGATCGTGCCGATTTATGTCGGTTTCAAGATGGGGATGGATGAACTGCAAAAGGGTCGGGTCGCGGCTCTGTGGCTGGTGGTCGGAGCACCCAACCAATCGGTGAGCCGCTGGTTCTCGAAGTATGATTTAAGACTGCTGCCACTGGGTGAAGCTGCCGACCAGTCAAGCTTCTGGGCAGACTACCCGTTCTACGAACCGGTGACGATTGCCGCGGCGACCTACCCGGGGCAAACAGCAGAGGTTGCGTCCTTTATGGACTCCACCTTGTTGCTGGCAGGGCTACAAGTCCAGGAAACCCAGATCTATCAGTTGCTGAAACAGCTCTTTTCCGCGGCCGGGCGCAAGAAAATGCAGCAGCTCCATCCCCTCGGGAAGGAGCTGACCCTGGCAAACGGGCTGCGGGGCATTCATATCCCCCTGCATAACGGTGCCGAGCATTTCTGGAAGGAGCAGGGACGCTTCATGCCCGCCCGCTAACCCGGCTATTGCCCGCCTTCCAGGTCAAGCCGGAAAAAATCTCGGGCCCGGGGACGCGATTCGTCAAGGGCATAACGCGATGGGGCGGTTCCCGGTGCAAACACTTCGATGACCGCCTCGGGGCTGTCTTCGGGGATTAACAGACCGGTTTTTGGATCGATGGCTCGAAATTCAATGCTATCCGGAACCGGGAACTCCCGGGCCGGAGTGTTGCGCGTCGCGGCTTGCATAAACTCAACCCAGGCCGGCGCCGCTGCCTTGGAGCCGGTTTCCATTTCGCCGAGCGGGCGCTCCTGGTCGTAACCGACCCAGGAGACCGCGACCAGATCCGGGGTATAGCCGATAAACCAGGCATCCTTCAAATCGTTGGTGGTCCCGGTTTTGCCGGCGACCGGCCGCCCCACTGCCTTGGCCCGCCAACCGGTGCCTTTCTGTACGACACTCTCCATCAAATTGGTAATCAGGTAGGCCGTTTCCGGCGAGATAACCCGCTCCCGGGATTGGCGCACCAGCCGTTGTCCCGGTTGCGGCCCATCCGGAAAGTCGGCCGGATCGACCGACTCGAGGATTTTACCATCCCGGTCGAGGACCCGGACGATATAGGCCGGGGCGACCTTGATCCCGCTGTTAGCAAAAACCGTGTAAGCGGTTGCCAGTTCCATGGGGGTGACGGCGCTGGAGCCGAGGGCGAGGGTCAGGTCCCGGTTGAGTGGCGAATTGATTCCGAGCTTGTGGATATAGTTAACCGCATAACTGATGCCGATATCTTCGAGGATCTTGATGGTGATGACGTTGTGAGACTTGGTGAGGGCGGTGCGGACCGAGGTCGGTCCGTAGAATTTTTCCCCGTAGTTGCGGGGCTTCCACTCGGTTTCCTCGCCGTTCTCCTTGACCTCTTTGTAGATAATCGGCGTATCAAGGATGACAGTCGCCGGAGTATAGCCCTTGTCGAGGGCTGCCGCATACAGCAATGGCTTGATGGCCGAACCTGGCAGGCGACTGGCCTGAATGGCCCGGTTGAACTGGCTGGTGGAAAAATCATACCCGCCGACCATGGCTTTGACTTCCCCGGAGGCTGGCGCGATGGCGATCAGGGCCCCCTGGGCCAGCGGTTCCTGTTCCAGACTGAGCAGCAGCGAGTTGTCGGGGCGCAGCTGCTTTACCTTGACCTGCAGGAGTGAGCCGATCGGCAGGTGGTGGGTTTCAGTGTCAGTGACCGGTAGCGCCTGGTAGTCGGCCAGCGAGATCACCTTCAGCTTCCCGGCCCACTTGGTCTCTTCCAGCGGAATCAGACCGAGATGGTTGCCAAGCTGCAATTGCAGCGAGGTGGCGCTGCTGCCGGTCAGTACGCCTTCGAGCAGGTCGCCTTGTTGTACCGGGATGCGCTCCTGGTGCTTGCGCATATCAGCAAGGAAGGTTTCCTGTTCAGCGTTGCTCAGCACCTTGCGCGGTCCGCGGAACCCCTGGCGCTTGTCGTGGTTACGCAGGTTGTCACGGACCGCCTGCTGCGCGGCATTCTGCATCTCGAGGTTGAGCGAGGTGTGCACCGTGAGACCATCCTGGTAAACGCGCTCCTCACCGTAGGTTTCAATCAGGTAGCGCCGCACCTGTTCGGTGAAGTAGGCCGCTTCGGCAATGTGTGCATTGACCCGCGGCTGGATGGTCAACTCTTCGGCCATCGCTGCTTCGGCGGCGCCCTCCTGGATATAGCCATCTTCGCGCATCCGCTTCAGGACATATTTCTGCCGCTGCTTGGCCCGATCATAGTGGCGATACGGAGAGTAGCGGCTCGGAGCCTGGGGCAGGCCGGCCAACAGGGCGGACTCGGCCAGGGTCAAATCTTCGACATTCTTGTCGAAATAATTCTCCGCCGCCGCCTGGACGCCGTAGGCGCCATGACCGAGATAGATCTGGTTGAGATAGAGATAGAGGATTTCCTGCTTGGAGAGTTTCTGCTCCATGCGCCAGGCGAGGATCGCTTCTTTGAACTTGCGAGAAAACTTCTTTTCCGGGGTCAGCAGCAGACTTTTGGCCACCTGCTGGGTGATCGTGCTCCCCCCCTGGACGATTCCGCCGGCTTTGATGTTTTTCAGGGCGGCGCGCAGGATCGAAGTCAGGTCAATGCCCGGGTGCTGGAAAAATTTCGAGTCCTCGGCAGCGACAAAGGCCCGAATCAGTTGCTGGGGAATCCGTTCGATCGGGACGACAATCCGCCGTTCGCGGTAGTGTTCGGCGACCACAGTACCGTCGTCACTCAGGACCTGAGTGATGATCGGTGGACGGTAGTCGGCCAGGGTGTCGACCTTGGGCAGGCTTTTCGCAACCCAGAAGTAGGCGCCGATCAGTGCCGCAATCCCGAGCAGGCCGCCGACGAAACAGGTTTTCAACAGAATCCGGAAGAGTTTCCTCAGCATGGCAGGTGAATCTCTTTAAATGGTTTATTTAGCGAGAAAAACCCCTGCTTTATAGCATGGCGGCGGGCCACCGGGCAACCATTTTGCCGTTTGCCCGGTATTGTCGCTATGGTATAGTTCAGCATTGCCGGATCGATGGAGTCAACTCATGATCAAACCTTGGACAGTGCTTGTTGTTGCCGCGGGTCTCCTGCTCGGTTGTGCCATGTTCACCGCCTGGAAAACCATCCCACCACCAGGGGGGTGTGACCAGTGCCACAAGTTTGAAATCAGTGCCAACTGGGAAGCAAGCTACCAGCCGGTCCAGTTGAACGATGAAACCGGGCAGTACAGCTGGCAAAAACCCGAGTCCGTGCTGGGCAAACCGACCGCCGAGGTGATGGAACAACAGAAGGTGACTGAACAGCGCTGTTTTCGTTGTCACAAAAGCCCGGATCCGGAACATCTCGAGCGCCAGGGTCGTTATCATCATTGATCAGCAAATGAAGATCAGACCAGAACCCCTTTTCCGGCTCGGATGAGGGGTCTCATTTTTCCCGGAGTTCGCATGTTCCGTCATACCAAAATCGTTGCCACGGTCGGTCCGTCGACCTCAACCCCCGGTCGTCTGCAGGAGCTGATGGGGGCAGGAACCGACGTGTTTAGGCTGAACTTTTCCCATGGTGAACATACCGAGAAAGCGCTGATCATCAGCCGGATCCGGGAATTGTCCCGGCAACAGCAACGGGCTGTGGCGATTCTGGGTGACTTGCAGGGGCCGAAGATCCGCACCGGCAAGATGCGTTCCGGCAAGCTGCAGCTGTTCGCCGGCGAAGAGGTGACGATCACCACCCGCGACCTGCTTGGTGATGACAACCTGATTCCGACCACCTATCAGCAGCTGCCGATGGACGTGGTGCCGGGGGATCGCGTGTTGCTCGATGACGGTCTGCTCGAACTGAAGGTGCTGGCGACCAACCCCGATGAAGTGAGCTGCCGGGTGCTGGTCGGCGGCGAGCTGAAGGACAACAAGGGGATCAATTTGCCCGGCGTGGCGGTGTCGGCCCCGGCGCTGACTGAAAAGGATCTTTTCGATCTTGAGTTCTGTATTGAGCACGAGGTCGACTACATCGCCTTGTCGTTTGTCCGCAGCGCTGCCGAGGTCTGCCGTCTCAAGGAGCTGCTCGCCGAACGTCAGGCTGGTTGTCATGTGATCGCCAAAATCGAAAAGCCCGAGGCGGTCAGCTGTTTTGATGATATCCTTCAGGCCGCCGACGGGATCATGGTCGCTCGCGGCGATCTCGGGGTGGAGATCCTGCCGGAAAAGGTGCCGCTGATCCAGAAAGAGATCATCCGTAAATGCAACCGGGCCGGAAAACCGGTGATCACCGCCACCCAGATGCTGGAAAGCATGGTACACAATCCACGCCCGACCCGAGCCGAAACCTCGGATGTCGCCAATGCGATTCTCGACGGCACCGATGCGGTCATGCTTTCGGCCGAGACCGCTTCCGGCAAGTACCCGATCGAGGCGGTGACCCTGATGGTGCGGGTGGCGCTCGATGTCGAAGGGGATCCGGAGCTCAAGGACAAGGTGTTTCATCCGATCCCCGAGGTGGCCGGTTACCGAAGCCTGCCCGATGCGATTGGCCAGGCCGCCTGCCGGGTGGCCGAGAATCTCCAGGTGGCCGGCATCCTCGCTTTTACCCAGACCGGCAAGACCGTCGGCCTGGTCACCAAGTACCGGCCGCGGGTTCCGATCTTTGCCGTGACGCCATCCCAGGCGGTGCGCCGGCGCCTGGCGCTGTATGCCGGGGTACGTTCGATCCGGGTCGACATCGAGGGGGATACTGAAAACCAGATCCGCGCTGTCGAAGAAGCGGTGCTGCAGGGAGGCTTTCTGCAGCGTGGCGACGTGGTGGTGATCACCATGGGATCGCCGGTCTCGGCTCCCGGGACCACCAACCTGCTCAAGGTCCACCGACTCGGCACCGGATCTTTTTACGAGGTTCACTAATGACAGACACCGAAAGCGAACAGGTGGCGAGGAACTGCCTGCTGGCTCTCGGTTGCCGATTGAGAGGCTGATGTGACAATGAAAAAAGCCGTGGTCCTTTACAGTGGCGGACTCGATTCGACGACCTGCTTGGCGATCGCCAGGGCCCAAGGGTTTGAGCCCTACGCAATGAGTTTCGCCTATGGTCAGCGCCACTCGGTCGAGCTCGACAAGGCGCGCCGCTACGCGCCGCTGATCGGTGCCGCCGCTCACCAGGTGGTCGAGATCAATCTGCGCGAAATCGGTGGCAGCGCACTGACCAGCGACATCGAGGTACCGAAGGGGCGCAACGTCGATGCGAGCATCCCGGTGACTTACGTCCCGGCGCGCAACACGATCTTTCTTTCGTTTGCCCTCGGTTGGGCCGAGGTGCTCGGTGCCACGGATCTCTTCATCGGCGTCAATGCCCTCGACTATTCCGGCTATCCGGACTGCCGTCCGGAGTATATTGCCGCCTTCGAAACCCTGGCCAACCTGGCGACCAGGGCCGGAGTCGAAGGGGAACGCTTCCGGATTCACACCCCGCTGATCGATCTGAGCAAGGCGGATATCATTCGACGCGGTTTGGCACTCGGGGTTGATTATGCCCTGACCCACTCCTGCTACGATCCCGGCCCCGACGGCCGGGCCTGCGGTTTGTGCGATTCCTGCCAGCTGCGGCTCAAGGGTTTTTCCGAAGTCGGGACCGCAGATCCCGTTGAATACTTAACCTGAACATTGCGGAGTCAGATATGTCGTCCAGCATGCCGGACATGCAAAAGGCCAGGGATGATCGGAAGATTCCGGTCGACAAGGTCGGGGTCAAGGATATCCGCTACCCGATCGTGGTCCTTGACAAGAACAAACAGCAGCAGCATACCGTGGCCAGGGTCAATATGTATGTTGACCTCCCCCATCAGTTCAAGGGGACCCACATGAGCCGCTTCATCGAGGTGTTGAACCTCTATCACGGCGAAATCAGCATCGAGAGCATGGACACCATCCTGCAGGAGATGCAGCGGCGACTCGAGGCGAGCCGGGCCCACATCGAACTCGAGTTCCCCTATTTTATCGAGAAAGCGGCTCCGGTCTCCGGGGCGCGCAGCCTGATGGAATACCAGTGCCAGATGATCGGCACCTGGGGGGAGACGCAGGACTTTATCCTCGGGGTCACTGTACCGGTCACTTCCCTGTGTCCCTGTTCGCGGGAAATCAGCGAAAAGGGCGCCCATAACCAGCGCAGCCTGCTCAATGTGCAGATCCGCTATCATCAGCATGTCTGGATCGAGGATCTGGTCCTCTGGCTGGAGGAGTGTGCCAGTGCCCCGGTCTACGCCCTGTTGAAGCGGGAAGACGAGAAGTTTGTCACCGAGCAGGCCTACAACCAGCCGATGTTTGTCGAGGATGTGGTGCGGGCGGTGACCGAGAAGCTGCGCAGCATTCCCGACATCCACTGGTTCAGGGTTGAATGTGAAAATTTCGAATCGATTCACAACCACTCGGCTTATGCCCTGGTCGAGAGTACCTCGGTTGAGCAGAACGGTTGTGGATAATCCTGTGGAAATAGTGGAAAACCCGTTAACTGACCTTGAGTTGGCCAATCTGCAACTCGGTGTTTTTGCCAAGCAGCCAATCCCCGGCCAGGTCAAGACCCGCCTGACCCCGCCTTTGAGCTCTTTCGAAGCGGCCGAGCTATACAGCGTTTCGCTCCGGGAAACCCTGATGCGCTGCACCTCGGCCGGACTGGCTCCGGTGCTGTTTTACAGCGGCGAGCGTGAGTATTTTGCCAGCGAGTTCTCCGGGATTGAGCTGGCGCCCCAGGTGGCGGGTGATCTGGGCAGCCGGCTGGACGCCGCCATGCGGCACCTGCTTGGTCAAGCAGCTTGCCAGGGTGCGGTCCTGATCGGCAGTGACAGCCCGGATTTGCCCCTGACCCTGCTGGGCGAGGCCTTTGTCACCCTGAAGGATGCAGACTGTCTGGTTGCTCCGGCCGCTGATGGCGGTTATGTCCTGATCGGGATGCGGCGCTACTGTGGCGAGCTGTTTGCGCAGATCCCCTGGAGCAGCCCAGGGGTTCTCGAAGCGACCCGCCGCAAGGCCCAGGAGGGGGGGCTGAATTATCGGGAAATCGCCTGCTGGGAAGATGTGGATGACCTGCATTCTCTCCACCGGCTGCTGAAGCGTTCGCCCTGGTCGCAGACCGCACGCTACGCCGCAAAACGCCTGGCGGAGCATTTTTCCGGACAGGTA